>Ga0207684_10005186_pt1 | contig 12125 bp, 14 predicted proteins | sample KBSK5501metaG_FD_184342 | JGI IMG/M metagenome (GOLD analysis project Ga0207684, IMG submission 184342) | Corn, switchgrass and miscanthus rhizosphere microbial communities from Kellogg Biological Station, Michigan, USA - KBS K5-50-1 metaG... | ecosystem: Host-associated > Plants > Roots >... | reverse complement strand
AGCCACCGAACTCGCCCGGAAGATGGTGACCGAGTTCGGGATGTCGGATAAGCTCGGGCCGCTGACGCTCGGCACCAAGCACGGGCCGGTGTTCTTGGGACGGGATCTCGTGGAAAGCCGGAACTACTCGGATGAGATCGCCTACGAGATCGACAAGGAAGTCCGCAGGATCATCGACGAGTGCTACAGCCGCGCGCGTCAAGTGCTGACCGACCACCAAGAGGTGCTCGACCGCATCGCCAAAGCGCTGCTGGAACGGGAGTCTCTAGACAGCGAGGAACTCGACGCGCTGATCGCCGGCGAGCTGCTGCCGCCCGATATCCCGGCGGCCCCGCCGGCGCCGGCCGTGACCCAGGAGGTCAAGTCGTTCTCCCGTTCAGACGCGTCCATTCCGCCGAAGCCAAAGCTGAAGCCGGAGGCGACCGGGTAGAGACGGGCGCCAACGGAACGGTGCGCGGGGAAGGAGCCGAGGCTGCTTCCCCGCGTATGTTTTCTGGGACGCAGCGGCGCCCCGAGGGAGGCCATCTATGGTCGAGATCCCGGCGATCACCATCGAGCCCCGAGTCCAAGTCAACCCCGAAGACACGGCCCTCATCGTGTTGGACATGCAAAACGACTTTGTGGATCCGCGGGGGAGCCTCTGCGTGGGTGCGGCGCAGGCGACCGTGCCCGCGATCGCCCGTCTCCGAGCCTTTGCGTACGCGCGCGGGCTCCTCGTTGTGTACACGCAGGATTGGCACCGGCCCGATGACCCCGAGTTCGCGTTGTGGGGAGCGCACGCCCTGGCGGGAACGTGGGGGGCCGAGATCGTGCCGGAACTGGCGCCCCGACCGGACGATCTGGTCATCCGCAAACTTCGCTACGACGCGTTCTACGGCACGGCGTTGGACCACGAGCTCCGGCAGCGGCGCATCGCCTCGGTGATCGTGACCGGGACGGTGAGCAACATCTGCGTGCTCCACACCGCTGGCAGCGCCGCGCACCGATGGCTTAAGATTATCGTCCCCGTGGACGCCGTCTCCGCGCTCACCGAATTCGATCAGCACGCGGCGTTCCGGCAGATCTCGTTTCTCTACCGCGGCGTGCTCACCCGAAGCGACGGCATCGTGGCCGTCTCCGGGTAACGTGAGAGGAGGGTAGCCGGTGCCGAAGCCCAAGAGCCGAGCGCTGTTCCCCTGGCGGGCGGTGACGATCTACATCGCCGTCGTGCTCGTCGCCGGTGCCGGGCTCGTTATTTGGGAACGCGCCTACGAAGCGAGACAGGACTCGGTCGCCGCGCCCCCACCCGAGGCCGCGGCGAAGAACCTCGTCGAGGGTTATGTCGGAGCCGGGACGGTCCAGAGTGTCCGGTTGGATCGCCGCACCGGGACCCTCACCTTGGATGTCAAAGACGTCGTCACCGACCCGAAGAAGACCCCCGCCCAAAACCGGGAACTCCTGTCCGGGGAGGGGACGCAGGCGGCTGATCGGATCTTGGGGTTCGTAACCTTCAAGCACATCATCCTGAGACTCATGAAGGACGGCAAACTCCGCGCGACCGTCCGGGCGGACCCGGGGCAGACTCCGCACACGGAGTTTGTGCCCGACTTTAAGTAGAGGAACTCAGAACGCGAACACGGCCCGCACCTGCGCGGAGACCGTGAGCGTCCCCGGGAGCACTGGCGTCGTCGCATCCGGCGTGGCCTGCAAAGCCGCTCCGCGGGCGATGGGGACGGTCGCTCCCATCTCCTCGATCCGCACGACCCTGGAGATTGTGACGCCGGCCGCCGTCGCCAGGGCAGTGGCCGTGTTCCGGGCATCTTGGACGGCCGCGGCGAAGGCCCGCGTCCGGTAGGCGGTCGAGTCGCGAAGCGTGAACGACACGCCGTCGAGCAGGTTCGCACCCGCGGCAACCGCGGCGTCGAGGACACGGCCCACGAGGGCGAGATCGTCGACGGTGACCACAGCCCGTTGCACAGCCTGGTAGCCGGTGATCTCGCCGGACTGCGGGCGCCTCTGCGGGTAGAGGTTGATCTCGATCGTTTGGATGCGCTCGCGCGGGATCCCGAGCGCGGTGACCTTGCTCAGGACTTGGTTCATCGTGGCGCTGACGCGTTCCTGAGCCTCTTGCGCGGTTGGCCGCGTGATCTGCGCGCCGATGTTGACGAGGGCCCGGTCTGGAGCCGCCTCAACGACCCCGCGCCCGTTCACGACGATCGCCTGACCCGTGAGGATCGCGGCCGGGCCGCCGGGGGTCGGAATCGGTAGCGGAGAAGGTGCCGGGGCGGCTCCGGCGGGATTGCCGACGAGTGCGAGCGCGGCGACGAACGCGGTCACCAAGGTTGGTGCTTTCATCATGCACACCTCCAAACGAAATGGCGCTTTCCTCTATACGGGGTCCGCGCAAGCGGTGTTCCCGATGTGTGGGGATCCCCGCAGGGACGGGCCGCCACACCACGGGCGTGGAGGGAAGCCCCGTGGGGGACACGAACAAAACGCAGCGCTCTACACCTTACGGGAGCGGCGTCGCGGGCAGGTCACCATCTGGAGGTACGCATGTTCGCGTTGAACTTCTATTCAAGTGTCTTCGCCCAGGCGCTTCGGGACGGCTCCAAGACGCTCACGATCCGGCTGGGAGACAAGCGCGACAAGTATCAGGACGGACAGCTAGTCTGGGTCACCGTCGGGACTCGCTTCGGGACCAAGCAGCGCATCTTTACCGCGATGATCGATCGCGTGGAGGTGAAGGCGCTGCGTGAGGTGACTCCACGGGAGATCGAGCGGGAAAACCCCGCGACGCGCGAGCACGCCGACCTCATCGAGTTTTTATCCAAGATCTACGGGCGCACGATCGGGCCTGAAGACTCAGTGACCGTGATTCACTTCTCGCGCGTCGCCGACGCGAGAGACGAGTAGCGGGATCTCAGCCACCACGACCTCGCCCCCCTCGAGTGGTCAACACGTGTCGCGTCCCGTTATCGAATGCGTGCCGAATTTTAGCGAGGGGCGAAATCCGGCGGTCCTCGCGGCGCTCGCCGGCGCCATTCGGAAGGCGGGATGCGTTCGCCTCATCGATGTCTCCCCCGATGTGGATCATAACCGCGCGGTGTTTACGTTCGCAGGCGGGGGGGACGCCGTGTGTGATGCGGCTTTTCGGGTCGCCGAAGTGGCCCTCGAACACATCGACCTCCGGGCGCATCAGGGGGTGCACCCTCGGATCGGGGCCGTGGATGTCATCCCGTTCGTCCCGCTGTGGAACGCGACGCTGGACGCGTGTGCGGCACTCGCCCGGCGCCTCGCCGAACGGTTGGCGGCCCAACTGGGCCTGCCGGTGTATCTGTATGGCGCGGCGGCGCGCGATCCCACCCGGACGCTCCCCTCGATCAGACAGGGGGGGTTCGAGGGGTTGCGCGCCGACATCGCGCTGCCCGCGCGGCGCCCCGATTATGGCCCGACCCGGGTGCACCCCACGGGCGGTGCGGTCGCCGTGGGCGCGCGGGAGATCCTGATCGCGTTCAACGTGGACCTGGAGACGACCGATCTGGCGGCGGCCCGCGCTATCGCGGCGGCGGTTCGGGAGTCCTCTGGGGGGCTCCCCGCGGTCCAGGCGATGGGGGTGGCGATGGCCTCTCGGGGGCTCGTCCAGGTGTCGATGAACCTCCGTGACTACCGCCGCACGTCCCCACTGATCGCGTTGCAGCGGGTAGAAGCCGAAGCCGCTCGCCGCGGCATTGCGGTCTCGGCGGGGGAACTGATCGGCTGCGCGCCCCGCGATGCGTTGCCTCCGAATCCACTCGCCACCCTCCGCCTTCGAGCGCTTCGTCCGGAACAGATCCTCGATCCGGAGGGGCTGGCCCGCGATCTCTGCGGGACGGCCGGTTCCGACGGACCGCCGGCCGGCGGCCGATGACAATTCCGCCGATTCGGTGCGGGAGGTTCTCGATCGCATTCGGGCACCGCACCCTGATCATGGGAATCATCAATATGGAGCCCGACTCGTTTGCCGGGGACGGCCTCGCCGGTGACGCGGGCGCGGCCGAGGCGCGTGGTCACGAGATGGCGGAGGCGGGAGCCGACCTGCTCGACGTCGGAGGCCGCTCGACACGGCCCGGCGCGCCCCCGGTCGATCTCGATGAGGAACGCCGGCGGACGATCCCGGCGATCAGGAGGCTTGCCGGCGTTGGCCTCCCGGTCAGCGTGGACACCTTTTCTGCGCAGGTGGCCGCTGCCGCGCTCGACGCGGGCGCGGTCATGGTGAATGACGTCTCCGGCCTTCGGGGCGACCGGGCCATGCCTTCGGTCGTGGCCCGGGCGGGGGTCCCGGTGGTCATTATGGACTGGGATGACCGCTTTGACGCCCGAGATGTCGTCGGGGAGACGGTGATGTTTCTGCGGAGGCAGATCACCGCCGCGGTGGCGGCAGGCATTGCAGAGACGCAAGTGCTCGTCGATCCGGGGTACGGATTCGGGCTCGCGCTGGAGCAGAATCTGGAGATCCTGCGACGCTTGCGCGAGCTGGCGGTGCTGGGGCGTCCGATTCTGATTGGCACATCTCGGAAAGGGAGCATCGGCAAGGTATTGAATCTTCCGGTGAACGAACGGCTGGAGGGCACGGCGGCGACGGTAGCGGTGGCGATTATGAACGGGGTAGACGTGGTGCGGGCGCACGACGTGCGGGCCATCGTCCGGGTCGCGCGCATGAGCGATGCGATCACGAGGGGCATGCCGCCCCTCCCGGCATGAGCGACCGGATCCTGCTGCACGAAATGGCGTTTTACGCCTATCACGGGCTGAACCCTGAGGAGCAGGCCGACGGGCAGGTCTTCGTCGTGAACGTCGCCGTCGAGGCCGAGCTGCATCGGGCCGGACACACCGATGAGATCGAGGATTCGCTCGACTACCGCGATCTTTACGCCCGCGTTCGTCAGGTCATGACGGAGGAGCGGTACCGGCTTCTCGAGGCGGTGGCCGAGGCCGTGGCGCACCGCCTCCTGGAGATCGAGCGCGTCCAGGCGGTCACGGTCCAAGTCAGAAAACCCCACGTGAAACTGGGGGGCCCCCTGGCCTATGCCGGGGTCGAAGTGACGCGCCGGAAACGGACGTGAGCGAGGCGGAGCGCGGGAACCACGCGGGTGACCGGGCTCCGTCGAGTGCGGTCCGAATGTTTCTGAGCCTCGGCTCGAACCTGGGCGACCGCCTGGCAACGCTGGCCCAGGCCCGAGTATTGCTCGACGGCCCCGGCCTCCGGATCGTCGTAACCTCGAGCGTGTACGAGACCCTCCCCTGGGGAGTCACCGATCAACCAAGCTATTTGAATCAGGTGCTCGAGGGTCAAACGACGCTGTCGCCCCGCCAGCTCCTGCATCGATGCCATGCCGTCGAAACGCGCCTAGGGCGGGTGCGGTCCACGCGGTGGGGACCCCGGATCATCGACGTGGACATTTTGCTGTACGGCGCCCTCGAGATCAATGAACCCGACCTGACGATTCCGCACCCACAGCTGGCCCACCGGGCATTTGTCCTGGTTCCGCTGGCTGAACTCGACGCGGCGGTCCGCGTGCCGGGCGGAGACTCGATCCGTTCGCTCCTGGAGGGGGTGCCGGACCGCGTGGCCGTGCGCGTGTATCGAGGGGACCAAGAGTCGCCGGCGCGCGCCGACCGATGAGGGCGGATCAGCACGGCATGGCCCTTGGGGATCTCGGGACGCGTGTGGTGGGCCGATATATCCGGTGGCACGATTCCCTGCCGTCCACGAATGATCTCGCCCTCCGCCTGGCCGAGATCCCCGTTCCCGAGGGGACTGTGATCGTCGCTGAGGAACAAACGGCGGGCCGGGGCCGGCTGGGCCGCGCCTGGGCGTCTCCGAGAGGCGGGGTATGGCTGTCTGTGATCCTCAGCCCCGGCCTGCCCATGGACAAAGTCGCGGTACTTGGGCTCGCCGCGGGGATCGCCGCGGCGCAGGCGATCCGGAAGACGACCGGCCTCCTCGCACGCCTCAAATGGCCCAACGACGTCCTGGTGGAAGGCCAGAAAGTCGTCGGCATCCTGGCGGAAGCCACCCCTGGAGCGGACTGGGTCGTGGTGGGGATCGGGATCAACGCCAACATCGCCCCGGATGCGCTCCCCGTGGTCTCCGGTCATCCACTGACATCGCTGCAGGCGCTACTCGGTCACGTGGTGGATCGCGAGGCCCTGATCCGGGCGTTACTCCGGGAGTTGGATCAAGGGTACGCCGTGCTCCGGGCCTCGGGGATATCCGGGGTGCTCCGGCAGTGGCGGGAGATGGCGGAGACCCTCGGCCGGCGGGTCCACGTGGAGGTGGCGGGGGCAACCATTCATGGGACCGCCTTCGACATTGACGGGGCGGGGGCGCTCTTGGTCCGGCTCGACGACGGAGCGGTCCAACGGGTCGTGGCCGGCGATGTCCGGATGCGAGAGGCGGGTTCATGATCACCGACGTGCCCGGGCTCATGGTTGGCCACGCGACCGACCTCGAGCACCTCACCGGGTGCACCGTGGTGGTCTGCGCGGAGGGCGCCGTGGCCGGGGTGGCGGTGATGGGCGGAGCCCCGGGGACCCGCGAGACCGACCTGTTGCGCCCCGAGAACGCAATCGATGCCGTGCACGCGGTGGTATTGTGCGGGGGCAGCGCATTCGGGTTGGCGGCCGCGGACGGCGTCGTGCGCTATCTCGCCTCCCGCGGCGCCGGGTTTCCGACGCCGTATGCGAGGGTCCCCATCGTACCGGCCGCGGTCATCTACGATCTCGGAATCGGCAGCCCAGACGTCCGGCCCGACGCGGGGATGGGCGAAGCCGCGTGTCGGGCTGCACGGCCGGGGCCGGTTGCCGAGGGGTGCGTGGGGGCCGGGACCGGGGCGACGGTGGGGAAGCTCTTTGGCATGCGCGGTGCGATGAAATCAGGGGTGGGCACGTGGAGCACCCGGATTCCTGGGGGCGCCACGGTGGGGGCGCTGCTGGTGACCAACGCGTTTGGCGACGTCATCGACGTTCACGCGGGAAAGATTCTGGCCGGTGCCCGCCATCCAGATCGCGGAGGCTTCGTCGGGGCGGCCGAGTATCTGAGGGCTCACGGCCTTGCGGACGCGTTTCCGGGTAATACGACGCTGGGCGTCGTGGCCACCAACGCCCGATTGACCAAGGCGCACGCGACGCGCCTTGCGATCCTGGCTCATGCTGGCCTGGCCCGGGCGGTTGCACCCTCCCATACGTCGGTGGACGGAGATACCATGTTCGTGTTGAGCACCGGAGGTGAGGGAGCCGACTGGATGGCGCTCCAAGCCGCCGTGCAGGAAGCCGTGGCCGAAGCGGTCATGCGGTCCGTCCGAGCGGCGCGGACCCTTGGAGGGGTGCCGGGCCTCGCGGGCGAGTGACGCGGGCGTCCCGCCGAAGGGCTCCACGTAAGCGGCAGCACCTTGGGGGGGTCCAGTCCGGCTGCTTGCCCAATGTCGAGGGGTTTGCTACGCTACCGGTGGCCGGCATCCGTCTGGAGCCGGACCCTGGAAGTCTGCGGCGTCGTTCCGTCCGGTACTGCTCTGCAGACTGGAACGGAGGGATTCCTTCCATGCTCCTCGCCCTCAACGTCAACAACACCAACATCAAGCTCGCGCTGTACCGTGGCCCGTCCCAGGTGGTCAATTGGCGCATCGCCACCGAGCGGCAGCGCACCGCCGATGAGTACGCGATGCTCTGGCACCAACTGTTTCAATATCACGGGTTGGGATTTGACGACGTGACGGGGGTGGCCATGGCCTGTGTCGTGCCCGCGCTCGTCGATCCGCTCCGGCAACTCTGCCGGAGGTATCTCCGCCTTGTCCCGCTGGAGGTCGGGCCCGGGATCCGCACGGGCATGCGCATCCTCTACGACAACCCGCGCGAGGTCGGCGCCGATCGCATCGCGAACGCCATCGCGGCCTACGCGCAGTATGGCGGCCCCACGATCGTCGTCGACTTCGGCACCGCGACGACGTTCACCGCCGTGTCGGCGGAAGGCGACTTCCTGGGGGGGGCGATCGCGCCGGGCATCGGGATCTCGGTCGACGCGCTGGCCGCGCACGCCGACCAACTGCGGCGCGTGGAACTGACGCATCCGCCATCGGTGATCGGCCGCAACACGATCGCCGCGATGCAATCCGGCATCCTCTATGGGTTCGCGGGCCAGGTTGACGGCCTCGTCGACCGCATGTGCCGAGAGCTGGGCGAGCGGACGACCGTCGTGGCGACCGGCGGATTCGCCGAGTTGATCGCTCCCGCAGCGCGGTCGATCGCGCACGTGGATCCGCTCCTCGCGCTGGAGGGCCTGCGTCTCTTGTACGAGCGGAACACGCTCTCCGATGCGGCAGGAGAGGCGTAGGGGCGAGTCTAACAGACGTCGGGATGAAGCGCGTGGTCAGCGTGAGCTTGGGCAGCAGCACTCGCGACAAACGGGTGGAAACGGAGATCCTCGGCGAGCGCTTCGTCATCGAGCGGATCGGCACCGACGGCGACACGGATCGGTATCGGGCTCTCGTGGAGGAACTCGACGGTCATGTGGATGCGATCGGGATGGGCGGCATCGACCTCTACCTGCGCGCCGGCGAGGCCCGGTATCAGGTCCGCGACGCCGCCCGGTTGATCCGGGGCGTCCGCCGCACGCCCGTGGTGGATGGCGGGGGCATCAAGAACTCGTGGGAGAAGTACCTCATCCTTGAATACCTTCCCAAACAGGCCGGCATCTCGTTTGCGGGGCGGCGGGTGCTGCTCGTCAGCAGCGTCGACCGTTACGGAATGGCCGAGGCGTTCGTGCGGGCCGGCGCCCAGACGCTGTTTGGCGACTTTTACTTCGCCCTCGGCATCCCCATTCCCATGCGGTCGCTGACCACGGTCCGGCTCCTGGCCGCGTGTCTCCTCCCGATATTCACGAAGCTTCCGTTCAAGCTGCTCTATCCGACGGGCGCCAAGCAGGAGCAGGTCACGCCCCGCTTCCCCCACCTGTTTCGGTGGGCGGAGGTCGTCGCCGGCGATTTCCATTTCATTCGGCGCTACATGCCCCCGGATCTGACGGGGAAGACGGTCCTGACCCAGACGATCACCCCCGCGGACACCGAGGAACTGCGACGCCGGGGAACCCGGACGCTCATCACCGTGGCGCCGGAGATGGACGGCCGATCGTTTGCCACAAACGTGCTCGAGGGCGTTGTGGTTGCACTGTCCGGGCGGCGCGGGGACCTTGGTCCGGACGAATACATCGAGTGGATGTTGCGAGCCGGGTTTCGCCCCCGGATCGAGACGCTCACCGCGGCGTGACAGACGGGGAGGGCGGACCGCGGATGAGCGGAGAACCGGCGCCGATGGGGCGGTTCGCGTTCGTGCTGCACCCATTGTACGTCTCGCAATACGCGCAAAAGTTTCCATTTACACGCTTCCTCCCCGACCGCCTGGTCGAAGCCGCATTCCGCGCCGTCCCGCCGTTCGAGGCCTCGCATATCACCGGGATCGTCTCGGCGACGGGGGCGCGGTCCGAGGGCTGGTTTATCGCCCTCCCCTGGACCCCGCGCGTCGTGTTGGCCGCCCCACCCGATCTTGTCTACCGGCGTCTGATCCAAGCCGGGCGCATCGCCGAGCGCCTCGGGGCCGGGATCGTGGGGTTGGGCGCGTTCACCAAGGTCGTGGGCGATCGAGGGCTCACGGTGGCCCGTGCCCTTGGGATCGGGGTCACGACGGGAAACAGCCTTACCGTCGCGACCGCGATCGAGGGCGCGCTCATGGGTGCCCATCGCATGGGAGTCGAGATCGCTCAGGCCCGGGTCGCCGTGGTCGGAGCGACCGGCGCGATCGGCGCGGCGTGCTGCCGGATCCTCGCACGGCAAGTGGGCGGCTTGATCCTGGTGGCCCGGACGCGGCACCGGCTGGAGGCGCTTGCGGAAGAGCTCGGATCCGACGGCCCCGCACGTGTCGAGGTCAGCTCGGATGTCCGCCACGCCGTGGGGAGCGCCGACATCGTCATCACGGTGACCACCGCGACCGATGTCCTGATCGAGCCGGAGGATCTCCGCCCCGGGGCGGTGGTCTGCGACGTCGCGCGGCCGCGCAACGTGTCGCGGCTGGTCTACGATCGTCGCAGCGACGTGCTGGTGATCGACGGCGGGGTCATCGAAGTGCCGGGACCCGTGGAGTTCGGGCTGGATTTCGGGTTCCCCCCGCGGTCCTGTGAGGCCTGCATGGCCGAGACGATCATCCTTGCCTTGGAGCAGCGCTATGATGACTACACGTTGGGGGCCGAGGTCCAGCTCGACCGCGTCGACGAAATCCACGCGCTGATGCGCAAGCATGGATTCCACATCTCGGGGTTCCGCCGATTCGAACGGAAGATCTCCGACGACGAGGTGGATGCGATCCGTCATGCCGCGCGATCGGCAAACGCGCCGCGCCCTGCTACGCTTGGGCTTTGACAATGACGGGCGCATTCGTTATACTTCAGGCGTCACGGTGGAGTCGAGGCTGAGGGCGTGCCCTCAGTCTCGTCCCCTCTTTATAATGGACATGTCGCCTACCGGGTGCGCCGATTCGTATGGATGAAAAAGCTACCATCCTAACCCCCGAAGGCCTGCGGAAGCTCGAGGAGGAACTGGAATTCCTCAAGACGGTCAAGCGCAAAGAAGTGGCCGAGCGGATCAAACAATCGAAAGAATTTGGCGACCTGATGGAAAACTCCGAGTACGAGGATGCGAAGAACGAGCAGGCGTTTATCGAGGGACGCATCCTGACGTTAGAGGGGATGCTGCGCAACGCTAAGGTGATCAACAACCACGATGTGCGGTCGGACGTGGTCACGATCGGCAGCACCGTCAGGCTCCAAGACGAGGCCGGGGAGGAACTGAACTACACGATCGTCGGATCCCCCGAGGCGGATCCCCTCCACGACCGAATCAGCAACGAATCGCCGGTTGGACGGGCGTTGCTCGGGAGGCGGCGAGGGGATAGGGTGACCGTCAAGGCCCCCGCCGGCACGATCCGCTACACCATCAAAGCCATCAAGCGCTGATTCCGCCGTCCGGCCGGAGGACCGCGGGCGCCCGCGGCGGCCCGTGGTCCGTCCACCTCCCCCTAGATCAGATCTTCCCTGATGCTATGGCCAATCCGGCCCTATCAAAAGGCGGATGTTCGGCATCCAGAAGGTCGACAGATGCCGTCAGCCCCGTTGTCCGAACGTGACGGGTCCGAGGGCATACTAGGATTATGAAGACATCCGCGCACGGCTCGGACCCATTCTGAAGGAGTCGGCTCACGGGCGAAGAAGAGAAGAAAACAGCGGGTCTCGCACGGACTCCGGGGAGTCCTCCAAACGGGAATGGCCGGGGGCGGGGCCAGCGTAATTCTAGAGGAAGGTTCGTGCAGTGGTTCTCACGTGGGGGGAAGACACTCCCTCACGCTCTGCCGGGCTCCGGAGCTCCACGGCGCGTGGCCTCCGGGGAAGTGAACAGCCGGATGGCTCGACTCGTAGAACCAGTAGTAGCCGTCGCCGGATCGCTTCGCACATAGCCTGGCAGAGAGGAGGTCAGCCGCCAGATGTTTGAGCGATTCACCGAGCGTGCTCGCCGCGTCATCATCCTTGCGCAGGAAGAAGCCAAGCGGCTGAATCACAGCGCAGTAGGCACAGAACATATTCTCCTCGGCATCGTCCGTGAGGGTGAAGGCGTCGCCAGCAAGGTCCTGGAGTCGCTCAACATCAGCCCGGAGCGAGTGCGCGCCGAGATCGAGAGCGCGATCGGTCGGGGCGAGCGGACCCCGCACGAGGAAGTGACGTTCACCCCGCGCGCAAAGAAGGTGCTCGAGCTCGCGCTGGACGAGGCCCGCCGGCTAGGCCACAATTACATCGGCACCGAGCACCTCCTGCTCGGATTGATTCGAGAGGGGGAGGGGGTTGCGGCGCGCGTGCTGGAGGCGATGGGAGCGGATCTCGAGCGAGTCCGATCCCAGGTCGTCTACCTGCTCGGAGAAGAGGGCACCGCCTCCTACACCAAGCAGGCCAGCAAGACCCCGACGCTTGATGAGTTCGGGCGGGATTTAACCAAGCTCGCCCGCGACAACAAGCTCGATCCGGTCATCGGCCGCGAGCGCGAGATCGAACGTGTCATTCAGGTCCTCTC
>Ga0207684_10005185_pt1 | contig 12125 bp, 8 predicted proteins | sample KBSK5501metaG_FD_184342 | JGI IMG/M metagenome (GOLD analysis project Ga0207684, IMG submission 184342) | Corn, switchgrass and miscanthus rhizosphere microbial communities from Kellogg Biological Station, Michigan, USA - KBS K5-50-1 metaG... | ecosystem: Host-associated > Plants > Roots >... | reverse complement strand
GACCGGTGCCAGCCAGACGGGAAAGGCGCCACCATAGTGCTCGATCAGATACGCCATGAAACGCTCCATCGAACCGATCGGCGCCCGGTGTAGCATCACCGGCCGCTCCATGGTTTGCTCGGACGTGACGTACTCCAGCCCAAAGCGCTCCGGCAGCAAAAAATCGATCTGGTTGGTGGACAGGCTGAACTCGCGCCCGATGGCGTCCTTGATCTGCATATCGAGCTTCGGTCCGTAGAAGGCAGCCTCGCCCGGGGCCTCGACAAACGGATGCCCGGACGCGCGGAGGGCTTCGCGGGCCGCGTCCTCGGCGCGCTGCCAGATCGCCGGGTCGCCCATCCATTTGTTGCTGACCTCGTCGCGCAGAGACAAGCGGAAATAGAAATCCGTGATGCCGAAGGCGCGGTAAACCTGCAGGATGAGCTGGATGACGCGCGCGAACTCGACGTTGAGCTGATCAGGCCGGCAGAAGATGTGGGCGTCGTTGATGGTGAACGCCCGAACCCGAATCAAGCCGGAGACCTCACCCGACTTCTCGTAGCGATAGACGGTCCCGAGCTCGGCGATCCGAACCGGCAAATCACGAAAGCTTGAGGGCTTGCGCTGAAAGAGGCGGATGTGGTGCGGACAGTTCATCGGCCGCAGCTGCCACTCCTCGTCCTCCATCTCGGAGGGCGCGTACATCGAGTCGTGGTAGCGATCGAGGTGTCCGCTGACCCTGTACAGCTCCAGGCGGGCGATGTCCGGAGTCTTGACGTGCTCGTACCCCTGTCGCCGCTCGAGTCGAAGGATGAATTCCTCCATCTGGTGGCGGATGGCCGCCCCCTTCGGCGTGAGCAGCGGCAGGCCCCGCCCCACCATCTCGTCGATCAGGAACAGGTCGAGCTCCTTCCCCAGCTTGCGATGGTCGCGCTTGGCCGCTTCCTCGAGCATCTTGAGGTGCGCCTCGAGCTCCGCCTCCGTCGGAAACGCCGTGCCGTAGATACGAGTCAGCTGCTGGTTCTTCTCGCTGCCCTTCCAGTAGGCGCCGGCGATGGAGAGGAGGCGGAAGGCGCCCAGTTTGCCGGCGTTCGGTACGTGCGGCCCCAAGCAGAGGTCGACGAAGTCACCGGTCCGGTAGAGACGAGCGTTCGGCTCGGTGACCTTTTCTTCGATCAGCTCCACCTTCAACGGCTGGTGCAACCGCTCGAACAAGGCGACGGCCTCGGCCCGAGGCACCTCTTCTTTGACGAAGGGGGTCGCCGCCTTGACGATCTCGCGCATGCGCGCCTCGATTTTCGGCAGCTGCTCGGGCAGCAGGCGATCCTCGAAGCCGAAGTCGTAGTAGAAGCCCTCGTCGGTGGCCGGACCAATGCCGATCACCGTTCCGGGAAAGAGATCGAGGACCGCGGCCGCCATAACATGCGCCGTCGAATGGCGCAAGGTCTCGAGGTCTTCGCTCATGGCTGTCCGCGCAAAATGGTCAGCCGATTATACGAAGGGAGTTGGTGTGCGCTTAAACGGCGCGAAGTCGCTGGAGACCGGCCGGGAAATCGTCCCGGCCAAACGTTCGCTCGTCGAGCGACGCCTCCATGTCGGGATGCACCTGGAACATCATCGAGAGCTGGTGCGCCAGGGGAACGATCGGCGCGCGCCGGGCCTGGCGACGAAGGCGCTCTTGCCGGACGGGGTCCATGGCACAGCAGCTAATGCTGCAGTACTTGGCCGTTGCCTTCTTGACCGAGGCCTCACAACCTGGGCGGGCGCAGATCTTGAGCGGAGCGATTTGCCTGAAACCGTGAGCGATCTCCAATCTGTCCTCCAAACTACTCGCGGCCCCTGCCGAGACCGTTCTCCCCTGGCGCGTTATTGATTATGCGCGCCGCTTGCAGCGTGTCAAGTATCGGCCTTGCTTATCCACATTGTTCGGCCGGCGAGAGGATAACTGGGGGAAAAAATATTTGGGGCGACCAACACGCGATGAGGTCTTGTAAAGAAGCTGCTGCTTTCTTCTAGCGGTTTCGAGTGCGCTAGAGCGGCGTCGACGGCACGCGGGGCTTGAGTTTCCCCTCGCGCCGCTGGTCAAGAAGATCGCCCGCGAGCTGCGGAAGGCCGGCGGCATCGTCGACGCCGCGGATCCAGACGCTGTCGGCCCCGAATCGCTTTGCGCGTCGTACCTGGTGCGGCAGGCTGGCCAGCGCGATGGTCACGGGTCGATCGAACCCCAGCGCGCCGTTGAGCACTCCGAAGACGTAGGCCGTATCCGCTTCCCAGATCGCCATGTCGAAGAGCACCACCTGGGGTTTCACTCGCTCGCAGAGCTGCTGCACGTCCTGGTTCGGGAGGGCGGTCTGGGCCGCCCACGCGGCGCCGTCAAACAGCTCCTGGTAGGCGGCTGCCTGACGCGGATCGTTCTCGAAGATGACGACGGCGCCAGCGGAGTCGCTATCCCGAGCGATGGCCATAGTCGAGCGAAATTATGGCATGCACCTCAGCCACTCAGCCAGGACCCCAGCCGATCCATATCGACGTTGCCGCCGCTGAGGACGGCCGCCACCGGGCGCTCGATCTCAGGATCGGCCAGCAGCGCCGCGACTGCCGCAGCTCCTGCCGGCTCGACGACCAGCTTCGTCTGCTGCGCGATTGCTTTGATCGCCTCGATGATCGCCTCATCGGTGACAGTCCGCATCTGGTCGACGTGGCGCTGGATCAGGCCGAGGGTGAACGGACGCGTGTAAGGCGCCCCGAGCCCATCCGCGACCGAGTCCAAACGAGACGGCGCAACCGGATGCCCGGCGGCCAGACTCTCGCTCACCACCGGAGCCCCCTCGGGCTCCACGCCGATGATCCGGAGTTTGGGCCGCTGGGCTTTGATCGCTACCGCGATGCCAGCGATGAGACCTCCGCCACCTACCGGGACGATCAGGCTGCGCAGGTCGGGCACCGCGTCCAAAATTTCAAGGCCCACCGTGCCTTGCCCGGCAGCGACCCCGGGATCGTCGAAGGGATGGACGAGGTAGAGATTCCGCCGCTGCTGTTCCATCTCGAGCCGCTGTTGCCACTCGGCCAATGGCACCAGCACGATCTCGGCGCCGTAACGACGGATGGCCTGGAGCTTCGTCAGCGGTGCATCCTCTCGAATGACGACCACGCATGGAATCTGAAAGGCCTGCGACGCGTAGGCGAGCGCCTGGCCGTGGTTCCCGGCCGAGAGCGTGATGACGCCGCGCTGGCGCTGCTCGGCGGTTAGCTGCAAGACAGCATTGATGGCGCCCCGCACCTTGAAGGAGCCGGTCCGCTGCAGGTTCTCGGCCTTCAGCCAGACGCCCGGCCCCGCCAGCGACTCGCCCGAGAGGGTCGGGGTCTTCAGGACATAAGGGGCAATCCGCTCAGCCGCCGCTCGAAAGTCCGCGAGGGATAGGGCGGTGCTATCGACGGTCACCCTTAGACGGTAGCGGGTTTAGGGGAGCCTCGGTCCGTGCAACAGGACGTAGTCGAGCAGCTGCGCCAGCCAGCGCCGAAAGCGGGTCGCCCGGGTAGCCACGCTGGTATAACGGTCCGGACCACTAGGACTGTCACCGCGCCGGCCAATGGCTATCCCCGTGGTTTCTTTCAGCTCACCCGGCCCGCTGTTGTAGGCGGCCGATCGTCTGGCACCACATAGTCCTGGGTTTGCTCAAACTACAACTCCGACGCCAGATCATCGAGACCACGGTAACCTCTAGCCGCCAGCTCGTTCATCAGGTCTCGGGCTTCTGTACCGGCCTTCTTGTCTTCCGAAATTAGCGCTGCGCTCGCTGTACGACGCAGGGCCTCGTTAGTAGTCAGCAAGAAGTGTGCTTCTGATTTAAGGTTGGTCAGAAGTCGAATAGCTCGCACGGCCTCGTACGGCCTCATCGGCGCCATGTCGGCCAGGCGCTCAATGACGAGGTGGTCGGCATCAACGGGCACGCCGGCTCCGAGGACTCGGAGAAGCTCGGCAATCAGCCAATCGTCATCGAGCTTGCCAGATGAGGCGAACCACCAACCGAAGGCCGCCACCTCTAATCGATTTGTATCCTTAGTGGATTCGAAGGCATCGACTCTCCGTCTCCAGAGCTCTTTCAAGCGCTCTGCTTCGTCGGTGGCAAGAGGCTGCTGCCCTTGCCACAGGCTGCGACCCACGAATTCCATAGCGTGGGCTCGGACCACGTCGGGCGCACGCTGATAGAAGTCGACGAGGATTCGTTCGGAGTTCTCCCACGTTATACGACCGCGCCAATACAAGGCAATTAGGTGCTCGGCAAGGTTTCCTCCGGGATCAACCAAGCGGCGGCCGAAGCCGACATCCTTGGTCTCGCCGATGGCGGACACGGCACGGTGGTACTCGCTGCTGAGCACATCGAAGACTGAGTCGTAAGGCCTATTTATTAGATACGTGTCCCAAGCGGCGGCTCGCAAATGGACGAGGTTGGGATCGTTTGGAAAGAGCCTGTCGAGGTTGGCTTTGACCCAGCCTGAGTCCAGAAGAACCAGCCAAGGCAGCCGCTCGCCGTATACGGCGCGTATAGCCTGAGAAGGGTCACGCTCTGGATCGAGGTGGGCGTCCAGCACCTTTCGTAATTCCGGCATTGCATCGAAGCCGGAAGAGGCTTTCTCAGGGTGGGTGCCATCGTTGTTACGCCTGACCCAAAGCCCATAACGGATAGCCGCATGCATCGCTTTGCCGCGATTCGTATTGATCGAGAGAGTCAGCGGATCCATATTGCTACCGCCGTATCGGGCCTCGTAGTCGGCATTTGGCTCTGGATCATCTGTAAGTACCTCCAGGATTTTCCAGACAAGCTCGCGATGGTCGATCGGAATTCCACCTTCCGACCTAAGTAAGGCATCGCCCAAGAGGCGCGCGATTGACCCACGAGCCCAACGCCAGCCGGGGTCCCTGTCAGACCAACCGCCACTATCTGGCTCCTTCTCGGGCTCTTGGTTGACGATGAGGAGGCCGAGTTCCAGGACCGGCCGCCAATCAAATGGTCTTTTTTCGGTTAGGCCCTTCTCCAATCCGTCAATGAGCGACCTCGCGTAGGTCGGATCAAGGTCGGCAAACCCGGGAGCAGCGCCAGCATACTTCTCAGGATCGTTGGCAACAGCGGACGCAAGTTCACGACCGAGCCCATCGACGGTGTCCGCAAACATTTCGCGCATGGGTGGGACCCACGACCTCAGGAACTCCAAAAGGTCCGGTAACTCCATCGCCGATAGCTCGTGGCTAGTCTTTGGACTGGTTGGTCCGACCCAACCGCCGCTGGAGTAAGAGCTAAAATCAGGATGTTCCGGGACACCGTGACGGGCGGCAAGTTCTTCGTAGCGCTTCTTCCAGTCGATCGGAAGTCCACTCTTCAGAATGGTGAGCTTTTTTAGCACCATTCCGTCAACAACATGCCTGATCTCCTCGTCGGTGGGCTCGCGCCCGTAAAGTGCGACGGAGTTGCGACGGAAGTTCTCCATGGGTGGCGGTGTTCGGAGGTGTTCGAGCAGGGCAATCCTGTCGGCCTCGGGAACAGATCCGAAATAAGCATCGGCTAGCTGGGCATATTCATGGCGAAGGCCAATATCATTCAGATTCCCCCAATCAGTCAAGTACTTGATCGCGAGGTCCTTGGCGGTTTGGCCATGGTGGGCCAGAAGGTAAAGCGCGATTCTCCGAAAGACCGTCCGCCTATGCCGTTCGAGCAAACCAACCACAGTCAATATGGCGCCTCGGTCGGACTCTACAGTTGCGATGGAGCGGTCTCGAACGGCCTTAACCAAGACATCGCGGATCGAGTGCTCAGGAAGATTCTGGTCGTGGTCCTCTACCGCAGGACGCCAGACGTATGAGTTATCCGATTGATCCCCGACGCCAATCGGCTCAGCCAGATTCATTGCGTTTTGAAGCAGATCAGCAAAAAACGTGGCCGTGCGTATGGGGTCGACAGCCTGTAGCGCTGGGGCGATTTTCGCGGCTGCCTCTTGATAATCCCACTGCCGCACTCGTGCGAGCGGCTCCCTGGTTAGGTACCGCCTCGCTTCATCGTCGACCTCCTCCCATCGCGGATCAGGCAAAACCTCGAGAAGCGCGCCTGCGAGCATGAAAGCCTCATCGGCTTCGCCAGCGCCAGCCAGGTGAACTACTAAGTCGGCATATCGATCTGGCAGCAACCACAAGAGTTGGCCCTGAGACCGAATCCACTTGCGCTCGGCAGCCGACAGCCTCGCTGCCTGTGGGCCCGGGAGTGCGCAAGCGGCTTCGACAATGTCCCCATGAACAAAGACGTTCTGAGTGGCGGGTAGTGCCAGCAATGTTTCGGTCACCAGTTCGGGCGCCTTCGGAGCCATACGCGCGAGGTATTGCGATTCGGGCCAAACCGTATAGGAGCGCATACCGTCCTCGCGGTCAACCGGCGGCTCGGGGTGCCTAAAAAATCCCTTAGCGGCTAGCGGCTCGATCCAGTCAGGGGATTCATTCTTCTCAAAGAAGTAAATGTAGTTGGCCGCGAGTCTCTGCATGGCTGCGATTGCCTGCTCGACTAGTTCGTCTGTCAGCGTCATCCTCTGCCCTGAAGAATGGCGTCGATTGTTTTGCGATCGGCGTATGGCGCAGGCTTTACGAATATTCGTATCACTGCTTCTGCCTCAGCCAGTTGCGCCGCAAACTCCGCGCGCGAGGGCTCGATATTGTGGTGAGCCACAGAATTCATGTAGCCCTGGATCTTGGCTACTGCTTTGCCTCGCTCCTTCCTAAGCTGAGGAGGAAGTTGCCGATGGGACGGATCGAACTGGTCAAGCGTCATGTCACGTTGAATCGCGTGCTTTGGATGCTCTCCTTCGAACCATTGGACGAATTGAGCCATTCTCGTCAGGAACCTGGCAAGGTGGCCGTCGACCTGCCCGCCCCACGATCGGCCATCCAAGGATGAGGTTTTTCGCGCAGCCGCACCCCATTGGTCTGCAAGCTCGCGGACTTTCATCTTTAGATCGGCAGGTTTCTTTGGGGGCGGCCCCGTTGCCAACGGCAGGGCATCGAAGAGTTCGCGGATGCTGTGAGCCGACTGAGCCAGGCCATCCGGATTACGCTGATCCGTGAAGGCACGCAGTCCGCCCTCAAAGCACTGGCCTATCCGCGGATGGAGCTTGCGGAGTGCTTCCAGCAACTCGATTTCGGCAGGAGCAAAGACAAACTCCGCCCCATCCGAACCGCCCTCTGCACGCGGTTCCGGTCTTTGGTCCATGGTGGCTGATTTAGGGCGCTTTCAGCAGCTCTTACTTTGTCCAGATCAATCGGCCGAACTACGGTGAAATGGTGGGCGCAACAGGAGTCGAACCTGTGACCTCTTCCTTGTCATGGAAGCGCTCGTACCAACTGAGCTATGCGCCCGCGTAAGCAGGGATTATATCGTCGCTAAGCGGCTATACCGGCGCTTTGCCGTCTGTCGACAACGCCGGAGGCACCAGTGGGCTGCGACGGCCGGCAAGCGCCGAGAGGACGCCGCTGCCCATCAGCAGGAGGCCCATCCCGAAGATGACCCGGGTGACGCCGAAGAGGTCAGCCAGGCCGCCCGCCAGCAGGATCGGGATGGCAACGGCGGCATTGACGACGGTGAACATGGCGCCGAAGATTCGGCCTCGCAATTCGGGTTCAGTCTTTTCCTGGAGGACGGTGAAGGCTGGGATGAAGAGCATGCCGAATTCAACCCCGCCGATGAAGCCGAAGACGACCGGGAACCAGACCAGCAACGCCGTCGCGCCCACCCGTTCGAGCAGGTAGGGCACGACCGCCAGCAACATGAGCGTGAATCCCGCCGAGAGCAGCCCGCCGATCAATAACCGGCTGCGGCGGTAGTGCTGCCCGTACTGGCCAAGGTAAAAGGCCGCCCCCAGCATGCCGAGCACGGCCGGCGCGAGGAAGAGGTAGACGTCCGTGACCTGCAGGCGCAACACCGTGCTCATGTAGCTGGGCGCCAGCACGAAGACCGAGAAGATCACTGCAATCGTCAGACTCAACTGCACCACCGCGAAGCGCACCAACGGACGGGCCGCGATGTAGGCGATGCCCTCGCGTAGCTCAAAGAGGATGTCGGTTTGCTTGGCGACCGTCTCGTGGGTGCGGGCGTGCAGGTCGGTCTTGACCAGGTAGATCAGCCAGGCCGCTGCCAGAAAGAGCGCGGCGGCGATCCAGTAGGGCGAGTCCGTGCCGAGGAAGCGGACGGCGAGCGTCGACAACGGCACGGCGATCAGCAGCGTGACGATTACCGTGCTGGTAAACATCGAGGTGGCGGTCATCAGCTCTTCCGATCCAACGATGAAGGGAATGGAGGCCGCTTCCGCCGGCGCGAAGATCTGGCCCACCGAGGCAAAGAGAAAGATGATGACGAAGAGGTGCCAGGTGACGTGCTCGAAGTAGGGAGTGACCTGGCTCAGTGGGATCAGCAGGATCAAGCCGCCGCGGATCGCATTGGTAAAAAACATCAACCGCTTCTTGTCGTGCCGGTCGGCATATACGCCCGCGAGCGGGCTGAGGAAGACCGATGGAAAGGTATAGGCGAGAAAGAGCGCGGCGCCGTGGGTGCTGGCGCGGCTGATGCTGTAGGTGAGGATCAGCAGCGCGAACATCAAGAACTTGTCCGCCAGCTGCGAGGCAACCTGCGCGGACCAGATCAACCGGAAATCGCGGTTCGCAAGGACGGTGCGAAACCCCGGACGAGGGAGGATGATCTCGCGGGGATCCGCGCCGACCTCGTCTGATCCCTTCAAGGCGCCTAAATCGTAGCTAGTTGTCAATTGGCACGCACATTCTCGAAAAGTTGCCTCCATTCCTCGAGCGTCAAGGTCTCGGCCCTGCGCGCCGGGTCGATGCCTATAACGGTGAGCCGGGCACGAGCCTCCGCCCCGCTGGTGCCTAGTTTTCGCGCAAGTCCGAAGGGGAGCTGTTTGCGACGGGCCTGGAAGAAAGGTGTGACGAAGTCGAAGAAGGACGGTAACTGGTCGCGCGGAAATGCGGGCTCCGCATCCGGGACGATGCGGACCAGCGCCGAGTCGACTTTCGGTTGCGGTACGAAGGCGGTGCTCGGGACGCGCAGCACCAGCTCCGGTGTGCCATAGACCCGAACCCCCAGGGTCGCCATGCTCCAGCTGCCAGGCGGAGCCACCAGCCGTTCGGCGACTTCGCGCTGGACCAGCAGGTCGATTCGGGCCGGCGGCGTCGGCTGTTCCAGCAGGTGGACGAAGAGGGCCCCGGTCAGGTTGTAGGGAATGTTGCCGATCACCCGGTAGGGTGCGGGGAGCAGTTCGCCCACCGCGGTCCGCAGGATGTTGGCTTCGATGATCCGAACATTCGACCGACCACGTAGGCTAAGCGCCAGCGTCTTGACGGCAGCCGGATCGATCTCCACCCCGACCACGGCACGCGCGCGCTCCGCGAGCTCAACGGTCAGCGCGCCGAGGCCCGGCCCCACTTCGACGATGCGATCCTCCGGTGACAGCTCCAGGGCCTCGACGAGCCGTTCGAGCTGCGGGCGATCCGCCAGGAAATTCTGTCCCCAGCGCCGCAGGTAGCGGACGCCGAAGCGGCGCGCCACCCCGCGAATGACGGATGGGTCGGCCAGGTCGAGTGCGCGCTTTTTAGCCGGCGTGGTTCAACGCAAACAAGGCGATGGCGTTCTGCGCGGTGGCCTTGGCGATCTCGGCGGCGCTGGTGCCGCGTAAGGCCGCGATCCGCTCGACCGTCTCCACGATGTAGCGCGGCGCATTCGGCTGCCCGCGACGGCTCTGCGGCGGAAGGAACGGCGAATCCGTCTCCACCAGCATGTGGTCCAGCGGGATGATACTGGCCGCCCCGACAACGCCGTGGGCCGTGGGGTACGTCACGGTCGCGGCGAACGAGATGTAAAAGCCGCGGGCGAGCGCCTCCGCCGCGAAGGCGGAGTTTCCACTGAAGCAATGAAAGACGCCGCCGGTACCCGGAAATTCGTCGAGGATCGCGAGCAGGTCAGGAAACGCGTCGCGCGTGTGCAGCACCACCGGCTTGCCGACCTCCTGCGCCAGGCCAAGCATCTGCCGGAAGACCAACTGCTGTTCGCGTTTCGGCACCTTGTGGTAATCGGTGAAGTGGTAGTCGAGACCGATCTCCCCGACCGCCACGACATGTGGATGGCCGGCCATTGCTCGCAGCTCGCGGCGCTCACTGGCGGTGATGGCCTCACCCGCGGAGTGCGGGTGCCGGCCGATGGTCGTCCGCAACCCCGGAAGGCGCTCCGTCAGATCCAGGCCCCGCCGGTTGTCGGAGGCATCGTCGCCGATATTGAGCACGGCCTCCACCCCCGCGGTCCGCGCATCCTCGAGGGCCTGTTCCGGGGTCAACGCCTCGCGCAGATAGAGAAGGTGGGCGTGCGAATCGATCAGGCGACCGGCTCCGGCTTCTCGATCCGAGGAAACAAGACGCCGCCCAGCGAGGTCTGGGTGCGCGGCGCCAGTCTCCCCCACTCCCGAGCCGTGGCCCACGGCGTCTTCAGGTCCGCCTTGACCTGGGCGGCGACCTTGCCGGCGGTCTCGGGCAAGAACGGCGCGATCAGGTAGCTGGTCAGCCGGATCGCCTCGACGAGGTTGTACAGGACGGTTTGCAATCGCTTGCGCTGATCCGACTGTTTGGCGAGCACCCAGGGTGCCGTCTCTTCGATGTATTTGTTGCCACGGTTGACCGCCTCCCAGGTCAGCGCGAGCGCGCCCGGGAAATCCAGGGCCCTGAGATGCTTCTCCTGGCCTTTGACGGCCCGCTCGAGCGCGGTGCGCAGCTGCTTGTCCAACGGCGTCTCGTCGCCGTCGGGGGCCGGCACCTTGCCGTCGAAGTAGCGCTGCAGCATGGAGAGGGTGCGGTAGACGAAGTTGCCGAGGTCGTTGGCCAGGTCCGCGTTGAAACGGTCCACCATCGTCTCCCACGTGATATCGCCGTCCCGATCGAAGGGGAACTCGCGCAGCAGCAGGTAACGGACCGCATCGGCCCCGAAGCGATCGGCGGCCTCGAGCGGATCGATGATGTTGCCCACACTCTTGCTCATCTTCTCGCCGCGCACCGTGATGAAGCCGTGCGCATACACCCGCTTGGGCACCGCCACTCCAGCCGACATCAACATGGCCGGCCAGTAGAGACAATGAAAACGCGTGATGTCCTTTCCGATCACGTGCAGGTCCGCAGGCCACCAGCGCTTGAACATCGCCTCGTCGGTGCCATAGCCGACACCGGTGACGTAGTTCACCAACGCGTCGCCCCAGACATAGACGACGTGCTTGGGGTCGCCCGGGAAAGGAATGCCCCACTTGATCGTCGAACGCGAAATGCTGAAATCCTGCAGGCCGGCACGCAGCCATCCCATAACCTCGTTGCGGCGCGTCTCCGGTTGGATGAACTCGGGGTGCTTGTCGATGTGCTGCTGCAGGCGGTCCTGGTAGCTCGACAGCCGAAAGAAGTAGTTCTCCTCCTTCAGCCACTGTGCCTTGAGGGTGGGGTGGATCAGGCAGTAGCCATCCTTCAAATCGGCCTCCGACTTGAAGGCCTCGCAAGACACGCAGTACCAACCCTCGTAGTGGCCCTTGTAGATATCCCCTTTCTCCTGCATCTTCAAGATGAAGGCCTGGACGCCGCGCACGTGGTCCTCGTCTTCGGTGCGGATGAAGCGGTCGTAGGCGATGCTGAAGCGGGCCTCGATCTCGCGATACAGCTGGGCCATCCGGGCCGTGAACGCCTCGGTCGACACCCCTTCTTCCTCCGCGCGGCGTCGGACATTCTGCGAATGCTCGTCGGTGCCGGTCAGAAAGAAGGTGTCATCGCCCATCATCCGATGGTGGCGCGCCAGGACGTCGGTGCCCACCAGCTCGTAGATGAAGCCAAGGTGTGGCGCCGCGTTGGGATAGACGATGGCGGTCGTGACGTAGAACTTACTCATCTCGCGGTTTCCAATCGCTGCCGGCAACAACGACCGTCAGCTCGCCGCGGGGCGGGACCTTTGTGAAGTGCTCGAGGATCGTCGCCGGTGTCCCACGTAAGAACTCTTCGTGGAGCTTGGTGATCTCCCGCGCCACGACCAGCGAGCGTGGGCCGAGGGCGGACGCCATTATATCCAATGTCTTGAGGA
>Ga0207684_10005183_pt1 | contig 12131 bp, 10 predicted proteins | sample KBSK5501metaG_FD_184342 | JGI IMG/M metagenome (GOLD analysis project Ga0207684, IMG submission 184342) | Corn, switchgrass and miscanthus rhizosphere microbial communities from Kellogg Biological Station, Michigan, USA - KBS K5-50-1 metaG... | ecosystem: Host-associated > Plants > Roots >... | reverse complement strand
CTCGTGTTTTTATTTCCACCATCCCATTCCAGTATGCAAGGTGTGGAACGGCTTTTCCAGGAAACGCATGTCCCACTGTGCAGGATTGGGGGCAAGTGTGCAGGTTGGAGGCGCAAAAACTGTGGAGGTTTCGGGGCATTTACCAACAAGCCGACCTCATGAAAGGCACTGGCGACCAACGCCAATCAGAGAGATTTGCACACTCTCAACAGGGTGCCACTTGCCCCAACCGCGTATCATCGCCAGAATCTGGCCCTTTCTTCGCCTCACAGCGACCACCGGCCCCATGGGACACATTACCCGCGCTTTTCCCGTAAATGCTTGATCGAAAATGGCTGCCTTGATCTGTTTGAGGTCCGTCGTTTGCATCGTCTGCTGTCCTTTCACTGAAGATTACCTGGGCCAAACAGGGTAGTTTGCTACTCAGTGTACGGATCGGCCTGGCCGCTGACAAGGGGATTTGCCAGCTTGATGGCTCCATCTATGTGAACCATTAGATGACGAGGCGTCCATACACAAAGGCCTCGAGTTCGCGGTGACGCTTGGTAATTTTGTCAGGAGCGAGAGTGATCATTGAGCACCTCCTGAAACACGCGCAGCAGCGTGGTCCTGACCCCCATCTGCGTGGCCAGGGGCAAGGTCGCCCAGATCTGCTGGGCAGACAAGAACACCACCGGTGTTGGGAGCGGGGACGGCATCACTTCGGCGTCCGGAAACGGCAAGGGAAGTTGACGAATGGGTGGCAGTGCTGAGTTGCGAGCTTGCGATTGGTTCATGAGCATCCTCCTGGCTGGGACTTACCAGAGAGGATAGCACATGCAGTAGCGTCTGCAGTCCAGCGATGGAGAGCCGACACGAAGAAAGAACTCGGCCTTCAGCAGCAAGGTTGGTCGCACTCACGGGGATCGCTCGCTCAATGCCTGGATGCAGCCACACCAGACAGACGCGACCGAGTCGTTGTTTGACCGTGATACCAATCAGCGGAAAACTGAGGCCGTAAAGAGGATGGGTCGGATCAGTGACCTCAACCGTGTCGGTTGGGAGTGCGGTCAGGCCGACCGGGGTATTCTGTTGGAATGGGTTTCACAGCGTCGTCATGACACCAGAACAACGCTCCAAATACCATAGTCATCATAAGATTGGTTACACTGGCTTCCTTGAGCCTGACTACAACGATAATAGTCTCCGCTCAGACTAGTCGATGATTGCGCTATTCCTTCTAAAAAAAGCGTTGCATGTCCTGCAGTGTCTGTCACCGTGAACTGAAGCTGTTTAGTAGTATTAAAGGTTCCTCTAAAAGGACCGCTTCCCTGAAGTTTGGAGCCTAGTATGAAATAGCCACTAATACTTCCGTGACTCTGTTGAACTCCTACAAGCGATATGCTCCTGTTTACATTTAGTGGTAGATCGTAAAGATTGCCCTTGTACGTCTCGGCTACGGTTGAATGGATGCCGGAGGTAGTTGTGGGTGTGGGTAACGTAATGGTCGGTGTGGGAGGAGCAGAATAAGCAGCACGGTGATGTGGAGCTTGGGACCAGAAACCTACGCCAACGCTCAGGCCGATCAGCAAGACAACTAAGATGAGTGCGCCAAGTCTTCTCGATAATGAGATCGAAGGCCGCTCAACTGGTGGCTTTTCTTTGAAGGACGGTGTAGGAGCGGCTTCAACTGCTTGCTCATGCTGAGCGACAACAGGTAGGGGAGATGAGACTGAGGGTGTATTGCCAGGCACAAATGAAAGTCGCTTTCCCGCAACGGTATGAAGTGCCCACAGCGCTTCCCCGAACTGCTCAACCGACGAGAAACGATCACTCGCGTTTACAGACATTGCATGATGAACGGCATCGGTGATATGAGATGGGACAGAGGACGCTAACTTGTTCAGGGGGTCTAAAGGATCAACCCTCCCACTTGCGAGCCGCGTTACGCGGTAAAAAGCCTCAGTGGGCACGACACCGGTCAACAAGGTGTAGATCGTTGCACCCAGTCCATAGATATCCGTGCGCGGATTGGTACCGCTTCCATACTGTTCAGGCGCTGCATAGCCAGGTGAGCCATGGCGTACAGCAGTGGTGGTGGCATCAGGATCACATTCTTTGGCAATACCGAAATCTACCAGAACAGTTTTGCCCGAAGCCGTCACAATGATATTGGAAGGCTTGATGTCGCGATGGATGATAGGAGGCTGTTGGTTATGCAGATAGCTCACGGCATCCATAATGGGCGCCATGATAGTCAGCACCTGCGGGAAGAAAAATCGCTTTTCAGGCTGGCGTCGACGTAGCGTTTCCAGGTTCTGCCCTTCAACATAATCCATGAGCATATATGCCCGAGTGAGCCTCTCATCCTCGAACACACAATCGACCTGGGGCAGCGCTGGGTGATTCAGTCGCTGCAGGAGCTTAGCCTCAAAGAAGAAGTGCTTATGTTCTCGCCGATCGGGATCGACCAGCTCTTTGAGGGCAAACCGATTCTGCCTGACACGCTGATCCCTCACCAGATAGACCGCACCGAACCCACCCTTGCCAAGCACGTCTTCTATCAGATAACGACCCTGTACGATTGTCCCTATCGGGAGAAGAGCTTGTTTTTGCATGCCGCACCTCACAGGGAAATGACACTGTTTCTCGGTTACCTGTGTAAATGGCAAAATTCTGGGAGTGTTTCTGTGAATGCGTTTCTCCTCCTATTTTACCACATCTTTGATCACGCAAAGTGCGAGTGAGCCATTTAATTTTGTGATTTACACAGCAATCACAGCCGTCTCTACATTCACGGCTTGATTGCCGCCATCCGAGGTGATGGTGACAGTGCCTGAATAGTTCCCTACTGCCAGTGAGCCAGTGTTGACTGCCACATTGATTGTTGCAGTATTACCGGGCGCAATTGTTCCATTGCTAGTACCTACTGACAACCATGCTGCGCCATCAGCCGTTCGGGTGGTGATGCTCCAATTGAGCGTCTGCTTCCCACAGTTGTCGAACGTCAGTTGCCGGGTCAGTACTTGACCCTGCAGGATCTGACCAAAGTTCAGATTCGTGGACGACACATTGCACAACAGAGCTGGCGAAAGTGGTGGTGGCGTCGGCGTTGGTGTTACGGCCGGTGTAGGTGTTACGGCCGGTGTAGGTGTTACGGCCGGTGTAGGCGATGATGACGGTGGGGGAGAGGCTGTCGGCGTCGACGATGATGACGGCGGGGGAGAGGCTGGCGTTTGCCCGGCTGAAGTATAGACCACTAAGCGCAGGGCCGTCTGATGCTGGGTAGGAATCCAATCCCCTGCGCAGGTCGTCAAATTCAGAAAGCTTCCGGCCGTATTGCCAAAAATATCCTGCACGGGGGCATCTTGCGGCGGATAAGCCATAATACGCGTGACATGGAAACGGAGTGTTTTACCGCTGGCATCAACGACCAGCACGCTGTCGCCGACGCGGAGGTCGCGCAGACGCCAAAATACCGCCGGGTTTCCACCAGGGCGATCCAGGTGTCCAGCAATCACTGCGCTGCCCCGTTCGCCTGGATGGGGACCTGCATTGTACCAGCCGACATCGTTCCAGGGATTCTGTCCCGGCGTTTCCATCGTGCCGTCTGGTCGAACGCCTATCGGCTCGATCGGGGCGTTGACCCCGATCGTAGGAATGAGCAAGCGTGCGAATGGTGCAGGCGCCGGATTTGCTGCGACAGAAGCGAGCGATAGTCCAGCCACCGTGACGGCCAGAGCCACCACGGTGGGGAGCAGAGCTCGGTACAGCCGGGGAGGACGGCCCCTGGTCCTTTGACGAATGAAAGGCCACAGGCCAGTGAGCATCCCAGCACTCATTCCCCCCAAAGTAAGCATCCCCAATGGCCAAGGAGCCAGCAGGGTGAATGGGGACGCGTTCGTCGGCAGCGCATTTGGATCGCTGCCAGTCCCGGACATCCTCGGCAGGCCCTTGACCTGTACGTGGACAAACCGCAGCGGAGGAGTTCCATGGAAGACGCCAACGAGAAAGATACTGGTCACCGTGTTGGTTTTCAGGGTGATCTGATCCGGCAGGGTAAAGGCGGGTTGAGATGCACTTACCATGAAGGTATAGAGACCGGCCGGTAATTTCAAGTAATTACTGGCTTGCGCATAGGATAAGGCGCCAGGAATCGTATGTCCACCTGTGGCGATGCTCAAAGGGCCTGTCCCTGGTGAAAGATGATAGAAACGCACCTTGGCCATGCCAGCCGCCATCAGGTTATTGTCGACAAAGACCTTCAGCGAGTAACCCGTGGCTTTGGTTCCGAGGGCGACCACCGTGTAGGCTGCACCGGCTTGAACTGAGAGCGTCTGCCCAATCCCTGTGCTGCTGCCCCCTTTGCCAATGAGCGCAGCCTGTACTTTGTGGGAGCCCGCGGGCAGTTGGAGGTAGTCGGTGACGGTTGCAAACTGTACATTCTCCAAGAACTTTGCACTGTCCACAAACACAGCCACTATTCCTACATCAGGTGAAGCATTCACGAGGCGTACAAATGAGGGACTCGCAGCAGAGGCGGGGAGGGCCTGGGTGCCAAGGAGGAGCAGTAAAGCGAGCAGAGCGCATGGCAAAAACACTCGCCGTACCAGGCGTGCATAGATAAGCTTCATCAAGGTCTCCTCCTTCTCTCGATGGTACCTCTTTATACACGTGCTTGCTCGTCTGTTAGATGCAGGCAAATTTACCCATGCACGAACAGTTCGTCATCTTCATCCTTTTCCAGAGGAGCTAGCGGTGGCAGTGAACAGGCCAAAGCAGGGAAAGCGGTGCCATGAAAGGCTCCACTGAGGATTGGCAGTTCAATGGTATGATAATATAGGTACATTTTTCTTCTATAGGCTACCAGTAGTACAGGAGGAAAGTGGTAATGAACAATGCTTTATCCAGGCGAGTTCCCCGGCTCAAGGGGCCAGCGCTTCAACTGCTGGCTTCAGTTACGCTTGTCTTTTTACTCGCCTTTGGAGCAGATCTCTTCCTGCAGTGGGCAGTCGGGTTATTTGTCGCCGGGATTGTTGAACAGGATACGTTTTTTTATAGTGCCGTGAGGCAACAGGATGCCTTGGCGCAAACGATCCTTGCTACTATCAAGCTGGTTTCCTTTGTGGCCTTGGGAGTCGGTTTCGTGGCCATGGTGGTGGTTTTCTTCACGCCATTCGCTGGAAGATCTCGCTCACCACGAGCGTTTCAAGCTGGAGCTAAGCCGTTGCTCAAGACTACACTGCTCTCGCTCAGGGGGATAGCGACCGTGACCTTTATGTTTCTTGTCGTCACCGCCATCTATGCCTTGTTGCTACGCATAGTTGGCAACCAACCACCTTTTTTTCTCCTGGCAGCGCTTGTCACAACGTCGATGTACGTCTTCATCCTGGCCTATGGCCTCTTGGATTATGCCAAAGAACTCAGTGGAAGGTCTCAGGAGCGGTAGCAAAAAGGAGGAACCTGCACCATGAGGGGAGAAGTCGAAGACGAGCCTGAAACTAGAGGCGTGAATACCAGCATGGGCTATCTTCAGCGCACTCTCCAGGCCACCTTGACCATCTGGCTAAGCCTGACAGTGGTGATTGTAGCGATATTTGGGCTTTCTGAGAGCCTCAGAGTAGCTGGAGTGGACAGAGACGAGAACGTACTGATCACCTTCCTCGTTGCGCTTGGTTTGATCCTGCTGGCTCTGTGGCTCTTGCCTCGATCGTTGCTCACGCTGAAAGAAGAGAAGCAGGATGGTGTCAGGTGGAGCTATATCCAGCACGTTCTGCACGCTCTTGCAGTAATGTGGGCAGCCGTGGCACTGCTGCTTCTAGCTACACTTGGTTTGTATGCTGCTCTAAGCGCGGCAGGAGTAGAGAGAAACGCGAACCTCTTGATCACGTTTCTCGTTGCACTGGGCTTGATCCTGTTTGCCCTGTGGCTTTTGCCTCGATCGTTTCTCACCCTCAAAGATGCGAGCGGATCTGGTAACGCTCAAGATCACTGATCACCAACAGCTGAGTGAGCGCCAGTCCTGCCTAGTGGTTCAGGGGAGCACCACGCACCTCCAGCGAGGAGACTTTGTTGTTGCTTGCCCTGCTCCGCACGCTGTGGCGACTCTCCTTCGAGGATAGGCGCGCTTGGCCTTCGCTTGCAGCTGGCCGCTGGGATGCGATGGCCAGTCGCGCATTCCCAGCCATGCTGTCTTCATGAAACAGCTCTCATCTCCTTTCTCATTGGCATGGGGTCCGATCTCCTAATCTGGATCGCTCCGGTTGCCGCAGCCAGAGCGAGATATGCGCGGGTTGCACGGTCTCCTGAACGACTGCCAGCAAGTGCTCACGCAACTGCTCCAGGTCGACTTCCTGGCGTAAGGTGGCGTTGAAGGCTGCCACCGTCTTGGCGGCGTCATACTTGCGGCGATAGAAGCGCCGGTCAATGAGCCGTTGAATACGATGGCGCAAGGGCTGGAAGAGCACGTAAATGGCCAACGTGGAGAGGACGATGGCTGGGGTGGACGTTTGGTTGAGGATGCCGCGCAAGAGGAATTGTAGCGCAAAGACCAGGCCAACATAGAGCAGAGCAAGTGTGGCCGTGAGCGTCCCGTAGACCAGGGTGCGGTTGATGATGACATCAATGTCCCACAGGCGTGCGCGGGTGATAGCCATCCCCACGTAAAACGGTCCCAACAGGACGAGAAACGTGGTGACAGGAAAGGAAAGGAAGGAATAAGCCGCAGTGGCAAAGCGGAGTGAGAGAATGAGCAACAGTGCGCTATTGCCAAGACTCGTGATGACCAATCCCCCTATCACGCCAAAGACCATCCATTTGGTCTGTTGCCGCTGGATGACATTGGAGACGGACCGGTAACGATAGACCTGGGCGAGCACAAGGCAAAGAGACATTCCAACGAGGGTTGCCGGTCTCACGACAAGCAGCGCAGATGAGAAAAGCACGCGAGGAAGGAACGTATACCAGAGCACCAGTGGGAGAAGCACCGTCAGAAGCCAGGGGGTCCATCGCGGAACAAAATGCCCACTGGGGAAGAGGAGGAAGAACAGAAAGAAGCTGAGAGCCGCAATGATCATCAGGCATTGCGTGAGCAAGCCCCATGCAGGAACCAGTGCTTCAAAGGCTTCCGTCAGGAGCGTTGGACCAACGACGCCCACTGAAAGCAACATAGCGGCTCCCAGGAGCGCCACCCAGTCATCAGCTCTTCGCCAGAGGATGATACCACTAACCAGGAAGCTGGCGAGGGCAGCGGCCACAAGCAGAACCATATTCAAGACCACGTAACTGCTCGCGGAGAGTCCGAGGGCTTGCAGAGTTCTGGCAAAGTCTGTACTCAGTGGGCCAGCAGGAGAGAGCGTAGCCTGAAAAAGGGTTCGCAGAAAACCAACCTGCGTAGGAAGATTCACGACAAAGACGACGACACTGCAGGCAAACACCACGATGCACCCCGCACGGGCAAAAAGAAGCGAGAAACGAGACCAATCTGTCTTCCTGTTCCCTAGAGAGTCAAACCGCGTTTTGGGTTGTCTATCAACTGATCGCATACCGTTCCCCTGGATCATTAGGCCCCTTGAAGGTCTGGAGTCAAGAGATGTTGATAACAAAGAGGGCTTGCACCTGAACAGTTCCGTTGCTCTGTTGTCTTCGGTTGCGCAATCAAACTGGCTGATGTTTCATGAGAGAGCTTCCTTCAGTTTGTGTCACACGAAATTCCCTCATGTACTGGTGCAAATGACCCTCAAACCTTTCATAACCTATCATACCATCCTCCCCGTCTCGAAAGCGTTCCGAATTGTCAGATGTCTCCGGACATCAAGGGTAATCTCCTCTTTCTCATGCTCAGTGCTTCACGCTTCGTATTCAACGACCCATCCAAGCTGCTTTAAGAGTACACCTGAAGGGGTTCTCTTCAGTAGTGCATTCCGTATGCTACATGCGAGAAGGTTCTCCCATTGAGCCACCCGCCCGATCGTCCACGATCGTTTGACAATGGCAGTGGTTCGTTTGATGCGCTCCTCTTCGTACGCCCGCAGGGCCGCTTCCAGATCACTGGCATTGCACAGGCAGGCTGCTAACACTATCGCATCTTCAATGGCTTGGCAAGCACCCTGACCCATATTCGGGGTCATTGGGTGGGCTGCGTCGCCCAAAAGCGTGATTCGTCCTTCTCCCCAGTGATGGAGCGGTTTCTGATCATAGATATCATTGCGCAGGATCGCTGACTCCTCTGTGGTTTTTATCAGCGCTTCAATGGGCTCGTGCCACCCTCGGAACAGGTCAAGGACTTCACCTTTTCTTCCCATCTTTCCATCTCCTCTCCCCTCTGGCATGTTGCGTGTAGCGAACCAATACACCCGCCCCTGGTTGAGAGGGACGAAACCGAATCTCTTCCCTCTCCCCCAGGTTTCAAACGCCTCTCCTTGCTGCTCGACCTGAAACGGTGTAACGCTGCGCCAGGCGGTATACCCAGCATATCTCGGCTTCGTCTGACCGAAGAGGTGTGCGCGGATAACCGAGTGGAGGCCATCAGCACCAATGAGCACCTCACCTTGTGCTTCCTGCCCGTCTGCAAACTGTGCTCGCACACCGGTCTCATCCTGCGTGCAACCAACACAAGAGGCACCAAGATGCACCACTCCTTCACCCAGGGCACTTAACAACACGGCTTGTAAGTCTGCCCGGTGTACCGCAAGAGGAACTACCCCGAACTCTTGCGTCAGTTCATCTACTGGTATTGCGGACAGTATTTCACCTTGCCACGAGCGGATGCTTCCACGTGTGCCTGGTGCCCCTATGGCTTGCAGCGCATCGGTCAATCCTAGCTTCTGCAAAGCCCGCACAGCGTTTGTCCACAGCGTCAAGCCCGCCCCAACCTCGTGCATTTCGGTTACTCTTTCGAAGACGGTTACATCCATCCCCGCTTGCCGCAAGGCGATAGCCGCACACAGGCCACCGATGCCCCCACCAATAATGAGCGCTTTGCTCATCGACCTCTCCCTCATTGAATTGCTCCTTTCGCTATGAAATGGACAGTCAGTAGAGGTCTTGACCCCCTCGATAACAGAGGAGCAGCCATCCGTCTTGAGATCGTTACGAAAAGCGTTATTCTGTGTAACAGCGTGACTGAAGCGGTGTGGCCGGGTAGGTATTTGACTTCACGAAGCAGGAAGGAGTGAAGAACCAGCTACGCCTTGTTCCGCTCTTTTCCTCCCCGCACCCTCCTGCGTATCCAGCGCAGCGGAGTCATGGCGGTATACCATGCCGTTCGTACCGCGGCATTCTGCCAGAGGTTGCCGGCCTGTGACCATTGGATGTGTTTGTCGAGGCAGGACGCGCTGATGTTCACGGGTGCAGCGAGGTGGAAATGCGCCAGCAGGTTACCCAGCGTCTGCGACCAGAAGCGATCTTCAAAGAACGGGATCACCCGCAGGCGCATGCCCAGTTCATACAGCGGATCGTTGGGCCGCAGGAGCATGTGGATCTGGATGACGGTCCAGTCCTCCTCCTGATACACGCTAAAGGTGATCCAGCTGGCGAACAGGTGCCCCGTCGGCGTCATGAACGTGAAGGACTCCTCGTCGGCGTAGAGGACGAAGACCCCGGTGGAGATCATCCCGAAGCTTGCAGGCACGCGAGGCATGCCAAAGCTGAGAATCGCGACCGCGCCGGGGGTAATGCCCGTAGCAGGAGCATAAAAGCGATTCCCTTGCGGCCAGAAGTGGGGAAAGTGCTCCTTCCACACCCTCACCATCTCAGCTGGTGTCACCGGTGCATTTTGCACCCGCGCCTGGTACACCTTCTGCCAGAGTTGGCCGAACCCTTGCAGCGGGCTGAGCACCGCATGCCCTTCGACGTTGAGATTGAGTGCGCCGGTCGGGACCTTTTCCACCTTGAGCACCGCAGCCTGCTGTGCCCAAGAGGCTGTGTCGCGTGGCTGGTTTGCTTGTTCAGGTGATGGGGTTGTCATGCTTGCATTCCTTTCTGTCTGCTTCTTTCCCCTCGGTACATAACTTGCGCGATGGCATCCAGCACTCGGGAAAATGTTCCTTCCAGGTTTGATTCCCTCTCGCGGCCGCACAGCAGACCCGCTGAGACGGACACGGTAGATGTTCTGCCACAGGTGTCCGAAGCCCTGCAAGGGGCCCACCACCTGGCATCCTTCCACATGCAAGTTCAGTGCTCCGCTTGGAAGGTCTCTCACCTTCAACCTCCAGACCTGCTGTGCCCATGAGGCAACATCTCGTGGTTGTCTCTCCCCAGGAGCATGTTGGGGTCGTCATCGCTTCCTTCCTCCTCTTTGAGCAGATGCCATCTGCTCTGAACTCCTGTATCCCGCTCCATGAACATCTCTCCCTCCAAGTGTACTGGGGAAACGTCTGCTAATCGTTACGAAAACCGTTACGAACGGCCAGACTTCAATGACATGTGGATGCTGATCTTGATCTTCTCCCACTTGGAGTTTTTCAACACGCTGCGTCGTTTGTTCTACTCAGCTGTTCACAGAAATGTCTGGTCTACGACACCGAATTAGCACATGTACCATGATCCGAATTTACAAGTCGGCGTGGAAGGAAACCAGATGTGGTGCAGGATCAAGAAGCAGCTTTATACAGATTCCCATGATTCACGTCAATTTCCCACCCTTCAGTGCAAAATCTGTCCACCCTTCAGTTAATTTACCATGTGGATTGCCAAAATGATTTGCCATACTCTGCCATAAGGTTTGCCGCAATAGCGAAAAATCGTCAACTGGCTCTACAGGCCGCGCTATCTGATTTTACATCAGAGAAGCAAAGTGGAGAAGATCAGATGATATTTTGCTTCTCGTTTGGCTCTACAAGCCCATCGCCAGTTCTTTGTAGCAAATGGCAAACCTTATGGCAGAGTACGGCAAATCATTTTGGCACTCCACATCGATGAGAGTACTGCCTTGCAGGTGCTTCTCAGGCGGCCGCAGCTACAATGGTGTCTGATGACACTAACTATCGCTACAAGCCAGGTCAGGGTGGGTAAGTGCGCATCTGTGGCTCATTCAAGTGGGTTTTCAAATTCGTGCCAAACTTATGACCCGATTGCGCCAAACCTTCGTCCAATCCATACAATGTTTGCTCAGTAAGCACGAACGGCGAGCAACAATTCAGGGAAACTACCGCCTCTCACTTCGCCTGGACCTGAACGGGAGGACCGTGCTGCGTAGCGGTCCCAGGAACGATCACGAGGTAGCGGCGTGGCCCGTTGTTCTCTCCCTGCACGACTTGTCGGATCGGGCCGACGGTGTTGACAATTTGGGCGCCCGCCTGGTTCGTCGTGAATGCCTCCAGCGGCTCCAGGGCACCACCGCCATGCGGATCCTGGGAGAGCGCGAGCACGTAGGGATGATTGGGCTCCAGCCCGGTAACCGCAGCCTCCAGCACCTGCACCAACCCCTGATCGAACAGCGAGACACTGGTGGGCGCCTGCTGCCCGGTTGCCGGCTTGCCATGCTCCAGCGGCACGAGCGAGAGATGCGTGGCCTGCTCGGCGATGCCGAGCGACACGAGTCCCTGCATGCCAGTGCCGCTGGGCACGGCATCGGGCACATACGCGATCGCCTGACACCCTTGGCCGATCGGGCTCGTCGCCATCACCCGGTTGGTCAGCGTATCGATGGCGACCAGGCGATCTCCGTTCTCAAGCCCGACATAGATTCGTGTCCCATCCCCGGACGGCCAGAGCCCATGCGGCAACGCGCCGACCGGAATGGTCGCGACTTTGGAGAAGGTGTCGGTGCGGAACACCTGCACCTCGCCCAGCCCACCGACGGTCACATAGGCAAACGTGCCGTGGGCATTGTGGACGATGTTGACGTGGTTGGTAATCGGCCCCGTCGCGAGCGTTTTCAAGACCGAGAAGGGCGGACGGGCAGCAAACACCTCCGTCTTGCCCGTGTCCTTCAACGTGAACCAGACCTGCTTGCCATCCGGCGTCGCCGCAATATTGGGGCAGAACGGGCTCGCCTGGGGGACCCGCCCGACAATCTGGTGAGCGGCGACGCTGATCACCACGGTCTCCGGCGTGAAGGAGGAGCAGACATAGCCGTATTTGCCATCCGGGGAAAAAATCGTCATGCCCGGACCGTTGGGCACGATGATACGGGTCTTCTCCTTATAGGT
>Ga0207684_10005182_pt1 | contig 12132 bp, 10 predicted proteins | sample KBSK5501metaG_FD_184342 | JGI IMG/M metagenome (GOLD analysis project Ga0207684, IMG submission 184342) | Corn, switchgrass and miscanthus rhizosphere microbial communities from Kellogg Biological Station, Michigan, USA - KBS K5-50-1 metaG... | ecosystem: Host-associated > Plants > Roots >... | reverse complement strand
AGACATGATTCAAACTGTTCACGCCACGATGACAAAGGAACTCGAGAACGGCGGCGCCAGGCTCGATGCTGTTTACTACTGCGCCCATCATCCGTCGGTTGGTGAGCCGCCTTATCGTTTTGATTGCGACTGCCGCAAGCCGAAGCCCGGATTAATCTCACACGCAGCGCGGGACTTTGATATCGACCTCGCTGGAAGCTGGATGGTGGGAGATCGCTACAGCGACGTGGAACTGGCTCGAAATGCGGGCGTGAAGTCGATGTTCGTACTGAGCGGTTATGGTCGCGGCGAGTGGGAACATCAACGCGCGAATTGGACGGAGCAACCGGATCAGGTCGCCGAGAATTTGCTGGAAGCGGTTCGGGTTATCGCCACGAAAGAAGATTAGGAGAACACTAATTGACCATTGAGCGAACACTGTTGCAGGAGCGTCTGATTGGTATCGTCAGGCGCTTTCCGCAGCGTCGAATTCTGGTCGTCGGCGATTCAGTTGCCGATCAGTTTATCTACGGCGCCATCAGCCGCGTTTCTCGCGAGGCGCCGGTCTTTATCCTTCGTCACGAGCACACTGAGACCTTGCCCGGCGGCGCGGCAAACTGTGCCTTGAACCTCGCTTCACTCGGTGCAAGCGTTTCGCTGATCAGCGTCGCCGGCGACGACGAAGCTGGGCGCGCTCTGGTTGAAAAGTTAACTGCCGCCGGCGTCGATTGTAGTCGGGTCTTGATCACACAAGCATTACGAACCACCACCAAGGTACGGATACTGGCGGGACAATTACACTCGACACGTCAACAAGTGATCAGGATCGACTACGAAGGGCAAACCCTTGACGATGCTGAACTGCGCGCCCGATTGCGCGACAGCGTACTGGAACACACACAGGCAGCGGACGCCGTGATCATCTCGGATTACAACTACGGAGTTGCAGACGCGGAAATGGCCTCCTTCACACGCGACGCCGCGGCGGCGCGAAAGATTCCCGTGTTGGCTGACTCGCGCTTTCGGCTTGCAGATTTTGTTGGGTTCACTTCGGCCACTCCAAACCAGGATGAGGTCGAGCAACAGCTTGGTAAGGAGTTCACGCAACTCGAGGAATTGGAAACTGCCAGCGAGCAACTGCGAGAGCGTCTGGGATATCGTGCCTTGCTCGTAACTCGCGGCAGCCATGGCATGATGCTGCTTGAGGCGGGAGTGGCGGCAGTTCACCTCGAGGCCGTTGGGGCTCGTGAACCCGTTGATGTGACGGGAGCGGGCGATACGGTGATGGCTGCTTACACACTTGCGCTCGCCTCGGATTCCTCCTTCCCGGACGCAGCGCGTTTGGCCAACTATGCCGGCGGTCTGGTCGTTATGAAGCGTGGTACCGCTTCGGTCACGCAGGAAGAACTTGAGAACTCCGTCTTACATTCCGAACCTGCTTAACCGCATTGGCAACAGACTCACCAGATGATTGATTCAGCTTCCCTGATACTCGACCGAGACGCGTTAGTCGCCCGCATATCGACTGAAAAAGCCGGCGGCTCCCGGATTGTGTTGGCCAATGGCTGCTTTGACATTTTGCACGCCGGCCATGTGCGATATCTCGAGGGTGCGCGCGCCCTTGGGGACATGCTGGTGGTTGGGATCAATTCCGACGAACAGGTTGCCAGATTGAAGGGTCCCGGTCGCCCGGTTCTACCCGAACGCGAGCGCGCCGAACTGGTAGCTTCTTTGCAGGCGGTTGATCTGGTCACAATCTTTCCGGAGCCGACGGTCACCGAACTGCTCCTCGCCATTAAGCCGGATGTGCACGCCAAGGGTACGGACTACACCGAGGAAACTGTCCCCGAGCGCGATGTGGTACGATCTTACGGTGGCCGGGTTGCGATCGTAGGAGATCCGAAAGATCATTCAACTTCCGAGATTTTGAAGAAAGTAAGTGGTTAGGGAGGCTGGGGCAGTAGTAGGCAGTAGGCAGGTGGCAGTACGAACGAATTGAGTCTTCAAGAAGTTAGCTATCGAAAGATTGTCATCCATCAACCAAAATCCGAACTTACTGGCCACTGGTCACTGGCCACTGCTCACTGCCCACTGCCCACTGCCCACTAAGTAATGCGCATCCTTATCGTAAAACTTGGCAGCATCGGGGACATCGTCCACACCCTCCCTTCCCTGGCCGCGATTCGCAGGGCAATGCCCAACGCGGAAATCTCCTGGGTCGTAGAACGTCGGGCCGCAGAAATTTTACGAGACAACCCGATTTTAGATCGGCTCATCGAAGTCGACACGAAGGCCTTGAGGCGCGGGTTGGTGTCTGGGGAGACGCTGCGGGCACCGCGCCAGCAGTTACGTCAACTTCGCGCCTCAGCCTTCGAGTTAGCATTAGACTTTCAGGGATTACTTAAATCCGCCTCAATTGCGCGCCTTTCCGGCGCGCGTCGTGTTTTTGGCTTCTCATCCGATTCCCTTCGTGAGCCCGCCAGTCGCCTTCTGTTGTCAAAGTCGATCAGGATATCCAAAAATTTGCATGTGATCCGAAAAAACTTAGCACTCGCCGGTGGTGCTTTGCGGATCCCAATTCCTAAAGATCCCGTTGACTTGGAGTTTCCAATTGCGACCACCCCCGAACAGAAGGCTGAGGCCGGCAACGCTGAACTATTAACCAATGGGAGCTACGCCATCCTGAATCCGGGCGGAGGCTGGCCAACGAAACTTTGGAGCGCAGAACGCTTTGGCCGACTCGCCGATGAACTGTGGTCGCATCACGGTCTGTATTCGTTGGTCAGTTATGGACCCGGCGAGGCGCAATTAGCTGAGACGGTCTTGCAGGCCAGTCAATCCGGCAAAGCGTGCGCGGTCAGTCTTTCATTGAAGGGTTTTTACGAACTAGCGAAACGGGCGCGAGTTTACGTTGGTGGAGATACCGGCCCTACCCATCTGGCCATCGCTGCCGGGGCTCCAATAGTCGGCTTGTTTGGTCCCACCGAATGGTGGCGCAACGGCAGCCTGAGAGCCGCTGATATCTGCGTCGAACGAGTTGACATAGATTGCCGCACAGACTGCCATCGTCGCGCCTGTTCCAAGTGGATCTGCATGGACATCGAGGTTGAACGAGTGCTGCAAGCGGTAGGCGAGCGGTTGAAAGTAGGACAAGCAGTCCTGCCGGTGATTAGCGAGACTGTTGAGGCTCGTTAGCAATGTAACAAAGGATCATATTCTCCATTGCGTAGAGGTGGAACCTGGATACAACGTTGGCGCGTGCCGCTCGGTTTTTTGTGCGCCGCGCTCTTTATTTTGTTTGCCCAACCGCGTCCGGCGACGCTTGCGGCGGGTGCGCCACTATCCTTTTTGGGACTCCTGCTCCGGGCTTGGGGCTCTGGTCACCTCAGAAAAAACGACGCCCTCGCAACCTCGGGTCCGTATGCGTACACGCGAAACCCACTCTACCTCGGCAGCTTCATAATGGGTCTGGGATTCACCGTCGCTTCGGGCAGATGGTGGCTCGGGGTCCTTTTCGTCGCGCTATTTCTTGGCATCTATTTGCCGGTTATGCGCGTCGAATCCGCGACGCTGGCACAACTGTTTGGCGAAAGTTTTCAAGAATATGCGGGGGCGGTGCCGGTCTTTTTGCCTCGCGTAACGCCTTATCAAACCGGGCAGGCAAGGATAAGGTTCGATCAAAGTTTGTATCTGAGGTATCGAGAATATCGAGCAGCGCTGGGCCTGATGTTCGCGTGGGGATTCCTGGTGTTCAAGACCTACTATCTGAAATGAAACTAAGAAATCAAAACCATTTGGATGGCAATCCCAGTCGGTTCATTGCCCTTGTTTTCGCGGCGCTTTTATTTTGGCAGCCGGCGCTGCTAAGCGCGCAGAACGCAAAAAGACCTGCCGCTCCTGCGTCGACATCTAAATCTAACGTCGCTCGCGTCCACCCCTTCGAGCCCACCGAGGAGCTTGTATATGTAGCTGAATTCTCACGCGCGCTTCTGAAGAAAGTTGACGTGGCAGATTTTCGCTTCACGGCAAGCAAACAACCATCACAGCCATCGCTGCAGAAGGTTTCCACGGGACGTGAGAAGGATAAGGATGTAGACCCTTATCTACTAAAATTTACCGGGGACGTTTCCAGCAAGGGTTTCTTCGCCAAACTTTTCAATCTGCGTTTTCGCGAACAGATCGAATCAATCGTTGACCCAGCCTCGTTCACAGTCAGGAAAACAAAACGAGTGGACGAACAGGGGAAACGCGCCCGAGTTAGCGAGACAACTTATGGTGATGGCAAAGTAACCTGGGTTGAAAGAGATCCTAATGATCCCTCCCGTCCACCTCGGGAAGCTGTGGCAACTTTTGCCGGTCAGGTGCAGGACGTGTTGTCGGCCATCTACTACGTCAGGACGCAGCCACTCGAAGTCGGCAAGAGTTTTGAAGTAACGATTAGCGATTCGGGTGTCGTCTATCAGGTTCCAGTGCAGATAATCGAAAAGAAACGGAAGAAGACTGTGCTGGGTCGAGTTGAGGCGTTTCGCGTCGAGCCGGAAGTTTTTGGTCCCGATCGGATGATTTCGGGCGAGGGACGGTTCACAATCTGGATCACTAACGACAACAGACGGGTTCCGGTGAGCGCCCTCATTAAAATGAAGTACGGAACTTTTGATATCACACTGCGAAAAGTCATTCGCAACCCGCCACAGGAATCCCTGGCCAGCATAGAAGACAACTGAGTAAGAAGAGATTCTTCGTCGCTTCTTCAGCCGCGCTTCAAGGGCTGGCGGTCCTCTATCCCTTCTAGCAATTATCAATGAAGAAATGAAAAATGGATAATGAGGGCGGCATGTCCATTCCCCCCTTGATTCTCGGCCATCGTGGCGCCTCCGCACTGGCTCCGGAAAACACGCTGGCAGCATTTTCGCGCGCTATTAGCGATGGCGCGGATGGAATCGAGTTTGACGTCAGGCTTTCGCGCGATGACGTGGCTGTGGTTATTCACGACGCCAGCCTGAAACGCACCGGTCTAATCAATCGTCCCGTATCTGACCTAACTGCGGCCGAGTTGGGCGAGGTTGATGTCGGCAGTTGGTTTGCGGAACGCGCTCAGAATCCAAAGCAGTCGTTCAGCGGCGAGAAGCTGCCAACGCTGTCTCAGGTGTTCGAGCTCTTCAGCGCGCACAGTGGCCTGCTGTACGTCGAAATGAAATGCAAGCCGGACGAAGGGACCGTATTGGCGGCCGAGGTGGTGAGGCTGACACGCGAGTCTGATATGGTCGACCGCGTGGTAGTTGAAAGTTTCGATCATTCTGCTATCGCCACGGTCAAGAGGATCGACTCGGGAATTCGTATTGCGGCGTTGTTCGAACCCAAGCTAACACACCCGATTTCGACTATTCGCCGGCTTAAGATCGTCGATACAGCTCTTGCTGTTGCGGCTGACGAGGTAGCACTTCATCACACTCTCGCCGCTGATCGAGTAGTCGAGAAGGCAAGGCAGGCAGGGCTGGAAGTAGTGGTTTGGACAGTCGAAGACCCGATCTGGATCAAGCGTGCTCGAGCGCTGGGTATCAAGGCGCTGATCTCAAATGATCCTGGGTTCATGCTTAGGCGCCGGATTGAAGCGGTTCCGTATCTTTGAATCGTAAATTCAGGAATTCTGCCCGGGCTCCTCCAAACCGAACCAGTCCCTCAAAATGGCTCCAGATGACAGCAGCCACGCGCATCTGTATCATTCGCACCACAAACCGTTAAAAAATTAGGAGACTAGATTAATGCCAGTTCGAAAAGACGCCGAGATTATTGAGCCTAAAGGCAGACTGGGAGTGCTGCTGGTTGGTCTCGGCGCAGTTAGCACCACTTTCATTGCGGGCGTGGAGGCCGTAAAAAAGGGTATTGGGCAGCCAGTTGGTAGTTTGACGCAGATGGGAACGATTCGCCTCGGCAAGCGAACCGATAATCGCGTTCCACTAATTAAAGATTTTGTTCCTTTGGCAAAGCTGGAAGACCTGGTCTTCGGCGCCTGGGACATTTTCGAAGACTCCGCTTATGAAGCGGCGATGCACGCCGGGGTGCTGGAGAAAGACCTTCTGAAAAAGCTGAAGCCTCAACTTCAGAAGGTCAAACCCATGAAGGCGGTCTTCGATCAGAACTACGTAAAGCGCCTTAATGGAGTCAATGTCAAGACCGGTCCAAATAAGTTCAAACTCGCTCAGCAGCTCATCGCCGAAATAGCGGAATGGAAACGGAAGAACCGCTGCTCTCGGGTAGTAATGATCTGGGCAGCGTCTACTGAAATCTTTCTTAAACAGCATCCGGTTCACAAGACGCTGGAATCGTTTGAGCGGGCGATGAAAGATAACCACCGGTCGATCGCGCCGTCGATGATTTACGCCTATGCAGCCCTGAAGTCAGGAATCCCGTTTGCTAACGGCGCCCCGAACCTGACCGTTGATATTCCCGCGCTACGAACTCTTGCCGAGGAAAACAACCTGGCGATTTGTGGCAAAGACTTCAAGACCGGACAAACTTTGATGAAGACCATCATCGCCCCGGGATTGAAGGCCAGGATGCTGGGCCTGCATGGATGGTATTCAACAAACATACTTGGTAATCGCGATGGCGAGGTGCTTGACGATCCGGAGTCGTTCAAAACGAAAGAAGAATCGAAGTTGTCGGTGCTCGAGTACATCCTTCAGCCTGAAGTTTATCCCAACCTCTACAAAGATTTTTCGCACGTAGTTCGCATCAACTACTACCCGCCGCGCGGCGACAACAAAGAGGGCTGGGACAATATCGATATTTTCGGCTGGCTGGGTTATCCCATGCAGATCAAGATCGATTTTCTCTGTCGAGACTCCATACTCGCGGCTCCGATCGTGCTGGACCTGGCGTTGTTTCTCGACCTGGCCCAACGCTCCGGCATGAAAGGTATCCAGGAGTGGCTGTCGTTTTACTTCAAGTCACCTCAAACCGCACCGGGCCTCTATCCTGAGCACGATGTGTTCATCCAGTTGATGAAGCTCAAAAACACTTTGCGTTACCTTCGCGGAGAAGATTTGATCACACACCTGGGAACCGAGTATTACGACTGACGACGAATCGGATCCTCACCATCCTGATCCTCCCAAATATACGGTGGTCGCGTTCGATGCGACCTTTTGGTGGATCTCCGCGCTAAAAGGTGCGGTCTGACCCTCGGATTGAGGCCGAACAATTATTGGCACGCGCGTTCTGACATGAATTGTCAGGCTTAGAAATGTTTGAAAACATTCAACACGCAACCTCTATTTCATATCAATCGCAGTATTTTGTGATGACATTTGCTGCTACGTCGTATATATAGCATCGGTCGATTTTGCTGCCTCGCATTCTGCCTGACGAAAAAGGCAAACGAAGGTAGAGAGTGGCGCATCAATACGCTTAACGGATCGTTCCTTGCATTAATAGAGGCCGGCCAATAGGGGCCGAGCCAGGAAATAGAGCCTGGATGGCAGTTAAAGGCTCTCGCACCTGCAAGGAGGCCGAGCATGATTTCTGAAATGGAGTTAGAAAAACTAAACAAAACCATGGGCACAGTCTTCCTGGATCCTGATCAGAAAAGCCCGCGCGCCCAGGACTTCGAGGAGCGGCTTTACGCTCGCATCGTTGGACAAGAGCGCGCAGTCCGGCGCATGAGTGGCCTTTACCAGATATTTCTCGCCGGTATGAACCCGCCCAACCGGCCAATCGGCACGATGCTCTTTCTGGGCCCAACCGGCTCTGGAAAAACTCGCGTGATTGAAGCCGCGGCGGAAGTTTTGTACGGCGACTCCAACGCGATCGTGAAGATTGATTGCGCGGAGTTTCAGCACTCGCACGAAATTGCGAAGTTGATTGGCTCGCCTCCGGGATATCTCGGCCATCGCGAGACTGCTCCGATGCTCACGCAGGAAAATCTCGACCGCATGCACACTGAGGACTTGAAGCTTTCGCTAATCTTGTTTGACGAGATCGAGAAAGCTTCTGACAGCCTCTGGCAGTTGCTGCTCGGCATTCTCGACAAAGCGACATTGACCTTGGGCGACAACCGCCGCGTCGACTTCTCCCGCTGCATGGTCGTGTTGACTTCCAACCTTGGCGCCAGAGAGATGTCAGAGTTGATCTCAGGCGGCATCGGGTTTGCGCCAGGAAAAGGCTCAAAGAACCCAAACGACACTGAGGTCGATCAGAAGATCTATAGAACGGCCGTCGAGTCAGCGCGTCGAAAGTTTTCACCCGAGTTCATGAACCGCATCGATAAGGTTGTGGTGTTTCGTTCATTGAAGGAACATCATCTGCGGCAAATTCTTGAACTGGAATTGGCAGCGGTCCAAGATCGCATAATGCAGTCAGCCGGAATCAAGTTTGTTTTCCAATGTTCCGACGCCGCAAAAGATACATTGCTGAAGGAAGGTCTCGACTTTAAATACGGCGCTCGGCATCTGAAGCGTTCAGTCGAGCGTTTCCTGGTCTATCCCCTGTCAAATCTGGTAGCGACCGGACAAATTGGTCTTGGGGATTTGGTGCACGTCGACCTCGATGAGTACACACATAAGCTAATCTTTTCGAAGAGTTCCGGTGGTGCTCTTATCCACGACTTGCCGGAGCCAAAGGCGGAGGAACAGGAAGCTTTGGAATCACTTTCGGGTGGCGTGGGCTTACCAATTCCGCAGGCGACGAAGGCCGCCAAGAAGAGCCAGGGCCGCGGAGAAAAGACTGAAAGCTAGCAATTGTTCTCAGAACAAAGGAAAAGCGCCGTTCACTTGAAGTGTTCGGCGCTTTTTCACTTGGGCCTCAATTGTATCTAAATGCCACCAGCAGTTCGGGATCTTGAAATCCTTCTTAGTGCCTGATGAGCCGCTGCTGCAAGGTAAGGATCGTCTGCGGTAGTAACATCTCGAAGCGCTGGAATGGCGGAGGCATCTCCAATCTCTCCAAGGGCAGATGCCGCTTCTCGCCGGAGGTCACGCTCCGCCTTGTCATCTTGCAGCACGCCAACGAGAGCGGGCACGCCGGCGCGATTCCCAATCTGTCCCAAAGAGCGCGCCGCTGATCTCAAAACAAAAGGATTCTGTTCTCGTTTGCCCTTTTGACTTTTCTTTGAGGGCGCCAATCCGGCCTGCGGATTCAAGACCGCAGCCAATGCTGTTACCGCGCTTGCGTCTGCGATTTGACCAAGAGCAACTGCCGCCGCACCACGAACTGAATCTTTCTTGTCGGTAAGGCGTTCGATGAGTCCAGCGACAGCGGCACGACTATGTGTGAGACCAAGTGCATAGGCTGCGTGCTGGCGAACAAACTCCTCTTTATCGCTTAACAGCGGCATCAGACCAGCGACACTTTCGTCAGCTGGTAGCCACAGGACTGCAGCAGTTGCTGTCGCCCGCACTATAGGCGCCGGATCATTCAGTGCCGACAACGCCACTCGTGAGGCTTCCGGACGCTGCAACGCGCGCAACTGCATCAAAGCTTCGCGGCGATCTTCGATCTCTGCGGAACTCAAACGCTGCCTCTGCTTTTCAATCGCCAGCTGGATCGGTGTTAGTTTTGTGAGGTCCTGCGCCGCCTGAACATTCATCAAGTGATCACCAACTGCGATAAGCAGAACAACACCCATTAGTATTGTGGCATGCAGCGCGTTCACGCTTCGGTTGTTTCGCATTTGTTTCTGCGCTACGAGCGGAGTCAACTAGTCCATCCGGGCAGTCAGAGCTTGCATTGAATCTACAATCAAGACAGCGATGGGAGGGTAAACTACGAGGTCCGGGATCAGCAAGACTGTGGACGAGTAAAGGAGCATGTTTGAATGGACGACTTCGCGCGGGATCAGCATGTTCAAGCCGTTCATGAAGCCGTGGACGTGCCAACCGATAATCAATCCCACTCCAATGCTCAGCACATATCCAACCAAAAGAAAGGTATAGGCAGAGAATCTGGTGAAGGGTTGTTCAGGTTTCTCGTCATCCCGCATGATGGAATCCTGAATCGACTTCGGACGATATGTGTAGTGTGCGAAATATTCACGGAGTCGCGTGGCCAGATGCCAGACGCCAATCACAAAAAGTGTGAGAACGATCGCCCGGCCCGCGAAATCAAAGGTTTCCCACAGGTGAGGCTTGATCATGGCGACAAAGAATGTCGACAGAAACAATGAGACCGTTGTAAACACTGCGCGCTGACGTTCCCGGCTTTCCTGACGGTCTCTTTCAAGAACTTCATTGACTACCCTGTCCCAGCGCGCCTGCACCGCAAGATTTCGCGCCCGCCGCGCATGGGGATTTTCTGACTGTAGGATGGAATATCCGCTCGACTGGGCGGTCAATTGCTGATCGTGGTAAGACCGTTCTTGAGGATCGATTAGGACGCGATAAGCCCTGGAGAGAAGCGCGAATTCGCGGGCGGCCTCTTCTGAACCGCCATTTACGTCCGGGTGCCGTAGCCTTGCGAGCTTTCGGTAGGCCGACTTGACTTCCGACCTCGACGCCGAACGCTTGATTCCAAGGACTTTGTAATAATTAGTCACCACGCGCTTGCGGACTCCTCAAAAGTAAACAGACGAGCCGAGGGACGTTTATCCCAGGGTGAACCGCCAAAATTATAACACTTTCTGCTAATCCTTTAGACAAGAATGGCGGGGTCTTACAAATTCCGAAGAGTGACGAATGCTGGAAAGGGTGAGGCCAAAGGAGTGGCTGCTTACAATACCTCGAACGGCTGTCGAGGGGGGCGAGGACATCTATTGAGGGATTCCACTCCTTTGGCAACTAATCCCCCTTTAACAATTCTGATGCCACGATCGGAAAGTAGAAAAAGCTCAGTAAAATTAAGCCTCGAGGTGAGGTGAAGTGAAATTGGTGTTCACGAATGAGGACATACGATGTCCTCTGCTGTTTGCAGTTCCTACGAGCCGTTACGCTTCGCCGCCGCTCGCGCCACAATTCTAATGAATGTTCGTACCGCCACGCCGGTTGGCCCTTTCGCCCTAAACGGTTTCGCCTCATCGCTCCACGCGGTGCCTGCGATATCCAGGTGCGCCCAGGAAACGCCATCAGCAAACTCTTTGAGGAAAGCCGCAGCTGTAATAGTCCCCGCCTTCCTGCCACCGACATTCTTAATATCGGCAATGTCTGATTTGATCTGCTTGGAATATTCTTTGTCGAGCGGCAGCTGCCAAAACTTTTCACCCGCCTCTTTTCCCGCCGCCACTATCTCACCGATGAGCTCCTGATCAGTACCAATCACCGCTGTATTCACGTCGCCCAGTGCAATCGACACAGCGCCAGTTAGAGTAGCGATATCTACTATCGTTGTGGCTCCGAGCTTCCTGGCGTACGCAATGGCGTCGGCGAGAATCAACCTGCCTTCAGCGTCGGTGTTGATTACCTCAATAGTTTTACCAGTCATCGCGCGCACTACGTCTCCCGGCTTGGTGGCTTTTCCCGAAGGAAGATTTTCCGAACACGGAACCACGCCCAACACGGGAATCGAGGGCTTAATCTGGGCGATTGCACGCATGGCTCCCATGACCGTGGCGCCACCAGTCATGTCATACTTCATCAGCTCCATATTGTCGCCGGGTTTGAGTGAAATGCCTCCGGAATCAAAGGTGATTCCCTTCCCGACGAACGCCAGCAGATCGCCACCATCCTCGCTCGCATTTGGCGGCGTGTACTTCAATATGATCAGCTTGGCCGGCTCCTCCGATCCATGCGAGACACTCAACAGCGAGCCCATGCCTTCCTGCTCCATCCGGGCTTCATCAAGCACATCGATACTAAGGCCAAATTCCGTGGCTATTTCACGAGCGCGTTCGGACATGTTCGTCGGTGTCATATAGGCACCCGGCTCGTTCGCTAGATCGCGCGTGAAGTTGACGGATTCGCCGATGATTCTGCCGCGTTCGACGCCGCGCTTGAGGCCGTTTTCGTCCGCGCCTTCCATTACAACCACGAGCTTCGCAATGTTGCGTTCTTCTTTGTCTGACGTCCGGTATTTATCCGGATCAAATAGCGCCATCACGAAACCTTCGACAACCATCGAAGCGATCTGTTCCTGATCTCCCGAGAGCCGGGGAACAACTGCAATTGACTTCACGTTTTTCCCGCGCAATGCTCGCGGACGATTCTTTCCGCAAGCACCCGGCCG
>Ga0207684_10005180_pt1 | contig 12139 bp, 10 predicted proteins | sample KBSK5501metaG_FD_184342 | JGI IMG/M metagenome (GOLD analysis project Ga0207684, IMG submission 184342) | Corn, switchgrass and miscanthus rhizosphere microbial communities from Kellogg Biological Station, Michigan, USA - KBS K5-50-1 metaG... | ecosystem: Host-associated > Plants > Roots >... | reverse complement strand
ATTTGTCCCTGGCGAGGGGATTCCCGTCGGATAGCGGCACCCGTAATGCTCGACCGAGGGCCGCCGTCGGGCGGTGGCATCGCGCTACCCGACCGCCGCAACTCGTGCGGGGCTGGGGCTCGATGGCGGGGCAGCCGGCGGATTCTCAGGGGCCTGGCAGTGTCTCCGCCGGTCGATGATTACTGGGGGCGATTTCTGACAGGAACGGCACCCCAGGAGCCAGCCTCGAGGGGCCTCGGCTGAGACGCTCCCTAAGGCAGCATGCTCTTCACGGCGCTGCGCAGGCGGCCGAGCACGCCCGCGGCGGGCGCGGACTCGTAACGGGTGGGCTCGCCGTCGTCGAGCAGCGAGGCACCCCACTGGAGCAGGCCGATGCTCGTGGCGTAGGCCGGGGTGAGGATCGAATCGGTGAGGCCGCCGACGCCCGAGGGGCCAACGACCCGCACTGGCATCTGGAGCACCTCGCGACCGAGCTCGGCGATGCCGGCCAGCTGCGCGCCGCCGCCGGTCAGGATAAGTCCAGCTGGGAGCATCCCCGCGCCGCCTGCCTGGATCTCGGCGCCGATGAGCTCGAACGTCTCGCGCATGCGCGATTCGATGATGCGGCACAGCTCGGCGCGGCTGATCGTGCGGCCCGCCTCGTCGCCGAGCACGCTGACCGAGATCTCATCGTCGTCCTCGATCCCGCGCAGGTCACAGGTCCCGTGGCGGACCTTGAGCTCCTCCGCCGCCGGGAGTGAGGTCTTGATCCCGATCGCGATGTCATTGGTGACGAAGTTGCCACCGACCGGGAGGACGCTCGTCCGGAAGGGCGAGCCCTCGTTGAACATCGCGATGTCGATCGTGCCGGCGCCCATGTCGGCGACCGCGACGCCCAGGTCGCGCTCCGTCTCGTTCGCGACCGCCTCCGCCGAGGCGAGGGCGTTGACGACGAGCTCGTCGATCTTGACGCCCGCCTGGGCGACGCACTTCATCAGGTTCTGGACCGCGGTCTGGGGCGCCGTGACGATGTGCGCCTCGACCTCGAGCCGGATCGCGCTCATCCCGAGCGGGTCCTTGACGCCCTCCTGGCCGTCGACGGTGAAGCCCCGGCGCTCGACGTGGAGGACCTCGCGATTCGATGGGATCGGGATCGTTCGGGCCTGCTCGACCGCGCGCCGGATGTCGTCGCGACCGACCTCCTTGCTCGCGGCGGAGACCGAGACCTGGCCAGTCGAGTTGAAGCTCTCGACCTGCGCGCCGCCGACGCCGACGAAGGCCTTGTCGATCTTCCAGCCCGACAGCCGCTCGGCCCGCTCGACCGCGTCGCGGATGGAGCGCACGGTCTGCTCGATGTTCACCACGGCGCCGCGCTTGAGGCCGGACGAGGGCACGGTGCCGTGGCCGATGACCGTGAGCTTGCCGTCGCGCCCGATCTCACCGATGAGCGCGCAGACCTTGCTGGTGCCGACGTCCAGCGCGACGAGGACTCCTTCGACCACGCCCTACCTCAGATGAAGTGCCGCCGGATGAGGGCGACGTTGTTGAAGATTCGCAGTCCGAACGTGATCAGCGCCACCAGGTACAGGTCCAGGCCGAGCCGGTCGCCGATGAACGTCAGGAAGACCGCCACGACCGCGTTGGTCACGAAGCCGGAGATGAAGATTCGATTGTCGTAGACGCTGTCGAGCTCCGCTCGCACGGCCCCCAGCACCGAATCGAGCGCGGCGAGGATCGCCACGGCCGAGTAGCGGCTGAGCTCGAAGCCGACGTTGACGTTGAGGACGAGCCCGAGCAGGACGCCCACCAGCAGGCCTGCCAGGGGGAGGAGCAACGGAGCCGTCCTCGCTACGGTGCGTTCCGGGCAAGGCTATCACCGCGGATTGCCCCCGGGCGTGCTGCGAGGCACGTACGTGCCGTCCGTCCCCGATGCGAGGATGACGCGGCGGACGCTCGCCTCCCGACCGGCGAGGAGGCTGCGCAGGAGGCGGACCTGGGCCGGGATCATGTCCGTGCTCCGGGTCGCGGGGCTGTAGAAGCCGAAGACCGCCTGCCACGCATCGTTGGCCGCGACGACGAAGCCATTCTCGTTGGTCACGATCACGCTGAACCCGCTCGCGCCGCTGCCGACGTCCGCCGGCGTGAGGCTGCCGAGCCGGGTTGCGACGTCGAGGTCGATGGCATCGAGGTGGGCGCCGATGGCGAGCCCGAGGCCGGCATCCCGGCGCCGGTCGTCCACGACCGCGACGCCGGCGGGCAGCGCCGCATCGACGTCGATGATCGCGAAGATCACGCCGGTGCCGTCGGCGATGAACAGGCGCTGGTCGACCTGCCAGGCGAGGACCGGGGTGCGCTCGTCGATGTGCACGACCAGGGCGGCATCGGGCAGGCGGACCGAGACCTGGGCGTCGGCGACCGCCGGCAACGTGCGCAGCGCGTCCTCGAGCGGCGCGGTGTCGAGCTGGAAGACGTTCACGCCGGCCGGCAACGCGAGCCGCGCCTCAACATCGGAGGTCTCTGTCCATTTCAGCTCCGGCAGCTCGGTGCGGCTGAGCGCAAACGCGGTCGGCCCGGTGACGAACGTGAGCAGCAGCCCGCTCGCGAGGATCCCGAGCAGGCCCCCGGCGCGCGCCGGGGTGACGAGCCGTAGCCCGCCGCGCCGGCGCGACCGCGCAGTCCGGGACGACGGCAGGCTCCACTCGACGCTCGGGGCGGCCTTCGAGCGGCGGCCCTCGCCCGCCGGGCCGACGAGCCCGCGCATCGCCCGGCCGAGTGCCGCGTCGGGTGAACGCTCGGGCACGGGGACGCGGGCACCCTTCATCGGACGGGCGCCGGCCGCGCGGTTGCGCTTCGGGCCGAAGCCCCTCACCGGGGCAGGTCCTCCGGGCGAACGCGACGATGCACGCGACTGCCGTGCCGCTCGATCGCCAGCTCGAGGATGCGCAGGCACACGGCGAGGAAGTCGAGGCCGGCCTCTGCCGGCATCGTCGGGAAGAGGCTGATCGGGGTGAAGCCCGGGATCGTGTTGATCTCGGACAGGTAGATCGCATCGCCCGCGACCAGGAAGTCGACCCGGGCGAAGCCCTCGGCGCCGAGCGCCCGGTAGGCGTCGCGGGCCAGCTTCTTCATGAGCTCGCGCTGGGCGTCGGGGAGCTCCGCGTGGGTCGAGGTCTCGGACAGGCCGGGCGTGTACTTCGCGTCGTAGTCGTAGAACTCGTGCCCGGCCACGATCTCGCCGGGGCCGTACACGCCGAGCGGCGGCCCGTTCCCGATGACCGAGACCTCGATGTCGCGGGCACTCGCCAGGTAGCGCTCGACGATGGCGAGGTCGTCGTAGCGGAAGGCAAGGTCGAGGCCGGACGCACGCTCCTCGGGCGCGTGGGCGAGGGTCATGCCGATCGACGAGCCCAGCCGTGCCGGCTTCACCATGAGCCGGGTCTCGGGCGGCGCGGCGGCCGCGGCGAAGGCCTCCAGCTGGCCGAGGACGCCGGCGCGGTTCGAACCCCAGGTCGTCGCGCGCACCTCGATCGAGTCGACGACCGGCAGGCCCAGCCCGCGCCAGATTCGCTTCTGGGCGACCTTGTCCATGCCCAGCGCGGACGCCAGGACGCCGGCCCCGGTGTAGGCGAGCCGGGCCGCCTCGAGCAGTGCCTGGATCGTGCCGTCCTCGCCGAACGGGCCGTGCAGCGCGATGAAGACGACGGACGCCGGAGCCTCGGCGGCGAGCCGGTCGAGCGCAGTCCCGACCGTGATCGGGCCGTCGGCGCCAAGCGAGCGCGGATCGTCATAGGCGCTCGCGGGCCGCTCGTTCCGGCGGTGATCTGCGGGCAGCCACCACCAGGTGCCGTCGAGGTCCAGCAGGACCTGGCGAACGTCCAGCCCCGCATCGAGCAGCGCCGCCGCGATGGCCGTGCCGGAGACGACGGAGACGTCGTGCTCGGCCGACGGCCCCCCGAGGAGGACGGTCACTGGCGGCCAGTCGCGGGCGGTCGAGGGCGTGGGCGTCACGCGGAATCGCCGGCGTTCGGTGCCACGTTCGGCGGTCCGTCGGTCTCGGGCGGCCAGGGCCAGCCAGTCCAATCGCCGAGGAACACGATCTCCGGCACGAGCTCCACGCCCGCGGATTCGAGCACCGCGGCCCGGACCCGGTCCATCAGGCGGCGGACGTCGGCCGCCGACCCACGGCGGTCGTTGATCACGAAGTTCGCGTGCTTCTCGGAGACCGTGGCCCCACCCTCCTGGAGGCCCTTGAGCCCGGCAGCGTCGATGAGCTCGCCGGCGGACGGGCCGTCGGCCGGGTTGCGGAACGAGCTGCCCGCCGATGGCAGGCCGAGCGGCTGGTGGGCCTGGCGCCAGTGCCGGATGTCGTCGAGGCGCTCCTTGATCTCGTCGGCGGACGCCGGCTCCAGCCGGAACCGGGCGCCGAGGACCACCTCGTCCTGACCGCCGGCGGGATCCGGGCCGTCCGCCAGCGGGTGCTTGAAGCGGCTCTCGCGATAGCCGAGGCCGAGGTCAGCCACGGGGACCCGTGCCTCCGTGCCGTCGGCGAGGAGCACGTCGGCCGATTCGAGGACCGCCCGCACGTCGGCGCCATGCGCGCCGGCGTTGGCCCACACCGCGCCGCCGGCGCTGCCCGGGATCGCGAGCCCGAACTCGAGGCCGGTGAGGCCCGCCCGCTGCGTCTCGGTGGCGGCGCGGGCCATCGGCACGCCCGCCTCGGCGACGTAGGCCTGGCCGTCGACGCGGCTGCCCTCGGCGCGGACGTGCACGACCAGGCCGCGCACCCCTCGGTCGGAGATGACCGTGTTGCTCCCCCGCCCGAGCAGGGTCACTGGCAGGCCCCGCGACCGCGCGAAGCGCACGAGACCGCGGAGCTCGAACGTGTTGTGGGCCGTCGCGAGCAGGTCCGCCGGACCGCCGACACGCATCGTGCTGAGCTTCGCGAGCGGCGCATTGCGCTCGGCCTTGACGCCCACGCGGCGCGCGATGTCGCCCGACAGCGCCACGAGGTCGAGGGCGCCGGCCGCCGCCGGGCTCACGACGGCGCCCCCGCGGCCGTGCGTGCGATCACCTCCGGCCCCGGCAGCGGGCGCCGTTCGGCCAGGGCGAGGAGGAGCTCCGCAACCGCGTCAGCGGCGCCCGGTCTGGCCACGTCCCGAGCCGCTGCGGACATCGTCGCGTGTCGCGCCGGCTCGTCCACGATCTGCACGGCCGCGAGGAGCGCCGCGCTGTCGAAGGCGGCGTCCTCGACGAGCCTCGCCGCGCCAGCATCGACGAGCTCCGTCGCGTTCGCGCGCTGGTGCGCGCCGGCGAACTGGTAGGGCACGACGACCATCGGGAGCCCGAACGCTGCCGCCTCGGCCAGCGTCGACGAGCCCGCACGGCCGATCACGAGGTCAGCCGCGGCAAGTGCATCGAGCAGGTCCTCGCCGAGGTATGCGAACGGCCGGTATCGATCGCGGCGCCCCTCCGGGAGTGCGGCGCGGGCCGTCTCCGCCGCCGCGAGCCCGTCGTCGCCCGCGAGGTGGATCACCGTGACCCGGTCGACGAGCCCGGGGAGTGCCCCGAGCACCGCATCGTTCAACCGGCGGGCCGCCTGCGAGCCCCCGAACACGACCACGAGCCGCGTGTCGTGGGCGAGGCCCAGGCGTTCGCGGGCGGCGAGGCGGTCGATCGTCGTGACGTCGCGGATCGGTGTCCCGGTCACGAAGCACGGCCGCCCGCCCGGGAGCGCGTCGCACGTCGCGCCGAACGAGACGGCGAGCGCCGAGGCGAGGCGCGCCGTGGCGCGAACGCTTCGGCCGGGCATGACGTTGCCCTCCCACAGCAACGCCGGGATGCCGAGGACGCGGGCGGCGATGAGGATCGGGATCGCGACGTAGCCACCGGTCGTGAAGATCGCCGCGGGACGCCGCCGGACGAGCCACCACGCCGCCTGCGGGACGGACAGGGCGAGACGGATCGGGTCGAGGACGAGGTGGCGGTCGAGCTCGACGGACCGGAGGGACCGGAGGAGGAGCCGCCACAGCCGGAAGCCCCCGGCCGGGACGAGCTGTGCCTCCAGCCCGCGCCGGCCACCGACCCAGTCCAGGTCAGCCGCGGCGAGTCGGCGACGGATCGACGCCGCGACGGCGAGTGCCGGGTAGATATGTCCCCCGGTCCCCCCGGCCGCGATCAGCAATCGCATCTGACCTCCGCGTTTCGTTCCGCGACCGTCCGGCCGCCAACGCCGCTGCGCGCGAGTCACCACGGGTTTCGCCACGTGACGTGCCCGGCGATTCGCCGCGCACCTGGGTGCGCGTGGACGCTTCCGCCTTCGGCTGCCGCTCCAGGGTCTCGCGGGAGATCGACAGCAGGATGCCCGCCGCCGCGAAGCTGACGACCAGCGACGAGCCGCCGGCACTGATGAACGGCAAGGTGATGCCGGTGACCGGCAGCAGCGCCACCACGACGGCGATGTTGACGAACGCCTGGAAGCACAGCCACGCGGTGATCCCTGCGGCGAGCAGCGCGCCGAAGGTGTCCGGCGCGCGCAGCGCGGTGCGGATGCCGGCGTACGCGAGGAGGATGAACAGGCCGATCACGAGGCCCGCTCCGATGAACCCGAACTCCTCGCCGATGATCGCGAAGATGAAGTCGTTCCATGCGTTCGGGAGGTAGAGCCCACCGGCGAGCTTGCTCTCACCGAGGCCGGTCCCGAAGATCCCGCCGAGCCCGAGCGCGAGCAACCCCTGGATCGTGTGGAAGCCCGTCCCGAGCGGGTCCGCCCAGGGATCGAGGAACGTCCGGATGCGCTCGATCTGGTAATCGCGCAGTCCGACGAGCAGCACGCCGACGAAGCCGATCGCGCCCATCCCGCCGAGCTGCACGAGGCTCGCTCCGGCGACGAAGAACATCGTGAACGCCGCGAGGGCGATGACGACCGTGGTGCCCAGGTCCGGCTCCTTGAACACCAGGGCGATCACCGGCAGCGCGATGAGCAGGAACGGCACGGTGCCCGAGCGGAAGCCACTGATGCGCCGGCCCTTGTTCGCCAGCCAATGGGCCAGGTAGATCACGAGGGCGAGCTTGGCGATCTCGGCCGGGTGGACGGCCGGTAGCGGCCCGACGACGAGCCACCGCGCCGAGCCGCCCACGACTCGGTTCAGGGACGGGACGAAGACGAGGACGAGCAGCCCGAGCGCGATCACGTAGCCGGGCACCGAGGCCAGCCGGAGCCAGCGATAGTCCATGCGCATCACGGCGACCATCGCCAGGATCCCGAGCCCGGCCCAGAAGATCTGGGGGCCGACGATCGCCAGGGTGTCGTCGCGCTCGATGTAGGCGCGCATCGCCGACGACGAGAAGACCATCAGGATGCCGATCGCCGCCAGGGCGACGACGGCCAGCAGGATCGAGTAGTCCGGCTGGTGGCGCTCGCGGCGCAGGACGTCCGAACCCGCGCGTGCCGCGGGCCGCGTCGCTGCGCCGGCCGCTGCGGCGACTCGGCGCGCCGTACGAGGCTCGGCGAGGACCGCAGCGTCGGCGCGGTCGGCACGGCGAGTCGCGCCGGTGAGCGTGCGCCCACCGCCGCGGGACGGCTTCGCGGGCCGCGAGCCGAACGGCAGGCGGCCGACCAGGTCCATCAGCCCCCCTCCGCCGCGCCGGCGAGCCGCGCCACGGCGGCCTTGAACGCGCGGCCTCGCGCCTCGTAGTCAGCGAACATGTCGAAGCTTGCCGCCGCGGGGCTCAGCAGCACGGTGGCGGTTGCGCCGGTCCGGTGGTGGGCGGCGCGCGCGAGGGCGTCCGCCGCCTCGACGGCGTCCTCGAGCGAGGCCGCGCGCTCGATCGCGAGGAGGCCGGCACCGCGGAACAGGCGCTCCAGCGCCGGGCCGCTCTCCCCGATCAGCACCGCAGCGCCCGCGCGCTTCGCGACCACGCCCGCGAGCTCGGACAGGTCCACGCCCTTGTCCCGGCCGCCGGCGATGAGCACGATCGGGCCATCGAACGCCCGCAGTGCGGCGATCACGGCGTCGGGCTGCGTGCCCTGCGAGTCATTGATGAAGCGGACGCCGTCGACCTCCGCGACCCACTCCAGGCGATGCTCGACGCCGGTGAACGCACCCGCCGCGCGCCGAATTGCCTCGGGTGCGATGCCGAAGAGCAGGGCGACGGCCGTCGCGGCGAGGGCGTTGGACACGTTGTGCGCTCCCGGCACGCCGAGCTCGCCGACCGGCATGATCCGGCCGCCGGCAGACGCTCCACCGGCGAGCCGTGCGATCTCGTCCGCGACGATCCAGCCGTGGGCGACGCCGAGCCCACCGCGAGGCAGCTCGCCACGCCGGTAGCGAACGACTCGGGCGCGCGTGGCAATGTCGTAGCCCGCGACGATCGGGTCGTCGGCGTTGAGCACGAGCGCCCCCGTCGGATCGACGAGCTCCGCCAGGCGGCGCTTCACCGCGCGGTAGGCCTCGAGGCTGCCGTGGCGGTCCAGGTGGTCGGCGGTCACGTTCGTGTACGCGGCGACCGTCGTCCCGCGCGACAGCGTCGGGAGCTGTAGCTCGGACAGCTCGAGCACGACGCGATGGCGCGGCGTGAGCTCGGGCAGCCGCTCGACCAGCGGCACCCCGATGTTCCCGCCGAGCACGGCCGGATGCTCCGCGTCGGTGGCGAGGAGGGCATGGGTCAGCGCGGAGGTGGTCGTCTTGCCCTTGGTGCCGGTGACCCCGACCGTCGCCGCTGGACACAGGCGCAGGAACAGGTCGACCTCAGACACGATCGCCGGCGCCGCCGCGTCATCGTCGTCGCGACGGGCCACGAGATCCGCGAGTACACGCCGCAGCCGCGGTTCGGTGGTCGGGTAGGCCGGGTTGATCGACGGCGAGGTCGTCACGAGGGCGGCACCCATGATCGCGTCGGCCGGGTCGATCTCCGGCCCCAGCAGCAGGCGCACCGGCAGGCCATCGACGGCCTCGATTGCCCGCCCAAGCTCCGCCGCCGGCCGGCCGTCGTAGACGGTGACCGCCGCACCGGCGCCGGCGAGGAACCGCGCCAGTGCAACGCCAGAGCGGGCGAAGCCGAGGACGCTGACGGGCCGATCTCGGAAGATCCCCGCGCCGAGCGAGCCGGGCGTGAGCGCATCCGGATCGATCGTGCCGGCGCTCGCGGGCGTGGGGAGCGCGTCGGTGCGGTCGGCGGTCATCACGATCAGCGCAGCTGGCCGATGGATGCAAGGAAGAGGGTCACGCCGATGAGCCCGGCGATGATGCCCACGATCCAGAACCGCAGCGTGATCTTCTCCTCGTCCCAGCCCGCCAGCTCGTAGTGGTGGTGGAGCGGGCTCATCCGGAAGATCCGCCGCCCGCCGGTGATCTTGAAGTACGCGACCTGGATCACGACCGAGAGGGTCTCGATCACGAACACGAGCCCCACGATCGGCAGAATCAGGATCTGCGACGTGATCAGCGCGGTCACGGCGAGGGTGGCGCCCAGCGCCAGCGAGCCCGAGTCGCCCATGTACACCTGCGCCGGGTGCACGTTGAACCACAGGAATCCGAGCAGCGCGCCGACGGTCAGCGCGCACAGCACCGCGAGATTCGGCTGGGTCGGGACGTTCAGCAGCGCGACGAACACGAACGCGACGAAGGCGAACACGAGCGTCCCGCCCGCCAGCCCGTCGAGGCCATCCGTGATGTTGACCCCGTTGGCCGTGGCGATGATCGCGAACGCCGCGAAGGCGATGTACAGCGCCGGATGGATCATCACCGAGCCCACGAACGGGACGTCGATCGACTGGATCGCGTAGGTCGTCTGGATCTGGTAGGCCGCGACCGCCGCAACGACCACCAGCCACAGCATCTTCTGGCGGGCGCTGATCCCCTCCCCGGTGCGGGCGTTGAGGTAGTCGTCGATGGCCCCGAGCCCGCCGACGAGCAGCAGCGTCGCGATCGGGGCGACGACGCCGAACTGCGGGATGCCGCGCTGGAACAGGAACAGCCCGAGCACGACGCCGATGACGAGGAGCCCGCCCATCGTGGGCGTGCCGGCCTTCGCCTGGTGGCTCTCCGGGCCCTCGCTCCGGATCTGCTTGCCCATGCCCGCGAACTTCAGGAGGCGGATGTAGGCGGGCATCAGGATCACCACGACCGCAAAGGCGAGGAGCAGGCCCTGGATGATGTCGACGGTCATCGGGCGCGGGTCCGGCGCAACGGGGCGGGGGTCCGGGTCACCGAGGCGGGAGTCCAGGTCATCTCGCGAGCTCGGCCTTGAGCGCCTCGACGAGCAGGTCGAGCTCGACCCCGCGGGAGGCCTTCACGAGTACGACGTCGCCGTCGCGGAGCCGCGCCCGCAGCAGATCGAGCGCCGCGTCGCGGTCGCGTGCCTCGAGGATGCGCGACGGATCGAGGCCGGCGGACTTCGCAGCCGCGGCGATACCCGTGGCGCCCGGGCCAATGACGACGAGGAGGTCACATGTCGCGGCCGCGGCCGTGCCCACGTCGCGGTGGCCGGTCACGGCGCCTTTGCCGAGCTCCAGCATCTCGCCGAGGACGGCGATCCGCCTGCCCGGCAGCCCGGCGAGCATGTCCAGCGCGGCGGTCACCGAGGCGGGCGACGCGTTGTAGGCATCGTCGATGAGGGTGATCCGCCCGACCTTGATGACCTGCCCGCGGTGCACGGCCGACCAGCCGCCGGCGAGCGCGTGGACGATCACGGCCGGGTCGATTCCAGCTGCGTGGCCGACCGCCGCGCCGGCGAGCGCGTTGTGCGCCGACAGCTTGCCGAGGCCCGGGATGCGCGCCGGCAGCCTGACCGGCCGGCCGCCCCGCGACGGAGGCAATCGGAGCGTGAAGCGCATGCCGTCGAAGCCGGACGACACGACCTCGTCCGCGGTGACGTCCGCGTCGCCGCTGAGGCCATAGGTGAGCACGCGGGCCGCCGTCCGGTCGGCCATCCGCCGGACGCGTCGATCGTCGTGGTTGAGGACCGCCACGCCGTCCGACGGGAGCGCCTCGACCAGCTCGCCCTTCGCCCGCTCGATCGCGGCGAGCGAGCCCATGCGGCTGAGGTGGACGCCATGCACGGCCGTCACGACGCCGATCTTCGGGCGGGCCATCCGGGCGAGGTCCGCGATCTCCCCGCCCGCATACATGCCCATCTCCAGCACGGCGGCGCGGTGGTCGCGGCCGAGGCGCAGGAGCGTCAGTGGCAGCCCGATCTCGTTGTTCTGGTTGCCCTCGCTGCGCAGCGTCCGGAACGCGGTGCCGAGGACCGCCGCGATCGCCTCCTTGGTGGACGTCTTGGCGTAGCTGCCGGTCACGCCCACGACGAGCGGGTCGAAGCGCGCCCGCCACCCGGCAGCGAGGGCGCCGAGCGCGATGAGCCCATCGGGGACGGCGAGGACGGTCACGTCACCGAGTCCATCGAGCACCGGGGCGGGCACGGGTCGCGAGACGATGAGCGCCGCTGCACCCGCAACGGCCGCGTCGGCGAGGAAGCGATGGCCGTCGGTGTGCTCGCCCGGGAGCGCCACGAACAGCTGGCCCTTGCCGACGAGCCGCGAATCGACCGCCGCACCGCGGATTGGCCGGCTGCTGGTACGCAGGAGCCTGCCACCGGTCAGGCGCCGGAGATCATCGGCGCTGAAGGACGGGTCGTCGACCTCCCGGGAACGGGTTCCCGCGCTGGGCGGCTGCGGCCCCTCGACGGTCACGACTCCAAGTTTGGCACAGGGCCCGGTCCCGGCCGGCGCGGCGGCGATCACCCGCCAACCCGGGCGGTGCCGGAGTCGGCCGGGGCGAGCACCGGCAGGAGGCCGGGCGTGGTGATCGCGTCGGTCGCAACGCGCCGGAAGAGCTCGACCGAGGTGACCGGAAGGATGATCTGGCCGATCGCGTTCCGGTTCGGTGGCGCCTCGGACACGCGGACCGCGATGACGAGGTCCGGATGGCCCTGCTGCCGGCCGATGAACCCGACGCACGAGAAGTTGTAGGTGTTGAACAGCCACTTGTGGTGCACGGCGTCCCACACCTGCGCGGTGCCCGTCTTGCCGCCGATCCAGTAGCCGGGAACCCGCGATTCGTCCGCATACCACGGGCTCTTGAGGACGTGCTCCATGAGCCCCGAGAGCCGGGGAGTCAGGCTCGGATCCAGCACCGGCGGGTCTGCCGTGAACGAGACGGGC
>Ga0207684_10005179_pt1 | contig 12139 bp, 10 predicted proteins | sample KBSK5501metaG_FD_184342 | JGI IMG/M metagenome (GOLD analysis project Ga0207684, IMG submission 184342) | Corn, switchgrass and miscanthus rhizosphere microbial communities from Kellogg Biological Station, Michigan, USA - KBS K5-50-1 metaG... | ecosystem: Host-associated > Plants > Roots >... | reverse complement strand
AAGGCATAGAGCGCGTGCACGTACGGACGCTTGTCCTTCGGGACCCACCGCCCGACCGGGAAATTCTCGTAGTGGCTGCGGACGCGCGCCTCGCATTGGGCGAAGGCTTCCGCGACGGTGAGGGCAGCCGCCATGAGCGGACATTCTACCGCGCCGCTCGGGCCTCGGGCCGGCTCGAGTCAGGCCCAGTACGCTTCCTGGAGCCGCCGCTGGGCGGCGCGGTCGAAAGCGACGCGGTCCACCGGGTCGAGGGGCACCTCCACCACGGAATCGACGCCGCCCGCCGCCAGCCGAGCCGGCACGGCCACGGCCACGCCGCGGTGGCCGTATTCGCCCTGGAGCGAGACGAGCACGCTCAGGATCGACGGCCGCGACCCGCCCAGCGCGCGCAGCACCCGGGCGGCGGCCGCGGCGAGGGCCACGGGCCCCGGCGTGCGGCCGGCCAGCCCGGCCGCGGCCCGCCGCAATGCGACCGGAGACAGCCGGTCCACCGGCACGCCGCCGACACAGGCGCTCTCGCGGGGGATGACCCATTGGTCCGGAGGCAGGCCAAGGAGGAGCGCCGAAACCCCGCGCGGCTCGGCCTGCATCTCCGAGGCCAGTCGCCGCGACAGGGCGCCCACGTAGGCCACGGGGGCGCTCCCCAGCACGAGCTGCCGGCCCATACCTTTGCGGACGGCCGCCTCGATCACGGTCGACGCCGAGGCGGTGGCCACGAGGAGCAGCCGCTTCCCCACGATGGGCACCAGCGACTCGCCGAGCGCACTGGCGCGCGCCGCAGGAACGCGCGGGTCGGCCAGCTCGGGGGGATCGGCGACGACGAGGGCCTCGAACGCACCCGCCGCGGCCAGGCTCGCCGCGGCTTCGACCTGCACGTCGAACCCCTCGACCGGGCCCGACTGCGCGATGTCGAGGGCCTTGCCGCGCGCGCGTGACTCGTCCGGGTCGACGAGGACGACCCGGCGCGCGAGCTCCTGCTCGGCGAGGCGGCGCGCGAGCGTGGCGGCGAGCTCCCCCGCCCCCAGGATCGCGATGGAATGCACGGTGCGCGGATTCTAGCATCCACCCGGACGCCACCTGTCGCCGGTGCTACGCTGGAATCAGCGAACCAAGGAGGTCCTGGGATGAAGTGGATGGGCATCTATCTCCTCGGGTACGTGATCTTCGTGGGCGGGGTCATCGCCGCCCTGTGGAAAGCCGGCCTCCTCGAGAAGCTCGGCGCGACGTGGACGATCATCGGCCTCGTGATCGCGATCGGCATCGGGATCATGATCGCCGTGACCAGCAGCGGCCAGAAGAACATCGTCGAGGTCGACGAGAAGAAGCAGTAGTCCCCTCCGGGTATGATGTTGGCCTTCCCCGGAGGGCTCATGACCGACAAACGCCGCAGCCGCATCACCACCGAGGGCGTCGAGCGCGCGCCGAACCGCGCCATGCTGCGCGCGGTGGGTTTCCGGGACGGCGACTTCACCAAGCCCATCGTCGGCGTGGCCAACGGTCAGAGCAACATCACCCCGTGCAACCTGGGCCTGGGGACGCTGGCCGCGCGGGCCGACGCGGCGCTCAAGGCCGCGGGGACGATGCCGCAGATGTTCGGCACCATCACCGTCAGCGACGCCATCTCGATGGGGACGGAGGGCATGAAGTACTCCCTCGTTTCGCGCGAGGTGATCGCCGACTCCATCGAAACGGTCGTCAACGCGGAGCACATGGACGGGCTCGTCGCGGTGGGGGGCTGCGACAAGAACATGCCGGGGGCCCTCATGGCGATGGCGCGGCTCGACGTGCCCTCGATCTTCGTGTACGGCGGGACGATCAAGCCCGGCCACTACGCCGGGCAGGACCTCACGATCGCCAGCGTGTTCGAGGCCGTCGGCCAGCTCAAGGCGGGACGCATCGCCGAAAGCGACCTGCGCGAGATCGAGCGCCGCGCCTGCCCGGGCGCGGGATCATGCGGAGGGATGTTCACCGCCAACACCATGTCCTCGGCCATCGAGGCGCTGGGCATGAGCCTGCCCTACACGTCGACCATGGCCGCCGAGGACCCCGAGACCGCGGATGCGGCCGAGCGGGCGGGCCGCGCGCTCGCGGACGCGATCGCCGAGGATCTGCGCCCGCGGCGCATCCTGACCCGACCCGCGTTCGAGAACGCGATCGCGGTGGTGATGGCCGTCGGCGGCTCGACGAACGCGGTGCTGCACCTGATCGCCATCGCCCACTGCGCGGGCGTGAAGCTCGCCCTCGACGACTTCGAGGCGGTGCGCGCGCGCGCGCCCGTGCTGGCCGATCTGAAGCCGTCGGGCCGATACGTCACCGTCGACCTGCACCGGGCCGGGGGCATCCCGCAGGTGATGAAGATCCTGCTCGCTCACGGCGTGCTCCACGGCGACGCGCTCACGATCACCGGCCGGACGGTTGCCGAGAACCTCGCCGACGTGCCCGCGGAGCCGCGCGCCGGCCAGGACGTCATCCATCCCTGGGAGCGGCCCCTCTACCCACATGGCCATCTGGCGATCCTGCGCGGCAACCTGGCCGAGGAGGGCGCGGTCGCCAAGATCACCGGCCTCAAGACCACCCGCATCACGGGGCCGGCGCGCGTCTTCGAGCGAGAGGAGGACTGCGCGGAGGCGATCCTCGCCGGCCGCATCCGCAAGGGCGACGTCGCCGTCATCCGCTACGAGGGGCCCAAGGGCGGACCCGGCATGCGCGAGATGCTCTCCCCCACCTCTGCGCTCATCGGCATGGGCCTGGGGGGCGAGGTGGGCCTGGTGACCGACGGACGGTTCTCGGGCGCGACTCACGGCCTGGTCGTCGGGCACGTCGCTCCCGAGGCGGCTGTCGGCGGCGGGCTGGCCCTGGTGCGCGAGGGCGATCCGATCACCATCGACGCCGAAGCCCGGGTGCTGCGCGTCGAGGTCTCGGACGCGGAGCTGCAGCGCCGCCGTGCCGAGTGGCGGCCGCCACGGCCGCGTTACCCCGCGGGGGTGCTGGCCAAATACACCCGCCTCGTGAGCAGCAGCAGCCTGGGCGCCGTGACAGACCTGCCGGCATCGCTCCTGGACAAACCGGGGCCGGGCGCTTGACAGGCCCCCCGGCCCTTAGTATCCTACCGACCGTTCGGATGCTTAGCTTGGCTCGAGTGCCGATCGCCGGTCCCTCCCAGGCCCACCTCTCCGTCCTGCTGCGGGTCCTGGTCCTGCGGTCCATTAGACCGCCCGGGGGATCTGGGATCTAGCCGCAGCCGAGCAAGATCCAAAGGCCCCCGGGAAAGAAAGACCCCGGGGGTTTTTGTTTTTGGGGGCGAAACGCGATGGGACAGATGCTCACTGGCGCCCAGATCCTCTGGGAATGCCTGTTGCGGGAGAAAGTCGAGACCGTCTTCGGGTACCCCGGAGGCGCGATTCTTCCCGCCTACGACGCCATGCTGGAGTACCCGATACGCCACGTCCTCGTCCGGCACGAGCAGGGCGCGGCCCACATGGCCGACGGCTACGCGCGGGCCAGCGGCAAGGTCGGGGTCGCCATCGCCACTTCGGGCCCGGGCGCCACCAATCTCACCACCGGCATCGCCACCGCCATGATGGACTCCATCCCCACGGTCTTCATCACCGGGCAGGTCTCCTCGAAGTTCCTGGGCACCGATGCCTTCCAGGAGACCGACGTCACCGGCATCACGCTGCCGATCACCAAGCACAACGCCCTCGTCACGGACGTGCGCCACATCGCGACCGCGATCCGCGAGGCCTTCCTCATCGCGAAGTCGGGCCGGCCGGGGCCGGTCCTCGTGGACATCTGCAAGGACGCCCAGCAGGCCAAGACCGAGTTCCTGTGGCCGGAGACGGTGGATCTGCCGGGGCTCGAGGAAGCGGCGCCCCCCGATCCGAAGGCCCTCGCCCGCGCGGCGGAGCTGATCGCGGCCGCCGAGCGGCCCCTGATCCTCGCCGGCCACGGCGTCCTGAAGTCCGGCGCCTCCGAAGCGCTGCGCGCGTTCGCGGAGAAGACCGGCACCCCGGTCGCGCTCACGCTGCTCGGCCTCGGCGGCTTCCCCGCCAGCCACCCGCTGAGCCTGGGCATGATGGGCATGCACGGGGAGGCCTACGTCAACCAGGCCATCCAGCGCGCCGACCTGCTGCTCGCCTTCGGCATGCGGTTCGACGACCGGGTCACCGGCAACCTCGCCACCTACGCGAAGCTGGCGAAGAAGATCCACGTCGAGATCGATCCTTCCGAGGTGGGCAAGAACGTATCCGTGGACGTGGCTCTCGTGTCCGACCTCCGCGCCGCGATCGTCGCGCTGCTTCCCCTGGTGCCGGAAGCCCGGCACGACGCCTGGCGGGAAGAGATCGGGCGCGGACGCGATGAGACCCGGGGCCGCGACATCCTGCACCAGCCCGACGGGGGCCGGCTCTACGCGGCGCACGTCATCCATGACCTCTGGAAGGCCACCCGCGGCGAGGCGATCGTGGTGACCGACGTGGGCCAGCACCAGATGTGGGAGGCGCAGTACTACGCGCACGAGCGCCCCCGCAGCCTCATCACCTCCGGCGGCCTGGGGACCATGGGCTTCGCGCTGCCCGCCGCCATCGGAGCCAAGATGGCGCGCCCCGACGCCGAGGTGTGGGTGGTGGCCGGCGACGGCGGGTTCCAGATGACGTCGTGCGAGCTGGCCACGCTGCAGCAGGAGCAGCTCGACATCAAGATCGCGGTCATCAACAACGGCTACCTGGGAATGGTCCGGCAGTGGCAGGAGTTCTTCTACGACAAGCGCTACGCCGCCACCCCGATGCTGTCGCCCGACTTCGTGCTCCTCGCCGGCGCCTACGGCGTCGCCGCCCATCGTGTGAGCCGGCGCGAGGACGTGGCCCCGGCGGTGGAGGCCGCGCGGCGCTCGGGCAAGGCCGCCCTCTTCGACTTCCGCGTGGAGAAGGAGGAGAGCGTGTATCCCATGGTGCCCGCGGGGGCCAACCTCGACGCCATGGTCCGCCGGCCGGCCGGCGAGGAGGTGCAGGCTTGAAGCACACCCTGGTCGCCCGCGTGCAGGATCAGCCCGGCGTGCTGAACCGGGTGGCGAGCCTGTTCCGGCGCCGCGCCTTCAACATCGAGAGCCTTACCGTCGGCGGCAGCGAGACGCCCGCCTACTCGCGCATGACGATCGTGGTCGACACCGCCCGCGTGCCCGCGCACCTCGTGGCCGCCAACCTCCGGAAGCTCGTGCCGGTGACGGAGGTGCGCGACGTCACCCACGTCCCCACCGTGGAGCGCGACCTCGCCCTCATCCGCGTGCGGTGCGATCCCGCGACGCGGGCCGAGCTGTCGGGGCTGGTGTCGATCTTCCGGGCGCGGATCGTCGACGTGAGCGTCGACTCCGTGATCGTCGAGATCGCCGGGGACAAGGAGAAGGTCGACGGCCTCGTGGATCTGTTGCGCCCGCGGGGAATCGTCGAGATGGTGCGGACGGGCAAGATCGCAATGGTTCGCGGAGGATCGGAGAGCGCGGAACCGGTCAACGGAGCGCGCCCAGAGAACGCAGAGAGGGTGTCATAGCCATGGCCAAGATCTATTACGACAAGGATGCAGACCTCGAGGACCTCGGCGGGCGGCGGATCGCCATCCTCGGCTACGGCAGCCAGGGGCACGCCCACGCCCTGAACCTCCGCGACAGCGGCCAGCAGGTCGTGGTGGGTCTTCCCGAGGGAAGCCGCTCGCGCGCGCGGGCCCAGGCCGAGGGACTGCGGGTCGTCACCCCCGCCGCCGCGGCGGCGGAGGCCGACATCATCATGATCCTGACCCCCGACACCGGCCAGCCGAAGCTCTACCGCGAGGCGGTGCAGCCGGCGCTCCGCCCGGGGAAGACCCTGATGTTCGCGCATGGCTTCAACATCCGCTTCGGCACGATCGACCCGCCGAAGGACGTGGACGTCTCGATGATCGCGCCCAAGGCCCCCGGCCATCGCGTCCGCGAGGTCTTCGTGGAGGGCCAGGGCACCCCGGGGCTGCTCGCCGTCCACCAGGACGCGAGCGGGAAGGCGCGGCCGACCGCGCTCGCCTACGCCAAGGGCATCGGCTGCACGCGCGCCGGCGTCATCGAGACGACGTTCGCGGAAGAGACCGAGACCGACCTGTTCGGCGAGCAGGCGGTGCTCTGCGGCGGCGTGTCGGCCCTGGTCAAGAGCGGGTTCGAGACGCTCGTCGAGGCCGGCTACCAGCCCGAGATCGCGTACTTCGAGTGCCTGCACGAGCTGAAGCTGATCGTGGACCTGATGTACCGCGGCGGGCTCAGCTACATGCGCCACTCCATCTCCGACACCGCCGAGCACGGCGACTACACCGGCGGCCCCCGCCTCATCACCGACGAGACGCGCCGCGAGATGGTGCGGATGCTCGCCGAGATCCGCAGCGGCGCCTATGCGAAGAAGTGGATCGCCGAGAACGAGGCCGGCCGCCCCTGGTTCGACGCCCAACGCAAGCGGGAGCGCGCCCACATCATCGAGGAGGTGGGGGCTCGGCTGCGGGGCCTGATGTCGTTCCTGGACCCGGTCAAGGTCACTCCGGAGGGCGAGGTCAAGCCGGCTCGCGAAGAGGCACGGCCGGCGGAGGTGGCGCGATGAATGCTCGAATTACCATCTTCGATACCACGCTGCGCGACGGCGAGCAGTCGCCGGGCTGCAGCATGACCCCGGGCGAGAAGATCCGCCTGGCCCGCCAGATCGAGCGGCTGGGAGCGGACATCATCGAGGCCGGCTTTCCCATCGCCTCCGCGGGCGAGGTCGACTCGGTGCGCGCGGTCGCGGAGGAGATCCGCGGCGTGAAGATCGCCGCGCTGGCGCGGGCGAAGGAGCCGGACATCCTGGCCGCGGGGAAGGCGCTGCGCGCGGCCGCGCGGCCCGTGCTCCACATGTTCCTCGCCACTTCCGGGATCCACCTGAAGTGGAAGCTCAAGCTCACGCCCGAGGAAGCGCTCAAGCAGGCGGTGGAGGGGATCAAGCTCGCCAAGTCGCTCGTCCCCGAGGTCGAGTTCTCGGCCGAGGACGCCACGCGCACCGACTACGGCTACCTCCGCGAGGTGCTCCAGGCCACGTTCGAGGCCGGCGCCACGACCCTGAACGTCCCCGATACGGTCGGCTACTCGCTCCCCCAGGAGTACGCGGAGCTCATCGGCCGGCTCGTGCACGACATCCCCGGGGCCATCATCTCCGTTCACTGCCACAACGACCTCGGCGTGGCGGTGGCCAACTCGCTCGCCGCGGTGCAGGCGGGGGCACGGCAGGTGGAGTGCACGATCAACGGGATCGGCGAGCGGGCGGGGAATGCCTCCCTCGAAGAGATCGTGATGGCGCTCAAGGTGCGGGGGGGAACGATCGGCGCCGAGACGGGCGTGAAGTCGGAGCTGCTCGCCCCCACGAGCGCGATGCTGTCCAGCGTCACCGGCATCTGGCCGCAGCCCAACAAGGCGGTGGTGGGCCGTAACGCCTTCGCCCACGAGGCGGGCATCCACCAGCACGGCATCCTGGCCAACCCGCTCACGTACGAGATCATGACGCCGGCCAGCGTGGGCGTGAAGGAGACGCTGCTCGTCCTCGGCAAGCACTCCGGCAAGCACGCCGTGGAGTCCCGCCTGCGCGCGCTCGGCGTGCGCCTGCCCGCCGAGGAGGTGGAGGCAGTGACGGCGCGCGTGAAGCAGCTCGCCGACACGCAGAAGTACGTCTACGACGACGACCTGCTCAACCTCGTCGGCAGCAGCCTGGCCCGCAGCGTGCGGCTGGTGCGCTTCCAGGCATTCTCCGGCAGCCAGGTGCTCCCCACCGCCACCGTCGAAGTGGAGGTGGACGGCGAGACGCGCTCGGCTTCGGCCGTCGGCAACGGCCCCCTGGACGCCGCGCTCAAGGCGGCCGACGCCGCCCTCGGCCTCGAGCTGGAGCTTCTGGAGCTGACCACCCGGGCGGTGACGGGCGGCAAGGACGCGATGGCCGAGGTCCTGGTGCGGGTGCGGCACGACGGCGCCGAATCGTCGGGGCAGGGCGCGAGCACGGACACGATCGAGGCCGCCCTCAAGGCGTACCTGTCTGCAGTGGCGACGGCCCGCGCCGCCCACGAGCAGCCTTCGCTCGCCGAGGAGTCCGCCTGATGGGCCAGGCCGGCCCCCGCACGCTCTTCGACAAGGTGTGGGAGTCGCACCTCGTGGTTGCCGCGACCGCCGATGCCCCCGCCGTCCTCTACGTCGACCTCCACCTCGTCCACGAGGTGACCTCCCCGCAGGCGTTCGCGCTCCTGCGCGAGCGCGGGCTGCGCGTGCGCCGGCCCGACCGTACGGTGGCGACGATGGACCACTCGACGCCCACGGCGCCCCGCCGGCCGGGGGTGCCGATCCAGATCCCCGACGCGCAGGCCGCGGCGCAGGTGAAGGCACTCGAGGCGAACTGCCGCGACTTCGGGATTCCCCTCCACGCCCTCGGCAGCGATAGACAGGGAATCGTCCACGTCATCGGGCCCGAGCTGGGCCTGACGCATCCCGGGATGACCATCGTGTGCGGCGACAGCCACACGAGCACCCATGGCGCCTTCGGGGCCCTCGCCTTCGGCATCGGCACGAGCGAGGTCGGCCACGTGCTGGCCACGCAGTGCCTGCTGCAGAGCCGGCCGCGCACGCTCGCGGTCGAGATGGACGGCCGCCTTCCCCGAGGGGTCACGGCCAAGGACCTGATCCTCGCGCTCATCGCCCGCCTCGGCATCGGCGGCGCCAACGGCCACGTGATCGAGTACCGCGGCACCGCGATCCGCGCGCTCTCGATGGAAGAGCGCATGACCGTCTGCAACATGTCGATCGAGGCGGGGGCGCGGGCGGGTATGGTCGCGCCCGACGACACGACGTTCGAGTGGGTCGCCGGCCGTCCGCATGCGCCGAAGGGCACGGCGTGGGACGCGGCGGTCCGGTCCTGGCGCGCCCTGCCGTCCGACGACGGCGCCGCCTTCGATGGCACCGTGCGTCTCGACGCCTCCGCGCTGGAGCCGATGATCACGTACGGCACCAACCCCGGCATGGGCATGCCCATCCGCGGCACCGTTCCCGATCCCGCCGGCAACGCGACGCTGCAGCGCGCGCTCACGTACATGGGCCTGCAGCCGGGCCAGAAGCTGCTGGGGCGGCCGATAGACGTCGTCTTCATCGGCAGCTGCACCAACTCGCGCCTGTCCGACCTGCGCCAGGCCGCGACCATCTTCGCCGGCCGGAAGGTGGCACCGGGCGTGAGGGTGCTGGTGGTGCCGGGCTCGCAGCAGGTCAAGCGCCAGGCGGAGGCGGAAGGCCTGGACCGGATCTTCCGCGACGCCGGGGCGGACTGGCGCGAGTCGGGCTGCTCACTGTGCATCGCCATGAACGGCGACCGGCTCGAGGCCGGCCAGTACGCCGTGAGCACCAGCAACCGGAACTTCGAAGGCCGGCAGGGCGCCGGCGGCCGTACGTTCCTGGCCAGCCCGCTCACCGCCGCCGCCGCCGCCGTCACCGGGCGCATCGCCGACGCCCGCGAGGTGCTCGGGTAGCCATGGAGCGCATCACGCGGTTCACCTCGCCCACGGTCGTCTGGACGGCCGATGACGTCGACACCGATCAGGTCATCCCCGCCCGCTTCCTGAAGGGCACGTCGCGCAGCGGATGGGGCGAGCACCTCTTCGCGGACCGCCGCTACGACGCCGAGGGGCGCCCCCGTCCCGAGTTCCCCCTCAACCGGCCGGAGGCGAAGGGGGCGCGCGTGCTCGTGGCCGGCCGCAACTTCGGCTGCGGTTCCTCGCGGGAGCACGCGGTGTGGGCGCTGCAGGGCTTCGGCTTCCAGGCGGTGGTCGCCCTGTCCTTCGCCGACATCTTCCGCGGCAACGCGCTCAAGAACGGCCTCCTGCCGGTCGTGGTGGACGAGCAGGTCCATTCGCGGCTCGTCTCCGCGCCCGGGTCGAACGTCACCGTGGACCTCGAAGCGCAGAAGATCACGCTGGCCGACCGCACGGAGGCGACCTTCCCCATCGACCCCTTCGCACGCTACTGCCTGCTGAACGGCATCGACGAGCTGCAGTTCCTCCTCGGCCAGGAGGAAGCCGTCGCTGACTACGAGAGGCGCACGGGTTCCCTTTTCGGAGGCTCGACGTCATGACCCACACGATCGCGGTCCTCAGGGGCGACGGCATCGGTCCGGAGGTGACCGAGGCCGCCCTTTCCGTCCTCGGCGCGTGTGTGCCCCTGAAGGTGCGCGAGGGCGTCATCGGCGGCGCCGCCATCGACGCCACCGGCGACCCGCTGCCGCCGGCCACGCTCGAGACGTGCCTGCGCAGCGAGGCGGTCCTGCTGGGGGCCGTGGGCGGGCCGCGCTGGGAGGGACCCGTCCGCGCCGAGGAGGGCCTGCTCCGGCTGCGGCAGAGCCTGGGTCTCTTCGCCAACCTGCGTCCGGCGCGGTTCATGGGCCTGCCGACACCCCTGCGGGAGGCGCTGGCGCGCCACGCGGACATCCTGGTCGTGCGCGAGCTCTCCGGCGGCGTCTATTTCGGCGAGCCTCGAGGCGGGGACAGCAACGATGCGTTCAACACCTGGCGCCAGTCGGCGGCCCAGGTCCGGCGGGTGGCCCACGTCGCGTTCCGGGCCGCGCGCCGGCGGCGCCGTCGCGTCGCGTCGGTGGACAAGGCCAACGTCCTCGAGACGTCGCGCCTGTGGCGCCGGGTGGTGACCGAGGTCGCCCGCGAGTATCCGGACGTGGAGCTGGAGCACCGCTACGTCGACGCGGCCGCCTTCGAGCTGCTGAAGGCGCCGCACCGCTTCGACGTGGTCCTCACCGAGAACCTCTTCGGCGACATCCTCAGCGACGAGGTCGGCGCGGTCGTGGGTTCGATCGGCCTGCTGCCCTCGGCCTCCCTGGGCGAGGGGCCGTCGCTCTACGAGCCGGTGCACGGCTCCGCTCCCGACCTGGCCGGCCACGACACCGCCAACCCGGTGGGAGCGATCCTGTCCGCGGCGATGATGCTCGAGCTGTCCTTCGACCGCGCGGAGCTGGCCCGGTCCGTGGAGGCCGCGGTCATGGCCACGCTGCGCGAGGTGCGGACCCCCGATCTCGGCGGCCGCGCCACCACGACGGAGTTCACGGCCGCCGTGCGGCGCAACCTGGACTGGCTGCGCTGGTCGCATCCCTCCCCCGAGGACGAGGCGTCCTACGAGTGGGGCGTGTGATGCGCTCGAAGCAGGTCTGGATGAACGGGCGCCTGGTGCCGACGGAAGAAGCCACGGTGCCGTTCCTCAACACCGGCCTGCACTACGGCCTGGCCGTCTTCGAAGGGATCCGCGCGTACCGCACCGCGCGCGGCCCCGCCGTCTTCCGGCTGCGCGAGCACGTCGGGAGGCTCATGGGCTCGGCGCAGGTCCTCGCGTTGCCGGCCATCCCCTGGTCGGAGGCCGAGATCGTCGAGGCGGTGCGCGAGGTAGTGGCGGCCAACGGGTTCGAGGAGTGCTACGTGCGCCCGCTCATCTACGTCTCGGAGGGCGCGTGGAACCTGGACGTCGGCAACGGGAAGGCGAGCCTCGGCATCGCGGTGTGGGAGTGGGGGCCATATCTGGGGGCGGAGGCGCGGGAGATGGGCGTGCGGGCCAACGTGTCCTCCTTCACCCGCCACCATCCCAACGTGATGATGACCAAGGCCAAGATCTCGGGGAACTACGCGAACAGCGCCCTCGCCAAGACCGAGTCGGTCCGCCTCGGCTTCGACGAGGCCATCATGCTCGACCCGTCCGGCTTCGTGGCCGAGTGCACGGGCGAGAACCTCTTCCTCGTCCGCGACGACGCCCTCGTGACGACGCCCACCGCGACGATCCTGGAGGGCATCACGCGTGACAGCATCATCACGCTCGCCCGCGACCTCGGCCGCGAGGTGCGCGAGGAGCCGGTGAGCCGCGACCAGCTGTACCTGGCCGACGAGGCCTTCGTGTGCGGCACCGCCGCGGAGCTGGTGGCCCTGCGCGAGATCGACGGCCGCAGGATCGGGTCCGGCCGCACGGGACCCATCACGCGCGGCCTGCAGCAGGCGTTCCACGAGGCCGTCCACGGCGAGAACCCCCGCTACGACCGTTGGCTCACCTACGTGCAGGGCCGCTCGAAAGAAAGGGCATTGG
>Ga0207684_10005178_pt1 | contig 12140 bp, 14 predicted proteins | sample KBSK5501metaG_FD_184342 | JGI IMG/M metagenome (GOLD analysis project Ga0207684, IMG submission 184342) | Corn, switchgrass and miscanthus rhizosphere microbial communities from Kellogg Biological Station, Michigan, USA - KBS K5-50-1 metaG... | ecosystem: Host-associated > Plants > Roots >... | reverse complement strand
ACTCCGATTCACGCGTAAGCGCCGACTTCAACGTTCCGCGGGCTCCGGCGGGTCGTCGCGACGAGCGCTCACCCTCGGTCGTCGGGCGGCACGCGCGGCTCGATCTCACCTTTCTCTACCGGAACGGCCGCACCGTGTTGGCCGAGGCCTACGCCGAGCCACCATTCCGCGTCGGACGATGGTTTGTCGAGGGCGAAGGGCTACACATGATCCTCACCTCGTCGGCTCCCGGCGCGTTCGGCCACGATTGCTTGCAGCAAACCATCCGCGTTGGCTGCCGTGCGCGGGTGCGTCTGACGTCGCAGTCGGCGATGCAGGCCCATCCATCGCCCGACGGGGCGACCGCCCATCTGCAGAGCTCGTATTTCGTCGACGATGGCGCTCACCTGCACTGCCATTGGCATCCACTGATCCCGTTCGCCGAGGCGCGGATCGACCAGCGCATCGACGTGAACATCGCCGGCGCTGGCTACCTCTATTGGAGCGACGCGTTGATGAGTGGGCGACAGGCCCGCGGCGAGCGATGGCAATTCGCTTCTCTCGCGCACGAGATCGCGGTGTCCCGCGATGGCTCGCTCGAGTACCTGGAGCGTTATCGAATCCAACCGAACGTCATGGCCGTCTCGCGGCCGTGGGCAGCGGGCGATGCTTCCTATCTGGGAACGATCCTGATGACCGGTCGAGCGATGGAGGCAGACGTTGCCGAGCGTCTTCACGTCGAGCTCGGGCGCCTCGCCGGCGTCCGCGCGGCAGCCGACCAGCTCGACGATCGAGTGCTGCTCGTGCGACTGCTCGGCGCGTTCGGGCCCGCATTTCACGAAGCGCGGCGCTGGATCGGAGATCGTAGTGCAGGCCTCTAGCCCAGCTCCCGTGCAAGCGCGCGCAGCCGCCGTCGCCTGGCGGCTCGCCACCGTCCTCGAGGTCATGACGGAGACGCCCCGAACGCGGACGGTCGTTCTCGACGTCCCGGGGTGGCCCGGCCACCGAGCGGGCCAGCACGTGGACGTGCGGCTGACGGCGGAAGACGGCTACCAGGCCCAGCGAAGCTATTCCATCGCTTCGGCGCCGCAGGATGCCCGAGTCGCGCTGACGGTCGACCGACTGGACGACGGCGAAGTCTCGCCTTATCTCACCGACGTGCTGCGAAAAGGTGATCGACTCGAGCTTCGCGGACCGATCGGCGGATACTTCGTCTGGGACGTCGAGCTCGGCGGACCCTTACTCCTTGTGGCAGGCGGCTCGGGGATCGTGCCTCTGATGGCGATGCTGCGCCACCGCGCGGCTGCGCTCGAGACCGCCGACGTGTTGCAAAACGTGCCCGCACGGCTCCTGTACTCGTCGCGGCGATGGGACGACGTGATCTACCGTAGTGAGCTCGCCCAGCTCGCGTGGGACGACGAGACGCTCGAGGTCGCGCTCACGTTCACGCGCGAGCCTCCTCCCAGATGGACGGGCTTTCGGCGCAGGATCGACCGCATGATGCTGGCGGAGGTCGCCTGGCCGCCGAGCGAACGACCGCACGTCTTCGTCTGCGGCCCCACGCCACTGGTGGAGGTGGCCGCGACTGCACTCGTCGAGCTCGGGCACGATCCGGGATTGGTGAAAACAGAACGCTTCGGACCTACTGGGGGATCGGCGTAGCACGCGCCGGATCACCCCGAGGAGGCAGCGATGAGCGGTGACAAGGGGCGGACGTCCGAGAACGAATCCACCGATGAGCGTGTGGACGAGGCGGTGAAGCTCAATGGGAACTCCGCGGCTGGGATCTTGAGCGAGGTCTTCGTCCCAGACATCACGACCACTCGCGCAATGTGCGCTAACTGCGGAGCCATCCGCGCGCTCGGTGCGCTGCCCGTCTATGGACAAACCATGGGCGTGGTGATGCGGTGCCCCACGTGCGATGCCGTCGTTTTGCGCATCGCGCGCACGTCGATGCGACTGTGGCTCGATCCGACAGGAGCGAGGCTCTTGCTCATGGCGAGCGCCACGCAGCCAGCGATCGCGCGAGAGGCCGCGTCGTGAAAAGCTGGAAGGAAAGATCGCAGTGATCACAGGGGTCACCTCTGGAATGGCACTGGCAACCGCCAAACTGTTCGTGGAGGAAGGCGCGTACGTATTCGTCACGGGCCGACGCAAGGCGCAGCTCGACAGCGCGGTCAAACACGTCGGTAAGAGGAGACGACCATGAGATGGGGATGGGTTCTGACAATGGCGCTGTTCGCGTTGACGGGGCAGAGTTCGACCTCTGACTCGCAATCGGTAAGCGATCCGCTCCCGCGGGGCACGCTGACGACCAGCCAGCACTCCGACGAGTGGAAGATCAGGAACGCGCTCAGCGCCGCACCGGCGATCATCGCCGAGCACGCCACAGTCATGGACTGGCCGTCCGACCCGAAGGAGGACGCCCACGGGCGCGTCCTGCGCCAGGGCAACAACGGCTGGACCTGCATGCCCGACGAGCCGGGGAAGCCCCAGCACAATCCGATGTGCGTAGACGAAACGATGATGAAGTGGATCGTCGCATCCATCGCAGGCAAGAAGCCGAGCATTGATCGCGTCGGTCTGTCATACATGCTGCTCGGCGAAGTCGGTGCCGACATTGGAGACCTGACGGCCTCCAAGCCTCCAGCGGGCAAAGATTGGTACTATTCCGGACCGCACGTCATGCTGGTGCTGCCGGACTCCTGCGCTGCGGCGGTAAGCCACGTCAATCGGGATCCGTCGACTAACGGCCCCTACGTGCGCGGGCTGCGCTACAAGGGCTCAACACCGCTCCTGGTATTGCCCGTTGCCAAGGCGGGAGAGCGAGTCGAGGCAAAGCAGCCACCCGCGACCCATTGATGCCCCCGAGGCGGGGCGCTCATCTTCCATCTCCTCGACATCGATCTCATGCCGCGCCCGGCCGATGGGTTTGCCTGAACGCGTGCCGTGCTTTTGTGCGTGTGCCATGCCGGCTTTCACGCGCTCGACGATTAGGGTGCGCTCGAACTCGGCTATCGCCCCGAGGATCTGGAACGTAAGCTTGCCCGCGGGCGTCGTCGTGTCGATCTGCTGGTCGAGCACGATGAGGTCAACACTCTTCGTTTCGAGCTCATGAGCGACGGTGAGCAGATGACGCAGCGGGCGCGCGATCCGGTCGATCTTGGTGACTACCAGCACATCAACGTCATGGGCGCGGACCGCCGCTCACGCCGGCCTCGACGTACTCGCTGCTCGCCCAGGCCCTCGAGCCCGCGTATCCGCGCAGCGCCGGGGTGGTCGTGGGTCCGGCAGTAGCTGTACGCCGGCGGGCACCGCTGCATGGCCTTCTGGCCGTGCGGCGGTGTCTGTTTTCTCGGCGGACGCGCCGATGTTGTACGCGGCGAAGCTCACTCCTTCGATAACTCGGTTCGGATCGCCAATCGGCTTTGGCAGTCGAACGTACTTCCTCCGCTGCACTCTGACGTACGTGGGCGCGCGGTGCTTGTAAGTGACCTGTTATTGGTGGCCCCGGGGGAAACCGCTCGGCCGCACCATGTGGTGCGCTCGTGATGTCGATCGAGATGACCTGCGATCAGCGCGTTGACTTGATTGCAGCGCCTCGCGACTGGACAGCCACGAACGACGCTCCCGTGTAAGTCTGATCAGCCGTCATTGCCACGCGGCGACTACGTCGTCGCCGCGTGCCATAGGCCGATCCAGTCTCGCGGCATCGGTGTAATCGACTTGACCTATTACGTCGTATCCGTAGAGTTACGTAAGATCCCAAATGTCCGCTCCTCCTCCGCCGCTGCACCTTCCCAATCTCGCCGGGCTGACCTTGCTCATTGTGGACGATGACATCGACACCGCGGAGATTCTCGCCACCTTTCTCAAAGCGTGCGGAGCATCCGTCCTGGCAGCCGTGACCGTCGCCGATGCGCTCGCCTACGTTGACGACGCTCGGAAGCTCGACGCGGTGGTGACGGACATCGCGATGCCAGGGATTGATGGAGTCGAACTCGCACGGAAGTTCCGACGTAATCCGATACGGAACAGACTGCCAATTGTCGCCCTCACCGGCCGATACACGGACCATCCGAGTCGGCAAGCGTTTGATGCGCTCGTGAGGAAGCCCGTCGATTTGGACGAACTCGCTTCCACGATTGCATCGCTCACGCGACGTTAGTTGAACGGCAGATGTCGCTCATACTCATAATCGAGGACAAGCTCAGCGTCGCAGAAGTCATCGCTGATGCATTGACTCCGTTGAGGCACAACGTCAGCGTCGCAGTGACGGCCGGTGACGCGTTGGCGATTGTAGCGATGGATCGGCCCGACGTGATTCTCTTGGACGTGAACCTGCCTGACGCCTCAGGAACATCAACGCTCGACCGCCTGCGCCAGGTGCGGCCGGATGTTCCAGTCATCATGGTGACAGGGAACGCCGACGAAGAACTTGCGCGCGCCACACTGAAGCGCGGTGCGTTCGACTATGTGATGAAGCCATTCAACATCGACCATCTCATTCGCATGGTCGATGCGGCGTTGGCGTCTCGGTGACGGTGCCAGCTCGGTGACGGTGGCAGACGGACCCGCGGCGCACGGCCGACGTATACAAGCCGACCTTGTCGGGGGGCCAGCAGCAACGACCACGTTCCAGCATTCGCCAGCCATCTTCCTTGCGCTCGTACACCCAGCCAGGGCGATGGAAGGGCCTCGCGAACGAGCGTCGGGTGCATCGGCGAGATGGCGGGAAGCCGACCGTTAACATCGCCGCGCCTTGCTCCCGCCCTCGCCGGGCGCTAGCATCGCCGCCAGTCATGGACCGCCGCGATTTCGTCACTGCGCTGGGAGCCGTACTCGCCGTGCCGCTCGTTGGCGAGGCGCAGCAGGCGGGGAAGGTGTACCGCCTTGGCGTGCTAACGCCCAGCGCGCGCCCCGCGTCCCAGGTGATGTCGAACCTTCTCCCGCTGAGCCTGCGGGAGCTCGGCTACGTCGAAGGCCAGAACCTTGTGATCGAGCAGCGATTCGCCGAGGGCAAGCTGGACCGGCTCGCTGGACTGGCACGCGAACTGGTACTGCGTCGGGTAGATCTACTCGTCGCAGTTAGTCCGGCCGCAGTCCGGGCGGCCAAGGACACGACCACGACGATTCCAATCGTCATGATCCTCAGCTACAGCGACCCGGTTGAACTCGGGTTCGTGGCGAGTTTTGCGCGGCCGAGCGGTAACATCACCGGGGTGGTACAGGCGGCGGAACCTACGATGGTCGCCAAGCGGTTGGAGCTGATCAAAGAGATCGTCCCACGGGCTGCGCGGATCGCGGTTCTTGCTACGGGCGAGGCCGGATCGCGAATGCAGGTGCAGTGGGCCGAGAAGGCGGCGTCATCGCTTGGCGTCAGGCTGCTCGTCGTCGAGGCCCACGTCGCCGACTACGACCGCGCCTTTGCCACGATGGTGGCCGAGCGGGCTGACGCGCTCCTGGTCGTCGCGAGCGTCATTCTCGCCACCGACCGTGAGCGGATCATCCAGCTCGCCGCCAAGCACCGGCTGCCCGCAATCTATGATTGGCGCGAGCATGTTGAAGCCGGCGGCTTGATGGCGTATGGCGGCAGCGTATCTGAGTTTACCGGGCGCGCCGCGGCTTACGTCGATCGGATCTTCAAAGGCGCGAACCCCGCCGACCTGCCTGTGGAGCGCGCGACCACTTTCGAGCTAGTGATCAACCTCAAAACCGCGAAGGCGCTCGGCCTCACTATCCCGCCGTCGCTGCTGCTGCGAGCGGATCGGGTCATCGAGTAGCGGATCAATCGACGAGGAGGAAGAACGATGCTATCCAGGCGATCGACTCGAACCGATCGACAACCCGTTCGGCCCGAAAGTGTTCCATCGCGCTACATCTATATATACGGCACTCGCCGTCCCTCGTGACGTCCGTGGAGCCGCCATACGCTTTCGACGGCGGCGGCTTCCTCATCCACCAGAGGTGGCTTACACCGGACGCGGTTCCAACATAGGAGCAGCTCCAGCACAACGGGCACGCGCCTGCTGCTCGCCGTACCGGCGCTCCTCGGTGCCGGATGCGCGACGATCCAACGACTCGAGGCCACAGAAACGGGGCGGATGCTGGCGGCGGCGGGCTTTCACATGGTCCCCGCGGATACGCCGGAGCGGCAGAAGGATCTTCGGTCGAGGCCGCCGCATCGGATCGTGAGCCGGACCAAGGACGGCAACGTCCAGTACACGTATGCCGATCCCGACAATTGCCACTGTGTCTAAACATCCGTTCACCGCTTCCCGTAGTCCGTGAAAACGTAATCTCTTGTCTTCACGATCGTGTGGCACGCGAGGCCGCACTTGGCGTCGTTCCCCTGCGGCGGCTCGTCAGCCTGGGTGAAAGGCGTGAACCTATCGGACGCGGCGTCATACTTGAACGCGCCCCATCCCCATCCGCCGCTGTCCGCGAACCTCCTGCTATCCTTCACCATGAAGTCGACGTCATGCAGGCTGCCCGGAACCATCGTATTGGGAAACGTCTCGTGCTTTTTCGGGTTCCAATGGATCTTCGCCATCTTGGAGCCGTCGGGGAACGGTTTGCCGTTGCCGGGAATGCCGGACTGGTAGGCGTTGATCATCACGGGATTGGCGAGGATCACGGCGACCAGCTTTTCGTTCTGACTGATGGCGACCGTCTGCCAGCTTTCGTATCCTCTGAACTCAGAGAACGCGAGCCCGCCCGGCACCTGCACCGTGTACTTGCTCGGCCCGGTGTCCTGCGCGGTGACGGCCCTGCCGCCCACGACGCCGAGGGCGACGAGCGAGACCACCATGACCACCACCGCCGCGAGCGCTTTGCGCTTCATCTTCGCTCCTCTCGCCTCGTTGTGTGTTGCGATTCACCCTTCGAGCGCGCTCGCGCTGGCGACGATGATCTTCGTTCCGTCAGCCTTCTCGCAGAAGACGGTGACCTCGGCGCGCATCTGGCCGTTCTCGACGCGACGGCCGGTGATGATCCCCCGCGTGGTGAAGGGCTCGTTCGGCCACAGCACGTTGGTGAACTTCGCGTCCAGACGACCGCCCAGGTAGAAACCGCGGCCGAAGTGCCGAGTCAAGAGCTCGGTGACGCACGAGAGCGTCATGCGGCCGCCGATCACCGTGTCCCCGAAGCCGAGCTCCTTCGACGCGGCCTTGTCGTTGTGATAGTTCCGGCTGCGATAGAAGAACTCGTTGCACATCGCTTCGGTGAACGTCTTGCGAAGCTCGATCGACAGCCGCTCCCCGGAAGGCTCGTCCCCGTGCCTCGCGCCGTCCTTGCTCGCCGGATCTCGCAACGTGACCTCGCCGCTGGTCTGCTCCGCCAGGAAGCTCTGGTGATGGACGCTGCGCGCGACCAGGTCTCCGGCCTCGTCCCGCACCCACATCTCCTGCGCGACGATCTCGCGATCGCGCCTCCGGTAGCGATCGGCCACCCGCGCGCTGCAGCGCAGAACCTGTCCAACCCGTGTCGGCGCGTAGATCTGCCACTCCTGGCGCCGCCACAGGTTGCCGAAGAGGTTGTCGAGGTACCAGCCCTTGAACTCGCTGTCCGCCTGCTGATAGACGATCGCCGGAGCCACCGGCCCGCCGAAGGGTGAGGCCGTCGTGTACCACGAGTTCGGCTCGCCGAGACCCTTGATGTAGTGCTGGACCATCTCGTCGGTGATCGTGAGCTCGAGCGTGCCGAGATCCTTGCCCGGGTACACGTCCGTCGTGATCATGCGTGTGATCCTCCTGGTCAGAATCCGGAGTATGCCACCGGCGAGTCTCGGCGACAGACGCGGCGCTGTCAACGCGAACCGCGGGTAGAATACCCACCATTCCGGTTCTGACGGAGAGCGCGATGCCCAGAGTTCTCGTGATCCATGGCGCCGGCATGAACATGCGCGGCAAGATGCAGGTCGACATCTTCGGCCCGATGACGCTACCCGAATACGACGAGCGCATTCGCGGCTATGCCAAGGAGCTCGGCGTCGAGGTCGAGATCGTCAACAGGCTCTACACCGCGAACGACCAGGGCTTCGATGCGGCGATCTTCAACCCTGCGGCGTTCGGCACCGGCTATCCGGCGCTCGTGGCCGCCATCTCGCAAGTGAAGTTCCCGACCATCGAAGTGCACATCTCGAATCCGATCCGTCGCGGACCCGCGTCGCAGACCGCCGCCGTGAGCCAGGGCGTCGTCGCAGGCTTCGGTATTGCCGGGTATGCACTCGCGCTGCGTGGAATCCGTGAGATGTCGGCGGCGAAAAAGTAAGGCGGGAGGATCACATGGCTGACCGGCTCATCTCCTGCGACGATCACATGGACCTCAGCCAGCTGCCCGAGGATTTGTGGACGTCGCGGCTGCCGGCTTCGCTGCTCGACCGCGCGCCGCACGTCGAGGACCGGGATGGACAGGCGGTGTGGGTCTGCGACGGCAAGGTCTGGGCCCGCTGGGACGGCAAGCCGCCCGCGACCGGTTCGGCGCGTCCGGTCAAGGCGCTCTACAACGCCTTCGACCGTGCCGCCATCTACGACCAGAGCGCGCGCCGCCCGGCCGTCCCCTGGCTGCGCCTCGCGGACATGGACCGCGACGGCGTCGAGACCCAGGTGATCTTCGGACCGATCTTCCAGATCTCGACCGACGATCCCGTCCTGCGCTGCGCCTGCTACCGCGTCTACAACGACTGGCTGCTCGATTTCTGCAAGGCGGCGCCGGATCGGCTCATCGGCCTTCCGATGCTGCCGGAGACCCCCGAGGCCGCGCTCGCCGAGCTCGAACGCGTCATCGCGAAAGGCGGCGTGCGCCAGGTCAATCTGATGATCGCCAACGTCAACCCCAAGCTGGACGACCCGGCGTGGGAGCCGCTCTGGCAAACGCTCGAGCAGAGCGGCGTCATTCTCTCGTGGCACATCACGGTGTTCGTGGGCAAGCCGGGCGATCGCACCGCCGGCAAGGCCGCGAGCGTCTTCGAGAACACCAAGTTCTTCCTCGCGAACTTCCTCGAGCCCTTCGTCGACCTCTTCGCCTGGGGCATTCTCGAGCGGCACCCGAAGCTGCGCATGGTGATGGCCGAGGCCGGCACCGGATGGCTGCCGTGGCTCGTCCAGGAGCTCGACTGGCGCCACTGGCGGCTCTGGGAGGCCAAGGAATTCTGGGCCGACAAGGGCGGCAGCGCGCTCGTCACGAAGCCGAGCGAGCTTTTCAAGCGGCAGATCTACGCGACGTTCCAGGACGACCACGTCGCGATGTCGCTCATCCCGTTCTTCGGTGAGGGTCACCTCCTGTGGGCCTCGGACTATCCGCATCCCGACAGCGTCTGGCCGAACTCGCGAGCGGCGATCGAGCGGCAGATGCGGCACCTGTCGCCGGAGATGCGCCGCAAGCTGACTCGCGACAATGCCGCGGCGCTCTACGGGCTGGGAGGATCGTGACGATGCTCAAGATCATCAGAGGCTCCGTCGCATCCTACACGCTGGTGGCCGGAGCGGCCGCCGCGCTATCCGCGCTGGCGACCTGGCAGGGCACGGTGCTGGTGACGCCCTCGGCCGCGCAACCCGCAGCCGGCGGTGTTCAGCAGATCGTCTCGCAACCGCTCGCGGACGTGCCGGGGCGAGAAGTCCGCATGAGCCTCATCGAGCGCGCGCCGGGGTTCGCCAGCCCGCCGCATCGCCATCCCGGCCACCACACGTTCGGGTACGTGATCGAGGGCACCTACGAGTTCGCGATCGACCGCCGCGAGCCGCGTCTTCTCAAGGCCGGAGACACGTTCTACGAGCCCCCGACTGCCGTTCATTCGACGTCGCGCAACCCGAGCACGGACCAGCGCCTGAAGCTTCTCGTGTTCATGGTCGCGGACCAGAAGAATCCCAGCACCGTCCCCGAATAGAGGAACGCCCCGATGGCGATCATCGATTCCCAGGTTCACGTCTATGAGGCGAACACCCCCAAACGGCCCTGGCACAGTGTCCCGAACTGGCCCGATCACGTCACCGGTGATGAGATGGTGGCGGCGATGGACAGAGTCGGCGTCGACGGCGCGATCTTCATCTCCGCCTTTTCCATGTACCGCTACGACGCGAGCTATGCGGTGGAAGTGCAGCGGGCCCATCCCGGCCGGTTCGCCCTCGTCAAGCCGGTCGATCCGGATGATCCGGCGGTGGCCGATGTCATCGCCGACTGGAAGAAGACGCCGGGCACAGTCGGCATCCGGATCATCATGACGAAAGAGGCGGGCCGCGATCCGAACGACCCGGGCCTCGAACGAATCCTGCGCGCCGCGGTTAGGCGCGACTTTCCAGTGAACATGCTGTGCTGGGGCAACGTGGACGCGGGCGCGGCGCTCATCGATCGCCACCCCGACACGCGATTCATCATCGACCATCTGGCCATCATGCAGCCCCGGACGCTACCCGCCCCGCCGCAGCCCTGGGCCGATCTGCCGAAGGTGCTGGATCTCGCCAAGCGCCGAAACGCGGTGATCAAAGTCAGCGGGGCCTGCACGCTATCCCGGGAACCGTATCCCTTCCCTGATATCTGGGACCCACTCGCGCGCGTGTTCGACGCCTGGGGTTTCGAACGCTGCCTGTGGGGCACGGACTGGACTCGCGCTTTCGCAGTCGTCAACTACGAGCAGGCCGTCGAGCCCTTCCGCCAGACGGATCGCCTCAGCGACAGCGAACGCGCAATGCTGATGGGCGGGGCCTGCGCCAAAGCGTACGGCTGGACGCCGAAGAAGAGTTAGGAGGCGGACGATGGGCACGGCGCTCGAGGGAATCCGGGTCCTCGATCTTTCGTTTTACGAGGCGGGGCCGAGCTGCGCGGAGGCGCTGGCGTGGCTGGGGGCCGAGGTCATCAAGATCGAGTCCCCGACGGGTGAGCCGGCACGCTACGGGTTCAGCGATAAGCCCGGTGTGGACTCGGTCTTCTTCTGTCTCATGAACCTGAACAAGAAGAGCGTGACGCTCAACCTCAAGTCGCAGCGCGGCCGCGAGATGTTCCAGACGCTGGCGAAGACGGCCGACGTGGTCATCGAGAACCTCGGCCCGGGCGCGATGGAGCGCCTCGGGCTCGGCCACGACGCGCTCGCGAAGATCAACCCGCGCATCATCACCGCGTCCGTCAAAGGCTTCGGCAGCGAGGGGCCGTACGCCAACTATAAGAGCTTCGAGATGATCGCCCAGGCGATGGGCGGTGTGATGAGCCTCACCGGCTCGCCCGATGGGCCGCCGATGCGGATCGAGTCGGGCATCGGTGATACGGCGACAGGCCTCCACGCGGCGATCGGCATCCTGGGAGCGATCATCCAGCGCGGGGTGACGGGCGTTGGGCAGCGCGTGGAAGTCGCGCAGCAGGACGTCGTGGTGAACCTGACGCGCATCCATTTCCGCGACCACTATCTCGGGGTGTCCCCGATTCCGCGCAAAGGGAACCGTTCACCGAACGCCGCGCCGTCGAATCTCTATCGCTGCAGTCCGTTCGGTCCGAACGACTACGTCTTCATCCACGTCGCCAATCCGGAGATGTGGAAGGGGCTGATCAGCGTCATCGACCATCCGGAGCTCACCGACGCGCGCCTCGCCGACCGCGCGGAGCGGATGAAACGGCGCGACGAGCTGGACGCGATCGTCGAGGGCTGGACGTCGAAGCGCGACAAGCACGAGGTGATGGCGCTGCTCGGCGCCGCCGGCGTCCCGTGCGGCGCTGTCCTCGACTCCGACGAGGTGATGGCGAACGAGCACCTGCGCGGCCGCGGCATGATCGTCGACGTCGAGCATCCGACGCGCGGGCGCATGGCGACGCCGGCCAGCCCGATCCGTCTCTCGGCGTCGTCGACGGAGGTCACGCGCGCGCCGCTGCTCGGCGAGCACAACGCGGAGGTTCTCGGCAAGGTGTGCGGGTTGGGCGCCGAAGACCTGGCGAAGCTGAAGGCGGAGGGCGTGATCTAAGTGGCGACCCGTGCCCGACGTCACGCAACGTCGGGCACGTGCTCCTCCAGCAGTGGCGACCGCGCGCGATGCACCTTGCCCGCTCGCAGCGCGAGCACGGGCCGCAGACGCTTGTCGGTCTTGATGCACACGCCCAGGCAATCCTGAAGCGTCCAGTCGTCCTCGTCGATCGCGAGGACGGATATGTCCGCCACACGTCCCGGCGCCAGCGAGCCC
>Ga0207684_10005175_pt1 | contig 12142 bp, 16 predicted proteins | sample KBSK5501metaG_FD_184342 | JGI IMG/M metagenome (GOLD analysis project Ga0207684, IMG submission 184342) | Corn, switchgrass and miscanthus rhizosphere microbial communities from Kellogg Biological Station, Michigan, USA - KBS K5-50-1 metaG... | ecosystem: Host-associated > Plants > Roots >... | reverse complement strand
TGCTCTATCCACCTGAGCTACGGGGGCATGCGGACTTACACGACACGCTTCGTCGATTTTAGCACTTTGTGCTGATTTTGTGCTGAAACCCTCGAGGCTCGCGACGGCTTCACGGAGCCGATCGGGGCTCAGATGGGCGTACCGGAGGGTCATGGTGAACTCCCGGTGCCCCAGGATCTCTTGGACCTCCTTGAGGCTCCTCCCCTTCATCACCAGCCAGCTCGCGCAAGTATGGCGCAGGTCGTGGAAGCGGAAGTCCTCCACCTTGGCCGCCCGACAGGCGTCCTCGAAGGCCGTCCGGATGTTGCCCCAAGCCCGGCCGTCCCGCTTCCGGAACACGATGCCCTCGGCCTTGGGGCCGGGCAGCGCACTGAGCGCCCCGTAAACAGCTTGGTTCATCGGGATCTCCCGGCGCCGGCCACTCTTGGTTTGCTCGAGGCGCACCACCCCGCGGGCGAAGTCCACCCGCTCCCAGGTCAATCCGAGGATCTCCCCTTTCCGCATCCCGGTGTGCAGCGCCACGGTCACGACCGGCAACAGGTACGGGCTCTTCGCGGCCTTTGCCTCGCACGCGGCCAGAAGGCGCGGAATCTCGTCCTCGGCCAGGAAGCGGAGCCGGCCCTCGGGCTCCCTGGCCAGGCGGATCTTCGGGACCTTGTCAATGTAGCCCCACTCCTCCGTCAGCCTGAGAAGGTGCCGGAGGATGGCGAGCTCGCGGTTCACCGTGGATGCCGTGACCGGCCGGCCGAGCTTGGACTTCTCCACGACGCGGTCGCGATCGTACTGCGCGATGCGCTGGGCGGTGATCTCAAGGAGTGGCGTGTCGGCGCCCAAGCGGGTCTTGAGCTTACTGAGGATCTGCTCGTCCTGGCGGATCGATCGCTTCCCCTTCCCGCGCTTGAAGTCGAGGTACTCCTGCGCGGCCTGGCCGAACGTCTTGGGCGTGGCTGGCGCCGCCGGCGTGTCGCGCTCAAGGATCCGCGCCGCCAGCGCGTCGCGCGCGTCGTCCTTCGTCCACTCCGCGGAGAACTTCCGGTCCTGCTTACCGTTGATCTGGACCGTGTACCCCCAGGCGACCTTCCGGGCCTTGTGGCCGGTCGGCCCGCGGCTCAACCACATGCGTTTCTGAACGGTGGCCATCAAGCGCCTCCTTTCGGTGTTCTGCACGCGCTCATAGATCAGCCCTCGGCTAGTACCATCCCCATTGGCTGGCCTGCCGGGCCTCTTCTCTTTGCCACAGAAGCCCATCTAATCCGGTCCGAGCAATCTCGAGCGTACTTGCCACTTGGGTCATCACGCGATTGAGCTTCCGCGCGTCGACCAAATGCAGTCCGGGCGCCGCTCGCTGACCACCCCTCCGCTTCGGATACCGGAATGCCTGGGAGTCAGGATCAAACCCGGAGAACGATCTGACGACGCGACCGATGCGCTTTATCTCCTCATCGTCGAGCACGAGTTCCTCCAGGCCTTTCTTTGCCAGGCTCCACAGGAGCGTCAGGTCGTGAGTGGACTCGATCGACGGCTTTGGCTTTTCCTCGTGGTCGGCAATGTTCGCGATGATGGCCTTGAACGAAATCTCCAAATGATGCCGCCAAAGGAAGAGGATCGGGATGATCGCAGCGTCGCGCCTCAGGCTGGGCCATCGAATCCGTAGCAGGGAGCGCGTCAACGTCTCCGCTGCGCGATGATATGCCTCGGCGTAGACGCCGAGAGGCCACCCAGACTGGTCCTCCATGATGTAGTGCAAAAACGAACTGTCCCAACCTGCCCGACGCTGATCGAGCGGATCGGCAACCTGCACGCGGGCACGACGGCGGAACGGCATCCTACAGTCTAGAGCCGGCATTTCTGCGGGCGTAGATGGCGGCGATCATGTATCTCCTTCCCTCAGGTCCGAGGTGTGTGCGACCGCAGATATTCCAAGAACCAGCGGCTGAAGGCCTGCGTGAGTTTGAAAATCCACTCCGCCGAACCGTCACCGGTCACGAATCCGACAAAGCGATCGTCCATATACTTTCGCTGGAAGTGAAAAGATCCGTTTCTGTACCGCTTCAGTGAATCCACATACGGTGACTCCAGCAGTCGGTCTATCTCTTCATCCGCGAGACCCAATTCGCGCCAGCCTTCGATGATGACGTAGGTTCCTCCGTACCAGTAGGACATATACGGAGTTCTGAACATCACATCAGTCGAGCTGGACACATCTGGGGTCAACTGATAGAAGTGCTCTCGCATCTGAGCAGCCCAGAGGAAGTAACGATGCAGAGCTAGCACCTCTTTAGGGTCTGGGGTAGCCATCTCAGCACGCCTCCCCTACTTGAGTAGCTCCGCCAGCTTCTCCCGCCGGCGGCGTGTCGTGAGGTGGGCGTAGATGGCGACGACCATCGTTTAGGCCTCGGCCGGGGGCCCACCGACGAGCCGCTCGACCACCAGGGCCAGAGCGACCGCCGCCTGACGCAGCTCATGAAGCCACCGCTCACGCATCTCATGCGGGACCATCTCGGGCGGGATCGTGTCGATGCTGGACGCGATCGAGACACACTGTTCGGAGATGTGTTGTCTGAGCGCCTGGATCTGCCCATCCGTGTCTGCGAGCTTGCGAGGTAGCGTCCGGTCATCTGCATCGCTCATCAGCTTATCCTTCCCTCGGTGGACTTCCGCGCGTAGACTGCGGCGAGCATCGTCACTTCCCTTTCGGCCCACGCGGGTCCACGGTGTCGGGGAGGCAGGTGTACACAAGTATCTGCGACCGGTTAGCTGTCTCCTTCGGATCGTTGGTGTCGAAGAAGAGGAGATTGATTCCACGACCGTCCGGAAGCATTTTGTAGAGCACCTGGCCCTTCGGTTGGGACTCGGCGTACCGCGCGCCATCGATTTGTGCGCGCATCTTCTCCTGACACTGAGCCTCAGTGGTCGTGCCCTGTATAACGGTCCAGCCGACAAGTTGTCGGGTGTTCGCGGTGTAATCAAGCCGGTCCTCCTCGACCCACAGCACCCACGCACACTCGGCGGAGGCCAACGGAGCGAGGACGAGCACGGTGAGCCCGGTGAGCATTACGAGCCGTTGGGGACGTGATACGCTTGAGCTGTTCATAGGTTCCCTCCCGCCCTCGGCGTGTTCGCGCACGCCGGGGGCGTCTTCATGCCTTCTACAGTCCGCGACCTAGCTTGTTTGCGAGCTCTCTGAGAGTTGCCAGGAGTTCCTCCGGCTGATTCTTGTGCGCACGTATCGCCTGGGCAAGGAAGCGGTAGTCGGTCCCCAGCTGCTCTGTCTCGTCGGCAAGCCCCTCGATGCCGAGGTAGATCTTCTGACCGGCGAGGGCGAGTATCGCGTCCGCTACGTCTCGCTCCAACTGATGCTTTCGTTCCAGTCGTTCCTTCTCATTGTCCATCGCTGCGGCCTCCTCTACCTCAGCAGCTCCGTCACCGGCGCGCCCAGGGCCTTGGCGAGCCGCTCGACCCGGCTCAGCGGCGGATCGTGCTGGCCGGCCTCAAGCCGGGCTAGGTATTCGCGCGTCACCCCGGCCTTGACCGCCAGCGCCGCCTGGGTCAACCTCCGTTTCCGACGGAGTTCCCTCAGCCTCACGCCGAATCTCTTGGGAGGCATTGTAACCTCTCGGGTTACGTCTGTCCAGCAGATCCCTCGCCGTGCCGCCCCCCCCGTGACCCGGGCCAACGCCGACCTCCGCCAGGAGGACACCACGGCTCGCCGGAGCCGCCGCAGGGTGGGCTCCTTATCCCCTACTGGATCATCTGATCCGCCTGCAGCAGGAAGAACTCCCTGGGGCGTCCCGGGGCGCGTCGATTTCGCCGGCGAGAATAGCAGCCAGGGGTTCTACTGGACCGCGCAGTACATCTCGCCTAATGAAGTCACCCCACAGGGTGGCACGCGTTGCCCCCAACTCATAGATCATGTGCTCCTCAATTGGCACGTAGTCTCTTCGGAACCGCTCATCCCTATCGAAGTCGGCCTCCTCTGTCCAGTTGTCGTGCACATGTATGAAAGTCGGTCTCAGATGCGCAAAGACGTAATCGTGGAACGCTCTTTGATCCTTACCCATAGTCCGCGCAATGGTGCGGTCGCAGAGACCACCAAGGTCGAACACTGTCAACTTCGAATAGAGCAACGTCCCTCCCATGTCGGGCACGAGCAATGATGCGGCCTCAAGCCCTAGCGCCGCGGCGACGCGATTGTAGCGATGGCCAAACATTTCTGCGACAAACTCAAGCGGGACTGGGGCATTGCGCGCGTATGCTACGGACCGCCTTGCGGTCTGGTGCAGCGTTCCAATGATCAGAAGCACTAGCACAATCGCGAACGTTCGTCTCGCTGTGTGAGGTCGCGTCGTAATTGCGCACAGAGACCACGCCAATGTCACGAGGTAGCCGTAGAAGAAGACGAAAAAGGGCGACGCGAAACGATACTCTCCCAACCGGTCTGACGGCAAGAGGAGATACACGACACCAGCGAAAGCTGAGAATAATGCAAGGACAGCAAGGATCGGACGGAACTGCCTGATTCGGACAAGAAAGATCGTGCCCGCAACGACCAAGACGAGGAGCCACGTAGCACCCCGCTCGCCAGCGACTGCCACGGCCAGGCCCCGGATCTTCAGCATAGGCCCCGGGAGCAACCAAACAATGGATTGAATGTTTTCTAGTGTGGGTCCGCCCTTGACGTAATAGGTGTTAGGGAACATGTCGTGGAAGTATTGCCAGCGGAATCCGACAAGAGCGCCCATAAGCGTCGCGGCGACCGTGCCGTGCACGACAAACGCACCGAGCCAGGAACGAAGGTCACGAGACATCCAGGCTCGCGCCAAAATAGTCACAGGGACGAGGGCCAGGTAGATCACACCGTCGGGCCTGGTTGCCGCGACTCCAGCCACGGTTAGGCCCATGAAGGCTGCAGTTTTCCAAGATAGGTTAGAGTCGGTGAGCAGCCTTGTTACCCCCGGAACGAGAAGGCATAGCAGAAAGACGTATAAGGGATTCTCAAGACCGGAGATGGACCAGATCGCGAAGCCGGGCTGCAATGCCACTAGGGTCAACGCACCCGCGGCGACGCCGGACCCCCACGAAGCGGCCCGCGCCAACGTGTTCGAGACTATCAGGAAAGAGGCTGCGATGAGAACGCAGGCGAGAATTTTGGGGGTCCACACGACGTGAAAGAGCCCGATTCGAATCAGGGCCGACATCAGAAGAACCCAGAGAAAGTCTGAGTACCCTTCTACTCGTGACGCACCTGGCTGCGACACGAGACCGTGCCCGGTTGCCAGATTCCGGGCGTAAGCGAACGAGATTCCGGCGTCATCGTAGATCCAGGTGCCAAAGAGGGTCACATGGAGAACGAAGACCAATAAGGGGATAGTCGCGATGAGCGCGCACTGACGAAAAAAGCGGCGCCGACCTAGGCGCTGCTCCGCCTCGGCAGCGAGCGGCGCGGCGAGAAGGCCACCCGTCACTGCCGAGAGGAACACTCTGCGCTTCATGACGGGCCCTCCTCTAACTTCCTCAGCGCTGTCTCCAGGAGCATCCGCACCTCGTGGTCCCTGGCTCGCCTGGCGTCGACTTTCCGCCGCCGGCTCAGGGCGGCCCGGCACTTGTCCGAGCACGCCTCCCGCTTCCGGGCCTCCCGCCGCCCGCCACAGATCACGCACACCGGCTGCGGGGAGCCTACTAGACCCGAACGTTCGGGGCTAGGGCTGTCTACAGGCGACGATCTACGGGGAGACATGGTTACAGGCTCAGGGCTTCGGGCGGGGACCCGTTGGGGGTCCTGGAATCGGGCCGGGGCCACCGGGCGAGATGATCTCGGCCAGGGCGTAGTAGGCCAGGGCGATCGCATCGGCCTCGTTGTCGTCCTGGCAGGCCGTCCAGCGGCGGGCCACCGCCTCGAGCATGGTGGCCTTGTCGGCGTTGCCCTTGCCGGTGGTCCACTTCTTCAACGTGGCCGTGTGGACACTCGCATGCTCGAGGCCCCGCGCGGCACAGAACTCCTGCACGCGCGTGGTGAAGCCCGCCGCGATCTCTGTCGCGGCGCCCCCGCGATGGTGGGCGGCTTCATAGACGATGAGCTGCACGCCCTCGCCGACTTCCTCGAGCCACCGCCGAAAGCGGAGATAGCGCATGCCGGGCGATTCTCCCCGCTTCAGCTCGAAAAGCTGGACACCGCTCTCGAGGCGCGCGCCATCCCACAGGGCCCATCCCATCCGGATGCCCAAGTCGAGCGCGAGGAGCCTCACAATTGCCCCTCCCGCTGGCGCGCTCGGCAGGTGAAGCACAAGTAGGCGGTGAGCCGCCAAGCGGCCGGCACCGGGATCAGCCGGCCGCAGCCCTCGCACTCGACCATGAGCCAGCGGGCCCGCTCGAACAGACGAGCGGGCATCAGCGGCCGGCCTGGCGCCGCGCGCTTTCAGGTTCGCCTGTATCTGCCTCAGGGCGGCTCATCAGCCTCCGCGTGGGCGCTTCGCCCAGGCGATGAGCGCGCGGGCCACCTCGGGCGAGAAGCGGCTGTCATTGGCTTCGCGAGCGAGCACCGCATCGCGGAGCCGGAAGGGGAGCTGCTCCAGCGTGCGGTCGGCGAGCGCCGCCAAGGCCACGTACTGCTCGCCCCATTCGGCCGCCATCTCGCGACGGAATTGCTCGGGCGTGAGCCAGCGCGCCGTCTTCATAACGTCCAACACTTCCTGCGTCTCGGTTTTCGTGATGCCGTGCTCGAGCGCGAAGGCACAGAACGCGTTTTTCACCGGCTCCGGAGTGCCCTCCGCAAACGTCACCGTGCTCGGCGTCGGCCCCGGCTCGGGCGCGTAGCTTTGCTCTCCCTCGTAATTCTTTCGCAAGAGCTCTTCGATCTTGATGTCGAGCAGGCGGTTGCGCTCGGTCGTGTTCCCGAACTGCTCGCGCTCGGCCTGCAATTGGGCCAGATACTCCGTCTCGAGAGCGGCTTCGGCCTCCGCCGTCATGGGCTGATCGCCAGCGGGCCTCGTCCCCTCGAGGGGAATCGCGGCCGCGCCGGGCGCGTGTGCTCGCTGGTACAGGGTGTTGAGCTGCTGCTGCAGCTCCCCCTCTCGCTTGCTGCCGCTGTTCACCTTCATCATCTCGTTGCGAAGCTCGGTGGCGCCCTCGATGACCTCGTCACTCATCGGCTCGCCTCCTCGGCCCACGCCCGGTAGGCCTCGACCACGGCGCCGGACTTGGCGGCCACCGTGGCGAGCTCGCCGTAGCGGCGGCGCTCGGCGGCCAGCTTGGCGTCGAGGCCCGTGAGCGCCCCGTGCAGCTCGCTCACGTCCCGCTCGTGCGCGCGCAGCGCGGCCGGCTCGAGCAGGGGCCCCTCCAGCGCGGCGATGAGACGAGGCAGCCACGCCGTCGCCTTGGCCTTCAGCGCGACGAGCCCCTGGCGCTGCTCGAAGACGTGGTCCAGCGCGCGCGTGAGATCCAGGCCCAGGTTGCGCTCGCGCTCGGGATGGCTGAACTGCGGCGGGGGTTTCACCTCGAGCGCCTCGACCAGCGGCTGGAGGGTGCGCTCAAGGGCGCGCGCCCAGGTCGCCAGGCGGTCCTGATCCTGGCGACGTGCCGCCGCTTGCTCTGCCTGCGCGGCGACCGCTTGCTCCACCGCCGGCTGGTAAAATGCCGTCCGCGCCGCATCGGCGTCCAGCCTCGCCGGTTCCGCTTCGGCTGCCGCGTGCTTCGCGGCCATCGTGGCTCCTTTCGTTGTGTGTGGTCAGTCCAACTTCGACGGTTTCGGTCTAAAGAAGTTGCCGAGGCCGCCCCGACCGCCCTGCGGGCGAAAGACGTCAAAGTCGAGCTTGGCCGGGCGGGGTGGGCCACGGCGGTCCCGCGGCTCCCTGCTCGGGGCGAGGCCGCCGATGAAATAGCACAGTGAATCTCCCAAGTCCTCCCAGGGATGCGAGGGCTTCGCGGGCAGATCGCGAATCACGGTGCCGGCGCGCGTGACCGCGTAGTGCCAGCGCCCGCCGAGCGCCTGCCGCAGGAGCTTCGTGTCCTCGCCCGGGTCGATCTGTAGCGCCATGCTGCCCTGGCCATCGCCCATGTTGAAGAGCGCCAGCATCGGGCCGCTCCGACTCGGCCAATCGACCGCGCCGGGATGAAAGCTGCCGCCCAGCGTCCGGCGCAGCCGCGCCACGGGATTCATGTCAATATCGCCGCCCTCGCCCGTGTCCATCGAGGGATCGTAGCGGTGGTAGAGCCGCTCGCGGCCGCCTCGGTCGAGCGCCCACGGCGCCCGCCGGCTGAGCCAGGGCAGCACCACCACCTCGAGGAATTGCTTGAGCCCGGTCTCCTCCATCACGAGCCCGGCGTAGATGCGGACCGCCGCGCCGATGCGTTGCCCGATGATGGCGGCGTGCGTATGGGCGTTCGGCGCGGAATCCCAGCCGAACCAGAGCTCGCCGTGCATCAGCTCGAGCGGGGCCTTCGCGACGTGGGCTAGGGCGTTGTAGCCCTTCGCGACCTGGGGACCCTGCTGCACGCTGCCCGGTTCGCCGGCCAGAAGCCGCGCCATCAGGTCCGGCCGGTTCTGCAGCGCGATGGCCCACCGCGCCCGGTCCTCGGCTGACGCCGACTCGCCGGCGGGGATCCGCACGCTCGCCGTACCGGGATGACGCTGCACCTCGAAGCGTTGCCAGGCCCAGAAGTCCTCGTCGGGCATGTTGGACGTCACCAGGGCCACGCGACGGGGCGTCGGCAGGCGACAGGACGGCAGACTCATGCTGTAGGCGTCCTCCGGCACCCCGCCGCCGCCTTCCAGCGCCGCGGGCGCCGCTTCCTCGACCCAGAGGGCGCAGGCCTCCATCCGCATCCGGTCGAGACTGCTTGGATCGCTCGTGCCGAAGAGATCCAGATGCGCCAACTCCACGCCGTCGATCGTGAGCACGGCGAGATGCTTGTCCTCGCGGAGACTCCACATCCCGCCCCAGTGGAGCGCGAGCACCGTCCGGCAGAACTTCAGCTCGTGCTCGACGTGGCTGCCTGTCGGCACCATCCAGCGCATCGGCAGCGGGGCGCCGGCTTCGCGGTGGAGGTCGGCCAGGATGATCACCGCACCGAGCGCCGCGGAGGTCTTGCGGTCTCCTCGCGCGCCCCAGCAGGCGACCTCGGGCGCCGGGCCGCTCACCGCTTCGGCGATGAAGCGGCTGGCGCCGGGACGGTATTCGAGGACGACGAGGCCTTCGGGCGGCTGGCCTTTGCGGAGTGCGGCGAGCGCGCGACGACGATCGGCCTTCTGTCCACCGATGAGCCGGGCACAGCGCGTGCCGTCGAGCGCTTCGGCCCACACCGGGCATGCGGCCAGGTCGAGCACGACGGCGCACATCTGCACGCGCGTCATCGCCGCCACCTGCTCGGCCAGCTTCTCGACGCGCTCGGCGACCAGGCGGCTCATGCGATGCGCTTGCCCTTGATGGTCTTCTCGAGCTTCGCCAAGCGGTCGAGGGCCGAGAGCTCGTGGGCCTTCATGGCGAGATCGGCCCAGCCGCGCATCTCGGCGCTGAGGCGGGGATCGAGCTTCCCGATGCCGACGAGCTGCGCCTGCTCCTCAGCGTATTCGACGATCTCCTCCCGACTGTTGAAGCTGGGGACCGGAGCATCTTCGGGGAGAGTGCGGAGGGTGCGAAGGCCGCCCCGACGCGCGATGGCGGCACGGGCTTCGGGCGTCGCGTCCGGACCGTGCCAAATGCACTGGCGATCCTGCCCGATCACCTGCCCGCACGGGGCGCCGTCGCTCAGTCGGGGCCGGCCACAGAGGCGTGCTTCGCTCATCCTCGCCCCGGCTCAGCACACTGGTCAGCACATGTGGCTCTACGCACCATTGGCCTCCTTGTCTGGCGCGGACTTAGCGACTGAGAGCACCTGTCTCCGCATCTGTGGTCTCCCCTGCTCGCGGTCGCGGAGCCAGCGCTCGAGGCGCTCCCGGTGGAAGCGGACCGAGCCGCCGATCTTGAGCGCCGGCATCGTGGGGTCGGCCTTGGCCAAGCGATAGACGCTCTTCGCCGAGAGCTGGAGCATGTCGCCCACTTGGTCGGGCGTGAGGTATTCAGCAAGCCGCTTGGGGGCCTCTGTGACTTGACGCGACACGTTCACTCGTGGCCCCTCATCCGGCAGTCCCAACAGGTCTTCAGCGCCAGCCCGCGGCAGTGCATCAAATGGCAGGGGCGGTCTTGTAGACAGAACGGGCAGCGGTGCTCGTGCGACAATTCGCTTGACGGCGATACTGGCGGGGGGTATGACGGCGTGGAATGGATCCCGCCAGCCGGAGTGGGTCGCGAGCCACAGCTCCGGCTCGGCGGGGCGGAGAAGGACATGCCGCTGGCCATGACGCCCGTCAACGCGGGCTGCGGTGCGGTCTGGCCCTTCACCGAAGAAGTCGAGTGGTCTGCAGTATCGTCGGCAGCCCAGGCCGGGATGACCCGATGAGAGTCCGTCCTGGCCTGGGCTATGATTGCCCGCGTAGTTAGAGGGCATCCTGGACGGCCGACACCGCCCAAGTCATTGAAACCCCGATGCTCAATCTTCCGCACTACTACATCGGAGGCAGATTGGAGTCTTGGAGACCCGGAGACGTAGAGACTTAGAGGTTTGGAGACCAGGAGACTTCTGGGCTCGCTCATGGCATCTTCGGGGGCTTGGCGTCACTGATCGCGTAGCCCAGTGAATGCTGCAGGGCTGCAGGAATAGCCGGTCCCTGTCGCTGGCCCTTTCGTGCACGATGGTGAGTCGGGATGCGGGTCTCAACGAGTAGGGTCCATCCGAGCCACGAATCCATGATCTCCGCGGTCAGAGCCGCCCCGCGCTGGCCCGTGATCGCGAGGAGTTCCCAGAGATGGCCGCCAGCGGGCACGATCCTGATCTCGGTCTTCGCCGTGACCGTGAAGCGGAGCGCGATCGGGATCCATGGGGCTTCGGCGACCGCAAGCTGATGCCGGAAGACCTCGGAGCGCGCGGCGGGTGCCTCGGGATGGTGATCGGGAACGGCGGCCACCGCGGCATGCAGGAACACCCGCCAGTCGAGCTCCTTCTCCGTGTGGCCCTTGCGGGGCTTGCGCCACCCAAAGCGCTGGGGCGCGATCGCCCAGCCTTTCACCGTGACCCAGTAGGGGCCGGCCGGCAGTTTCGCCCAGGCCGGCGTGATGCCGTAAGGTTCCCGGAGTTCGCCGCCTTCTTCCCGCGCTGGGTCCAGCGGCTTGACGACGTGAAGCGGCCGCGGAACGGGCCCGCTTACGCCGCGCTCGGCTCCGGAGTGCGCCGGCGCTCAAGCGTGCGCCGGATCTCTTCGACGTCCTCGGCCGTCCAGTAGCGGAATCCGGAGAAGTCGCGGCGCGCTGGAGGAATGATGCCCTGGCGCTCAAGCCACCGCGGCCACGATGCGCTGCGCCCGAACTCGCGGCCCAAGTCGATCGGCCGATACCGTGCTGCGCTCCCCATCGGCGCCTCCTTAAGGTTTGGAGTGCTTGGACTATGGGGAGAGTGTGAGGCGGGAGATACAGGGCTAGCGACTACCGAACAAACGGAGATTTATGTCGGGCTAATCTCTGCGGCGCCGTCGCGCGCGATACAGCGCTTGCTCGGTGGTCCGCACATCTTTCTCGTAGGCGTGAGCCATTATCAACAGCGTGGCCCGGCGCGCCGTGCGGCTAGCAAGAACTTCCTGGCGGTTGAGATCAAGGTCGATCCTGGCGGCGCGCTCCACGTCGGCAACGGCCGCACGCTTAGCCGCCTCGCCCTTCGCCCATGCGTCGGCGAGGTGGGCCTGAATCTTTGGAAAGTCGACGAGGAGCCCGCTTACGTCGTTCGGCTGGCGTCCGCGGCGGGGGGCCACCGGCCAGGCGTCCTTGAGCAGATCGACGAACGCTTGGCCTCGCTCAGGCTCGCTCAGCGTCACGTCGAGGCTGTCCGCGTCGGTCGTCCCCACGACGTGGAGCAGTCCGTCGACGGCGTCGGCCCGGGCGACGGTGACCGTCCATCGGTCGCTCGAGTCGCCCGCAGGGAGGCCGGGCAGGGTGAGGTGAGCCTGGTCGCGGCGGAGCCAGGCTTCCGTTCCGCGTGCGCGCACGGCTCCGAGACCGAGCGATCGACGGTCGAGATCGACGTCGAAGCGTCCGATCGCGAGATTCCTGATCCAGAC
>Ga0207684_10005170_pt1 | contig 12152 bp, 10 predicted proteins | sample KBSK5501metaG_FD_184342 | JGI IMG/M metagenome (GOLD analysis project Ga0207684, IMG submission 184342) | Corn, switchgrass and miscanthus rhizosphere microbial communities from Kellogg Biological Station, Michigan, USA - KBS K5-50-1 metaG... | ecosystem: Host-associated > Plants > Roots >... | reverse complement strand
CCTCGCCTCGGTGATCGACAACAACTAGCAAAGGAAGGGATGTCATGCTGAACCGTTCCACAACCTGGGCAGTGCTCTTCCTCGTCGCGACGTTCGCGGCGGGGATCGCGGTCGGGGCCGGCGGCCGCGCGCTCTGGGTCCGCTACGCGTCCGCGGCCGCGCCCGATCGCGGGCGCGGTCTCGATCGGATGATGGAGGAGCTGACCGCGGAGTTGCGGCTCGACCCCGCGCAGCGCGACTCGGTGCGGGCAATCGTGCAGCGCCACCGGACGCGGATGACTGCGGTGTGGGAAACGGTGCGCCCGCGCTTCGACTCCATGCGGGCGCAGATGGACTCCGAGGTCGCGCTCCAGCTCACGCCCGATCAACAGGCCAAGTACCGCGACCATGTGACCCGGTACCGGCATCAAAAGGAGCAGGAGCAGTCCGACACGGGGTCGGGAGGACGGAAGGGACGGAGGAAATGAGGGCTGCGCGACGGGGAGTGCTCGCGGGCATCGTGTCGGCGCTGGTCGCGAGGGGTGGCGGGCTCGCGGCGCAGCAAAAGCCCGCGGCCGGGCAGCCGGCACAGCTCCAAATATCTCTGGCGGAGGCGGTCCGGCGGGCGCTCGACGTGCAACCGGCCGTCGTCCAGGCCAGGGGTGATCAGCGGAATGCCGGAGCCAGCGAGCGGGCTGCAGTGGGGGCATTCCTCCCGTCTATCTCCTTCGGCGGGTCGTCCAACAAGGCGTCCGCCAACCGCTACAACTCCGCGACGGGCCAGATCGTGACGGTCCCATCCAACACGAGCTACTTCGGGTCGGTGGGCGCCAGCGTCGACCTGTTCGACGGGTTCCGCCGTTTCGCTACGAAGAGCGCCGCCTCCGCCAGCGTGAACTCCGCCGATGCCGGGTTCGCGAACCAGCGGGCCCAGGTGACCGGCGCGACTCAGCAGCTGTTCTTCACGGCGCTCGCGCAGGAAGAGCTGGTGCGCGTGGCCGAAGCACAACTCCAGCGCGCCAAGGAAGAGCTGCAGATCGCCGTGAATAAATTCCAGGCCGGCGCCGCCACGCGCTCCGATACGCTGACGGCAACGGTGGACCTGGGCAATGGACAGCTCGCGCTGCTGCAAGCCAACGCCAATTTGGCCACCGCCCAAGCCAGCCTCGGCCGGCAGATCGGTGTCGACCAGCTTGTGCGCGCGGTGCCGGACACGACATTCCCGCCGCTCCCCGATACCACGCGTCTTCGGGCGGAAGTGCTCGACTCCTCGCCGCAGGTCCAGCAGGCGGCAGCGGACGAGCGTACTGCCCGCGCCATGGTCACGGTGGCCCGCGCGCAGTACTTCCCGACGCTATCGGTGTCGTACTCGAACGGCTATACCGGTCTCGACGCGCCCTGGTCCACCACCCAGAGCTACGTCAACAACTGGTCGCTGCGCTTCTCCCTCAACTGGACACTGTTCAACGGGTTCAGTCGCGAAGCGAACCAGGTATCGGCGTCCGTGACGCGGGACGTCGCGGAAGCGCAGGCGGCCGACGCGCGACGCCGCGTAAACGCACAGCTCACGCAGCAGCTCGCCGCGCTGACCACAGCGTACGCCCAGATCGCCATCGTGGGCACGAACGTCGCGGCCGCCACGGAGGCGCTGCGCGTCACTCAAGAGCGCTATCGGCTGGGCGCCGGCACGCTGCTCGACCTGCTCACCGCCCAGGCCAACATGACCCAGGCCGAGGTGAATCAAGTCTCGGCCCGCTACAACTACCTCATCGCCCGCGCGCAGGTCGAGGCGCTGATAGGACACCCCCTATGACCAGCGTCCAACCGACCGCGTTCCGCACCGGCGACACGCCGCTGCCCGACACCGTCATCCTCACGCACAAGCTCACGCGCGACTACGACATGGGCGGCGAGGTGGTGCACGCGCTGCGCGGCGTCGAGATCCAGATGCAGCGCAACGAGTTCGTGGCCATCATGGGCCCTTCGGGTTCTGGAAAATCGACGCTGATGAACCTCATCGGCTGCCTCGACACGCCGACGGCGGGCGAATACTGGCTCAACGGGCAGCAGGTGAGCGACTTGTCCGACGACGAATTGGCGCGGATTCGCAACAAGGAGATCGGGTTCGTGTTCCAGACGTTCAATCTGCTGCCGCGCGCCAGCGCGCTGCACAACGTCGAGCTGCCGCTGATTTACGCGGGCATGGCCGCGAAGGAGCGCCGCGCCCAGGCGGCGCGGGCGCTCGAGCGCGTCGGGCTCGCCGATCGGATGTCGCACAGGCCGAACGAGCTGTCCGGCGGGCAGCGCCAGCGGGTGGCGATCGCCCGCGCGCTCGTGAACGAACCCTCGATCCTGCTGGCGGACGAGCCGACCGGCAACCTCGACTCCGCCACCGGCGAGGAGATCATGCGGCTATTCGAGGAGCTGCACGACACCGGCCAGACCATCGTGCTGGTCACGCACGAAGCCGACATCGCGGCGCACGCCGCCCGTCAGATCCACCTGCGCGACGGGCTCGTCGAGCGCGACGTGCAGACGAAAGGCAAACCGTGAAACGATTCCTGGCCCTGCTGCTCGGCCTCGCCGCGTGCCACAAGGCGCAGCCGGCACCGTTGTACGAGAAGGTCCCCGTGGCGCACCGCGACATCGTGGTCTCGGCGTCCGCCTCAGGCGCGATCCAGCCGATCCTCACCCTCAGCGTGAAGTCCAAGGCCTCGGGCGAGATCCTCGCCATGCCGGTGCAGACCGGCGACGACGTGAAGAAGGGGCAGCTGCTCGCGAAGATCGACCCGCGCATCCCGCGGAACGACCTCACGCAGGCCGAGGCGAGCCTCGCGGTGGCCAAGGCCCAGCTCGACAACGCCACCGCGCAGCTGAAGCGCAGCGAGGCGCTGTACCAGAGCAAGTCCATCGCCGAGACCGACTACGAGGCCGCGAAGCTGAGCTACGCGACCGCGCAGTCGGCCGTCGTCAACGCCCAGGCGAGCCTCCAGACCGCCAAGGACGCGATGGAGGATACACAAGTCCGCGCGCCGAACACCGGCACAGTGCTCGAGCTCGATGCCGTGCTCGGCACTGTGATCTCGAGCCCCACGCGCGACGTCGGCGGGGGTACCGTGATCCTCAAGATGGCGAACCTCGATACCGTGCAGGTCCAGGCGTTGGTGGACGAAACCGACGTCGGCAAGGTGCAACCCGGGATGCCGGTGACGATCACGGTGGACGCGTTTCCCAACCGCCCGTTCGACGGCGCCGTCCTGAAGATCGAGCCGCAGGCGCAGGTCAATCAGAACGTCACGATGTTTCCCGTGATCGTCTACATTCTGAATCCGAGCCACCAGCTCAAGCCGGGGATGAACAGCGAAGTCGAGATCCACATCGGCAACCGGCAGAACGTGCTGGCCGTGCCGAACGCCGCGCTGCGCACGCCGCGAGACGTCGCGTCCGCGGCGCAGGTGCTGGGCCTCGACCTGCAGACCGTGCAGCAGCAGCTGGCGCAGGCCGAGGCGCCGCGCTCCGTCCCTCGGGACAGCGCGGACGCCGGCAAGCTGCACGCGGCCGAAGCGACCAAGCCCGGAGCGCCGGCGACCTTCACGACGCCCAGCACCATCACTCTGCCGCCGGGCGTCACGCCGGAGCAGGTACAGGCCGCGTTCGCCAAGCGGATGACCGGGGCCGAGCTGACGCCCGCGGAGCAGGCGCTGCTGGCGCAGCTGCGCAGCCAGTTCCAGAGTACGGGCGGAGGAGGGGCTGGAGCAGGCCGCCAGGGACGCACGGCCGCCCAGGGGGAGGGCGCAAGCTATATCGTGTTCGTGCTGCGCGGCGGCAAGGCCATGGCCGTGCCGATTCGCGCGGGCCTCACCGATCAGGACTATATCGAGGTGACGCGCGGGCTCACGGAACAGGACACGGTGCTGGTGCTGCCGAGCGCGTCGCTGGTGCAGTCGCAACAGCAGTTCCGCCAGCGCTTCCAGAACGTGACGGGCGGCGGGTTGCCGGGCGTGCGGCAGCAGCCGGCGCAGCCCGCGACCCCGCGCTAACGATGCTCGTCGGCGAGACCATCCGGGTCGCGCTCGAGGCGCTGCGGGCCAACAAGCTCCGCTCGCTCCTCACCATGCTCGGCATCATCATCGGCGTGGGCGCGGTGATCACGATGATCGCCCTGGGCTCCGGGGCGCAGAAGTCGGTGCAGGACCGGATTCAGGCCCTCGGGCCCACGCTGCTCAGCGTCTATCCCGGCCAGAGCTTCATGCGCGGCGTAGCGAGCGACCAGCGCGTGAGCATCACAATGGACGACGACACGGCGCTCGCGAACAACACCCGCTTCGTGACCGCCGTGGTGCCGGAGCTGAGCCGCAGCCTTCAGATACAGAAGGGCAATCTCAACATCAACGTGAACGTCGTCGGTACGACGCCATCGTACGTGCCGGTGCGCAGCTATACGCTCACCGCGGGCCGGAGCTTCACCGCGGGGGACGACGCGGCCCGGCGCCGCTACGCCGTGCTCGGCTCCGCCATCCCCGACATGCTGAACGCCAACCGGGACGCGATCATCGGTCAGGAGATCATGATTCGCGGGATCTCGTTCGAGGTCATCGGGGTGCTGTCGGAGAAGGGCTCTCAGGGCTCGTTTTTCAACCCCGACGAGCAGATCCTCATCCCGCTCGAGACGGCCCGGTACCGCGTGATGGGCACTGATCGGCTGCGCGCGATCACAGTACAGGCCGCCGATCTGAACTCCATGAACCTGGCGACGCTCGAGATCGAGCGCGTGCTGCGGCGCCAGCACAAGATTCGCCCCGGCCAGGACAACGACTTCCAGATCCGCAATCAGACCGACATCCTGAGCACGCTGCAGCAGACCACCGAGACCTTCAAGTACCTGCTCGCCGGCATCGCCGCCGTCAGCCTGCTCGTCGGCGGCATCGGGATCATGAACATCATGCTGGTATCGGTCACCGAGCGCACTCGCGAGATCGGCGTACGTAAGGCGCTCGGCGCCACGCAGGTCAACATCATGATTCAGTTCCTGGTGGAGGCGCTGGTGCTGTGCCTCCTGGGCGGCCTGATCGGGGTGGTGCTCGGCTCGTTCGGCGCGGTGATCCTGTCCAGACTGGCGCACTGGAACACCCTCATCTCGCCGCTCGCGATTCTGCTGGCGTTCGTCTTCAGCGCCGCGGTCGGGCTGTTCTTCGGCATCTGGCCGGCCCGCCGGGCGGCGAGTTTGGATCCGATAGTGGCCCTACGTTACGAATAGTCGGTTCGCCGACGAATCGTCGGTGCAACGGGATGCGAGATGCGGGATGCGAGATGGGTGGGTGACCGCGCCGCCACGCCTCCCGCATCCCGCATCCCGCATCCCGGTTGTATTTTTGCACCATGCTCGCCCTGCTCCTCGCCCTCCAGGGCGCCACCGACCCCGGCTCCACCTACTCCGGCATCACGAAGCAGCTCGACGTCCGCATTCCCCGCATCGAGGCCACCGTGAAGATCGACGGCGTGCTCGACGAGCCGGCATGGAGCCGCGCCGCGTTGCTGACGGGCTTCTCGCAGTACCGGCCGGTGGACGGACGCCCCGCGGAAGACTCGACCGACGTCCTCGTGTGGTATGCGCCCGACGCGATCTACTTCGGGATCCGCGCCTTCGAGCCGCACGGTCACGTGGTGCGCGCCACGCTCGCCGACCGCGACAACATCGACGCGGACGACCACGTCGCAATTCTGCTCGACACCTACCTCGACCATCGCCGCGCCACGATGTTCGCCGTGAATCCGCTCGGCGTGCAGGAGGACGGCGTCTGGAGCGATGGCGTCGCCGCCGGCGCCGCCGGCGGGCCGAGTGCGGGCGGCCGGTTCGATGCCACGATCGACTTGAACCCCGACTACGTGTACGAGTCGCGCGGCCGGGTGACCGATTGGGGCTACGAGGTGGAGGTACGGATTCCCTTCAAGAGTCTCCGCTATCAGAGCGCCAACCCCCAGGACTGGGGCGTCCAGATCCTGCGCTCCGTGCAGCACTCGGGGTACGAGGAAACGTGGACCCCCGCGGTCCGCGCCAACGCGAGCTTTCTCATTCAGTCGGGTCGCCTGGTGGGCCTCGGCGACTTGCGGCGCGGCCTCGTGCTCGACCTCACACCCGAGTTCACCACCAAGGTGGACGGCGCGCCCACCACGCCGGGCTACGACTATCGCGGCACGCCCGAAGTCGCGGGTAATCTCCGCTGGGGGGTCACGCAGAACCTCGGCCTCACGGCCACCGCCAATCCGGACTTCTCGCAGGTCGAGGCCGACATCGGCCAGGTGACCCTCAATCAACGGTTTGCCCTGTTCTACCCGGAGAAGCGGCCGTTCTTTCTCGAAGGGCTCGAGCAGTTCGACACGCCCAACAGTCTCATCTATACACGGCGCATCGCGCAGCCGGTGTTCGGCGCCAAGCTCGCGGGCAAAGTCGGCAGCATGGGCATCGCGTACCTTGGCGCGGTGGACAACAGCGACCAGTCGGCCACGGGCGCACACCCCGTCTACAACATGCTGCGCCTGCGGCGCGACCTCGGGCCCACCTCCACGCTGGGGATCGCCTACACCGACCGCATCGACGGCGACGACTACAACCGCGTGCTGGGCGTCGACGCGCACGTCGTGTGGCGCAAGATCTGGTTCTCGGAAGTACAGGTCGCCGGGGCCTGGACCCGGGAACTGGGCGGCGCCCGCGCGGGAAAGCTGTGGACCGTTACGTTCGGCGACCGCACCGGTCGCGCGTACGGTAATCATTTCGAGCTGCTCGGCGTCGAGAAGAGCTTCCAGGACACGAGCGGGTTCGTGAATCGCACCGACTTCGTCGCCGGCCGCACCTTCAATCGATTCAGCTGGTACGGCCGCCCGGGCGCGCTGGTCGAGCAGTTCACGGTGATACTCGGATTCGCCCCGATCTGGCGCTACCGCGACTTCGGCCGGTTGAACCGGACCATCGAAGACACCGTGCAGACCTTCTGGATCGCGAACCTGCGGGGCGGCTGGCAGGCGCAGGTCACGCTCAACGTGAATCACTTCGGCTTTGAGTCCGCGGACTACGCGGGCTACACCGTCGGTGCCACGCCCTTCTCTGTGCCCCACGACCTCTATCACCTCCCTGGCGCGGCGTTCATCCTCAACACACCGAATCGGGCGGTGTCGGGGAGTATGGTGGTCGGCTCCTCGGCCGTGGCCATCTTCCCCGAGGCCTCCGAGGGACGGCAGGTGGCCCTGACCACGGTCGCCGCCCTGCGCCCCACGCCCGCGCTGCGTCTCGAGGCGCGCTGGGTGCACCAGCGCCTCACGCGCGCACGCGACGGCAGCCGCTTCTCGACCGCGAACATCCCCCGGCTCAAGCTCGAGTACCAGTTGACACGGGCGATCTTCGTGCGCTACATCGGGCAGTATTTCGCGGAGAACCAGGCCGCGCTGCTCGACCCGCGCACCGGGCAGCCGCTCCTCGTGAACGGCGACACCGCGCGCGCGATCGTCACGAACGACTTCCGAAACGATCTGTTGTTCTCCTACAAGCCGACGCCGGGCACCGTCGTATTCCTGGGCTACGGCTCGTCGCTCACCGAGGCGGATGCGTTTCAGTTCCGGAATCTGAGCCGCACGTCGGACGGGTTCTTTCTGAAGCTGAGCTACTTGTTCCGGATGTAGACTCTCGCCGTACAGGGCTGCGCCCCACTACCCCTCACCTCCGCGCCGGGCCATTTTCTCATCCATGCCCGACGCGGCCGACCTGACCGACCAGCTCACCGACGAAGACCGCGCCAAACAGCGCCGCTATGTGCTCGCGAACACGCGCGCGCGCTGGCGGTTCGTCGCGCTGGGGGCAGTCCTGCTCGCGATCCTCCGCGTTGCGAAGGTGGCGCCCGTCTCGTGGCCCTTCATCTTGGGCTTTGCCGGCGTGTTCGCCGCCATCAGCTACGCGATGCTCCGGTTGGCGCGGAGCGGCGAGTTCCGCGGCTGGCACGCGCTCGCCGACATGGCGGTGAGTGCCGCGATGATCTCCGCGATCCTCTACGCGGTCGGTCCGACGGGACACCTGCTGTACGTCGTGTATCTGATCGCGCCGCTCCAGGCGGCCCTGTATCTCGGTCAGACGGAGGCGTGGCAGGCGCTGCTCGTCAATCTCACGGGCTTCGGGCTCGCCACCGCCGTCCGGGTCAGCCAGGGCACGCCGGGCTGGGCGTGGAGCGCGTTCGCAGGGGAGACGCTCGTGCTCGCGCTCGTGAGCGCGGCCCTGGTCCCGACGCTGGCGCGGTTCGTCACCCGGCTGCAGGCCGCGCGCAGCACACTGGCACAGGTGGAGCGCGGCGACCTCACGGTGCAGCTGCAGGACGAGGAGCTCGACGAGCTGGGCTACCTCGGCGCGAGCGTGAACCGGACCACCGGCGCGATCGCCGGGGTGGTGCGCCAGGTCCAGCACCAGTCTCAGGACCTCGCCGCCATGGCTCAGCAGCTCGCCGCCTCCGCACAGGAGCTGCAGGCCGCGTCTCAGGAGATCTCCGCCGCCGCGGAGCGGCTGACCGAGGGCACCTCGCGCCAGCGGCAGCTCATCGGCCACGGGCGCGACGACTCGGAGGCCGCGGCGGACGTCGCGGCGCAGCTGCACGCACGCGCGCAGGAAGCCGAGCGTCAAATCGCCGGCGTGGCGCAGCAGGCGCAGCGCCATGGTCAGGAGATCGCACGGGCCAGCGAGCTGCTCGTGACCCTCGTCGACCACTTGGACCAGGTGTCCCGCGCCGCCGGCACCCTGGAGCTGGGCTCGCGCGAGATCGGAAAGCTGGTGGATGCGATCACCCGTATCGCCAGCCAGACCGATCTCCTCGCGCTGAACGCGGCGATCGAAGCGGCGCGCGCGGGCCAGCACGGCCTGGGATTCCGGGTGGTAGCCGACGAGGTCCGGAAGCTCGCCGAGCAGAGCGCGCGGTCGGCGGAGGAGGTGCGGGCCCGCGTGCGACAGACGCAGGACCAGATCGGAAAGGTGATCGCGGCGATGGACGAGGGGCGCCGTACGGCCCAGGGCGTGGGCGCCGTATCGGCGGCGGCCCGGCAGGCGTTGGACGCCATCTTCGGCGACCTGAACGCCACCGTGAAGTTCGCCAGCGCCTTTGCGGGCGAGACCGAGGGTCAGACGCAGCGGATCCGCGAGGTGGTGAAGCGCATGGAAGAAGTCGCGGGGATCGCCGAGACGGCGGCCCAGGGCGCCGAACAGACCTCGGCCGCGACGGAGCAACAGATCGCGTCGCTGGGCGAGCTCACCATGACCTCGCAGCACCTCTCGGTGGCAGCGGCCAAGCTCTCGGAGACGATTCAGCGGTTCAACGTGAACGGGAAAGCGTAGCCGGAACCCCAGGGGCGCCGCGGGAGTTCTAGGTCATAGTGCGGCAACCTGAGAATCCGAGGAGCAATCATGTCCATTCGACCGATCAAGCGGATCGTGCAATCGCAGCCGACCATCGAAGGCGCCGGCGTGCGGTTGCGCCGCGCGTTCGGCTTTGGCGATACCAAAGAGTTCGATCCCTTTCTTTTGTTCGACGACTTTCGCAACGAGAACCCCGCGGACTACCTCGCGGGGTTCCCCTGGCACCCCCATCGCGGGATCGAGACCATCACTTACGTCCTTGCGGGGACGGTGAACCACGGTGACAGCCTCGGTAACAAGGGCGCCCTGGGAGCCGGTGACGTACAATGGATGACCGCCGGCAGCGGGATCCTTCACCAGGAGATGCCCAAGGGCGACCCACAGGGACGCATGCACGGCTTTCAGCTCTGGGCCAACCTGCCGTCTTCTTTGAAGATGACCCGGCCGCGCTACCAGGACATCTCGGGCGGCGACATCCCCGAAGTGACCGACGACGACGGCACGCGCGTGCGGGTGATCGTCGGCAGCTTCTGGGGGAAGACCGGCCCGGTCGAGGGAGTGGCGGCGGATCCGCGCTATCTCGATGTGTGGGTCCCGCCGGGCAAGCGCAAGTCGCTGCCGGTCGAGACGTCGGGGCACGCGTTTGCCTACGTGTTCGAAGGCGGGGGCACATTCCGCGACGCCTCGCAGCCGGGTGCGGTCCGCACCGAGCAGGTAGGACCGGTCGTGCCCGGTGGAAGCGGAGGTAAGGAAGAGGTGCAGAACCGCTCGCTGGTGCTGTTCGACAGCGGAGACACGGTGACGGTGCAAGCTGGCGACGCCGGCATTCGCTTCCTCCTCGTCTCGGGAAAACCGATCGAAGAGCCGGTGGCCTGGTACGGCCCCATCGTGATGAACACGCCGGACGAGCTGCGGCGGGCGTACGCCGAGCTCCAGGACGGCACCTTCATCAAGCCGCGCTAGGGTCGAACGGACGTGCCCGCGCGACGCCCCACCCTACTCGCCGCCGACGTGGGCCCGGGGGACCACGTGCGGGGGTCTCGCGACGCGCCCATCACGCTCGTCCAGTACGCGGATTTCGAGTGCCCGTTCTGCGGTCGCGCGTTCCCCGAGTTGAAGACAGTGTTGCACGACCTGGCGCGGCGCGTCCGCTTTGTGTTCCGGCACTTTCCGGTGATCGAAGCGCACCCGCACGCCGAGTCCGCCGCCGAGGTGGCCGAGGCGGCAGGCGCGCAGGGCAAGTTCTGGGAGATGCACGACCTCTTGTTCCGGCGACAAGCTGCGCTGGACGATGAGCACCTGCTCGCGTATGTGCGCGAGCTGGGTCTGGATGCGGCGCGCGCGGAGCGGGAGCTCGAGCAGCAGGTGCACCGCGCGCGAGTGCTGGAGGACATTCAAAGCGGTCTCCAAAGCGGAGTGAGCGGCACACCGATGTTCTTCATCAACGGTCGGCGCCACGAGGAGCCGGGTGACGCGGGGACGTTGCGAGCGGCGCTGCTCCGAGCAACTTAATGGGACCGGCACACGATCAACCCGCCAATTAGAGGAGTGGTACCATGTCGCACGAGACTATGAACGACCTTCCTGAGAATGTCCGCAGCCAGGTGAGCGATCTCCTCAACAACCGGCTCGCGGAAGCGATCGATCTCCAGACGCAGGCGAAGCAGGCCCACTGGAACGTCAAGGGCCCGAATTTCATTGGCCTGCACAAGCTGTTCGACGAGATCGACGAAGCGGTGGAGGAGTACGTGGACCTGCTGGCGGAGCGCGTCGTTCAGCTCGGCGGGACCGCCGAGGGAACCGCGCGGGTCGTGGCCGAGCGCTCCGAGCTGCCCGAGTATCCGCTCACGATCTCGACCGGCGAAGAGCACGTGTGGGCGCTGTCTTCCGCGCTGTCCAACTTTGGCGAGCGCATCCGCCGGGCCATTGACCAGACGGCGGATCTGGGCGACGTGGACTCGTCGGACATCTGCACGGAGATCTCGCGCGGTACCGACAAGTGGCTGTGGTTCGTCGAATCGCACGCCGAAGGGGCCGTGAGGGCGCACCTCAAGGGTTGACCATGCGGTGGAGCTCGGCCGCAGAGCGGTCGGCCTCCCGCACGATTTCGTCGATCGGCGCGGTGAGGAGCTCGTGGCCGAGCACTACCGGTTTTCCATCCACGAACACATCGCGCACGTCGCTCGCGCACGCCGCGTACACCACGAGCGATACGGGGTCGCCCATCGCCGGGTGGAGGTGCGGCTCGCGCAGGTCGAGGACGACCAGGTCGGCGCGCTTGCCTGGGGCGATCGAGCCGATCTCGGCTTCGAGTCCCAGCGCGCGGGCGCCACCGAGCGTGGCGAGCTCGAGCACGCGACCGGCGGGGAGCGCGTCGGCGCCGAGCCGTGGCTTCTGGATGAGCGCGGCGAGGCGCATCTCGGCGAACACGTCGAGCCGGTTGTTGCAGGGCGCGCCGTCCGCCCCGATGGCGACGTGGCACCCCGCGGCCAGGAGCTCGGGCACCTTCGCCACGCCGCTCGCGAGCTTGAGGTTGGACGACGGGCAGTGCACCACCGTGGTGCCCTGGCGCGCGAGGCGCGCTGTTTCGTGCGCGTCCACCCACACGCAGTGGGCGAGTGCCGCGCGCGGGCCCGCGATCCCGACCGAGTCGAGGTAGGCGATCTCCTCGAGCCCCGTGGTGCGCAGCACCGTCTCCCGCTCGACGATGGTCTCGGCGGCATGGGTGTGCAGCTGGGCGTCGAACCGCTCGGCCAGCTCGCTCGCGGCCCGGAGCAGCGGTCCCGAG
>Ga0207684_10005169_pt1 | contig 12152 bp, 12 predicted proteins | sample KBSK5501metaG_FD_184342 | JGI IMG/M metagenome (GOLD analysis project Ga0207684, IMG submission 184342) | Corn, switchgrass and miscanthus rhizosphere microbial communities from Kellogg Biological Station, Michigan, USA - KBS K5-50-1 metaG... | ecosystem: Host-associated > Plants > Roots >... | reverse complement strand
ATACTCGGGCAAGGGCGTCAGTGATCCCGAGAAGTTGGTATCCATCCGCACGGGATCCCACCAGTAGGGAAGAGAGAAAGGTAGCGCGATCAGGGCCACCGCCGCCGCCCTGTGCGCGGGAGCGACCAGCCACGAGTCCCACCGCGCGGCGGCCCGCTTCGCGAGGTCCCAGGCGGCGATCCCGGCGCTCGCCGCCATCAGGAACCGGAGCCAGTAGAAGATCTCGTCCCGTTCGCGGGCCAGCTGCATCGCGCCCAGGCCGAGGTAGGCCACCCACACCGCGAACCCGCCCAGGAGTTGGGCGGTCCACAGCCGCCCCAGACGGTCGCCGCGCCGGTACGCCACCACTGCCCCCCACACGCTCAGCCAGAAGAGGGCTCCGGCCGCGAGCGTGGGCTCGAGCAGATGAGGCGAGCCCGGCGGAAGCGCGTAGGCCGGGTGGCGCGCCAGGAACGGGTAGCCCACCAGCAGCATGACGAGGTAGGGGCTGACCACGAGGAGGTTGATCCCCAGCACGACGGCGACGTCCAGGATGTCTCGTCGGGCTTTCCCTCGGTCCTCGAGGCTGGAGAGCAGGGCGAACACCAACAGGCCGCAGCACACGTAGGCCATGTGCAGCACGAAGACCCAGCCCAGAAGGTGCAGGAGAAGGCCCGCCACCACCCGGCCCCGCCAGGTCCGGATCCGGACGAAGGACGCGAGGAAGAGCGGGAACAGCACCAGGCCCAGGGCGTGGTTGGGCTTGAGAAGGAACATGCGGGCCCACGGCACTCGGAACGGGCCCACGTAGTCGAGGGCCAACGAGGCGAGCAGGGCCGCGAATCCTGCCATCAGGGCCCGCTCCCATCCCGACCAGGCTCCGTTCTCCCGGTCGGACGGCCGCAGGCCGTAGAAGACGGCAACGGGCAAGCCGATCGCCATGCACAAAGAGAAGAAGGGATAAAGGCGCAAGACGCGCTCGGCATCCCATCCGGACACCGCCGCGACGAGCACGCCCCAGAAAGGCTCGAAGTGGAGCTGGCCGACCTGGATAGTCTGGAGTGGGGAGCCCCCCGCGGCCACCACCTCGACCAGCCCCAGGTTCCCGATGCGGTCGCGGCTCGGGCCGAGGGCGTACAGGCGCTGTAACGGGTAGTTGGTGACCGCCCACGCGTAAGCCTGGGCGGCCAGGACGCCCGCCAGCAGCCACTCCGGCCGGCGCCAGACGAGCAGGCCGCCGAGCCACGCGAGAGCGAGGAACGGATAGAGCAGGCGGGCGGTCGTCAGGAAGGACGCGACGTCCAGGGTCAGGCCTTCACGACCCGACCGCGGGGATGCTCGACCCTGCCGTAGACGTTCCGGGTGTCGAGGACGAGGGGCACCGTCTGCGCCACCCCCGCATAATCGACCCCGGCGTGATCCGTGACCACCACCGCCGCGTCGTATCGAGAGAGGCTCTCGTCGAGGGGCACGGACTTCAACGCCAACTGGTGGCGGCGCATCTTGTGCAAGTGGGGCACGTGCGGGTCGTGGTAGTCGACCCGCGCCCCGGCCTGATGGAGCATCTCGATGATCTCGAGGGCCGGGCTCTCCCGGACGTCGGCGACGTTCTTCTTGTAGGCCACGCCCAGGATCAGCACGTGCGCGCCGCGCAGGCACTTGCTTCGGTCGTTGAGGGCGGCGGCCAGGCGCCGGACGACGTACCGCGGCATGCCGGTGTTCACTTCTCCCGCCAGCTCGATGAAGCGGGTCGAGAGGCCGTACTCGCGGGCCTTCCAGGTCAGGTAGAACGGATCGATGGGGATACAATGCCCACCCAGCCCCGGCCCGGGGTAGAAGGGGGCGTAGCCGAAGGGCTTGGTCTTCGCGGCCTCGATGACCTCCCAGACGTCGATGCCCATGGCGTCGAAGGTCACCTTCAGCTCGTTGACGAGCGCGATGTTCACGGCTCGATACGTGTTCTCCAGGATCTTGACCGCCTCCGCCACCCGGGCCGAGGAGACCCGCACCACCCGGTCCAGCGCGCCCTTGTAGAGCGCTTCGGCCAGACGCGCCGACTGCGGCCCGACCCCTCCGACCACCTTCGGGATGCTCCGCGTGGAATAGTCGGGGTTGCCGGGGTCTTCGCGCTCGGGACTGAAGGCCAGGAAGATGTCCCGCTCGACGCGCAGCCCCCCGCTCTCCAGGCGCGGCTGCACCACCTCCTCGGTCGTCCCGGGATACGTCGTCGATTCCAGGACCACGAGCTGGCCGGGCCGGATCACGGCGCCAATGGCGTCGGCCGTCTTCTCTATGTAGGACAGGTCCGGCTCTCGCTGCGCGGTCAGGGGCGTGGGCACGCAGATGAGGATGGCGTCGGCCTCGGCGAGGCGCCCGAAGTCCGCGGTCGCCTCGAAGCGTCCTCCCTGGAGCACCGCCCGGATGCGCCCGGCATCGATGTGCGCGATGTACGAGGTCCCCGCCCGGAGGGCGTCCACCTTCTCGGCGTCGATGTCGAAGCCGATGACGGGAAAGCCGCCCCGGTGGAACTCGAGGACGAGGGGAAGGCCGACGTAGCCCAGCCCGATGACGCCGACCTTCGCCGTCCGCGCCTCGATGGCGTTCTCGAGGTGGGACGCCAGCTCCGGGACCGATGCCGACATGTCGCGAGATCTTAGCATTCAGCGCGTTGTCTTCGTTGGCGGGGGTGCCGAATCCGCGCCCTCTCCATGAGCGGGGGCGCGCATGATCTCGTAGATCCGGTAGTCCACGGCGTCGGCGTGGAGCAGGCGGAAGCGGCCCTGCCGCTCGAGGTCCTCGGGGGAGTGGATCCCGTACGAAAGGTAGTCACCGGGGGCGATGAACACATGGGTGAGGCCGTAGAGGTCGGCCAGCCGTCCGGGATCCCGTCCGGAGAGCACCTTGTCTTCGACTCGCTCCCGGCGCACCTCGTCGGCCGCGGGGGCGAGCGTCGGCGCGCGCACCACTCGCCGGCCGCCGAGGACCGCCACCGCGGGGGCGTAGTCGGGGCTCGCGAGGAAGACCGACGCCGGCGCCGTGTGCCCGCGGACCCACTCCATGGCGGTGACCAGCGCTCGGGACACGGGCTCCCGGCTGGCGTCCATGAGGGGATCGAGCCGGGCGGGAGTCCACCAGGCCAGGAAGCAGGCGGGCGCTCCCGCCAGGACGAGCAGCGCGGCGCCCAGGTCGGCGGGAGCAACGCGCAGAGGGAGGATCCGGGACAGCGCCGCGCCGGCCCAGCTCGACAGCTCCGTGACGGGACCGACGGCGGCGAGCAGCAGACCCAGTCGATAGAAGGCCTGGGCTCCCCACCCGTCGACGCCGAGGGGAAACGCGCCGGCCACGAGGAGGCCGGCCCCGCCCAGGATCAGGGCCCGGGCCGAAGGCTCCATCCCCCTCCGCCACGCCCAGGCGGCGAGCAGCCACCACGGCGTCTGGTCCAGGCTCAGGAGGAGTGCCGTCTCCGCCACGCTTCGTCCCGTGAAGGGGGCGGGGATCAGGAGCCAGAGCGACAACAGGCTCGCGCCCAGCGTGGCCGTGGTGAAGCCGCGCAGCGGCAGACGGCCGAGGGCCAGCACCACCGCCAGGAGCAACAGCAGCAGGAGGGCCGAGCCGGGATGCGTCCAGAGGCCGGGCACGAACCCCACGCCCCGGAGGGTCTCGAGGTCTCCCGTCGAGAACGTCAGCCATAGGAAGGAAGCCACCCATGCCTGGTCACGGCGGGGCCACAGCGCATGCACCAGCACCCCCATCGCCGGCAGGACCAGGATCGTGACGAGCGTGGGGAGAACCAGGACCAGGGTCTTCGCGCGAAGGCGGCGGGCCAGGGCGGCCCACAGACGACAGCTGCCCGGCTCGTCCACCAGCAGGCCCTCCCCCGGCGGCGCGGCGCCCGCCGCGGCCACCGAGACGTCACCCGCACACCGCGTGATCTGCGGGTCCACGAAGAGCCCATACGGCCGGCCGAGCGACAGCGCCCAGAAGCCCTGGGCCAGGAGAACGAAGACGAGGCCGGCCAGCAGAGCGAGGGCCGGATGAGCGCGAGCGCGCAGGGCGGACCAGAGGACGACCACCAGCATCAGTCCGTAACGCAGCAGGACGACGTCGCGATCGACGTCAGGTACGCCCGGAGGCAGATGCAGGAGCTCCCCGAGCCGGACGATCACGGCTGCGCTCCCAGGAAGCGGGCCACGAGCCGCGCGATGGCCTCGGCCGCCCTTCCCCGGCCGTAAAGCGTGCCCGCGCGCGGACGGGGACGGCGGCGCTCGATGTCGCGGGCCGCGGCGAGAATGCGCTTCGGGTCGGCTCCCACGAGACGGTTGGCCCCGCCCCTGAGCGTCTCCACCCACTCGGTCGTGTCGCGCAGCGTGACGCACGGTGTGCCGAGGATGAAGGCCTCCTTCTGGATGCCGCCGGAGTCCGTGAAGACGGCGCGTGCGCCCCGCTGCAGCAGCAGCATTTCGAGATAGCCCTGCGGCGGCACGAGGCGCAGCGCTCCCCCGGGCTCGAGCCCGGCGCGCTTGATCCGCTCGCGCGTCCGCGGATGGACGGGCAGGATCGTGGGATGCGGGAGGCGCTCGAGGGCGCCGAGCAGGGCCACCAGCCGCTCGGGCTCGTCGACGTTCTCCTGACGGTGGATCGTGGCGACGTAGTACGTGCCCGGAGCCGGACGAGGGGCCGAGGAAAACAGCCGCCGCGCGCGGCCGAGATTCTGGAGAACCCCGTCCATCATGACGTCCCCCACGCGGTGGACGCCGCGCCGTATGCCCTCGGCCCGCAGGTTCCGGACCGCGGTGAGGGTGGGACAGAAGAGCAGGCGCGAGACGTGATCCGTCAGACGCCGGTTGACCTCTTCCGGCATCCGGGGATCGAAGCTGCGCAGGCCGGCCTCCACGTGGGCGACCGGGATGCCCAGCTTGGCGGCGGCCAGGGCGCCGGCCAGCGTGGAGTTGGTATCACCGAGGACGATGACCAGGTCCGGCCGGATTTCCAGCATGGCCGCCTCGAGCGCCTCGAGCATGCGGCCGGTCATCCGGCCGTGGGGGCCGGAACCGATGCCCAGATGGCGGTCCGGGGCGGGGATGCCGAGCTGCTCGAAGAAGGCCTGGGACATCTCGTGGTCGTAGTGCTGACCGGTGTGGACGAGCACCTCCTGCACGTGCCGACGCAGGGCCCGCGAAAGCGGAGCCACCTTGACGAACTGGGGCCGGGCCCCCACCACGGTCAGGGCCAGGGGACGCCCGCGGGTGGTCCTCACCGGATGCGCCAGCTCCGCCCCACGTAGAAGAGCCGCAGGTAGCCGAGGATCGTCCGCATCACCCGCATCTTGCTCTTCCCCAGGCGCTGCGAGCCGTCGAGGGGCATCGCCACCTCCGAGATGGTGGCCCCGCTCTGGATGAGCTTGGCCAGCAGCTCCACCATGCACTCGAAGCCGGGCGTCTCGAGGATACCGTCCCCGTAGCGGGCCTGGAGGCGCTTGAGCACGGGCCCGCTGTAGAGGCGAAAGAACGAGCTCATGGTCACGATGCCGTGGATGCCGAGAACCTCCTTGATGAGACCGTTCGCGCCGTGGCTCAGGACGAGGCGCAGGAGCGAGGTGTTGCTGAGGCCACCCCCGTACATGTAGGGGCTGGCCAGCACCACCTCGAACCCCTCGCGGCGGCGCACGAGCATCTGCCGGAGCGTCTCGAGCCTCGAGGTGTTGTCGCCCTCCATCGTCGACACCCAGTCCGTGTCGGCCAGGAGCGGAGCCAGGTGGCGGAAGCCGGTCGCGAAGGCCCGTCCCGGGCCGAGGTTGGTGTCGTGGCGCAGCACCTCCATCGGCAGGGAGCCCGCCTCCTGCCGGATCCGCTCGCCGGTGCCGTCGGTGCTGCCGTCGTCCACGAACACGGCCCGGCATTCCGTCTCGCCGCGGAGATCCTGCGCCAGCCGCGACAGGTTGCCGACGAGACGGGGGATGTTGGGCGCCTCGTCGAGGACCGGCACGAGGACGAACAGCCTCACCCCTGGTCCTCGAGCGAGAAGCCCGGGTTCGCCGCGCGGATACGGTCCAGGCGCTGCCGGAACCACTCGACCTGGAGCTGCATGCCCCGCGTCAGCTCCATCGCCGGTCGGTGGCCGAGGAGGCACTCGGCCTTCGTGGTGTCGACGCGGCGCTGGCGGGGATCCTCGTAGCCGCGCGAGAAGTCCGTGTAGGGCACGAAGCGCAGGCGCGGCCGGCGGCGCGCGCCCGCGAGCCGCCACACGAGGTATGCGAGGTTCACGATGCTCAGGTGGTCGGCGGCCCCGACGTTGACCACCTCCCCCTCGGCGTAGGGAGATTCCAGGACCCGAAGCGTCGCCTCCACCGCATCCGAGACGTGGGCGAAGGGTCGGGTCTGCGTTCCATCGCCGTGGATCGGCATGGGCTGGTCCGTCAGAGCCGAATAGATGAAGATGTCCTGCGGCCCGGACAGCCTCGAGAGCTGGTAGGTGGGGCCGTAGATCCCCGAATAGCGCACGATCGAGACCGGGACCCCGTGGCTCTCGGCGAAGGCGAAGCAGAGGTGCTCGCCGTAGACCTTCGAGACCGCGGCCGCCCACCGGTTCACCTTCGAGTCGCCGAGGACGAGCGCGCTCTCCTCGCTGAACGACGGGTCGGGGTTCTTGCCGTACACGTCGTCGGTGGACGCGAAGACCACCCGCGCCTTCTCCCGCCGCGCGCACTCGAGCACGGCCTCGGTGCCCTTCGCGTTGACCTCCAGCGTCTTGAGGTAGCCGTCGTAGCGGGGGATCTTGAGCGCGGCCAGGTGAACGATCGTGGTCGCCCCCTCCGCCGCCCGCTCCATCTGCGCAGGGTCGAGGATGTCCGCACGGTGGAAGCGGAAGGCCGCGGCGCCCAGGAGATCCTCGAGGTTCGCCTCCCGGCCCAGCGACAGGTCGTCCACCCCCACGACCTCGTGGCCGCGCGCGAGCAGGGCGCGCGCCAGGTGGGAGCCGATGAGGCCGGCGACGCCGGTCACCATCACCCGCGCCGTCACGGCAGGCTGCCCTCGCGGGCCATCACCGAGCGCTGCCAGTCGATCGTGCGCCGGAGGCCTTCCTCCAGGCCGACCCGGGGCTCGAAGCCGAGGACCTCGCGCGCCTTGCCGATCTCGGGCACGCGGGCGCGGACGTCCTCGTACCGGCCGAAGGCCTGGTAGGACACACGGCGGATCTTCGGCTCCCCTGTCCCCGCGAGCCGCCACACCATCTCGGCCAGGGCCTGGATCGTCACCGGCTTCGTGTTCCCGATGTTGAAGATCTCCCCCACCGCCCGCTCCGAGAACATGGCCCTCACGATGCCGTCGACCGTGTCGTCCACGTAGGTGAAGCTGCGCGTCTGCTGGCCGTCGCCGTGGACGTCCATCTCCTGGCCGCGGAGGGCGGCGTCGATGAACACCGATTGCGGTCCTCCCCACCACGTGCGGTTCTGGCCGGGGCCGTAGGAGCCGAAGAAGCGCAGGATCGTCACCGGCACCCCTCGCTCCTGCTGGTACGCGAAGCAGAGGTGCTCGTCGACGATCTTGGAGGTGGCGTACGCCCAGCGTTTCACGCTGGTCTCCCCCAGGTACAGGTCGTCCGTCTCCACGAACGGGAGGCGGGGGTTCTTCCCGTACACGTCGGAGGTGGACGCCAGGATGAGCCGGGCCTTCGCGGCCGCCGCCGCCTTCAGCATCGACTCGGTGCCGTGGGTGTTGACGAGCAGCGTGTCGAGCGCGTTGCCGTAGCGGGGGATCTTGAACGCGGCGAGGTGGACGACCACCGAGGTCCCCGCGGCCAGCCGCCGCATGGCCTCCTCGTCGCGTACGTCCTCGCGGGCGAAGCGGAAGCGGGCCTCGCCGAGCAGCGGCTCCACGTTGAGCATCGTGCTCTGCGAGAGATTGTCCACCGCGCGCACGGCGTGGCCGCCCTCGAGAAGCACGCGGCACAGGTTCGAGCCGAGGAAGCCGGCCGCCCCCGTGACGAGGATCGTCTCGCTCATCCGCCGAGATCCTACCGCATCACGAGGAGGGGCCTGCTAGAATGGCCGGCCGTTCTCGGGCTCGAGGAGACTCCCGCTCATGATCCGCATCGCCGCCGCCGTTCTCGTCGTCACCATGGCCGGCGTACCCGCGCGCGCGGAGACGGTGCTGCTTCCCGACGTCTCCGTCCACTTGCTGGCCGCCCACTACGCACCCGTCGACACCGACTTTCGCTGGGTGGGATGGATCGGAGCCGGCGCCGGCCTGGTCGAGGTCGGCGGCGTCACCGCCTACTTCACCGCCGACGTCGAGACGATCATCGGCAACGCCCGCCGCACGTTCGACGCCAACCAGGCCAACTACCACCTCGAGGTGGGCCTGCGCCGGCGGCTGGGAGAGCGGCACGAGGCGGCGATCGTCTTCCACCACGTCTCCCGCCACGTCGTCGACCGCGTGAAGGCGGAGGCGGTCGACTGGAACATCCTCGGCGTGCGGATGGCCGGTCGGCGGCCCGGCCGCGTCCCCCTCGCATACGGCGCCGGCCTCGGCCACACGACGCTGGCCTCTCTGGTGGGATACCGGTGGGAAGCCACGGGTCACCTCGACGCCGCGCTCGTTTCGGGAGAGAAGGCCGAGGCGTACGTCGCCGGCGACGCCCGCTTCGTCACCGTCGAGCGCTCCGCGGCCTTCCCGCGCGGGAACTTCCTGGACCGCTCGGCCGAGGGGGGCGTGCGCTGGCGCCGGGGAGGCCGCCGCCTCGAGACGTTCGCGGCCTGGGAGCGGCGCAACGACGTCTTCGTCCAGCGCCCGGCCGCATGGTCCCGCGCCCTGATCGGCTTCAGGATTGGCTACACCGGGCGGTGATCCCCGGCGGTTGAGCCCGGCGGCTACCCGGAGCGCTTCTCGGCCGCGGCGAGGACCCGCCGCAGCTGCGCCTCGGCCGCCTTGCGCACTTCGATGTGGCGGCTCTCGACCACCAGTCGCTCCAGATAAGCCACGTCCTCGGCCCGGTTCATCACCCGGACCAGGATCTGGCCGATGTGGCGGTCGCTGGAGTGCCCCTTGAGCAGGTCCGCGTCGCGGATGCGCTTGGCCGCCTCCTGGCGGATGAAGAAGTGCCGCTCGCTGCGCACCACCTCCATGAGCACCGGGTCGGAGTCGTGCTGCGGCCCGAGGGCCTCGATGCGGAAGAGCAGGTCGTCGTCGCTCAGGGCCAGCCAGCCCGCGGCTCCGCCCCCCGAGCCTTCCGGGCCTTCCTTCCACGGCCGCCGCAGCAGCTCTTCCTGGCTCACTTCAGACAATTCTATCGCGGCCTAGCGGAGTGCGTCGGCCAGGCGGCGGAAGTCCTCCACGACCGACTCCAGCGTGCGCTGCAGCTCGGTCGTGATTCCGACGAACGTCAGGCCGAACTCGTGTCCCTTCTCGGCCGGCTTCACCCATTTCACCTGGGCGGGCAGCCGCGAGGGAGCGATGGCGCGGCCGAGCCGCGCCTCCACCACCACCCGCGCGTGCGCGGCCGGCGGCTGGCCTTCGGTGGAGAGGCGCGCCCCCCGCACGCTCAGGTCGGTGAAGTACGCGGGCAGGCGACGGGCGCCGTCCACCACCATGCAGGGCGCGACCCACGGCCGGATCCGCGGCGTCTTGCGCTTCTCGCCGGGGTTGCCCACGGCTATTCCTGGGGCAGGACGAGCCCGAATCCCTCGTCCTCCTCCGCGCTCGCCACGGGCGCGGGAGCGTCGAGACGCCGGACGACGCCGATCACCTTGTAGGCCCAGAGCGTGCGGCAGACCTCGAAGTCCGACAGCGTCGACTCGTGGCAGAGGGCCTCGAGGGTCGTCGGCTGGTTGAGCCCGGTGAGCAGCGTCAGCTTCTCGAGGGAAGGGTTGAGGGAGCGCAAGGCCTCCTCGTAGTTCGGGGCGCGCTCGTAGCAAGCCTCGAGGCCGCCCACCGCCCGCTGGATCCGCCGCCAGGAGTCGATGCGCCGGATGCCCTCCATGATGATGTCGGGCGTGCTGATCTTGAGCGTGATCGCCTCGGCCGGAGGCGCTCCCTCCTGCAGCCGATACTGCCCTTCCGTCCACTGGAAAGCGCCGTAGATGATCTCCTGCGTGTGCTCCACCACCGCCCGCACCAGCTCTTTCGGCGTCAGCACTCCCTGCTCGACGAGGATCGCGCCCAGCCGCTTGCCGGGTCCGATCGCCGCGCCGGCATCCGTGTGCTGCCGCAGGCTGATGCGGCCCTGTCGGAAGAGCAGCTCGCCGAGCCGGTCGTCGGTGCTGGTCGAGGCGGCGAAGACCATCCGGCCCTGCTGGACGGTGACGCTGCGGCCCACGCCCATGTGGGTGAGGGTGAGGAGCCCCGTCCAACGGCCCTCGGAAAGGGCGTGGATCAGCTCGGGAAAGTCGTGCGCGGCCAGGCTTCCCTGCGGCTTCATGCGCTCTCCGCGAGGGCATCGGCGATGCGGCGCCGCACCTCGGCGGCCAGCCGCTCGCGATCGTCGTAACTGTAGCTGCCCGCGCTCACCGGATCCAGCAGGCGGAGGCGCACCGTGCCCGCGTTGATGCGCAGCCGTCCCCGCGGCATCAGCTCGTGCACGCCCTGGAGCGCCGCGGGCACGATGCGGCTGCCGGCCTCGATCGCGGCGACGAAGGCGCCCCTCTTGAAGGGGCCGAGATCGCCCGTGCGCGTACGCGTGCCCTCGGGAAAGATGAGGAAGCAGTTTCCCTCGCGCAGGGACTGGGCCGCGCGGTCGAGCGCCGTACGGGACTGGTTGCGGTCCGCCCGGTCCACCTCGATGAAGCCCGCGAAGCGGAGGACATGCCCGAGGAAGGGGATCTTGAAGATCTCCTTCTTCGCCACGGCCTTGAAATCGAGGCCGAGGGCCTCGAAGAGGACGGGGGCATCGAGGTTGCTCGCGTGGTTGGGCATGACGACCGTGTTCCGGGCGTCGCCGAGATTCTCGCGGCCTTCGACCACCACTCGCGTCCCGCTCAGCATCAGCGCCACGCCGATGCCGAAGCGGCCGAGCTTGTAGAGGACCGCGGGCGAGCGCAGCAGATGGGCCAGGGGCAGGCCGACGAGGCTCGCGGCCGGCACGTAGAGACCGAGGAAGACGACGACGGCGGCGGTGCGGATCATCCGGCCAGGCCTCCTCGCGCGGCGCTCGCGGAGGTCAGGACTCGGGAGTGGGGTTCGGGGCGGCCAGCTCCTCCGATGGCTTGCCGTTCAGCAGGGCCTTCAACTCCTTGCCCATCTTGAAGTAGGGGATCTTCTTGGGCGGAACGTCGACCTTCTCCCCCGTCTTCGGGTTGCGGCCCTTTCGGGGCGCGCGGTTGCGGAAGCGGAAGCTGCCGAAGCCCCGGATCTCGACTTCCTGGCCGTTCTGCAAGGCGTTCACGATGCTCCGCAGCGCGGCCTCCACGATGATTCCGGCCTGGACCTGCGTGATCTCCAACTTGCGGGCGACGATGTTGATGAGATCGGCCTTGGTCATGGCGTTTCGGGCTTCGTCATTCATCGCGGGCGCTCCACGGCCTTGGGGGTGGCGACGAAGCGGAGTCTAGCCCGCCGATCCGCCGAAGTCAAGGAGCCATTGGAAGATCCGTCCCGGCCGCGAAGGACCGCGCGCCGGGACGGACGACCCCTCCGGAGCCGCCGGGAAGAGGCTTTCTGGCCTAGGCGTCGGAGGCGCGGCGGCCGGCGCCGACCGGCTTCTGGATGGGCTTCTTGCCCACTTTCCCGTCCGGGCTGAAGGTCTTGGCGAGAGCCCGATCGACCCGCTCTTCGACCACGGGCGCCGTCTTGCCCTCGACCTCGGCGATCTCGCTCACCAGAAGGAACTTCGCTCGGTCCAGCATCCGCTTCTCGCGGAATGACAACGCCTTCTTGCGGCTGAGGTAGGTCAGGCCCTTCAGCACCACGGCGACCTCGTAGAGGCTGCCGGTGCGCATCTTGTCGGAGTTCTCCTTGAAGCGGCCCTTCCAGTTGGGATGCTGGTCGATGTTCCCGTCCGCGAGCAGGTTGTAGATCCGGCGGACGTCGGCGGCCGTGATCACGTGCCGGAGGCCGACCCCATCGGCGTTCTGCTGGGGCACCCAGACCCGCGAGTCGTTGGAAAGGATCCGGAGCTGGTAGAGACTGATCTTCCCGCCCGGGATGGGGCGCGTCTGGATGCTCTCAACGATACCGATG
>Ga0207684_10005168_pt1 | contig 12152 bp, 10 predicted proteins | sample KBSK5501metaG_FD_184342 | JGI IMG/M metagenome (GOLD analysis project Ga0207684, IMG submission 184342) | Corn, switchgrass and miscanthus rhizosphere microbial communities from Kellogg Biological Station, Michigan, USA - KBS K5-50-1 metaG... | ecosystem: Host-associated > Plants > Roots >... | reverse complement strand
TCGCCGACCTCACGATTGCGGGCCTAGTAGAGGCTCAGGTCTGGCAGTCGAGCGCGCCATGGATTGATTCTGTTCGGGCGGTCGGAAGTTACTGGCTGGTGCGCACACTCTCGGGGCTCCCTGTTCTCGCGGGCTTTGTTGTTTTCTGGACTTCTCTCGTTACAGGGCCAAGGTTGTCAGAGGCCATCACGTCTGCGACCAGCCGTGTCTCTTCAGAAAGCGTCGTCGCATTTGAGAATGTCTCGCCGGCTTCAGACAAACTCTCGACCGGTTGGCTCAGCTATGCACATGTCGTCGCCTTCGGTGCAGGTGTAGGTTTCTTCGCACTTTCGTTTCTTGTTCTTGCGATCCTTCCTGGAAAAGAACTGGAAGATGAAATCAAACAGGTGGCTCCAGTCACCATGGCAACGCTCAGCGCCTCCGAACAAAGGGGTAGAGTTATCTATGGACGCGAAGGATGCGCCTACTGTCACACGCAGCAGATCCGGTCTCTCGCGGCGGATGTGCGCCGTTTCGGCACGCCGACCGAACCTTGGGAGACCAAATATGATTACCCGCAGCTTTGGGGCACGCGCCGCATCGGGCCGGACTTGTCGCGCGAATTCAACCTTCATCCCCGCGACTGGCAACTCACTCATCTCTATAATCCTCGACTTGTGGTGCGGGACTCCGTCATGCCTCCGTATCCGTGGCTATTTGATGGCAGTCGTCAGCCCACACAGGCAGGCTTGGACGTGCTGGCCTATATCCAGTCTCTTGGACGCGCTCGACAACTTTCCGGTTTTGACCGACAGACGCTAGCGTCAAAAATCCAGCCCGAGACACCGGACATGGCGATGGCGAGCGAGCCTTCAGCCAGAGCCACTCCTCCCGCCGTTCCGATTGCCATGATGGGCGGATACAGCCTCAGCGCACCCGTTCTGCATCCTGCGTCGGATCCGGACGACTTACAGGAAGAAGTAAGCCGCGGCGGAACTCTTTTCGCCGCCAATTGTGCCTCGTGTCATGGATCCGCCGGAAGGGGCGACGGCAAAGCTTCCGCGACCCTATTGCCAAAACCGGCAAACCTGACTGCTGCCCGCTTCTCGGATGAACGATTGAGCAGCGTGCTGTGGAATGGAGTCACAGGGTCGGCCATGCCGCCTTGGCGCCAGTTGCCTACTGAAGACCTACGCGCACTTCTCGCCTACATCCATAGCTTGTGCCCTCCAACAGCTGCGCCGTCAACGCAAGATGTTAAGACTCTAGACGAGGACAAATCCCTATTTGCAGCCAACTGCGCCAGTTGTCACGGCGACAGAGGAGCCGGCAACGGACCGGCAGCAGGAGCCCTCGCTCCGTCACCAACAAGTTTTAAATTCAAGAGACCCACACAAGAACGGGCCTGGGATGTTTTGGAAAATGGCGTGCCAGGAACGGCAATGCCCCCGTGGCGGAGCCAACTCAGCGCAGATCAGCGGCGCGCCCTGGTCGAATTTGTGCGCTCTCTATATGCTCCACCGCAGGAGAACTCAAGACAATGATCAATCTAATTGTGATCTTAATTTCAGCCATTATGCTCGCCCTGCTCTTGGTGTGGTGGCGATGGCCAGCTTTCCGCGTTTGGATTGAGGCCCCGAAATACTCCATGCTGCGCCGGGAACGCCGCTTCGACGATCAAATTACGGGAACGAGGACCGGGAACGAACTCTTCGTCGATGGCGGGCACGCATAGTTCTGAACAAGGAAATGGTATGAACATCAAATCGAAGGTTCGTCATCTATGCAGTACAAAACCTTAGGCGCGGGCATCGTCCTTCTATACGCGGCGATACCCGGCTTGTCGAATACGATGCGAAGTCGAGAAGTCGGCACCCGCTACAGCGCTCATTCTTAGATCGATAAACAATTCTGATCCCGCATAAGAAGTACCGATAGATGTGAGAGACACTTCGCTCATCTGTAGCTGTAGGTCAGGCAATGCAGCTGTGATCAAAGCAGCAGTCCGAACAATGGTTCTGCTCCTCGGTGAGGTGCAGAGGCACAGATTTGAGAGCTTCCTTGGCGAAGAGGTGCAAAGTGAAAAAGTGGACTTGGTCGATTGCGATTCTGTTAGCCCTGATCTCTCCGGTCGGGTTGCCGGCTCAACAACAAGGTGCTCACCAGCACAGTGACCACAGCATTGTTGGAAAAGGCGATTGGCCCGAATTGATGGCGAGCATGGAAAAAATGCACATCGACATGGAATCGATAGATCCGTCAGGCGACAGTGACGTCGATTTTGTCAGATTGATGCTCCCGCATCATCAGGCGGCAATCGATATGGCCAAGACCGAACTTATGCATGGCAAGGATCCGGAAATGCGCAGACTGGCGCAAGAGATTATTGCCGACCAGCAATCGGAAATTGAGTTGATGCAACTTTGGCTCAAGCAGCATGAGCCTCAAAAATAAGAAAGCATCTCGCTTTTCAGGCGAGAAAGGAGCACTAACATGAAAATACGTCGTTGGTTACCACTCTTCTGTCTACTATCCGGCGCGTTCGCGCAACAAGCGCCATGGAGCCGGGCGGACGTTCCGATCTCCAGCCACGATCGGGTTTACGCCGCCGACCAGACTTCAAACACGGTTTCTGTCATTGACCCTTCCACGAACAAGCTGGTCGGCGTGATCAGGCTTGGCGATCCGGCACCCGGCTCTCTTAGTCCGCTCTACAAAGGCCAGCTCCTGGTGCATGGTCTCGGTTACTCGCCCGATTCAAAGACAGTCGCCGTCGTGTCCGTCGGCTCGAATTCGGTAACGCTGATAGACACGGCAACGAACAGGGTGAAGGGAACGGTGTACGTGGGACGGTCGCCACACGAAGCATTTTTCACGCCGGACGGAAGCGAATTATGGGTGACCGTGCGCGGCGAAGACTATGTCTCGGTCATCGACCCGATGCAAATGAAGGAAACCCGTCGCATTGAAATGGCCAATGGTCCAGGCATGACTATATTTAGCCCAGACGGGCAGTATGCGTTTGTCTGTTCCAGCTTCACGCCGGAACTTGCCGTCATTGATGTGGCGTCACATCAAATTCTGAAGCGCTTGCCGCAGGCCAGTCCCTTCTGCCCCAACATCGCCGTGAGTCCGGAAAATGATGAAGTGTGGATCACTCTGAAGGACGCGGGCAAAGTGCAGGTGTTCAACGCCAAGACGCCGTTTGAGCAGAAGGCAGTGTTCGATACCGGACCGATCACCAATCACGTGAACTTCGCAAACAATCGCAATGGCAAGTTTGCGTATGTCACCATTGGCGGAGCGAACCAGGTGAAAGTATTTCGCCGGGGTCCGACGCCGGAGTTGGTCGCCACCATACCGGTAGGCAGCCTCCCACATGGTATCTGGCCGTCGGGCGATGGTTCGCGGGTCTATGTCGCTCTGGAGAACGGTGAGATGGCCGCCGCGATCGACACGTTGAGCAACAAGGTGATTGCTAACATTCCAATTGGACAGACGACACAAGCTCTGGTGTATGTGCCGGGCGCAGTTCCAAACGGCTCCGGCGCCGACAATCTCGCGCCGCTCGGCGAGGCTGGTAATACTGCGCGCTTGCACCTGGAGGCGGGAGGAAACGCATTGCCGGACGCACAGGCATCGGTGGCCGTAAACTCCCTGGGTCTGTTGGACCTCGTTCAGATTGCGGCGGAGGGTCTGACGCCTAAGTCGCAATACCGAGTATATCTGGCAGAATCCGACCATGCCCCTTTCGGGAAACTCGAACCTCTCGCGGTCTTGAAGACGAATCCCGACGGAGCAGGAATCGTTCAAGCGATCGGTCCGCTAAAGACTCTCGCTGACGGTGCCGGAGCCACTACGGGTGTGCCTTCGCACAGATTCCTGATCGTCACCGACTTGGATGATTCATCGCATATCGTGCTACGCCAATCGATTAGTTCGAGTTTCACGAAGTAAGAACGACGCCGCAACAGTTGGACACGTCCAGCCACCTGGTACGTGTCGGACAGCGCGATGAGATTGCATGATTTAGTTTCTGGGCTGATTATTTTGTCGGGCGCTGCCCTGCTCGGTACGACGGTGGCGGCGCAGTCGACAAAGAGTCTCACGCTCGAGGATGCCGAGAGAATTGCGATACAAAACCATCCTCAGATTCAGGTGGCGTGGGAGCATAGGCGTTCGTCCTGCAGCGGACGAGAGCAGATCTTGCATTCCGATGAGTGCGGCCTGAGATTGACGGGTCGAGGTTTATTTTTCACACGGTGGATTTCCGTGTCCAATCCTTGTCTTTACTGTACGAAGTGTCTGCCACCTCGGGCGTCTGTAACGAGTCCACAAGCCCCATATATTCGCTCTCTTACCTCTTTCCAGTGGTTTAAAGTTGTACCGCAAGTCTTTCCAGGCACTGACCACGGTTAGGTTGCGGCAGTGCCGCAAGGGCGTGACGCTGGGTAACGCAAGTTGCCGGAAACGGCGGTAGTGGTCAGTCTGATTTCCACATTGTACGTTCTGCTACCGTGCCGTAACCCTCTTCGGAGTGGACAGAGACTGCACGCCTTGTTCGAGCAGCCAGCGAGAGATCGCCTGAGGGTCAAAGCGAACCATCGTGCCGATACGAAACGACAGAATCTTCCCCCGTTTCGCTCGGCGCAGAATCGTGACTTTCGCCACCCCGAGCAACTTCGCCAACTCGTCGGCATCCAGCGCACCGTGCATGCCTCTAACGCGAGACGCTAGAGATTTGAATTGGTATGGCGTATCGATCATTGGTCTCCTCCAAATATTTCATTCACTTTCTCACGTACCTGTTGGCTACGAGACGGCTTCAGATAACGCATTGTGCTCTCCATGTCACTGTGACCAAGCCACTGCTGTACGGTTCGCAGATCAACGCCAGCCCACAGGCTCCAAGTTGCGAACGTCGCACGAAATTTGTGCAGCCAGAAGTTCTCTTTCTGGAGACTCGCACGTTCAGCGACGGCTTTCAGACAATCAAAGAAATCGAGCTTCGGACAACATCCCCTAGTCGGAAAGACCAAGCCACAGGTCTTGTCGGACTTTGCCTTGTGCGCCTTCAGGCTCGTGACGAGCCTCGCAGGAATTGGGATTTCCCGCTCTCGATAATTCTTCGGGCTGAATCCATACTCAGGTTTATAGCGCACGGTGACCGTAGACCGTGTGAGATTCAGATCGTTCCACGAGCAATGCGTCACTTCCTGTTCACGCATCCCCGTCATCAAAAAGAATTCGTACCACGATCTCTCCTCCTCATCGCAAACGGAGAACAGCGTGTCCAATTCCTCACGTTCGTAAACTTCAGGTTCTTCCTCCACGAATCGCGACCAGTCATTCTTGCCCATTAGTCCGCGAATGCCCTGTGCCTTCAGGAACGTCATCACGTTCTCGAATTTGTTGTAGACGCTCCGTGGCGACTGTTTCTTCATGTCCCGCAGAAATGCCGAGAACTTGAGAACGTCTTCCGTTCGATGTCGTGGAGATTGAGTTTCGGGCAGGATTCTTGGAAGTATTTCAGAGCAGTCTTGGGCCCGGCGGAGCAGATCGGGCAGGCGATAAATGAGGTCCGCTGGGAATTGGGGGGCCAGACTGCCGCATTGGACGCGGCGGACGGACTTCAATCGCGCCCATAGCTAGCTTTCCACAAACGCCACAACTCGAGCTTGTGTAGAAAATTGCGCCGGATGCGACCGGGATCGATGGCGACTTCGGGTTTCAACCTGATAGTCACCCTATCGCCAGAGTCTTCGGAACTATCCTCAGCAGATTCGGCGCGCATGGACAGAATCTGGCCCACGTCGTCGATAATCCCCTCGGTGAACAGAAACCCGACGGCGAGGTCCAGATCGGAGCCGGGGGAGCGCATGGTAATCGAGAGCGGGAAGCCGTTCAGACAAAACTGCAGAGGCTCCTCGAGCGCAAGCAAATCGGAGCGGGACGAGGAGAAGCCCCTCTCGACGGTCTGAACCGGAGCGGCGATCGTATCAGCGGACATAGCCACCCCCAGCGAACTTGCACGTCATCTTCCAGTTGAGTGGCTCGTCAAATTCCTCTTGCCCCGGAATCCATTCCCAAGAGCGTGGGGTATCCGCTGGTGTAGCCCTGTATCCGCCGATTGACAGGGCGACCCTATTCGGACAGCCCTCGCTTGCATCCAGGCCGTCGGCCCACATGGATGTTGCGTGGATAGTCCATTGATTTTGGTATGCGGCTTGCTGTCTAGAGTGGCAATTCAGCAATCGTCCCAAGCTGGATTTTCGAACCAGGGTGAGGCCATGCAGACATTGATTGGTGGCTCTCGCACGCTCTATGCGGCAATTGAGGCCCGCTATGCTGATGGAGCCGCTGAGCGTTTTGTGATCGCATACACTTGCGAACAGTCGTTGCGAGAACTCTTGGCCGCACCGAGCATCGTTGCTAGCGGGTGTCCTACCCGTGAACACGCGGAGGAAATATGTCGCGGAGAAACACTTGGGCGCAATCGGAGTCAACGGCAAGTGGGTTATGTGTTCGGCTTGAACGCTCTTCCCAGGTTTGCACTGCGCTACGGTCTGTCTTCGGCGGGGATGAGAAGTTTTTGCTCGATGTTCTTCATCTTTGTTGGCGCATGTTTTCGGAGGAGCCGCTTCATGTCGGCGCGACCCCTCGAAGAAGTTCACTGATCACGCCCGGAACACCGAGCCATATGCGGACAGTCTGACAGAGAGGTTCACTTTGAACCTGTGCTGCTCACCAGCTTACCGCAGCATTCGGGTCGCTCCGGCAAACTTGAACGATCCCATCCCCCGCCGAGGGCTCAATTGGAGGTCTTCACAGCGCAGCTTTTCTGGCTTTTTTTGCATCTCTTCCTAGGTCGGGGGTCTCTTTTCTGATCATCGAAGTGTAAAAAGGCGGAGGGCGAATGAGAGACGAGGCGGCCGTGGTTGGCGAAAGAGTTGCGGCACTGAAGGAGGCCTGGCACGTGAATGCCGTCGGCGAATCACCGGTGCGCAGATTCATCCTAGGGTTTCTGACGGGATCGGCGGGTGTACTCATCGTTTGGGCTGTCGTGCTTCTTGGTCGCCCTTTGCTTCTTTCCGCACAGACGCTCCACTATGCGAAAAGTCCGGATGTGAGGAATGGAGAGAAGGTCTACAAGGGTGGCTGCATCGCGTGTCACGGGAGCGGGGGGAAGGGTGCTCCCATGGCGAGTACGGTTTTCAGGCGGCCAGATACGTTTCCGGACTTTACGGACTGCGCGGGGACGACGCCCGAGCCGAACGGTAATTGGAAGGCAGTGATCGTGCATGGCGGGCCATCGCGTGGACTCTCGCAGATTATGCCGGCGTTTGGTGATCTGCTGACGGACGAGGAGATCAACGGTGTGATCGCGTACATGCGGGGATTCTGCAAGAATGTCCACCACGATCCGCTGGGCGAGCTAAATCTGCCACGGGCATTGGTTACGGAGAAGGCGTTTCCAGAGAACGAGATTGTAATTTCTACGGCGGCGAGTGCATCAGGAGCGCCGGCGTGGACTACGGATGTCATTGATGAACGGACGATCATCGACGCCCGGACCCAGCTTGAAACCGACGTTCCGGTCAACTATGCGGACCAGGCACACAACTGGACGGCGGGTTTGGGGGACATTACCCTGGCGCTGAAACGGGAGATGTTTTCCAGTCTGCGGACGGGTTCGATCCTGAGTCTGCAGGGCGGTATTTTGCTGCCGACCGGGGACAGCAAGCGAGGGTTCGGCGCGGGTACGACGCAGTTCGAGCCCTTTGCAGCGTTCGATCAGCTGTTCAAGGAGAATACGTTTTTGCAAACCCAATTGGGGGCGGACTTGCCGGTGGATACGAGCGTAGCTCCGCGCAGCATGTTCTGGCGGGCGGCTATAGGGCAGGCGATGGCTCCGGACCACATGCTCGGACGGCTGTTCTCGCCCATGGTCGAGTTTTTGGCGGTGCGTGACTTCAAGCCGGGGGCGAGCACGGACTGGGATGTTCTGCCGGAGATGCAGATCACCATAAGCAGGCGACAACACGTCCGCACGGGCTTTGGCGTGAGGGAGCCGTTCACGAATACCAGGGGACGAACGCCGCAGGTGTTGTTTTATCTGCTCTGGGACCGTGCAGATGGGAAGTTATGGGAAGGTTGGCGATGAGAGTCCGTTGGGGTAGTGCGGTTTTTCTAGCGCTCGCGGTGGCCGGGGTTCCGGCAATGCTGCGAGGCAAGTCGCAGACGGAGAACGCGAAGGGTGACAAGACGCCTCCGGGTACTTTTTTTCGAACATCGGACCGGTGTTCGGCTTGTCATAACGGGCTGACGACGAGTTCGGGCGAGGACATTTCGATCGGGTTCGAGTGGCGAGCGAGCATCATGGCTAACTCGTCCCGGGATCCTTATTGGCAAGGAAGCGTGCGGCGAGAGTCGATGGATCATCCCGAGTCGAAGCAGGTGATCGAGGATGAATGCTCGATCTGCCATATGCCGGCCGTCCGTATGGCGGACCGGGATGCGGGAAAACACACGCAGGTCTTTTCGCGCTTTCCGTTGCAAAAGTTTCCCAAGGGGGACCGAGCAGCTGCCGATGGGGTCACCTGCTCGGTTTGCCACCAGATTGAAAAGACCGGGCTGGGAACGGAGGCGACCTTTGTTGGAAATGTGGTGATCGCGAAGCCGGTCCAGAACGACCTGCGGCCCGAGTATGGGCCCTTCGACATCGACAAAGGCCACCAGACCGTGATGCACTCATCGACAGCGACGTACTTCCCGACGAGGGGCGACCATATGCGCGATGCGGGTCTTTGCGGGAGCTGCCATACGCTCTACACTTCGGCGCTTGGGCCGAAGGGTGAGAAGGTGGCGAAATTCCCCGAGCAGGTGCCTTACCAGGAGTGGCAGCATAGCGACTACGCGACCAAGCAGACCTGCCAGGACTGCCATATGCCGGCGGTGAACGAGCCTGTAGCGGTGACGGCTTTGTACGGTCTGCCACGCGAGGGCATGCACCGGCACGTATTTGTCGGATCGAATTTCGTTATGGAAGGGATGTTACAGGATCATCGCGATGAATTGGCGACGGAGACACTGCCCGAAGAGATGGATGCGGCGATGAAGCGCACGGCCGAGTTTTTAAAGACGCAGGCGGCGAAGGTGACGATTACCCGGCTGGATGCGACGCCGAATGGGCTTGCCGTGGATGTGCATGTGGAGAATCTGGGTGGGCATAAGCTGCCTACGGCTTATCCTTCGCGACGGCTATGGCTGCATTTTGCGGTGAGGGACGGCAATGGGCGTCTGGTGTTTGAGTCGGGTGCGCTCAATCCGGACGGGTCGATTGTAGGCAACGACAACGACGAAGACCCTCTGAAGTTCGAGCCCCATTACCGCGAGATTACGAGTTCGCAGGAGGTGGAGATTTACGAACCAATCCTGAAGGATTCGGAGGGGAAGGTTACGACCGGCCTCCTCCATGCGGTCGGGTACTTGAAGGACAATCGGCTGTTGCCGCACGGCTTCGATAAGGACACGGCAGACAAGGACATCGCGGTGACCGGCGATGCCGCCAACGATCCAGGGTTCACAGACATGGGAAGCTCCGTGCGGTATGTGGTTTCGACCGGCAATGCAACCGGACCGTTCAAGGTGGAGGCGGAGCTTTGGTTTCAGCCGATCGGGTTTCGGTGGGCGCACAATCTGGCATCTTACAAGGCGGAGGAGCCTCAACGCATGGTGCGATATTACGAAGAGGCGGCCCGGAGGTCGGCTGTGGTGCTGGCTAAGGCAGAGGCCACTCGGTAAGGCTCTTCGGACAATGGGGCCGCGTGGAAGACAACGCCCCTTGCCGAACGGGTTGGCCTGCGCGAGCAGGCCCATTTTTCTTTGCCCCCGTTCTTCCCGCCGCCCCTGAGCTTTGCTCGCACAGAGTGTAAGCGCCGTATTTTTACCCGATGGGCTTGAAACCAGTTGAGCTGATCTAAACTACCTCATGCGCAGAGTAGTCATCGTCGGACCGCAGTGATCGGCGAAATGCTCCATGCCGGCGGAATATTGTCAGACGAGGATGACAGTGGATTGCGAAGCTGACGGTATTGGGATGGAACAGCCAGTTGGCGTGCGGTCGTCGCAACGATCTTCTCGATCGCAGTTCCGAAAGAGGGGATCAGGTCAACAAGCTGCTGTGCAAATCGGGCACGGAGGGTCAGCCGTCGGCGATGCTTTGACCGGCGAAACTATCTGGTTGCTAGGTATCGCCTTCCTTTTATGATCCTGCCGGGACGTAAACGCTAGTTGCCGTCACCAGCTCCGCATTCGGCACTTCGGTTCGGAGTCTGATCCGCTGCATTCCACCCTTTTTCTCTGGCTTAGGAATAAACGTTAATAAGTATTGATGAGTGAGACGATGCGTCAGGTCATCCAGATACGGCACGAACGAAACCACGGGTCCGAAACCGAGATAATAGGATTCCCCCCCAGTCTCGTCGGAAAACTCGGATAAGTAATTCTGCCCCCAGTTGATGCGCCAGAAACTATGACCGTAATGGCCAACTCCGGGTGAATAGATGGAATAAATAGTGATGCCGGCCCGCTGAGCCTGTTCAATCGCAGCGCCCACATAAGGATCGGACGGACCGTTTCCGTAATATCGGTCGATACCGTCGGTGATCATGAGGATCTCACGACGGACAGAAGTCTCAGGCCACCGTTTGATGAGGTCGCCCACGGAAAAATAGGGACTGGCGGACGCACCTGGGTCCCCAAGCGGGAGTCGTAGAGACTTGACCGCTTGCGCGTGGTCGGTGGTCGGGTTCTGCACGTTCTGTACGGTGCCATCTCGCATATAACCAATACCGATGGCAGTGGTTGCTGGCTGCGAACTGACGAATTGCCGCAGGTCCTCCAGCTGCGAATCTAGGCTGGTGTTGGAAGCATCATCGATCAGGAGAAAAAGTTCGAGCCCGGCATGGTCCCCCTGCAATGGGATCCAGTCGGTTACCTGGTCGCGATCATGCCCCTGATACACCATCACATCTTCGCGATTGATAGCCAGTATGTTGGTGCCGTGATGAGCTTCCACCGTGACCACCATGTGTACCGGAGTTCCCGACGACGGAACCTGCTGAGCTACGAGCGGGATATCGCTGATTACCAACACAGCGAACCCGAGCATTACTTCAAGAGCGAAATAGCGTTTAGTCATCGAATCCTCATCCCACGAGTCTGTTCATTCCGTATGTCATAGCCGTGATTGCATTCGGAGTTCCAAATTGCTTTAAGGACCTCATTTGTCTTCTCGTGAATGAGTTGCGCAGATTTCTTTTGGCTGGACGTGATGACCGAGGCGTGATGGAGTCGACGTATTGACACCGGGCGGGGAATCCGACGTGGGAACGTCTGAACCAAGTGCTTCCCTGCACAGTGTGGCTTTTCCGAGTATCTCATTTTTGGGATTTCAGTCCCGATTGCCCCAAATGCCCTGCAAAACAGGAGCTTTCGACTGATTCACAGTCAGTCAGCTCTGCGACAAACGCTTGTATTCAAGTGAAGAGTGCCATTTCACAGAACAAAATGACCGATGCGAGGCACACCCAGAGATCATAAAACAGCCCGGAAGCTTGCACGCTCGCCTGCCCGAAAGTCAGTCTTCGAGACACAATCGGTTCAAGACGTGCGTCTCAACAGTGTCAAGATGTGGATCCGATCTAGATATTGTTTCACGAGACGCGACAACTTCGAGACATCGCGGGCTGTGGCAATCGCTCGCTCTCGGGTTTCAGTACCTCTTCAGCGAGCAGATGGCCAAGTCTTGTGGAAGCTCCAGAGACAAACCACACGTGTGGGAACGTCGATTCTTCGATTGAATTCGCTCCCTCCACCTCGCCGATGCAAAGACTATGCCATTCCTTTCGATGGCAGACACTACATTTGCCTCGGCTTCTGTCCTCGATCAATGTCGTTTGACCGACGTGAGTCCGCATTTCGACACAGATTCGTATCGATCGTCTTCTTCTGTAGCCAACGGTGAAGCTGAAGACAGGCCTGAAACCGCATGTCTTCAATATATGAATCCGCTAGGGTTGGACGGCATTTCCAAGGGATGACACGAGGACAGATTCACAAGCCAGCCGTTTCCAACAACAAGAACAGAGAGAACTAGCAAAAACACCGCT
>Ga0207684_10005163_pt1 | contig 12156 bp, 5 predicted proteins | sample KBSK5501metaG_FD_184342 | JGI IMG/M metagenome (GOLD analysis project Ga0207684, IMG submission 184342) | Corn, switchgrass and miscanthus rhizosphere microbial communities from Kellogg Biological Station, Michigan, USA - KBS K5-50-1 metaG... | ecosystem: Host-associated > Plants > Roots >... | reverse complement strand
TTCAGATCGGAAAAGGTGTCTTTCTCCAGCATGTCGAAGGCAGCGATGTTGTACTGCCAGCGATTGTTGTCGTAGTTGCCGAAAATGCGCACCCCCAGGTTTGTATCATTAAAGATGAAACCGCGAAAATCGCTGATGAAGGGTTGAATGCCGGTGCGCGATGAAATGAAATCGTAATTGTTGGAGAGATCGCGAACGTGGATTTCGGCAAAGGCCTCCTGCAACGCGACAAATTCCTTCTCCCGGGTGGTTCCCTTCTGGGCGTTGGGGTTTACGACGTTTCTCTCCTCTACATCGATATAGTTGTGGTTGTAAACGCCGAGTAATCGCAAGGCCCATTCGACCGGCTTAAACGCGGTCTCGCCCTTGAAGAGATCGATTCCGATCGAAAAATCATTCGCATAAAAAAGTTGTTCGCCGCGCCCGAAAAACTCGGAGCTGTTAGGCCGCTCCGCGCTTACGCCGCTGGGGGTGGGCAAACGGCGCGTTTCGAATTGGGCGAAATCTTCAAGGGTCAGGTTGAGAAAAATGTCCTGGCCGATGATGGGAGCGTCTCCCTTCAGTTTGCTTTGCAAATAGGGGTGCCAAAGCTCCAGCTCGGACTGGTAGGTCGTCTCGGTGGAAGGGTCGGCATAACGTTTCCAGCGACCGAACCCGATGAACCAGCGGTTGTTGACTGGTTCGGAACTCGGCAGCAAGCCTTCCCCCTCGTCGGAGAGGGGATACGTCTCGTATTCTAGTTTGCGCCGGCGCGGCACGACTTCGCGAACACCTTTGCGTGGAAGCTCCAGCGAACGCGGCAAAGCCTCCTCGCCGTATGCGGGAAGCTGCGGCAGGATGGGCGGGAAAAGTTCCGGCGGCGGTTCAGGCTCCACTTGTTGGGCCGACGCACCAGGATCAGGATTGAATTCGGATGGTGGGAGAGGCGCGCTCTGTTCATCCTGGGTCGTGAGCGTGACCTGTCCCATGTGAAATCCTTCATGCGGCGAAAGTTCCACTGTTTGCGCCTTGGCCGATTCGGCAGCGCTCAAAACGATGGCGATGACGCAAACGCCCTGGCGCAGAATCGCGCCGGTGTCGATTGGAGCTGACCAGCGCATGGGAGGCCGAGAATGCCGGAAACACCCGGCCATTTGCAAGCCCACTGTAGCCGCGCATCTCCACCCCATCTGTAGCCACGCGCCTCATGGTGCGTTCATGCGTTAAAGGGCTATGGCGTTGGACGGCCCACAGGGCCGTGGCTACAAACTGACAAGTTTCGCAATTCTCGTGGCATTTAATCGCGCATCTGCTAAAAACGCTGCCGCATGATGCCCAGGGCCGTGCTCATTTCCTTCGCTGTTCTTTCGACTGCTTCTTCCGCCTTCGCCCAGCTCACCGCCACCGATGTCCAAACCATCATCAACCGTGCCGTCACGCGCGCGGTCAAGATTTCACCCAACAGCGTCATCGCCGTGACCGACCGCGAAGGTTATGTGCTGGGGGTTTGGGTCGTCCGGGGCGGTGCCGCAACCCCGGGGGAGATCGCGACGGCGGTAAGCAAGGCGGGTACGGCGTCCTATTTGAGCAGCAATCAAAATGCATTCACGTCCCGGACCGCCGGGTTCATTATTCAGCAGCATTTTCCACCTGGCGTTAACAACACCTCTACCGGACCGCTCGTTGGCGTAGGGCTTTCCAATCTATTCGTCTCCGACGTCAACCGTTTCAAAAAGACCGATCTAGTGCCATGCCCTCCTGGAAGCACATCACCGGGAACATTCGGGTCGGCAATTCCTTTTACTTCGCTGGACGGTTCTCCAGGGGGGGTTCCTCTCTACAAACGTGGGGTGTTGGTGGGAGGAGTGGGGGTGACCGGCGATGGCACGCCGAAGGCGACGATTCCAGCCCAGCCTCCGTTCCCGATTTCTCCCTTCCTAGACCCGTGTCAGAGGCCTCCTCCCGTTTTTGTGGCGCGAGCCGAGAACCCGTTCATTTTCATTAACGGGTACGATAAAGATGAGGATGTAGCTCTGGCCGGACAAAAGGGATTTGCGCCCCTGTCGAGCATTACCGCGAACAACGTCTTCATCAATGGCATAAGACTTCCCTACACGGCCAGCTCAACCAGAGCTTCGAGGAGAATTGTGCTTCGAGGCAACGCGGACCCGCAGTTTCCGATCGTGGGTGCACCAGCGCCATTTCCTTACGTGGTGGCAACTTTTGGTGGCGTGACCGGCCAGATCCGCCAGACGATCATGGCCGATCCGGTCCCGGGAACAATCAACGGACAGCCGCGCCTGAGCGCCGCGGAAGTTTCGGACGTGATTAAATTCGCGGCGCAACGGGTGAAGATCACCCGCGCCGGAATTCGTTTGCCGATCGGAACGCAAATGCAGGTCTTCATCACCGTCGTGAACAATCCGAACTCGCCCGGCATGACGCCCATCGTACTCGGCACGTTCCGGACGGGCGAAGCCACCTTGTTCAGTTGGGACGTGGCCGTGCAAAAGGCGCGCACGTCAGTATTTTACTCGAGTCACGATTTTCTTGGGCTCGGCTTGAATGTCGCTATGTCGACCCGCGCGGTCGGTTTTCTCGCCCAGAGCTTTTATCCACCCGGAATTGACGGCAACAATCCAGGACCGTTTCTCGCTGAGCAGGACAAATTTTCCGGCTTTTCCGGAACCGAGCCTAACGTCACGTTTACAGGAAATCTCGGTACGCCAGGGGTAGGTGGAGGAATCATCTTCGATCTGCCTAACGGAACTACGATTTTTCCAGGCGGCTTTCCGCTCTATCGCAACGGTGTCATGATCGGGGCGATCGGCATCAGCGGCGACGGTGTCGATCAAGACGACATAGTCAGCGCCTCCGGCACCCACGATTTTCTCGCGCCAATGCCCATCCGTTCCGACGAATTTTTCTTCCGCGGCACCCGTCTTCCCTACGCAAAATTCCCACGCGACCCGGGCCTTTGATTTCTGGGGAGCACAGAGCCTGCCCTGAGCGGAGCCGAATGGGCCACTGGCCTGTTGATTTCGGCGGCTCGCCGAAACAGTCTTTGGAAAACATCTCGATTTCATCGTTAATAAAGAACTCGCGATCGAGAGCATGCGACCACCAAGTCGCCGCAGCCACCCCCCCAGAGCGCCGAACATCGAACGTCGAATGATGGATTCGCGGACCCTGCCGTGACAACCGACGTCACTGGGGACAAATTACAAATGGCCGACTCTTCCATGCGATGTTCGATGTTGGGCGTTTTTTTCTCCTTAATCATTGCGGACTTCAACACCTGAAGAACGAATGGCGTCTCGTCCGGCAGCGGCCTTCGTCTCGTCGAACTAGTAATTTCGTTTATGGCTCCGTTGTCCGCGCCAATTCGCAATACCGCAACAGGCGCTCCGATCCAGCTGTGTGACACCAATCGGCTCCCCGCCGCGAGCTCCTTCTAATGTGATGCATCCTCACAGCACGATTTGATTGTTGAAGGAGCTGCCCGGCTTCGCCGGGTTCGGCGATCCAGGATTGTAATTGCCGGGGCGCGTGGTCGAGTCTGCCTGGTCTTCGTCTTCGTGTTTGCGCTTGCGAGATGTTTGTCGATACCATTCTGTTGAAATCTCTTTCCCATTCCCGTGGCTATACCGAGCGATCCTGATTTTTGGGAAGACCTTCTGATATTTATCGACGAGGGCAGGGTGATCCCGATCGTCGGCGAGGGCGTGGTAACATTCGGGCCGGATAATCGAAATCTCTACGAATGGATGGCAAAGTGTCTTGCCGAAAAACTTCAGATTCCGCCAGACTGCCTCCCCTCGATGCCTAATCTTAATGAGGTCGTCTGCCGGCATCTGCTCCGCGGTGGAAGCCGCAATCTCATCTACACTCGACTGCAACGTCTTCTCCGCGATGAATGCCCGGAGCCGGGTGCAGCCTTGCGCGCCTTAGCCTCAATATCTGCTTTTAATTTTTTCATTTCCACCACGTTCGATCATCTACTGGAAAATGCGCTGAACGCCCAGCGTTACGGCGGCCAACCGCTCACGCAAAGGCTTTCATTTTTCCCCGAAGCCGCCCTGAAAGATCTGCCGGTCCGAAAATCCGAGCTAAGTCGCGCGACCGTTTACCATCTGCTTGGCCACGTTTCTCCGAGTCCTGAATATGTGGTGTGGGAAGAAGATGCGCTCGAGTTCGTCTGCGCGTTACACCAGCACCTGCCGGTGATGGAAAAGCTCGCCCGTGACCTGAAGGAGCACGGCTTACTTGTCATCGGCTTGAACTTCTCGGATTGGCTTGTCCGCTTTTTCTTGCGCATCACTAAACAGTCACGGTTATCGGAAGCGCGAGCGAACACGGAGGTCCTGGCGGTTGGACCCGCCGTCGGAGGATCTGAGGGCATGGTGCTGTTTTTCGGCGGCGTGAGTCGAAACATTCAGGTCATCGAGTGCGATCCTTCAGCGTTCGTGCTGGAAATGGATCGCCGCTGGCACGAGAAGCATCCGGTCATCGAGGGTAGCCGCGGAGAGTTCGTCCCGCCGCCCGAATCCGAAATGCCAGCCGGCGCCATCTTCATGAGTTACGCGCGGGAAGATGAAGAGGCGGCTCGCCGACTTAAGGCCGGGCTTGAGCGGCATGGTTGCGTTGTTTGGTACGACCGCGAACGGCTCAAGCCGGGCGGCAACTGGCATAACAACCTTGAAGACGAAGTCAAAGGCGGATCCACGCTGTTTCTCTCAGTTATCTCGCGCACGACTGAGGGAGCACCCGCCGGCTACTTTCATCAGGAGCGAAATTGGGCCGCCGAGTGGCAGGCGATGTTCTCCGAGGGTGAGGAATTTTATGTGCCGGTAATTATTGATGACTCGCCGCTGGCCACGAAACGTGAGCCACGCAGTTTTCGGAACGTCCAGGCAACGCATTTGCCGGGCGGCGAAGTGACCGCTGATTTTGGGATCCATATGCGACAATTGCAGGAAAAACGGCGCGCCACCTCTCCCCTGCAATGAATTCCGCGGACGCCGTAATCACGCGCCCGCCTGGTGCTGATCCGGAGTCACCGTGGTTAGGCCTGCATTCGTTCACCGAACAAACGCAACGGTTCTTCTTCGGTCGGACGGCGGAGTTGCAGGATCTTTTTGAGCGCGTGGTGCACAAGCCGCTGACCGTTCTCTTCGGTCAATCGGGCTTGGGAAAGACTTCACTGATCCAAGCCGGGCTTGTGCCCAGGCTGCGCGAAACGGGACTGCTGCCAGTCAGCATTCGTATTCGGTATGACGAACAAGCGCCATCGTTCGATCGGCAAATGACGGAAGCGTTGTCCGATGCGCTGGCATCCGCCAGATATGAAGATCTCTCCGCCCGCTGCATCCGCGCGTCCAACCTCTGGCTGCTTCTGCACGACCCTGATTGCGGTCTCGTCGCAGAGGATGGGTCGGCAACGGTGCGGCCCGTTTTCATCTTCGATCAGTTTGAGGAGATTTTCACCTTGGGCGAACGACGCCGCCACGTGGCCGAAGATTTTCGCGAGACCATCGCAGCCATTGTCGAAAATCGCATGCCGCGGGAGGTTCGCTCACAGGTCGAGAGCGATGAGCGACTGGCCGAGCGGCTCAATTATCAAGCTCATCCCGCCAAGGTGCTTCTCTCGCTACGCGAAGACTTCCTTCACTTGTTGGAACGCTGGCGCTGGCAACTGCCGAGCTTGATGGAGAATCGAATGGAACTTCGCCCATTGAGCGGAGTCCAGGCCGTAGAAGCAGTGGTCGAACCCGGCAGCCTCCGTCCAGGCAAACAACCTATCGTCACTCCCGAAGTTGCGGCCGCGATTGTGCGCTTTGTCGCCGGAGTTCAGCCGGACGTGCCGCTCGAGGAGCTCGATGCGATTCCACCGCTATTAAGCTTGATGTGCGCCGAATTAAACGCACAACGCCTCGCCCGCAACGAAGAGACAATAGCGGCCGAACAGCTCAAGGGTCGCAGCGAGCACATACTCGAAAAGTTTTATTCAAATGCGTTCTCAAATCATCCTCCGGCGGTTCGCGAATTTGTGGAGAATCGCTTGTTGTCCGACGCTGGCTATCGTCAGGCGGTAACTCTCGACACGGCTGAAGCCGAACTCGTCCGCGGCGGAATTGGCAAAGAAGCGGGAATGCGCGCCATTATTGACCTGGTTGAACGCAGATTGCTAGTCGTTGAGGAACGCGGCGGGATTCGACGCATTGAGCTGACTCATGACGTTCTCACGCCGGTGGCGCTGGCCAGTCGCAACGCCCGTCGCGATCGCGAGGAGAGCGCACGCATCGCGGCTCGCCAGCGTGAACGTTTCCGCAAACAACGCCGGATCGCGCTCGCGCTCCTTGGCATGTTGCTGGTTAGCTGCGCGGGCCTGATGACATACGCAGTTTTCGCACGGCAAAAGATCAAGTTTCGCGAGTTGTTGGATGCTGGTTCCCTAGCGCTTGAAAATAGAGATTACGCTTCCGCGCTCAAAAACTTCAAAGAAGCAGCCCGGCGAAATTCTTCCGAATCTTCACCCTTGTTTGGAATTGGCGACACACTTGTCCGGCAGTTTTATACTTCAGGCGATTCAAGAAATGCGCCGATTCTGTCGGAAGCGATTAACGCCTACAATAAAGCAATCGACATTGAACAGAGGAGTGCGCATTCCGGGGGCCGAAAGGAAGTTGGCCATAGCAAGCTGGCGGAAGCCTATGTCGGATTGGGCGACGTTTATGCGGTTGGAGTAGATCCGGATTTCCAGAAAGCGGAAGAGTTTTACAAACGGGCACAACAGATTGATCCGGAGTCGGCCAAGCCGGCCGTAGGTCTCGGCAATATTCTCCTCGGTCTCGGCCAGATCCACCGCGCCATCGACCAATACAAAGCATCTTTGGATGCGGCTTTTCGCCGAAGCGAACCAGACTACGGTGCGCACGCCGGCCTTGGCACCGCATACTTTGATCTTGGCCGCTACCGTCTGGCGATGGAGGAATGCAATCGCGCGATCGGAGCGAAAACGAATGCGATCGTACCGCTACTTCAGCTCGCAAATGCCACCTACATGAATGACCGGAACGATCCTCGCGCGGCGGAACTTTTGAAAGGGTTGGTCGGATCCGACATGAGAAGGCTCGATTCGCTGGCCAGGATGAATCTCGCTTACATGGTACTCGAAAAAGCCAACTTCCCAGGTGATAGATCGTTTCTACCAGAGGCCGTTCAGTATCTGCGGGACGCTTATCAAAAAGACCCGTACGCTTTTTCCTGTTTTCGGCTTGGGATTGGACGAGCTCTGGAAGGGGATGGCAATGAGGCAGCGAAACTTTGGGAGACGGCGACGCAATTTTCGTGGGGTGGCGATCCGCTCGGTCAGCGGATCTATGCGCCCTTTCTCGCCACGTTGCGCGGGGAACCCGACGGCTTCAACAAGATGCAACGGATCACGGCCGAGCTCGAACGCGAAGGCGCTGCCGGTCTGCTCGAAGCGGTAAGGCGCGAGGCGAACCTGATTCGGCTTTCGGGACTGTATAACGCGCAGATTACTCCAGTCATCAGTTTGCTCGACGGCGCGATCACCAGGGCGCGTGAGGTCCGCTAAGTAGACGCGCGGTAGACCTCCCCGTTTTTCGCACCCGATTTGTCAAAGCGGCCGTCCGTGGCGCCTGTCCTCGCGAAAGATTCGGATTGACACTACGCGCGGTCGATAGAAGATGCGCCGATGTTGTTAGATCGCCCCAACACTGGCATTTGCTGGGCCAAGCGTCTTCTGCCAACCCTGCTTGCTGGCGCCCTCAGTCTGGGCAATGCCTTTGCCGGGCCCGAACCGCTGCCAGACCCCAAGGATGTCACTCTCGAGACAAAGGAAGGTCCTTCTGTAGAAGTTCCGACGGCCAGAGAATCCCGCGGTTTGATCACCTTGGAGGGTCCCTCGGGCATGTTCATCAACCCGACGTCGGCCACGCTGCCGCAGGGTACGTTTATCCTCAACTACTGCGTCTTTGTTCCAACTCTTCCGGAAGGCGTTGGTGTTGTCGGACACGGCCTTCTTTTAAGCTACGGCGTGCGTGACTGGCTCGAGATCGGTTTCGTTGGCAACCTAATCGACCAGAGTCAGGATGGTCCACCTAGCCGCGAAGATACCTTTGTTTTCGGCGGACCGATGGCCAGGATCCGTTTGCTGCGCGACCGCGAGTGGTGGCCGGAGCTGAGCGTTGGCACTTACGTGAAGCTGGGAACTCCCGCCAATGTTTCGAATGGCGAGAACGCCTTCGTGGACGTTTCAAAGACGATCCCCATCTGCGAACAAGGTTTTTTGAAAACCGTTACTTTTCAGGCCGGTTTTCGTGAAGCATGGCTGGATGACGAGGCGCCGGTCTCAAGCATCAGCCGAGCATACGGCGGCATAGAAGTGCAACTTCCTTATCACTTCTATGCGGTCGCGGAAATCACGCAGCGTGATAATCGGATCGATCACCGCGTTCCGTGGGCGGCTGGGCTGCAATGGCGCGGTCGGAATTTTGGTTGTACGATCGCCGCGCTCCAGAATGGCAGCGAAGACGGACCCGGATTCTATTTCGGAGTTGGCGGAGGACTCGGCGCTGAACCGGTTCGGACTTCTACCGGAGTTCCGGGCGCGCGGCCGTAATCGTGGCAGGTATTGCGCCGCGGCGGTGTTCGTTAGGCGCATTATCAACCAAGGCCAAAAGCTTACCGGAGCGCCGCAATCGGTCCGCGCAGCGATTGATCGACCCGCAAGCGTTCGCCGGCAGCAATTCGGCGAACGCGGAACCCGGTTTTTTCGATCAGCCGAGGCAAATGCCGAATGGTGTCACGGTCCTTTTCTCTCTCCGGCTCGGAAAGTTCTTCCCAAGGAATTAAGAGCGGATGGTGTTTGCGCCCGTCGTCCCGTCGTGGCGCATAAGTCCATCCATGGCGAGTCCTGTCGTTCATCCAGCGATCATGTTCGCGCATGGCAAGGTCTTCGATTTGCGCGTCAGTAAGGTCAATTTTTGAAGGATGCAGACCATGGCTGGGCGCCAGCTCATAACCGACCAGGCGTAATTTGTTGGGAATGTCGGCCACCTGCGCGCGATTTGCGTCCCGTAGATCTTCCGGCAACTCGTCCCAGGGGCGGATCGCCCGGTTAGTTGAAGATTTCTCGCCCCGCGCCTTCGCTTCGGCGCAATATCGTTCGTGTGACGCCTTGGCCAACTCTTCAACGGCAAAAATGCGTTTCTGTAGAACGCGATAAATGCGGAACCGACCTGGATAACGTTTGGCCAATTGCATCGTGCCAGCATATTCGCAAACAAACCCCGCCCCGGGATCGGAACCATCGGAGCTGCCTTTGTCGGCCCGGCGCCACTCGATCTCGGCATCCAGTTCTGCCAGCGCCGCAAACTCTTCGCTCGCGAAAATTTCTCCTGGTTTGGCGACCGGCTCGATTCGTGCCGCGCGATTTACATGCGCCCCACTGAAGCTTAACCGTCGCACCAACGGATCATAATGTACAACCACCGGCCCGGTGTGCAGGCCGATTCGGATATCCAACGGGTGTTTGACCGGTTCTTGGTTTTCCCCGCGATATTCTTCCCAGTAAAGACCCTTTTCCAGCCAATCGGATTTCGCTTCCTGAATCAGCTGCGTGATCTCCAGCGCAAACAAGCCGGCATCGCGCGCGAAGTCGAAGACAGCATAGACTGCATCCCCCCACGTATTCACGCTTCGTGGCCCATGTTTGCTGGACGCCGCCAACTGCGAAACGCGTCCCAGAAAGCTCTCCACGAAATCAGGAATAGCCTGTTGGTGCAATTTACTGTAACCGACGATGTCGGCGAAGAGCATGCTTTTCACTTCCTGATGCATGGTGGAGCGTTCACATCGATTGATCTTGTAACGCTCAATTATCTTTTGTTCTTTGCCCTTAATAGCGGGCATCGGCAGCAGAATTGGCTCTTGCTGGAGGTGCTGCCGCCAAAACCCGACGAACGATTCGGTCCCGCCAGCGCCTCGTCCGGGCATTCCGTCCCAAAGTGCCATCGGTTGAACGTCCAGCCGTGACGCGCGTGCTGTGTGCAGGGCAATGCCGGCGGTGACTTCCTTCAGATATTCCCAACCGACCGGACTTCCTGGTTCGTAAACCTCCCCGATTTCACGAACGGTAGCCGCTTCACGCAGCGCCTTATCAAATAGCGGCTCCCAAAAAGGTGGTCGCCCCGGCAAATCGAATGGTTGCACACTGGTGCGGCGAAATTCCTTCGGCGACCAGGGAAGAACCAGATGAACATCGCCGTTGCGCGCGCGTAAGGCTTCGATGAAAAGCAGATCAGCCCCGGCTGATGCATTCACCAGGCCAACCCGGGCGCTCACCTCCTGTAGCTTGGTCCGCAGTAGCTCGCGCACCGGCTCGGCTAATTCGTGCGGAAACCGCGCTGCCGTATAAGTCGGATCCGGCAAGTGCCCGGCGAAAACGATTAATTGGAGCGGCGGAAAGGCAGCCTTGAAATAATCCTGCGGTTTTCCAATCGCCTCGGCCAAGAAACGAGCGCGAAAGCGCGCCTCCGCAAGTTGTGCCGTGGATACCCCTTCGATTTTCTGCAAGTCACTGTAGCATTGGGCGGCGGCGTCCGTATCGCCCATAATCGTGTGCGCCGCTGCTTGAGCCCAGGTTGTACTTGCGCGCGCGCCATACGCGTCATTTAGTTTCGCCGTAAACGTGAGGATAAGCGACGCCTTGTCGCGCGCCTGCTGGCGGAGAGCAGAATCAGGCTCGCTGATCACCAGGGCTACCGCGGCACTCAGCACCAGCGCTTCCAATCTTTGCGGGTCGAACTTCAGTGCCCGCTGATAAAAACCCAACGCTTCCTCCCTGGTTTGAATGCGCGCGGCTCTGGCCGTGGCATAGTGCGATTCTTCGAGCAGGATACATCCGAGCTGAAGCAGAATATCTACCTTCAGGTCCGTCGTTAGGGCGGGATGAAAATCGTTCGCGACAAAAGGTTCTAATTGGTTGCGGGCGTCGCGGGTAAAGCCAAGACGCATCAGTGCCTCGGCATAATCCATACTGATGCGAATCAAATCGATGCGCTCGTTGTCATTGGCTTCTTGCCAGAGTCGAAGCGCCTCGCGCGCCGCATCGCAGACGAGCAAAAACTCCTCTTTCTGCAAGGCTTTCGCGGTGAAGATGCGGGCCAGCGAAGGATTTTGGAACCACGGGAGTTGGGGCGCATCCAGGCGATGCGTGACCCCGTCCTTTGGCCGAGCCGTTTCGACGACAGCCTGACGTTGTTCCCATGCCGCGTACAGATCGCGAACGGAAGGCTTGGATCTAAGCGCCTCTTCGATCTCGTCTACATTTTGGAACCCCATGAGCTAGTGACTTATTATCGATAGGTTTGCCGCGCTGGTCAGGTTTTTTTGTAATCAATTCGGCCACGGCTCAAGAATGGGGCGAAGCCAGTTGCCTGATCTCGATTTCATCTGCGATCCACCTTGGTTTGGATAGTCTGCAAGTTTGCGAAGCTACCTAACAATTGTCTTGTTTTTTCCGAGCTAAACAGATTTTCTTGGCGCTGAACTTTACGAGTTCCTTATGCGCCCCAGATCTGGAGAAACGTGGGCGACAGGGCTTTGGGGCCGCGCTGTTGTTTACACCGTTTTCGGTTTCGCATTCGCCGTCGCGTTTCAAATCAGTGCAAACGCTCAACTACCGGACCAGCCTCCGCCGGAGGAAAGTCCAGAGGCAGAAATTGAGCCTTCGCCGATTCCTGGAACCGAAATACTATTAACTCCGCAGCTACCACCGAGCGAGACACCCTTGCCTGGACGGACGCTAAAACTCGGTCCGCCCGGGGTCATAGAACCGATCCTGCCGCCGGTCAATTTTGAAGCCCTGGGCCGAAGCGGCCGGTTATGGTCGTTTCACGGTGTAATAAAAGAATTTCGCTTCGTCGGTAACCACGTGTTTTCAAATGGCACTCTCTCCAAAGTTGTTGAGAAATATCGCAGTCGCGAGATCAACGCCGAGGACATCGAGCAAGCACGCCAGGATTTGACTCTCTTTTACGTCAATAAAGGCTATGTGAATTCCGGTGCCATCTTGCCTGATCAGGATGGTAAAAACGGAATCATTACCTTCCAGCTTGTCGAAGGCCGGCTCACCGGGATCAACGTCAA
>Ga0207684_10005162_pt1 | contig 12156 bp, 10 predicted proteins | sample KBSK5501metaG_FD_184342 | JGI IMG/M metagenome (GOLD analysis project Ga0207684, IMG submission 184342) | Corn, switchgrass and miscanthus rhizosphere microbial communities from Kellogg Biological Station, Michigan, USA - KBS K5-50-1 metaG... | ecosystem: Host-associated > Plants > Roots >... | reverse complement strand
AGAAGCTGCCCGAACTTGACGCCCTCACGATGGCATGGCGCGCCGTCGAGGAGGGCGCCGCCGGCGTGGACATGGGCCGCAACATCTTCCAAAGCGACGACCCGGTCGCGATGATCCGCGCGGTGGGCGCGGTCGTGCACTCCTGCGTCAAGCCGCACGCCGCTTACGAACAGTTTCTCGGGAGGTGAGCGGGCCGATGACGACGCTGACGCTGCCCGCGCCGGTCACGTTGCGCGAGTTCGACGAGATCTTCAAGGCGGTCTCGAACTGGGGGCGCTGGGGCCCCGACGACGAACTCGGGACGCTCAACTACGTCACGGCGGGCACGGTGCGCGCGGCGGCGGCGCTGGTCCGCTCCGGGCGGCGCGCGACGATGGCGATCCCGATGAACACGGCCGCCGGGCCGGACAACCCGAGCCCGGTCATCCGCCACGTCGTCCAGGGCCACGACATCGACATCGGCTCGTCCGGGGTGACGTTCGCGACGGATTTCGTCGGGCTCGCCTTCCACGGCGACTGCCACACCCACATGGACGCCCTGTGCCACATCGCCTACCGGGGCCGCCTCTACAACGGCCGGCCGGCGCAGGAGGTGATGACCTCCCAGGGCGCCACCGCGCTCGACGTGACGACGTACCGCGACGGGCTCGTCGGCAGGGGCGTGCTCCTGGACGTGCCGCGGTTCCGGGGGGTCAAGTGGCTGGAGCCGGGTGAGGCCGTGACCCGCGCGGAACTCGAGGCGGTCGAGCGGGCCCAAGGGGTCCGGCTCGGCGAGGGGGACATCCTTGTCTTCCGCACCGGCCATCACCGGCGCCGGCTCGAGCTCGGCGCGTGGCGCAACGACTACCCGCCGGCCGGCCAGGGCAAGGCGGGGCTGCACGTCGACACGATCGCCTGGATGCACAAGCGCCGGATCGCCGCGTTCCTGCCGGACGGCGACGGGGAGACGGTGCCGAGCAACGTCGAGGGCGTGCTGTACCCGATCCATCCGCTTCAGGTCACGGCCATGGGCATGCTCGCCGCCGACAGCCTCCAGCTGGAGGACGTGGCCCGGGCGTGTGCGGAGGAAGGGCGCTTCGAGTTCATGGTCGTCGGCCTGCCGCTCCGGCTGCCCGGCGGGACGGGATCGCCCTGGAACCCGATCGCCATCTTCTGATCGCCATCTTCTGAAGGAGGATCGCCATGGAGCGGCGCTTCGAAGGCAGGGTCGCGCTGGTCACCGGCGCGACGACCGGCATCGGGCAGGCGACCGCGGTCCGCCTCGCCGCCGAGGGCGCGGTCGTGGGCGTGAACCACCTGCCCGGGCAGGACCCCGCGCGGACGCTCGGGCGGATCGGCGAGGCCGGTGGGGAGGGGTTCCCCGTGGTTGCCGACATGCGCGACCCGGGACAGGTCACGGCGATGGTGCGCACGGTGGCCGAGCGCGGCGGCGCGCTCCACTATGTGGTGTCCAACGCGGCGATCAACCCCTTCATGTCGTGGGACGAGACCACCGTCGAGGACTTCAACAACCTGTTCGAGACGAACGTGCGCGGCACCTGGGTGGTCTGCACGGGGGGTGCCAAACAGATGATCAGGGAGGGGCACGGCGGCGCGATCTGCTGCGTGAGCTCGATTTCGGCGCACGTCGGCGCCCCCGGCCAGACCGCCTACTGCGGCACCAAGGGCGCCATCAGCATGCTGGCGAAGGCGCTGGGTCGCGACCTCGGTGCGCACGGCATCCGGGTGAACGCGGTCGAGCCCGGCTGGGTGAAGACGCCCATGTCGGCGCCGCTGACGGAAGACGCGGAGGCGCTGCGGTACTACACCGAGCGCGTCGCGCTGCACCGGGGCGCCGAACCGGAGGAACTCGCGGCGACGATCGCCTACCTGCTGTCCGACGACGCCAGCTACGTGACCTCCGCGACCCTGCTCGCGGACGGCGGCTTCATCGTGAACGCCGAGCTGTAGGACCGCCATGGCCTCGCTCACGGCGCTGCGGGAGCAGATCAGGCGGCCGTTGCCGCTGGCCTACCACCCGCTCTACCGGTTCTACGAGGGCGGCTCGCTGACCAGGAGGTTCCGTGGCCTGCCCGGGCGCCCCGACGACTGGTGGTCCGAGGACTGGGTGGGCTCGCGCACCCGCGCGAACAACGCCGGCCCTGGTGGCCGCGCCCAGGGGCTGAGCAGGATCGAACTGCCCGGCGCCGACCCGATGACGCTCCGGGAAATCGTCGAGGCGCTGCCCGGGGAGATGGTAGGCGTCCCACGTCACGCCCAGGAGGTGCCCGATGGCTGATTCCACGACGGTCCTGCGGGAGGCCTATGACCGTGTCAGGCACCAGTACGGGGATGCCATCGGCCGGCGACGGGAGGAGCTGGTCACTCCCGCGCTCGTGCTCGACATCGACGCGGCGCAGCGCAACATCGACCACATGGCAAACGAGCTCAAGCAGCTGGGCAGGGCCACGATCCGCCCGCACTACAAGACCCACAAGAGCCCCGACCTCGCCCGCCGCCAGCTCAAGGCGGGCGCAGGCGGCCTGTCCATGGCCACCGTATGGGAGGCGGCCGTCCTGGCCGCAGCCGGGATGGACGACCTGTTCGTGGTCAACACCGTGGCCCATCCGGCCAAGCTCCGGACACTCGCCGAGCTTGCCAGGGATCACCGGGTCCTCGTCGCAGTCGACGAGGCAGCGAACGCCGCGGCACATTCCGCGGCTGCCGTCGCGGCAGGGTCAACGCTCGGGATCACGGTCGAGGTCGACACCGGCATGGACCGCTGCGGGGTGGACACCGCGGAGGAATGTCTGGCACTGGCCCGGCAGGTGATGGAACTCCCCGGCCTGCGGTTCGAAGGAATCACCGGCTACGAAGGGCATTGCTCGCTGACGCCCGACAGCGAACTGCGCCACGAGCGTCAGCGCGAGGCGATGGCGTTCTTCACCGGCGTCGCCGGGCTGCTGGAGGAACACGGCATTCCCTGCAAGATCCGGTCGGCGGGCGGGATAGCCACGTGGCGGTGGACGGCGGCCTACCCAGGGCTGACCGAGATCCAGGCCGGCACCTACGTGGTCATGGACAACTTCCACGGCAAGATGGTGCCCGGCTTCGAGCACTCGCTCACGATCCAAGCCACCGTCATCAGCCGCCAGAGCGGCAAGGTGATCGTCGACGCCGGCAACAAGTCGGTGGCCGACCCCACGGACGTGACGATCGCCGGCCACGACCTCACGGTCTTCCGGTTCGACGAAGAGCACGGCATCTTCACCGCTGCCGACGGGTCACCCCTGCTGGTCGGTGACGCTGTCGCGCTGGTGCCCGGATACTCCCCGAGCACCGTGAACTGGTACGACGCGTATCACGTGGTCCGCGACGATGTCGTCGTCGACATCTGGCCCATCATCCCGCGCGGGCCCGGCCATCACGGGCTGGCTAGCCTGCCCGCTCCGGCGCGCCACGCCTGAGCGGGCCGAAGCGGGCCGCCGCGCGGTGCCGGGCCCTTGCCAAGATCCAGCCGCCAGGTCGATACTCCGAACGGAGCGGATGGTCAGTCCGTGAGCGAATGCTCTGCAAGCGGCAGGGATACTGCTTCCGGCAGGAACGGGAAGGAGACTCACGGTGACACTCGAGACAGGTGAAGCAGGTCCAGGGACCGTCAAGACCGAGCTGCGGGAGAACGCGGTCGGGCTTCCCGGGATGCTGATGCAAGGGATCGCGACCATCGCGCCGTCCTTCGCGATCCTTGCCTCGTTCGTCTTCATCGTGAGCTTCGCCGGAATGGTGACACCGTGGGCGTACCTGTTCGGCGGGGCACTGCTGGCCCTGCAGGCACTCAATGCCGCGCAACTGGCGAAAGTGTTCCCGTCGGCAGGCGGCTGGTACACCTGGATCGCGCGCGCCTTCCATCCGCGCGCTGGTTTCTTCGCCGGCGTGCTGTTCTCCGTCTGGCTGCCGCCGGTCGGGGCGCTCACCCTGTCGTTCCTGGCTAAGACGGTCCTTGAACCTTCGATCAAGGCTGAGTACGGGGTTACCATCCCGTGGTGGATCTGGGTGATCGCCGGCCTGGCCCTGGTGATCTTTTTTGCCTACCAGGGGATCGTGCTCTCGGAGAGAGGGCTGATCATCACGGGGACCGTCGAAATCGTGATCATGGTGGCGCTGGCGTTCAGCGGCCTTGCCTCGCCCGGGCCCGGCGGGTTCAGCTTCGCTCCGCTGAACCCTGGCAACTTCGGCCTGGCGACGAACCTGTTCCTTGGCGTGGTGTTCTCGATCTTCGCGTTCAGCGGGTGGGAATCCACTGGCCCGCTAGCCGAGGAGAGCAAGAACCCCAAGCGCAACGTGCCCATCGGCCTGGTGGGTTCGGTCATCATCCTGATGATCTACTTCGTGTTCGTCACCTGGGGATACCTGGTCGGCATCGGAGTAGACAAGGTCGGGAGCATTCCCACGGCGGCGGCGTTCCCGGTGGCGACGCTCGCGCAACGGGTGTGGAGCGGTGCATGGGTCTTCCTGCTGTTCGCCCTGTTGAACTCGGCGATAGCCGTGTCGATCGCGTGCTTCAACGGCGGCACCAGGACCTGGTACGGCATGGGCCGGTCCGGGGTGCTGCCCGGCGCGCTCGGCAAGGTCAACCCGCGCCACAAAACCCCAGTCAACGCGATCCACCTGGAAGTCGCAATGCAGGTCGTCGCGTTCGTGTGCGTGCTGATCTGGGGCGCCGAGAACGTGTTCTTCACCTGGGCGAACGCCATCACGATCGGGCTGGTCCTGATGTACATCCTGGCCAACATCGGCGTCGTCAAGTACTACCTCACCGAAGCCAGGAGCCAGTTCAACCCGCTGCTGCACGTGATCGTTCCGCTGATCGCCTCGGCGGCCGGTGTCGTCGTTGTCTGGAAGTCCTACTTCTCGCCGTTCACCAGGAGCGGCCCGGTCTACTGGGGCCTGCTGGTGTTCGTCGCGGTGCTGGTGATTACCATCCTCGCCCTCATCTACCTGCGGGTCAGCGGGCAGGAAGATTGGATGCGCAAGGCGCAGCTGGTGTTCGAGGAGTCGTCAAGTGGTCACTAAGGACAGGCCGGCGTGCGGCGGAAGACCAGGCTCCAAACCACCGGGAGCACCGCGCGTAAGTGCCGCCACCGTTCGATCACGCCGAGCCGCACCTGGCCGGGCTCGAGCAGGGTGGTTAGCGCGTCGCGGACCCGGGTCAGGTGCGCGGGCCTGTGCCCGGCTTGGGTGAGCATCATCCCGGCCAGCAAGTGCGGACGCGGAACTGTCGTTGTGGCACCCCGATGGGCAGCATGGCCTCGATCCGCGGCGCGACACTGAGGCGTCGATGATCTCCTCGGGCACCGTCGGCGGGATTATCGCCGCCTGGTGCCCCCGAGCAGCCGCACCGCCTCAGCCTCCCCGCCTGGTTCGAGCCCGGAGACCAGGTCGCCGAGCCGCTGCGGCCGAGCGCCGTGATCTGACTGGCGTGCTGTTCGCCGCCGCCGATGCCTGGTGCATGTAGGACTGGTACCGGTCATCTGGGCCTGCCGCTGCTGCCGGGCTGAGTGCGCTGTATACCGCGGCGATGGACGGATCGCACCCACTGGCCAAGCGCATCGGCGCCTGGCCGTCGGTCGCCGTGTCACAGCGGTCACCGTGGCCGCCGCCGAACTGGTCACCCGCACCGTCGGCCATGGCACGCCAGCTGGGCGGTAGCTCCACACCTCGTTGTTCTGCCTACGCTGCAGCCGACGGCCATCAGCCTTGTCAATTGCGTCCTTCTTAGCCGCCAAAGCGGTCCGAAGGCCTGCTGTAAAAAGCGAACTTATGTAAGACAGACAGGGGTAAAACAAGACCGGCCTACCAGGATGCGCATATATGGTGGTGAAGATATTCACGCTATTCGAAAGGAAGATAGCAACCACAGAGATTACCAAATTTGCGTGGAAGTATAATGGAGTCGCCGATCGCAACTCGCGGTGAGCCTCCACGAGTTGCTGCGCCTCCGAGAGGTCGGTCGAGGACCGTGACCCGCTCACCCGGTTCATCAACTACACAGGATGGTGCGAATGTCTAACTGCTTCCGAAGACCCCATCAATGATCTCAGCGCCAGTGGTGATCACGGGCCGCAATTCCCGGCGGTACACGGCCTCGGTAGTTCTGGTAGACGCGTGGCCGGCCAGCCGGGCGATCTCCTCGATACCGACCCCTTGATGACTCATCAGGCTCACGAAGGAGGTCCGTAGTTCGCGCGGCGTCCAGCAATCCCCGATCCCGGCCACCTTGCATACCCGCTTGAACATCTTACGGACGTTCCCTGCATCGAGGGCGGTGCCGACATGGGTCGTGAATACCAGCCCGGTGTCTTGCCATATTTCCCCGGCCAGGGATCGTTCGTGAGCCTGGTTTTCCAGCAAGGCACGGAGTGCCTCCACCGCCAGCTGGGGGAGGGCGAGGGTGCGGCGTGACCGCTCGGTCTTGGTCTCGCCGTGCACGCGAACCGACCGCCACACGGCCACGTGAGGCGGAACGGGAGGCTCGGCACGCGATCCGCCGTCGAGGTCCACGTGATCCCAGTGCAGTGCCCTGGCCTCCTCGGTGCGGATCCCGATCAGCAGGCTGAGCACGATGTAGGCGTACATCAGCGCGGCGGAGCGGCGAACATCCTTCAGCCCGGGATGCAGTTCGACTACGGGCAGGGTCTTGGCCGCGGTGATGACCGCTACGGCTTGCTCCAGCGTGAGGGATTTTGACGGTCGGCCTTCCTGGCCCTTGGGGGTATCGACAAGGGTCGCGACATTCCGGCTCGCAAGATCGTTGGCTTCCGCGTGCCGGATGGCGCGCTTCAGTGCCAGGTGGCCCATTGTTACGGCTGCGCTGGAGTAGTCAGCAGCCATCTTGGACAGTGCCTGCCGTACGTCGGCCGCCGACAGCTCGCGAAGTCTTCGAGCGCCGATGACCTTCAGGATCGGCTCGAGGACGTTCTCGTTCTTCTTGATCGTCTTAGCCGAGCGGCCGTGAAGGCCGTTTGCCAGCCAGTCTTCTGCGGCCTGTCGTACCGTGTAGTGGGCATAGCCAGTCTTTGGAGTGATCCCCTTGTCGAGGTCGGCGTGCAGGGCCTTCAGCTTGTCCTTGACCGCTGTCTTGGTCTTGCCCGAGACCTTCCTGCGGATACGGCGTTGGCCGTCCGGCGTGTATCCGAGCGACACGGCACCACGCCATACACCGGGACAGCCGTTGTGCCGTTCCGGATCACGGCACGGACCTCCCCGGTGCTCGAAGTGGATCGAGTCCTCGCCCCATCCGCGCCGCTTGGCCATGACCTGAGACTATCTAGTGGGGCCAAGGAGTGGGGCCATTCTCAGCAGGCACGGGGGACTCTTCCAGACGCGTGTAGGCACAAATGTGCAGGTAGAGTGCCTGTATGCTTGCATCATGCCTGGTCTTAGGAGTGCCGTTTATCCATGGTAAGGAGAAGGTCTACGGTTCGATTCCGTAAGGGGGCTCCAGCTCAGAGCCTTAATTCGAATATACAAGGGATTCCGTGGGGACAACAGTGGGGACTAACGGAACCTCAAGCGGCACGGTCGCAGCCGTATGCCTTATGCAAGTGTTCCAATGGCATGCCCTGGAGCCGACCTCGGATGTAAACCATAAGCGGGAAGCGCCGATCGTCTGGAAGCATCTCGATGATGGCCGTAATGATCTCGCGGGCTGCCGTGTAGGCCCAGCTGGCGGTGCGGCTGCACTCGATCTCGTGGAGCCATGACGTGCCGCCTGGCGGGTCATCTGCGCCGCTTCCCCCTGGTCGTTGTGAGGCCGCGCTGCTGAAGGTTCTTGACGACCTTTGACACTGGCTCGATGTGACCGGTCTCGGTTGCTCGGTCGAGATGGCGCGGATGAACGAGGTCGTTCCGGAGCCGGATGAGAGCGGCGAAGTCCTGGAACGGGGCTGCGTCTGGGTCAAGGGTCTCGCCTGTATGAATCCGCTTTAATGTCTCCACGATCACCGCACCAGACAGCGACTGCTGGCATCGGGTATGAACCGAAGAGTGTCACCAGCCCCAAGCTGACGATTATCTTCGGGCGGCGTATCACTCACCCGGTTCCGGTCGGTGTCAAACTGAGCCAGGCGCAGGTCGCTAATCAGCCCCCTGGCTGCCGTCATCGTCGACCTCTCAAGGTGACGATCATGACGCCTTTGTCGCCGCCAGACGGGCCACTTGGTAGATTCGCCCGCCGATAGTGTTGCCTGTGGGGTGTCAGAAGTTTGCCTGGCCTGTGAGCTGCAGCGATGTATCGGGGTCAGCAGCAGGCCATGATGATCGGCCGTGTCCCTCCGTCTGCTCTATCTCATCTTCATCCGCGTCTGCGGCTGGCTGGTCCTGCTCGGCCGCTCATCGGCGTCGAAGAACGCGAAGTTGCTGGTGCTGCGGCACGAGGTCGCCGTGCTACGCCGCACCGAGCCTGGGCCCCGCCTGGACTGGGCCGGCCGAGCCGTCCTAGCCGCGCTGATCCGCCACCTGCCCAGCAGGCTGCGGGCGCACCGGCTAGTCACGCCCAGCACCGTGCTCCGGTGGCACCGCCACCGGGCCAACAAGAAGTGGGCCTACCCGAACCGGACGGGCCGGCCGCCGGTCAGCGCCGAGATCGCCACGCTCATCGAGCAGCTCCCCCCGAGAACACCAGCTGGGGATACAAGAGGATCCAGGGTGAGTTGCTGAAACTCGGTCACCGGGTCAGCACGTCCACGATCCGCCGGGTCCTCAAGGCGCTACGGATCCCGCCGGCTCCCAAGCGACGCACCGATACAACCTGGCGGCAGTTCATGCACTCCCAAGCCGCGACCATGCTGGGCACTGACTTCTTCCAGGTGGACTGCGCGGTAACGCTCCGGCGCCGGTACTGCCTGTTCGTCATGGAGGCCGGCTCCCGTTACGGGCACATCCTGGGGGTCACCGCCCACCCGGACGGCCCGTGGACCACCTAGCAGATCGGCAACTTGCTCATGGACCTCGGTGACAGGGCCGCGGACTTCCGGTTCCTGATCCGCGACCGCGCCGGGCAGTTCACCGGCTTCTTCGACGCGGCCCTGGCCAGCACCGGCATCACGGCAGCGAAGATCCCGCCCCGCAGTCCTCGCGCGAAACCTCAGGCTGCATACTGCACCTCTTCGGGACGGTTTGTGAGGAGTTCACGTTCGGGCTGGTCAGGGACGTTTGGGCGGGCGGCCGATCTTGGGGCGGCTGGGCGGGCTGGCGGGGTCGGGCTGGTCGTAGAGGAACTCTCCCTTGTCGTTATATCTGGTGCCGGCGACAATTCCGGCTCGCCGCCAGGCCTTGATCGTGTGCGGGTGGACGCCGTGGGCGGCGGCGGTTTCGGCGAGGGTGAGCATGCCGGCGTCGCGGAGCCGGTGGCGGCGGCTGCGTAGCCGGTAGGTGCGGATGATGTGGTCGACGATGAGCCGGTGGAAGGGTTCGCTGGTGCCGCTGGCCATGCCGCGCTGGTTGAGGATGCCGGCGATCTCGCCTGAGGTGTGCTGGTCGAGCAGTTCGTCGATGGCGGTGACGACGTCGGCGGGGGTGCGCCGCTGGTCCCCGATGGGCAGGGGTGCGGGGATGGTCAGGGTGTGGTCCTGGCCGCCGGCCAGGCGGGCGTGCGCGGTGATGGTGTCGCGGGTCCGGGAGACGGTGACGTCGGTGAGCAGCAGCCGGGTGATGCGCTTGCGTTCCCGGGCCGGGGTGGCGGGGTCGTTCCAGATGGCGGGCAGGTCGGTGACGAGCTGGCTGATGCGGGCTTTCTGGGTGTCGGTGAGCTGGGCGGCGTGCTCGCGGCGGGCCTTGTCGTAGGTTTCCTGCGCGTCGTGGAGCGCTCGCAGGGCGGTGTTCCAGTCGGCTTCGAGGGTGCCGGCGACCAGCCGGTTGGCGGGGTCGACGGCCAGGTAGCGGCGGCGGGCCAGGTCGGCATGGTACTGGGCGCGCTGGACGTGGGCGGCGCGCAGCGCGTCGGCCTCGGCGGCCCGGTGCTCGAGCTCGGCTGATACCCGCAGCGCGGCTTCGACGGCGAGCGGGGTGAGGGTGTCGATGAGCAGGCGCCCGATGGCCTGGTCGAGATCGCCGCCGGGGATCGCGGCGCAGGCGGGCCGCCCGTTCTCGATGCCGTCGCGCTGGCACATGTAGGTGGGGATCTGCTGGTCGCGGCGGTGGTGGTAGCGGACGGTCATCCGCAGTCCGCACCGGCCGCAGATGATGACGCCTTGCAGCAGGGCGGGGCCTTCGCGGGGTGGCCCGCTGCGGCGGTCGCGGCCGTGGGCGGTGGCGTTGGCGGCCAGGCGGGCCAGGTTGGCGTCGTGCTGCTCGAGGGTGATGTATCCGGGGTGGGCGCCGGGGATGAAGGAGATCCATTCCTCGCGGGGCAGCTTGGTCGTGATGGTCTTGCCGTCGGGCAGCTTGCAGTCGCGGCGGCGGCCGTAGGTGAAACAGCCTGCGTACCGGGGGTTGTGCAGCACCCGTAGCACGGCGTGATGGGCCAGCGGCTTCCAGTCGATCTCGCCCTTGCGCGGGCCTTTCAGGTGCCGCCAGGGAAACAGCAGCCCGGCAGCGTTGAACGCCTTCACGCACGCGGTCGCCGACCCGGTCGCCTCGAACGTGGCCAGCAGGCGGGCGACCGCGCCGCGGACGGCGGTGTCGGGGTCGAGGATGACGTGGTCGGCGGCGTCGTAGACCAGCCCGACCGGCAACGGCATGATCAGCTCGCCGCGGCGGGCCTTGGACAGCTGCCCGCCGCGCAGCCGGGCTTTGATGAAATGGAGCTCAGCCTCGGACATTTGCCCTTTCATGCCCAAAAGCAGGCGGTCGTTAAAATTCCTCGGATCGTAGAGGCCGTCCTCGTCGCAGATCAGCGTGCCGGTCACGCCGCAGAGCTGTGAGGTCGGCCCGGGGCGCGGTACTGGCCTTCCAGCCAGCCCGTTTCCCCGGACCGTCTCCCGAACCCGCCGTGCGAGTCGTCCCCGCAACGGGCTCTCCGCAAGCCCCAGTCAGGGTCCTTACCTGGTCCTCATGCCGCTCCCAGCGGCCAGGGCGAGGGGATCACCGATCCCCGGTAGCGATACCGGGTCGTGGTGACCAGCCCGGCGTTGAACAACGCCAGTTCCCGGCCCCTGGGCCACCACCCGCCGCCGCAGTAGCGGCGGCGGAACTCCTTCCGCGAGATCCCGGGGTGCTTGCGCCGGATCCACCCAGCCACCCGGCGCCACACGTAGGCGCTCAGGTACTGGAAGGTCCCGCTCGACACCCCGGGGCGGAAGAACGCCGTCCACCCTTGCAGCAGCGGATTGATCCGCTCCAGCAGGACGTCCAGCGGCTGGTTCGTATTGACCTGACGGCACCACATTTTGACCTTCGCCATGGCGGCGCGCAGCGCCTTCCTGGACGGGTAGGTGTAGACGTAGTGCCGGTTCGTGCCCCGCTTGCGGTGGCGCTGGATGCGCCACCCCAGGAAATCCAGGCCCTCGTCGATGTGCGTGATCAGGGTCTTCTCCTCCGACAGGTGCAGCCCGGTCCGGGCCAGCACCTGCGCGGCCTCCTCGCGGAGGGCCATCGCGTCGTCCCTGGTGCCCGCGACCATAAGCGTCCAGTCGTCGGCATACCTCACCAGACGGTAGTTCGGTATGCCCAGACGGCGGCGCTTGGCCCGTTCCCAGGGCGTGGACGCCGGGCCTCCCGGTCTCCGGGCGAAATGCTCGTCCAGGACCGACAGGGCGACGTTGCTGAGCAACGGCGACAAGATCGAACCCTGCGGAGTACCGGTGTCGGTGTCTTTCAGCATGCCGTCCTCGGTGAGGATGCCCGCCTTCAGGAACGCCTTCACCAGCGCCAGGACGCGTTTATCCCCGACGCGAGCCCGCACCCTCTCGAGGAGGGCGCAGTGTGAAATCTCGTCGAAGCAGGCCCGGATGTCGCCCTCGACGATCCACTCATACGAGTGGGACGCCAGGTGCCGCACCTCGGCCACCGCGTCATGGACCCGACGGCCGGGGCGGAACCCGTAGGAGCACGGGAGGAAATCCGCCTCGAAGATCGGCTCCAGCACCAGCTTCAAGGACGCCTGGACCACCCGGTCGCGGATCGTGCTGATCCCCAGGCGGCGGCGCTTGGCCGTGCCCGGTTTCGGGATCAGCCGCT
>Ga0207684_10005161_pt1 | contig 12156 bp, 9 predicted proteins | sample KBSK5501metaG_FD_184342 | JGI IMG/M metagenome (GOLD analysis project Ga0207684, IMG submission 184342) | Corn, switchgrass and miscanthus rhizosphere microbial communities from Kellogg Biological Station, Michigan, USA - KBS K5-50-1 metaG... | ecosystem: Host-associated > Plants > Roots >... | reverse complement strand
GCGTTCTGCATCTTTGAATTCCGGCAACAATAGTCCCAGATAATATAGGCCAAGGGCCTCACCGGTGAGATGCGTATTGGGACTAAAGTAAGTTGAGAGATATGTTTCCAGGTGTCGCCCATGCAAATAAAGAAATCGCAAGGCACGCTCGAATGTTAATGGAGAAAGCGACGGCGAGTTTTTGAAGAAATAAAACGCCCAAAGCCACGAGATCGAACGGAACGCAATCTCTAAACTGCTGGCCCAGTTGATCCCAAGCTTCGGCGGATTCTGGTCCATCCAACTTTCGAGATGCAATGCGAACGTCTGAGCGTAACGTTCATTACCTGTTAGCCAGTAAGCCTGGCCCAGGGTCGCGAAGTACTGATGACGATTTAACTCCCAAACAATCTTCTTGTCGCCGGCAATCTCTGCATCAAGATAGTCGAGACGACTCCAGTGAATCAGCGGTGTGCGCTTTCCTGTGATTGGCTCCAGATGCCAATCAATCGGTTGACCAAAACTCAGACCAGAGAAGCCGAGTAGATCAAATTGCCCCTCCATGATGAGGTTAGCTCGCTCGACGATTTTCCTCTCCCAATCGGACCATCTGGCGCGCAATTGCTCAACAGTTGCGTTTTGCTCAGCAAAGCTTGCGAAAAACTTTGGTGCTGTGCGCGAACGAAAATGTTCGAGAGACAGCTCAGCTGCGTCCGGCAGTCTGGCTAACGACGACCAACCCCGACGCTCGGCGAGTGCTGCGAGTTTCTGCGCGCTTCGCACGCGCAGTTCGTCAAAGCGCAGCTCTTTGATTTTCTTCCAGTTTGGCACGATGTTGGTTAGTGTCTTCACTATCTCCAGTTTCGTCGGATGTTGATAACACTCCTTTGTTTTCACGACTCACATGCTGCGCGTCTGAGCTCACTGCTAGTTCATAGTACAGATTCAACCACTGGTCCCGAACCGCCTCCCATTGGTATTTCCGGCACTCCTCTCGGGCTTGCTCGATTATCCTTTGTGCCAGTGTCGAATCATCAAGCAGACGCAGCGCACTTGCAGCCAGTTGTTGGTATTCTCCACTTGCTACAACCAGCGCTGTCTTGTCTGCCGTCACCATGTCCGGTATACCTCCCGCATCGGTCGTGACGACCGGAATTCCGCAGGCGAACGCTTCAAGCAACGATAGCGGCTGGTTATCAATCTCAGATCCGTTGAGGAAGATGTCTGCGGAGTTGTAAAGTTCAACAACTCTTTCATGCACAACTCTGCCGGTAAATTCCGTATTATTCAGATTCAGATCACGCGCTAGTCGCTCGAGGGATGTTCGCTCGGGCCCGTCCCCAGCAATGATAAGACGAGCATCAGGAATTCGGGCCTGAATAATTGCGAAAGCCCGCAGGACTAGATCTACTCTGTAGTGTCTCTCGAAGTTTCGATTGGAAAGGAAGACGGGATGCAGCGTCTTCCGCTCGCGAAAAGTAAATCGGTCTGCTTCGATCAGGTTGAAGATCGGTTTGGCGGGAAGACCAAACTTTGCAAACACGCGTACCAGATAAGACGACGGCACGATCAATATATCGGCCAGGCGAATGGTTCGAATTGCCGACCTTCGCCAACGCTGCAAATGATCCTCGGCTTCACCACTGTGATAGTTGAGCAATAGCTTCTTGCCGAAAAGCTTGCTGATAAGGAGTGCCGGAGTCGGCGCCAACACGAACGAAAAGTAAGAGGCTGAGAAAATATGGATAACGTCGTACTTCCGCACGCGGCCGAAGAGGGATGCGAAATAAGCGATCGAGGTTACGACCGTGCGAACATACTTGACCGACTGCAACTTTCGCAAAACACCTGGCAAACGCGGATTAACCGGCAAAAAGCCAACTTCCAGCCCAGGCTCCTGGCGCAGTCGATCCAGCAAACGCGCAGCCTGCACGGACTGTCCACCCAGGATGTCAAACGAAGGGGCGACAATGAGAACCCCCAGCTTTGTTTTATTCCTTGAAAATGGCATCAGTTGCTCACTGCTTGGTTTCGTTCTCGCGCCGGCCCTCTCTACTTCTGCAACAGTTGATCGTAAAGCTCCTCGGTGCGCTGAAGCTGGGCTGTGCATGAAAATTTTTCTTCAACCAACTCTCTTCCCAGTCTTCCCATAGTAAGGGCCCTTTCCGGTTCTTTTAACAGGATGATGATTCGCTCTGCCATTGTCTTATCATCTCCTGACTGCACCAGGTAGCCGGTAGTCCCTTCGACAATAGCTTCTTTCGCTCCTCCGACGTCGGTTGCGACAACCGGACGCCCCGCAGCCATATATTCAAGAATAGAGTTTGAAAAGCCCTCCGCTTTCGAACTCAGCACACACACGTCTGATATGCTGAGCAATTCGGCAATCTTGTCACAGCGGCCAAGAAGGACCGTACTGCTTTCAAGATCAAGGTCTTTCGCTAGACGGCGGATTGAGTCCGTCAACTCACCTTCACCAGCCAGGAGGAACGCGGCGTCAGGAACAGCGGCCTTGATTCGTTGCGCTGACCGCAGAAACATCGGGTAGTCTTTCACTTCGTGGCGCATGTTTGCCACGATCGTGACAAAGCTTTTCCGAAAGCCCTCAGTCTCCGGTGGCAAACGAAGCACTGACAGCGATACTGATCGCGAGGCATTTGAAACTAGCCGGTCAGCATCAAGACCGTTGTATATCACGCTTATCTTGGTTTCGTTGATTCCTTGTTCTATGAGTTTCTTTTGCACAGCCTCGGAGTTAGCGACAACGCGATGAGCAAGCCTATAAGCAACTACCTGGGCACTCTTTTGGGCGCCCGTGCGCATGCCCGCTGTTTCTCTCATTGAAGCGATGCGTGCCGGTACTCGAGCAAGCGATCCGGCTGCCATGCCGATTACGTTGGTATAAAAGTCGTGAGTATGGACAATCTGAACGCGCTCTCCGCGGATATAACCCATCAGTCTTCGAAGCTGCACGACAGCGTTGCGATCGTAGAAACTTTTGAGAGGGAAAGAAGGGATTTCACCGAGATGTAATTCTTCGATAGCGGGGCGCAGACTTCCTTCGGGACTGAGGCTGGCAAGGCGAACATTGAAGCGTCCACTCTCGTGTAGCAGACGAGTCAATTGGATTGCCTGACGTTCGGAACCGCCTTGATGAAAACTGTCGATCAATTGAAGAACAGTGGGCTTCAACTATACTCCATCGACTAGACTGCCTCAGGAACCAGATTGGCTTCATCTCGTCGCGCGTGCAAACCGCTTTCATCAACGAATTGGCGGTGCCACAACTCCAGCATCAGCAGGGCCCATAGACCAGCCGAGTGATCACGTCGACCTCGCTCATGTTCATCAAGCAAGACTTCCAGGTATGCAGAGTTGATATAGCCGCGCTCTCGCGTACGAGAATCGCAAAGGGTTTCATGCATGCGTTCTCGCAACTGCTGGTTGATCCATTCCTGAACAGGAACACCAAATCCCTGTTTTGGACGATTTAAAATCTCGGTTGGGACCAAATCGCTAACGGCCCGCTTTAGAATGTGCTTTGTCTCGTCACCGGCCAACTTCATTGATGCTGGTATCTGGGTGACAAAGTCGATCAGCTTGTGATCGAGCAAAGGTGCTCGAGCTTCTAACGACACTGCCATGCTCATGCGGTCCACCTTTGTCAAAATGTCGCCGGGCAGATAGGTTTTACTATCGAGATATAGTAGCCGATCAAGGGAACTGCGTGTGCCCACTTTCGCCGCCAGCTCATGAAAGCATTTTGTTACCCAATCTCCGTCTCTTAGTTGTTCTCGAAAACCGTCTGTGTAGAGCGACTCCTTGTTGAGGCGTGTAAATATAGAAACACTGTCAAGATATCGATCGATTGGGTCGAGCGAAATGTTATGAATAAAATTGCGACCGAGAGTTCCATGTGGCAGATGAGAACTAAGCGGTTGCATCAAACCCTTTCGTAACAGCCCCGGCATACGGGCGAACGCGCTTCGGTCTCGATCAACAAGGTAACGGGTATAACCCGCGAAAAGTTCGTCGCCACCATCGCCTGATAGAACTACGGTAACGTGGTCGCGAGCTAGCTTCGAGACCATATAAGTGGGGATGGCTGAAGAGTCTGCAAAGGGCTCATCGAAATGCCAGGCCAGCTCGTCAACAATGCTGCAGATCTCCGGAGTTACAAAAAACTCGTGGTGGTCAGTGCCATACTTTTTGGCGGTAAGCCGAGCGTACTCAAGTTCGTTGTAACTGTCTTCGTGAAAACCGATGGAGAACGTCTTTACCGGTTGTCCCATATGCCGCGCCATGAGCGCGACTACCGTACTGGAGTCGATACCACCCGACAGGAAAGCCCCCAGTGGTACGTCAGAAACGAGACGCAGGCGCACAGACTCATCAAGCAACGCGCGCAGTTCCTCAAGACATTCGTCTTCGCTTCTGCCCTCCGCTGGAGTAGTGAACCCAAAGTCCCAATACTCAGAAACTCGAACTTCCCCTTTGGCAAAGCTCAGATGATGTCCGGGGGGCAATTTGTGAATACTGCGGAAGATGCTAAGTGGATCGGGAACGTATCCAAGCGTCAGGTAAGCGTCAAGGGCTTCCGGGTCAGTCTCTCGAAGCACGTTTGGATGCTGAAGTAGGGACTTGAGTTCAGAGCCAAAAACAAACGAACCGTCAGGAGTAACGGTGTAGTAGAGCGGCTTCTTTCCGACGCGGTCGCGCGCGATGAAAAGTTTCTGCGCTTTATCATCCCAGATGGCAAACGCAAACATTCCGCGCAAATAGTCGACACACGAAGTGCCATACTCCTCATACGCATGGACGATTGCCTCGGTGTCTGAATGCGTTTTGAAAACGTGGCCCCGAGCCTCCAGCTGATGTTTGAGTTCCAGGAAGTTGTAGATCTCACCATTGAAAACGATCGTGGCGGAGCCATCCTCGCCAGAGATGGGTTGTTGGCCTCCCGCCAGGTCGATAATCGAGAGCCGGCGCATTCCCAGAGCCACGCCGTCCTTGATGAACACGCCTTGATCATCCGGCCCCCGATGCTGAATAACCCGGCACATGACGTCAAGGACACGTGAGGGTTCTGTTGGACTGCCCTTCGTGGACCAAAGATCAACAAACCCAGTAATGCCGCACATGCGATTCCTCGAGCAGTCGAAATTCTTGCAGCGGTTTAACGAAAAACGTTCATAAGAAAACTATTACCCAGCCTCCAGCGGCGCGCCTGGTTTCACCGGTCTTAGCAGCAACAACGTCTCTCTTACATCTCGTAGGGCTGACCTTCCTGATGGCATTAAGGAAAGGACTAGTAACATTGCCGCAACTATAAGGCCGGCACATGCGCTTATGCCAAGAACTGGGTTGCCTATATTGAAAAAATGGCGAAAAAGAATACAGGACGAAATTCCTAACAGTGATGCTAACGTAAAGGGAGCCAGCAACCGATAAAAATCTCCCGTTCGAACTGGCCCAGAGCGACCTACAAACCAATACAGAAGCGGATTTGTGATGAACACTCGAGAAAGAGAATAACTGGCCGCAACCCCTGTGGCTCCCCAAGGCAAACCGATGGCGATGGACAGCACGGAGATAGGAGCATTTATCAGCGACCAGTAGAGCATGTGCCTACCCCGACCCTGAGTCACCAATAACCATCCCCCGGTATTCATTATAGGTTGGAAGAGTCCGGCGATGCTCATAAAAACCAGGATGGAACCCGCCCCGGTCCATTGCGAACCAAGAACCACTGAGATAATCCAGTCCGAGGAAACGATTATCACAGCTACGCCAGGCATAACTAACATCAAGACCTTTTCCATAATACGGAGATATGCCTTGCGATAACGCTCGGGGGAATCAGCCAACCTACTCAGAGCAGGAATAGCGATGGATGTCAGCGGTTCGTTAATCTGATCGGTGGGAAGCCCAACGAGCTGAGCGGCCTTGTTGTATAAACCCAGTTGTTGTGGTCCCCAGGCTCTTCCAATCAGCAAGTTATCGGCATTCTTCGAGAAGTAATTGATCGTTGCATAGCCGGTAATATTTCCACCGAAGTTGAGCATCGATCGAATGCCGGAATTGCGTTTGGGTAGACCAGGGCGCCACCGGCAAGCGATCCAGACAAGTATGGCGTTGGTGATGAGAAGACCGAGTTGACTAAAAACAAGTGCCCAGAATCTGGCCCCGTACCAGGCAAAAGCAATACCTACGGCATAACCAATGACCATTGAGGCAACCGCAATTGCGCTCAGGGTCATAAATCTCATCTGCCGTTTCAACAGTGCCTCGTGTTGAACCGTAAGGCCTCCAACGATAAAACCAGAGGCACTGACGATTGTAATCATCGTCAGCCGCGAATCACCATAAAACCAGGAGACAACCGGCGACATCATTATCATGAATATCATCGAAGCCAGGCTTAGAGTTAGATTCACCCAGAACAGTGTGCTGATCTGCTCCTCACTGATTTCTGATCTTTGGACGGTAGCCAGTGAAAGCCCTAAATCTTTGAACATCGCAACAAAATTTGTGGCTACCGCGACCATCCCGATTAATCCATAATCCTGAGGAGTTAGAAGTCGCGCGAGGATCGCAGTCGCCGCAATGCTGATGGCAAACTTCACACCGTGTGACAGCATCGTTACGGCGCCCCCCCGAGCCGTGCGGCCTCCGATAGTCTCCATCAAGTGCTCAGTGCGGAAGAACCGTTCTGAACTATTTGTTAATGATTGGTCAGGCCCAGATTTTTGTTGTGACATTATCCGTTCGGCCTATCTTGCGCGGTTGAGAAGAATGGCAACGGTTCGCTCCTCGCTGTCGCCATCGATGTAGGTGCTTTGTGGGCCTAGCTGGAAGTTTGTGAGCCTTTTGAGGTTCTGAAGATAAGTTTCAAACTCCTCGTGCGTTTCACCTTCATGGCCCTCATAAATCAGGAAAGACCAGGGGATGTGCTTCAGCGCATCGAGCCAATCCAGATGGCCGCGTACTGCTAAATAGGAAATGACACAACCATCCAGTGACGTTCTCACATGCTCCGGCAAGTCATCCATCAATGCCCGGGACCTGGTAATGTCCGTTCCAGTTGTGGAAAACCTTGTGCATCCCAACGCCAACAGCATTTGCTCGGTATGAGGTGTTACAACGGCCCGGTCCCAACCATGACACCACTTGGCTCCTAACCTCAAATACTCAGCCATCATCATTCCAATATTGCATCCCACGTCCAACACAACTCGTTCAGTGACTGAGACGTTGGCCTCTTTCAAGAGTTCGGACAACGTCTCCATACGATTCGCAACGTTTCGTTTTCCGGGAAGTTTGACTCCAGGCACTGATTGGTAGAGATATCGTCCTCCGCGCAGTACGTTGGTATCTCCGAAATGCGATTTTTTAGCGGCCTCAGTAGCTAGTTCGGTCAAAAATTTTTCGTAATCTCCAAGCAGGAAATTCTGAAAATCGATGTATCTGAATTGGCCTTCGCTATCAACTAATGCGTTATTGCCACAGGCTGGACATTCAAACTCAGGATCCTCAAATCCCTCTGGGAGAATTACCCTGATGAAACCCTGAGAATCCAATTGGCGCAGCCTTTGAATGCCCGCCTCGCACTCAGCGGCTGTGGGCATTCGGTCACCAACGTCTTCAACTAAATAAGCAGTCCAATGCTGATCACCGAAGTTAAGGTTAAGAAGATCGTAAAGCCGCGGCCCGATGCCCATGAGGTAAAGGAAATTGGCTACAAGTGAAAGATGAGGGTGCCCATGCACCATGCCAAGTTGAATTCTGCTGTCACCCTTTGCCCTACCGGTGAGATAGCCGCCGCCCTCAACACCACCTGGGTTTTTTACAATCTTGATGCCAATGTTCGATGGATAATCATTTAGTAGCGACTTGAACATGGTGCGCTCAATAGATTGAGGCGCCAGGTAAATTGTATGGGCGCCTTCAGAATATGGAACCCCAACTCCGCGCAGATAGTTCACGAGCGATTCACCTGACGAGAAATTGGTTCCACCTAGACTAATTGTTCGCGGCGACTGGATCGGCAGTACCTCCTGCCAGGGAGTTGCCTTCCCAAAAGTTTGCTTAAAAAGGCGAGATACACCGACTCTGCGAATGGTTCTAACTTCTGAGGTGACCTGATCTTTAGTTTTTCCAGCGGTGGAATAAGCGCGTGGAAAGTGAACTGCAAGCCAACCTTGAGATGTTCGTTTTCCCGCTTCGGTCATTAGTCTTCGTGGATCTCGATAATCTTCGTAAGCCTTTTTCCCTTCGGGGGAAAGAAGCCACCAATGATGATTCACCACGAGCCACCCAGCTTTGATGGGGCCGACGCAGGCAAATGATACTTCCTCAAATGAAGGGTTCGCCTCCGATTGCAGATTTAAGATCTGATTAAGGCGTTCCCACAGGTCTTTGGTCGATAAACCTTCGGGGTGTTGCATCAGCACCTGGAATACCCCCCGTACGCTCTCCGCCAATTGTTGCTTCTTATTTATTGCCATTTTGGTTATGGGCTTTGTTCTCCAGCTGAGGGTGAATTCCTTTCCAACAAAGCCATGCGACTCAAACAAATTGAATAGGCTACTAAATAATACAGATACCACTGATAAGCTACAGACGCGAAGAAACTCGACACCATAAATCCAATCAAGCTCGCCTGCATTCCAATAGCAAAATATGAAGCTGTATTCCTCCGAGTTTCATCACGGGTGAGCTCAATCTTCCGCAGAGACTTTACGGGAGTAACAATGAAGCCCAGATAGAATATGAGGGCAGCTAGTCCCAATTCCGCGGCCACTTGCGTATAAGCGTTATGCGTTTCTTTGCCCACGTTTGAGTAGAGAATGTAATTAGACATCCCTACTCCCAACAGGGGATGTCGTATGGCTATGAAAAGTGATCTTTTTAGATCGTCAGTCCTTGCTATAGCCGAGTCGTCATTAGTCGTAAATATCCGATCTTTGTAAGCTGCTGGCGCAAAAATAATCGCTGCTACCAGCAGTGCTGAGCCTCCGACAGCTAACAGGAGCCTGCTTTTCCTAACTAGCTTCCAACCAAGTACGGTTACCGCAGCAAACAACCCTAGAAACCCGCCCCGTGAGAATGTCGCTACAATGCCACAAATAAACAGAAGAGTAAGGCTCGCGTAAATTAACTTTTTCAGCATGCTTCGCGAGGCCAGGGCGGAGGTTATTGAAATCGGAACCATTGTAACGAGGTGGAGAGCCAGGTCGTTTGGGTTGTCAAAAAGCCCGCCAATAGCTCCCTCAATTCGCGTGCCCCTGAGCGCAAGCCGCCCTGAACTATAGTCGGTTATTGCAGCCAAGCTTAAGACGCAACTGGCAATCAGCACTAGTGACAGAAGAGTTTTCAGCCGACTTTCAGTCCTCACGACATTTACCATCACGATAAACATCGCGACGACTTTCAAATACTCCACAAAACTGTCCCACGCTTTCAGTGGATTAAGCGCAAGCGGCACGGACAAGAGGGCCGTGAGCGTAAGCAGCAAGACCAGGTTGACCTCGCGCGGCCGCGCTGTGAGATTACCCTCAAGACTTAGTTGACTCGGAACGAAAACCGCAAGGGTGAAAGCTGCGATCCAAAAGGCACTTGACGATAACCATGATAGAGCGGGAGACCATTCGTAAGGACGAAAATAGACCACGAAGGTAAAGAGAAACAAACCAGAAAAACTTAACGAATGACCATGTCTGAGAATCCAGTCCTCTTTCTTAGTCATCGAAGGTCCTGGTATCTCACCGTCGTTGCCGTCACCAATGGACGCGTCGTCTCCGGGTGAGTCCAATAGATTTCTCGGCTGATCTATTTGATCCGATACGGTGGAGCCTTGTGCCAAGGGATTTTTTAGGTGGGATCCGGGTCTTTCAACGGTCGAGTTCAGTTTAAGGGGTTTTTGATCCGAGCTTTCCTCGGTCTCCGATTTTGTCGGGAATCCCTTGCCAGATCCGCTGGGTCTTATTGGCTCGTAGTCTGAGAAGCGAGACTTGAATGTCATTTAAAAAATCGTGGGTTGGATCGTTCAGAAGTGACCAGCCTCTAATCTTAGTGTCTCTCGACAAAAAGCAAAAGAAGCTGCGTGCTCTTCCTGGCGCGGCAGCTCCTACAAATGCCGATCTTCCAAGTTTTGCCGATCCTTGTTCGTTGAGGTCGTCTCCGTAGATCGGCACAGCTTAGCTATCAGAATTGACGGTCGCGAATAATGCCAGCCTGCACAAGTGGCTAACCGCTCGTGTGTCAATCCGCCCACACCAGCTGAAGCAAAGTGCAAATAAAGGCCCAGCGCCAGATTCTGCTTGCCGGCGTTCCGCCTTTTTGCAGTGCGGCTACTTGCGAAGAGCTACGCATCCTGCCGTGCAATCTCTGATACAAACGGTTTAGCAAAGGATCCTTATTTTACTGAGGCGGTTTGTTTGGGGCGGGAGTCAATTAGCCCCTGGACAACCTGAGCAACATGAGAGAGCGGTTTAGGCTTCCTCAAGAATGCGTCGGCACCACAACGTAGTGCTTCCTCTTCCATTTCGGCCGATCCGTAGGCTGTGAGAACAATGATTCGCGCGTGAGGATTTTGCCGGCAGATGAATTTAACCAGCTCGAGCCCTTCCGGTATTTGAGCCGGGTCCAACCTTAGATCCTGAATCACCACCTGATAATCCGTAGCTTCAATCAACCTTTGCGCTTCTTCCAATTCTCGCGCCGTATCAACGCTATAGCCTTGCATGGTGAAGTATTCTTTCATAGAAAAACAAATTGACTCTTCATCATCAAGTACCAACAAGCGCAGCCTCTGCGCTTCCCCTTCGGGCATCTGGTCACGACCGACCCATATTCGTCTCAGCTTACCCGAGACCTTCTTAAACGATGCAATTCTGTTTTGTTTCACGGCTTACCTGGAGCAGGCGTGCGGAGGCGGCCGCACTGTAGCAACCCGCTCAAAGTGAAATAAACAATTAGACCTGCACAACAATGAGCTCTGTTGTGCCCGCTTCCAACTCCCGTGCTCGTTTAGAATCAGAGAAGGGCCTGGGGAAGAATTTAATCTTTGGAAAGGAAACTGTGCTTCTACCCACGAAGAAATCACAGATTACCAAGTGAGAAAGCTATCTTCGCGAAGCTCAGGCAAGGGTGGCCTGAAAGAGGGTGAACTTTTGCGAACGATGGGGATTCTCGAGTCCTGGCAAACCTTTCGACCCCCCCTTGACCTCGTCGGTCCAATCTCCAACCCGTGATAAAACCCGGCAGGGAAGCTGAACCATTTAAATACTGCCTGGCTTGGTTGTATATTTTGCTAACGCGCTTTTTAAGCTTACTGCTTCTTTGTCTTTCGCCGACGTCGAATTCCCGCCGCAATGCCGAATAATCCAGTACCAAGCAAGATCATGCTGGCCGGCTCGGGCGTCTCGCTTACTAGTGTGTCCCCAGCAGTGCCGAAATACATCTGCACATTGCGAATCTCAAAGCCAGGTGGAAGATTAATACCGAGTGTTACTGAAAAGTTTGCACTCTGAACTACAAAAGGCTGGTGCGGCCCGCTGTTGGCGATGGAGGAGTTGGCATTGCCATATACAACCCCATTCGGCGCGTTACCAGTGGGCACTCCGAGTATCAGTTCATCCGGCGGATTCGACCCATTCGGCCCGGTGAAGCCGAGGGCATTCAGATAGGCCGGATTCTGGTTTGATAGACCCCAGCCCATCGCGTCAGCGGCGCTTGAGCCGCCAACATCCACCCCAGTCGTACTCCCTAAGAATTTCACTTCGCGTCCGGACTGCGTCATGATCGTGACGGGACTAATATTAAGAACAACTCCCTGGGAATTAACGATCTGAAAGGAAAGGCCACTGATCCCCTGACCAGCGCTGACCATGTTGGTCTGATTGTTTGTGATCGTGATGGTCAGCAAGTTACTGCCGGCAGTTCCGTTAATTTGTGCACTTCCGCTTACGGCGTTGCCGCCGGTGGTAGTTCCTGTGAAGTTGAAAGTGTCGGCTCTGGCGCCAACATTCGCAACTGCGACGAGAAGTAGTGCCCCGCAGGTAGTAACAAGGAATCTTGTAAAAGCAGTAAACCTTTTCATGCAGCCCCTTGCCCGTGACTTGGTTGTTATATTGCTATCGCAGCCCGCACATTAGATCGATGTTGAATCGGCAA
>Ga0207684_10005160_pt1 | contig 12158 bp, 14 predicted proteins | sample KBSK5501metaG_FD_184342 | JGI IMG/M metagenome (GOLD analysis project Ga0207684, IMG submission 184342) | Corn, switchgrass and miscanthus rhizosphere microbial communities from Kellogg Biological Station, Michigan, USA - KBS K5-50-1 metaG... | ecosystem: Host-associated > Plants > Roots >... | reverse complement strand
CCGAATGGCCCTGGTCCTCAAGGATGTGCGCGAGCGTGGATCCGACTCGCCCGCATCCCATGATCACGATGTGCACGGCCGCCCCTCTGGTCAGTATGGTGCCCGCCCACGGTATTCCCTCTCGCCGCGTGGTGAGACGGCCGGCCAGCATACTAAGGGGGCGGGTGAGCCGGGGTACGCGGCCCTTCGTTTCGCCTTCGGCTCTTATACGCTCCGGGCCGCGCACCCGGCCCGCCCGCGGCCCGGTTATGAGACGCGCCGCCCGGTAAGGAGAACTGCGTGAATCCTGTGGTCGGAAGTACGCAGGGTCTCCTTGACCTGATGGTCGGCGAGGTCGCGCACGGCGGCTGGTGTGTGGCCCGGGAACCTGGCGACACGCCCGATGACCGCGGGCGGGTGGTCTTCGTGCGGCACGCACTGCCCGGCGAGCGGGTGCTGGCCCGGGTAACCGACGCCACCGCCCGGTTTGCCCGGGCCGAGGCGGTACACATCCTGGAGGCATCCCCGGACCGCGTCGAGCCCCGCTGCCCGCACGCCCGGCCGGATGGCTGCGGTGGCTGCGACTGGCAGCACGCCAGCCTCGACGCGCAGCGGCGCCTCAAGGCGGCCGTGATCACCCAGCAGTTGCGGCGCATCGCGGGCCTGGAGCGTGAGGTCACGGTGGAGCCACTGCCAGGCGATGACGCGGGCCTGCACTGGCGGACCCGGGTCCGCTTCGCAGTGCGGCCCGACGGCACGGCCGGGCTGCGCAAGCACCGCTCCCACGAGGTGGTGGACGTCGGCGACTGCCCGATCGCGCACCCCCTCGTGCAGCAGGCGGGCGCCACCGGGCGGCACTGGGAGGGGGCCAGATCGGTCGAGGTCGTAGCCTCTGCGGGGTCAGCGGACCGGGCGCTGATCGTCTCGCCCGCGACGAGCCGCCGCCCGGCCAGGCTGAGCGGCCAGGGTTTCCTCCGGCAGATGGCGGCCGGGCGGACGTGGCGGGTGAGCGCGGGCGCGTTCTGGCAGGTGCACCCGGGCGCCGCCGCCGCCCTGGTCGGCGCGGTGCTGGATGCGCTGCGCCCGCAGCCCGGGGATGTGGCCCTCGACCTGTACTGCGGCGCGGGACTGTTCGCTGGCGTGCTCGCGGAGGCGGTCGGGCCGACGGGCACGGTGATCGGCGTGGAAGCCGACCCCGCCGCTGTCCGCGACGCCCGGCACAACATGCGAGGCACCCCCTGGGCGCGTGTCTACCGTGGCGACGCCGCTGAGGTGCTCGGCCGCGGTGGCTGGCCCCCGGCCGGCCTGGCCGTCCTCGACCCGCCCCGGACGGGAGCGGCGCGGCCCGTCATCGAGCGCCTGCTGGCGCCGTCCGTCGCGGAGATCCCGGGAGACACGCCCTCATCAGGCGGGCTGCGCCGGGTCGCCTACGTGTCCTGCGACCCGGCCACGCTCGCCCGCGACCTCGCGGTGTTCGCCGAATCCGGCTGGCGGCTGGCCGCGCTGCGTGCCTTCGACGCCTTCCCGATGACCCACCACGTGGAGTGTGTGGCGACCCTGCTGCCTGAATGACCCTGCTGCCTGAATGATCGAGCGGCCCGGTGGCCGGGAGGCTATCCGGCCGCCTGATCGCCCTGCCGCAGGACCGCCTCGGCCTCGATCTCGATCTGGATCTTCTCGCTGATCATGACGCCGCCGGGCACGGGCGCGTTGAAGCTGATCCCGAAGTCGGTCCGGTTGATCTCCCCGGTGGCCGAGAAGCCGGCCCGCGTGCCGCCGTAGGGATCCGGGCCGAACCCGTTGACCTCGAACACCAGCGAGACAGGGCGGGTCACCCCCCGGATGGTCAGGTCACCATCGAGGATGAAGTCGTCGCCGTCCTGGCGAATGCCGGTCGATTGGTAGGTCATCTGCGGGTGGGTGGCCGCGTCGAAGAAATTCGTTGACCTGAGGTCGTTGTCGCGCGTCTCGTTGCCGGTCTCCACAGAGGACATGTCCATGGTCGCGGTGGCTGACGAGTCGAACGGGTTTTCCGCGGTGATGATCTGCGCCTGGTAGCGGGTGAAGCGCCCGCGGACCTTGCTGACCATTAAGTGCCGGGCCACGAATCCGATGTGTGAGTGAACGGGATCGAGGTCCCAGGTGCCGACGACGTAGCCGGGGATTTGGAGGGTCGGGGCTGTCATCTGATTCTCCTCGCTGACGCGGAGGGCTCTGCGGCCCACCCTAGACCCCCGGTTTCGGCGGGCACTGGCGCCCTCCGGTGGTCGCCGGCAAGCGCGCCGTCGGGTGTTCGCGGGCCGTGGGCCAGGATGGTGACATGGCCCAGGTCCGCTGACTCAGGAGGTCGGTACCCAGAAGCGCAGCTTGATGCCTCGTTGGTCCGCGAAGCGCCCCCCGTTCGACTCGATCACCTTCCGCGAGCCGATGTTGTCCTCGTCGCAGGTGATCAGGACCGGGTCGATGCTGAGCGCGGCGGCGACCGGCAGTGCCCGCGCGAGCATGGCGGTGGCGTGCCCCCGCCGCCGCGCGGAGGGCCTGATGTCGTAGCCGATGTGTCCGGCGTAGTCCAGCAGATCCTGGGTGAGCCGGTGCCGGATGGCGATCCGGCCGAGGTACTCGTTGCCGTCGATCCACCACAAGGTGGTCGCCGGGACGAAGCCATCGCGCCGCGGGGAGTTCTCCAGCGCCTGGTCGCGCAGGTGCCGGGCATACTCCTCGAAGCCCTCCGGGTCGGCCCACACCCGGCCGTAGCCCTGGATCTCGCGCCCCACCGTGCTGTCGTCGCCCGGTGCGCCGCGCCCCTCGGCGCGGAGTTCGGCCATGGCTGCGGCGAACGAGACCCGGACACGGGCGGTGGGCGCGACCAGATCTGGCATCGTGAACCGTTGTACCCGGCGCCGCGCCGCGCATGTCATCTTCTCGTCCCTCCGGGGCGGGTTTTCTCAGAGGCGTGACAGAAAAGATATGGAGCGGGCGAGCAGGGTGCCGGAGGATTCTCATTCCCGCATGCTCAATCTCGTCAGCGGCGGGCCAGGACTCGGCGCGGCCTGCGGTCAGGAATAGGGGAGTGCCACTCATGTCGTCGTCTGGATCGCGGCATTGGCTGCGGTGGATTATCGCCGGCGTGGTAGTGGTCGGTGCTGTCGTCGTCGGCGGGCCCTTCGTCTACATCCATTTCGTCGAAGGCAACGCCCCGGCGCCGCTCAGCCTGAAGAGCAGCGCGGGCACGAGCCCCTCGGGCAGCGCCTCCGGCCAGGCCACCTCGGCAGGCCAGGCTTCGGCCGGGCCGGTCGCCGGCACCTGGACGATCGGGAGCGGTTCCCAGGTGGGTTACCGGGTCAACGAAGTCCTGGCCGGCCAGAACAACATCGCTGTCGGCCGCACCAAGTCCGTCACCGGCCACCTGACCATTAACGGCACGAGCGTGACCGCGGGCACCTTCACGGTCCCGATGTCCACGATCAAGAGCGACCAGAGCCAGCGTGACGGGCAGTTCGACGGCCGGATCATGGACGTGGCCAGCTATCCGACGGGCACGTTCACGCTGACCAGCCCGATCAGCCTGGCGCCGCTGCCGGCCGTCGGCACCGTGAAGACATACTCCGCCACCGGGAATCTCACTCTGCATGGCCACACCCGGCCGGTGACCTTCACGCTGTCCGCGGAGCGCACCTCGACCGCGATCAAGGTGTCCGGGTCCATTCCGGTGATCTTCGCGAATTGGGGCATTCCGAACCCCAGCTTCACTGGCTTCGTCACCACCGCCAACCACGGTGTGCTGGAGTTCCTGCTGACCTTCGACCGGTCCTGACCAAATGCGTCAGGCCAGGGCGCCCAGTGCGTCGGCGAGGGGGCCAAGGATGCCCGGCTCGGCCCGCAGCGGGAGATTCATGATCGCCAGGTCGGCGCCGGCCGCATCGTAGGCGGCGGCCAGTTCGGCGGCCGCCAGCACGCCGTCGGTGGGCTCGACCCGGATATTGACCGAGCAGGTGATCTCGGCGGGGTCGCGGCGGATGTGCTCGCAGTGCGCTGCCAGTGTCTCCTTCAGGCTGAGCCAGTCGTCCACGCTTTCGGTGATCGCGTTCCACTGCTGGGCCCATTGCGCGGCGGTCCGCAGGGTGCGAGTGCGGCCGCGGCCGCCGATAGTGACGGGAGGATGCGGCCGCTGGACCGGTTTGGGCTCGCAGCGCGCCTCGGTGAGCCGCACGAACCGGCCGTCCAGCGTTGTCGTCTGCTGCGTCAGCAGCCGGACGATCGCCTCCACGCCCTCGTCGAAGCGGTCGAAGCGCTCGCGCAGGGGCGGAAGGTCGATGCCGTAAGCGTCGCATTCGTAGGAGTTCCAGCCCGCTCCGAGCCCGAGTTCGAGCCGCCCGCCGGAGATGATGTCCACCGTCGCAGCCATGTTCGCCAGCACCGCGGGATGGCGGTAGATCATGCCGGTCACCTGGCAGCCGAGGCGGATTCGCCTGGTGGCCTGGGCCAGCGCGGCGAGCATCGTCCAGCCTTCGAGGTTCGGCCCGGAGAGGTCGCCGGTGAGCGGGTAGAAATGATCCCAGTTCCAGGCCGACTCGAAGACCGGGATCTCGTCGGCCGCGAGCCACACATCACGGATCTCGGCCCACGTCGTGTGCTCAGGCCTCGTCTTGATCGCGAAACGCACCGGTCCTCCTTCATGCACGGCCGCCCGGAATGAGGCTATCGCGAACGCCTGCATAGGGCCCTGGCACCTGGACGGCGTAACGTTATGGCATGGATGGTGCGCTCGTTGGCAGCGAGTATGCGAGCCATCTCACGGATGCCGACCTGAGGTTGCTGGCTTCGGTGGCGCGGGGCTCTGAGGATGCCTCGTGGCTGCGCGGTAACCCCGCGGCCATGGTGGGCCTGCTCGGTGACCGGCGTGTCTTCGAAGCCGTCTTCGGCCCCGGAGACAATTTCGGGGAGGCGAGCGGCGGGCGCGCGATCCCGGTGTCCCCGTTCCTGACGTTTGCCGTGGCGGTCCACCGGTCTGCGGCCGAACTGGCGTCGGTAGACCACGTCGCGGAGCGCTCCGGCGGCACCCGCCAGCGGGTGCCCCTGTTCGATGTCCCTGACCTCAGGGACTTCCTTGGCTCCCAGGCCCGCCGTCTGTTCCTGGCGGAACTCCTCGCGTCGTTTACCCGCGTGGCCAGCGGACGGTACCGGGTCCGGGGCGGTGGCAGGCCGCGGACGCGGCGGTTCAGCGAACTCGACCCGGTCCGGCTGGCCGGTCTGCTCGACGGCGTCCCGGACGCCGAGCGTCCCGGCGTCTACCGGAGGCTGGGTGACGTCTCGCTGTTCCTGGCGGGCGTCTTTCCCGACTACGCGGCGGCGTACGCCTTCGCGCCGGTCGGCGCGGCCGCGCTGCTCCGCGCGGCTCAGGTGCCCGCCGGGCAGCGCGACCGCCTGGCCGAGGCGCCCGCGATCGAACTGCTCGAGTACGTCGGCGCGCGATGGTACCGGGCCGCCTGCCGCCTGGCGCCCCTGCGCACGGCGCGGCTCGACGTCGTCGGCGAGGTGGCTGACAGGTTCCGGCAGGCGCGCCGGGTGCTGAACCACATCGCTGACCGGTACCTGTTCGGTACGGGCAGCGCCTGGTTCGCGCCGCCGGCCCCCTGACCGGCCCGATCGCGGCGGGCTCGATGGTATCGCTCCGGGCCGGTCAGCCCGGCCACCTCTAACGGCCGGGCGGGCCGCCGCCTGACGCCCAGGGGTCGTAGTCGACTTCCAGCGGCTCCTGCGGCGGACGCTCGGCTTCGGGGACGTTGCGCAGGTTCAGCCGGATCCGGGTCCAGGTGGAACTGCGCCCGCGCATGGAGTCCACCAGCACGTCGGACGGCTCCAGGTGGGGCCATACCTCCTGGTGCCGCTGCTTCCACCGGTCGAGCCCGGCCATGGCCTCGGCCTGGCTGGCCGCCCGGGCCACTTCGATAAGCGGCATTGTGCTCCGGCGGCGCCCGGTCGGCCCGCTGGCCCGGCCCGGCGCGGGCGGGGGAACCGCGGGGCCGTCGGCCCGCCGTTTCGAGGGCTGCACCCGGGGAGGCTCGCCAGCCTGCTTGTCGAAATGCGGCGGCCACGGCGCGTCGGGAAGCCCGGCGGCCTCGTGCTGGGCCGCCAGGCCCAGCAGCGGTTCCAGCGAGCCCACCGCCGAATCGATCCCTTCCCACACGTCCCCGACGGCGGCGAACCGGGCCGCCGCCGTGTCGATGGTGAACTCCTCCGGCCGGCAGCCCGGTACTTCCGGCCAGGTCAGGGGGGTCGAGACGCGGGCGTCGGGAGTGGGACGGACCGAGTAGGCGGAGGCTACCGTTCGGTCTTTCGCATTCTGGTTGTAGTCGACGAAGACCCCGTGCCGTTCCTCCTTCCACCAGCGGGCGGTGGCCACCTCTGGTGCGCGGCGCTCGACCTCGCGGGCCAGCGCGACCGCGGCGCGCCGGACCTCGGTGAAGCTCCAGCGCGGCGCGATGCGGGCGTAGATGTGAAAACCGCGGGAGCCGGAAGTCTTCGGCCAGCCGGTAAGGCCGAAGTCCTCCAGGACGTCCTTCGCCACCAGGGCTACCTGCAGGATCTGCGGCCAGTCGACCCCGGGAACCGGGTCGAGGTCGACCCGGAGTTCATCAGGGTGATCGAGATCATCCGCACGCACCGGATGGGGGTTGAGGTCGATGCAGCCGAGGTTCACGACCCACGTCAGCTGAGCGGCGTCGCGGACGACGAGCTCCTCCGCGGTACGCCCCGAAGGGAAGCTCAGCTCGATCGTCTCGATCCAGTCGGGGCGGCGCTGCGGTGCCCGCTTCTGGAAGAACGGCTCGCCGTCCGCGCCGTGCACGAACCGCTTGAGGATCATGGGCCTGCCTGCGACGCCGCGCAGCGCGCCGTCCGCCACGCTCAGGTAGTAGCGGACCAGGTCGAGCTTGGTGTGCCCGGTGCGTGGGAAGTAGACCTTGTCCGGGTTCGAGACCGTGACCGTGACGCCCGCCACCTCCAGGGTCTCCTTGCGATCCGGCATGCAGCCACGATAGCTGGGCAGCAGCCGGCGTCCGCCTGCGCTGTGGCTGGCTCCGGGCCGCGGCCCGGCGTGGGCTGGCTCCGGGCCGTGGTCAGGCGTGGGCTGGCTCCGGGCCGTGGTCAGGCGTGGGCTGGCTCGCTGTTGCCCGGGGCCGGGCACGATGCCAGGCTGGGCTCATGCGGGAGATTCCAGAGCCGGAGCGGGAGGAGTGGGTCGCCCGGCTGCGTGAGCGCGCCCGGCTGGACGCCGAGGAGCTGGTGCCGCGCCCGCCGTTCCCGGTCTATGGCCTCCTAGTGCCGGGTCTCGGCCAGGGCGCCCTGGCCGAGGCAGGCCAGGTCAACGGCGCGTGGACGATCGGCCTGGCCTTCGGCGACTGGGAGGCGCTATCCGGCCCGTGGGTCTGCGTCACGACCGTGGCACCGGATCCTGACGCACCTGATCGCGGCCCGCGGGCGAGCCTGCTTGACGCGCTCGACCAGGAGCGCAACCGTATTGCCGATCATGCGGGGGTCGACGAGGACGAGCCTGCCGAGCCGCCGGCCTTCTCCGAGACGGCTTTCATCGTCGATGGCCGCGCCGTCCCGGCCCTGCTGTGCCGGCACGGCGCGGCCTGGGCGGCCTGGCTGCCGGCTGACGGCCGCACCGTGACGCTGGTCGGCCGGGGCGTCGGTCCCGGTTCGGTGCAGCTGGCCCCCGTGGATGATCTTGCCCCGTACCTGCGGGCCCGCAACGAGATGATCGGCCGGCTGGCCGAGGCCCACGGGCGGCGGCCGCCTCCCGTGCTGCCGCCCGCCGAAGGCCTGGCCGCCTACCGCGCGCTGATCGACCAGATGCTGGGCTCTCAGGCGCGGTTGCTGGCCGCCCTTCAGGCCGACCGTACTCCGCGCCACACGGCGGACGAGGGCGCGGTCCAGGACGCGATGTGGCAGCGCGCGGTGGGGGAGCAGGCCCGCCTGTCCGGTTCCACCCGGCGGGAGGCCGATGACGTCGTCACGCTGGTGGTCAACCACGTCGGCCACCTGGCCGAGCGATTCCTGTGGTTCGCGGCGGATCGGGCGCTGCGCGAAGCCGCCATCGACGAGACGCTGCGTTACTCGGTGCTGGGCGAGGATGTCCCGAGCCGGGCGGCGCAACGGGCCTGGCGCCGCTATTGGAACAGGCACCTCTCCCTCATCTCGGCCGAGGAGGAAGAGTATCCGCAGACCCTCTGGGACCTGCACGAGGATCTCCTGCCGAGCTGGCAGGACGCGTGGCGGGCCTGGACCCAGGGGCGCTGACCAGGCCAGCGTGACCGGCCCGGCGTGCCCGCTGTCCATAGCCTGGCCGCCTGGTCCGGGTCCGGCCTCGGGCGCCCGGCCGTTCTCAGCCGGCTTGCGGCTGGTTCAGCTGCGCATGTCCGCGACGATCGAGATGATCTCACGGATGGTCGAGCGCAGGATCCGCACCCGGGACAGCGCGACCAGCCGGTCGGCGAGCGGCACCGTCCGGTCGATCAACTGGTAGGTCTTCGCGCAGCCCGGCGAGGTGTCGTGGACCCAGAACAAGATGACGCCCAGCGAATACAGCCAGAGCAACTCGGGCAGCTGGCCGCGCAGCTCACGGTCGATCCTGGTACTTGAGCCGTCAACAACCTCGCGGAACAGCGCGATCGCCGCCTCACGGGCCGGGCTCGATTCTTTACTGAACGGACTCAGCGGGCTGCTGGGTTCGGCCGCATGCTTGAAGAACCGGGCCGCGAATCCGTGGTAGGGCCCCGACACGTCGATCATGGCGCGCAATGTGCCGCGCAGCCGTGGCGCGAACTCGGTCTCGGTCTCCAGGATGGCGCGGCAGGCCGCCACGTGGTCGGCGTGGCTGTGCTCGTAGAACTGCTGGACTAGCTCCTCCTTGGAGCCGAAGTAGTAGTAGGCGTTGCCGGTCGAGACCCCGGCCTGCTGGGCGATGGCACGCATGGTGGTCGCCTCGTAGCCGTTCTCCCGGAACAACCGCAGCGCCGCCTCGGTGATGGCGGTCCTGGTCTGCTCGGCGCGGGGGGTGAGATCGGGCTCGGCCACATAGGTCAATGTAGGGCCTGCCGTGGCCGGGGCCGCCATAGCCCCTGGTCCCGTGGGCTGGCCTGGCCGGCCTGACCGGCCTGGTCGGCCTGGTCGGCCTGGCCAGCCTGGCCAGGCCAGTTGGCCTGCCCATCCGCCGTCGTGGTGTCGGCCGCCGCCCGTGCGTCTCGCGTGCCGGCCCCCGGCGGCGCGGTCGCGGCAGGCAGCGGCGGGACCGTCTCCGGCAGGCGGGGCTGCGGCAAGCCATGCCCAGGCCGCTCCGGTGCCGGCGGGACCCGCTGGAAGGCCTGAGCCTGCGTGCGGCGCCGGAGCCGGGTGAGGAAACTGATGTTCGCCAGGTACAGGGCACCCAGCACCAGGAGCACCTCGCCGATCTTGAGCGAGAGCACCTGGATCACCTGGCGGGCACTGCCTATCTCACCGGACATGCGCATCGTGAGGGTGACGAAGCCCAGGTTGAGCAGGTAGAACCCGACCACGAGCAGGCGGCTGACGGCCTGGGCGGGCGCTGCCTGGCCGGCGAACACATCCTGCAGGAAGACCCGGCCGCTGCGCGACAGGGCCGAGCCCACGAACACCGTGAGGGCGACGCTGATGGCCAGATACGCGACGTAGGTGACGACAACACCCATGGCGGTTCCCCTCGGCTCGCGGAAGTACTTGAACATGTTCAAGTCTCGTCGCGGCGGCCAGCCATGTCTATGTGACATTGAACACGTTCAACTGTGCTAGCCCGGGGGACAACCCTCGGGCTGCCGGGCCCCCGGGCCGCGGGCCTACCCCACCTCGAGGAACTGCGCGGGGACGACCGGCACGGGGTCCCCTGCTACCTCCTGCACGGCGAACGATCGTCGGGCCAGTACTCTTCCGGCACCCTGGTCGGCGCGGGTGAGTCGCTGGGCATCGGCATCGACGGCTTCTCGGCCACTGGAACCTGAGCCACGCCGTTCAGCGGCGCGCGGCAGCTTCGTGCCTGGCTTCCTCACGTTCCAGGCGCTCGTACAGCCCGTCCAGAGTCGATGCGTCTACTGTCCAGGTGGCGCGGGGGACCGCCTGCCAGCCTTCGGCGGCCTGCGAGATGCGCCACTGCGGGAACCGCTTCCGCGTCTCGGACAGCGTGCGGGCCGGGCGGCCTGCCGCAGCGGGGCCGGTCACGCCGCGCCATCCGGCACGTCGGCCAGCACGTTGGCAACGCGGCTCGCCGCCGCGGCGGCCTCACTGGCGGGGCCGATCCGCTCAGCCCACGACCACCAGTAGAAGCCCTGGTCCACGAGAATCATCTCGGTCAGCGCTGACGCATCGGGGTTCCAGGCGGTTAAGTACGGCGGACGGCCGTCCGAGATGGTGATCGTGGCCGCGAATCCGCGGGCGCCGAGCTCGGCGGCCAGCTTCTCCAGGTCGGCGGTGTCTGTACCGGGCATGCTTCCTGACCTCTCCCGTTTGCCCTGCTGGTGGGCCCGCCTGCCGGCGCGCACACCGGTATTTGTACACTGTTAGTGTCTAATGACATCAACCTTCCGTCAATCCCGGCCAGACATAGCGGCACGTCGTTGTAAGTGTCTTAGTACGCTGACATTGATCTTTGAGGGAGAGCAACAGGTGATGGCACCAGCCGTGCGGCGCCCCGACCCGCCGTATATGCAGATCGTGGACCACATACGGCGGCAGATCAGATCTGGCCAGTTCAGCGACGGCGATCTAGTGCCATCGACCCGCCAGCTCGCCCGCGAGTGGAAGGTCTCGGCTCCTACCGCCGCCAAGGCGCTCACGACGTTGCGCTCGGAGGGCTACGTGCGCGGCATCCCTGGAACGGGCACGATCGTGTGCGCGAGCGCAACCATGCACTACGCCGGCGGTGACCGCCTCCGGGCCATTGCTCAGACCGGGCGGATTTACCCACCCAACGAGTACGCCACGATCACGTCAGCCGAGCTTGTATCCGCACCAGACGCCATAGCCGACGCGCTCGGCTTGGACATTGGCGCTGAGGTGATCCGGCGGCACAGGATCACCTACCGCGACGACGTCCCCGTCTCGGCGTCCACTTCGTGGCTCCCAGGAGAGATGGCCGCAACCGCCCCGCGGCTGCTCAGCACGGAGCGGATCATAGAGGGCACCACTGGCTACATCGAGCATGTCACCGGGCGCACCGTGGTGCGGGGCCTTGACCAAGAGTCCGCCCGGGCCGCAGGCCGGCAAGACGCCGACGAGCTCGGGGTGCCCATCGGCTCCCCGGTCGCATGCGGGCGGAACTGGTGGTACGACGCCGATGGTGACATCGTCGAGTACGGCGAACGAGCCTCAATTCCCGGCCGCTGGTCAGCGCACCATTATGAGATCGCCCGGGACGAGGGCACACGACAATGAAACACCTGCACTCAGGCAAGATCCGCGACTTGTACGCCGATGGCGAGGACTTGATCTTGGTCGCTTCGGACAAGGTCAGCGTGTACGACGTCGTGCTGCCCACCCCGATACCGGGGAAGGGCAAGATCCTTACTCAGCTGTCGCTGTGGTGGTTCGAGCGCCTAGCCGACGTCGTGCCGAATCACGTCATCTCGGCCACGGATGTCCCGGCCGAATGGGCCGGCCGGGCCATCCGCTGCCAGCGTCTGGACATGATCCCGGTCGAGTGCATCGCCCGCGGTTACCTCGCCGGTCTTGGCCTGGGCTCCTACCGGGCGACCGGCACCGTATCGGGCGTGCCGCTCCCGGAGGGTCTGGCCGAGGGCTCGAAACTGCCTGAACCGATCTTCACGCCGACCACCAAGGCGACAACCGGTCACGACGAGTTCCTGACCTTCGATGACGTCGAGTCCCAGGTCGGCGCCGAGACCGCGGCTGAGCTGCGCCGGATCACGCTTGAGGTATACCGCCGCGGCGCGGACCTGGCCGCCGGGCGCGGGGTCATCATTGCCGACACGAAGCTCGAATTCGGCCGCGCGCCTGATGGCTCCGTCGTGCTGGCCGACGAGGTGCTGACCTCCGACTCGTCGCGGTTCTGGGCAGCGGAGGACTGGCATCCTGGCCGGCCACAGCGGTATCTCGACAAGCAGGTTGTCCGTGACTGGTCCAGCACCATCACGAACTGCGCGGCG
>Ga0207684_10005158_pt1 | contig 12159 bp, 12 predicted proteins | sample KBSK5501metaG_FD_184342 | JGI IMG/M metagenome (GOLD analysis project Ga0207684, IMG submission 184342) | Corn, switchgrass and miscanthus rhizosphere microbial communities from Kellogg Biological Station, Michigan, USA - KBS K5-50-1 metaG... | ecosystem: Host-associated > Plants > Roots >... | reverse complement strand
TGCCGGCGGCGGTGCCACCACAGGGGGGACCTGAGGCGGGAAAGGAACCTTAGCCGTCCCCGCCGCCCTATTTGACGGTGACCGTGGCGCCGGCGCCCTCCAGGGCCGCCCTGGCCTTCTCGGCCGCCTCCTTGTTCGCCCGCTCGAGGACCGGCTGCGGGGCGCCGTCCACCAGGTCCTTGGCCTCCTTGAGGCCGAGGCTGGTCAGCGACCGGACCTCCTTGATGACCTGGATCTTCTTGTCGCCCGCCGCCTCCAGGATGACGTCGAACTCGTCCTTCTCCTCGACCTCCGGCGCGGGGGCGGCACCGCCGGGCGCAGCCGCCTGGGCCACCGCGACCGGGGCCGCGGCCTTCACGTCGAAGGCCTCCTCGAACTGCTTCACGAAGTCCGACAGCTCCAGGAGGGTCATCTCCTTGAACGCGTCGAGCAGTTCCGTGGTGCTCAGCTTCGGCATGGTTGTCAGTCCTCCGTTGGTTCTTCAGGCGCCGCCGGCGGATCGGCATCGGCCGCGGCGGTTCCGTTCTGTATCGAATCGTGGGATGGGGTAGCGGGATCGGAGTCATCCGTGGCGGCCTCGGCCTGAGCCGGGGCGGCCTCGGCCTGCCACTTGGCCTCGAGCGCGGCGGCCAGCCTGGCCATCTGGGTGGGCAGCGCGGCCATCGTGGCCGCGGCGTTCGCCATCGAGGCCTTCATGGCGCCGGCCAGCATCGCCAGCAGCACCTCGCGGGACTCGAGGTCGGCCAGCCGGGCGATCTCGGCGGGGGTCATCGGCCGCCCGTCGATGACACCACCCTTGATCTCCAGCGCGGGGTTGGCCCTGGCGAAGTCGCGCAGTCCCTTGGCGGCCTCCACCACGTCGCCGCTGACGAAGGCGATCGCCGACGGCCCGGTCAGCAGGTCGCCGATCTGGTCGGCGACGCCGGCCTCGGCCGCCGCGATCTTCGTCAGGGTGTTCTTGACCACGGCGAACGTGGCCCGCTCGCCGAGCGCGCGGCGCAGTTCGGCCAGCTGGGCGACGGTCAGCCCGCGGTAGTTGGCCAATACGGCCCCGCTCGAGGTCTGGAACCGCTCGGTGAGCTCGGCTACCGTGGCCACTTTCTCAGCGTTCGGCATGGGCCTCCTTTCGGGTCCGGGTCCGGTCCGGTTGTCGTGCTCGGCCCGCGAAAGGCGCCCACAAGGCGAACGCCCCGGCGCAGGGCACCAGGGCGTGACACCGCCCGGCATGGGCGGTTCAGCTCGGACACCTGCGCGGGCCGCCCGCTCTCGCGGGTCCTTCGGTCACCGCGTGCGCGCACGCGCCGACGGCCGACGGTCTTTGGCTCGCCTCAGCGTACGCGCCCCGCTCCGCCGCCACCAAATCGGCGGCCCCGGGGCTCAGCTGGCCGCGTCCTGCATGTCCTCGGTCAGCCCGCGGGTCTTGGCCGGGTCGACCGGGATGCTCGGCCCCATCGTGGTGGTGATCGCGGCCTTCTTCAGGTAGCGGCCCTTCGCGGCCGACGGCTTCAGCCGCAGCACCTCGTCGATGGCGGCGGCGTAGTTCTCCACCAGGGCCCGGTCGGCGAACGACGCCTTGCCGATGATGAAGTGCAGGTTGCCGTGCCGGTCCACGCGGAACTCGATCTTGCCGCCCTTGATGTCGGTAACCGCCCGGCCCACGTCCGGGGTGACCGTGCCGGTCTTGGGGTTGGGCATGAGGCCGCGCGGGCCGAGGATCCGGCCCAGCCGGCCGACCTTGCCCATCATGTCCGGGGTGGCGACCACGGCGTCGAAGTCGAGCCACCCGCCCTGGATGCGCTCGATCAGGTCGTCGCTGCCGACGTGATCAGCCCCGGCGGCCCGCGCCTCCTCGGCCCGGTCACCGGTGGCGAAGACCAGCACGCGCGCGGTCTTGCCGGTGCCGTTCGGCAGGTTCACCGTGCCGCGGACCATCTGGTCCGCCTTGCGCGGGTCCACGCCGAGCCGCAGCGCCACCTCCACCGTGGGGTCGAATGTGGCGGGCGAGGTCTTCCTGGCCAGCGCCACCGCCTCGGCGGGGCTGTAGAGCCGGGTCTTGTCGATCTGGGCCGCCCCGGCGCGGTACCCCTTGCTGCGCTTCATGGTGTCTCCTTCTCCTTGCGAGGAGGTCGTGGTCAGCGGGCCAGCGCGGGCCCTGCCACGGGCAGGTGGGCGGTGCTCAGCCCTGGACGGTGATGCCCATCGAGCGGGCCGTACCGGCGATGATCTTCTCGGCCGCCTCCATCGAGGTGGCGTTCAGGTCGGGCATCTTGGTCTGCGCGATCTCGCGCACCTGCGCGGCCGTGATAGACCCGACCTTGGTCAGGTTCGGCTGGCCGCTGCCCTTGGCCACGCCCGCCGCCTTCTTGATCAGCTCGGGCGCGGGCGGCGTCTTGGTGATGAACGAGAACGACCTGTCCTCGTAGATCGTGATCTCCACCGGGATCACGTTCCCTCGCTGGGACTCCGTCGCCGCGTTGTACTGCTTGCAGAAGTCCATGATGTTGACGCCGTGCGGGCCGAGTGCGGTGCCCACCGGCGGCGCCGGGGTGGCCGCGCCCGCGTTGAGCTGCACCTTGACCACCGCAGCGATCTTCTTCTTTCTCGGAGCGGCCATCAGCTGCTGTCCTTATCTCGCCTTATCTCGGCATGTGCCTGGGTCAGATCTTGGCGACCTGGTCGAAGGAAAGCTCGACCGGGGTCTCCCGGCCGAAGATCGACACCAGGACCTTGAGTTTCTGGGTGTCGGGATTGATCTCGTTCACGGTAGCCGGGAGGGTCGCGAACGGACCGTCCATTACTGTAACCGATTCGCCCACAGAAAATTCCACCGCGGTCCGGGTGACCTCCGCTTTCGCCGCCGTCTCCTCGGGCTCGGGGGCGAGCAGCGAGGCCACCTCGCCGAGGCTGAGCGCGGACGGCCGGCTCGACAGGCCGACGAACCCGGTGACCCCCGGGGTGTTGCGGACGACCGCCCACGACTCGTCGGTCAGCTCCATCCGGACGAGGATGTAGCCGGGCAGCACCTTCTCCGAGACCTGCTGCCGCTTGCCCCCCTTGATCTCCATCACCTGGTGCACGGGGACTTCGATCTGGAAGATGTAGTCCTCCATGTTCAGCGACTGGATGCGGCTCTCCAGGTTGGCCTTTACCCGGTTCTCGTATCCGGCGTAGGAGTGGACGACGTACCACTCACCGGGCAGGAGCCTCAGCTCAGCGGTGAACAGCGCGACCGGGTCGAGTTCCTCGGCCGCGCCCGCGCCGTCCCCAGCCTCCTCGGCCGCGCCCGCGCCGTCCCCAGCCTCCTCGGCGCCTCCGGCCTCCTCGGTGCCTCCAGACTCCTCGGCGTCCCCGGCCTCGTCGGCCTCACTGGCCTCACTGGTCACACCGGCCTCGCCGAACCCACTGGATTCGTCAGCCTCTTCAGGCTCGTAGCTCTCCTCAGGTTCGATCTCACCGAACACGTCGGCCTCACCAACCTCGCTGTCTGTGGCCGGAGCATCCTCCGTCTCATTACGGACGTGCACTCGGGACTCGGACACGATCGCTCTTCTCTCCGCTCTTTGCTGGTGGCACCGGCGCCAAAGGTCCTCCCGGCGCGCCGGCTCCCCCGGCTGTATCTCCGGCGCACGCGCCAGTACTACCGTTCCCTGCCGCGAGCCACCCCTGCCTGGCGTCCCGACGGCGCGCGGCCCGCGCCATCGGTGGGCTCAGCCGAAGGCCGCGAACACCAACTTGGTGAACCCGTAGTCCAGGCTGGTCACGATCACGACCATCACGAGCACGAACACCAGGGACACGATCGTGTAGGTGCGCAGTTCCCGGCGGGTCGGCCAGATCACCTTGCGCAGTTCGGCGATGACCTGCCGGACGAAGAGCGCGGGAGTCGTCCGGTCCCGCTTGGCCGGGCCCCCGGGCTTGTCCCGCTTCTCCGTGCGCTGCCTTCGCAGCTGAGTCGCCATGTCCTCACCTGAACGCGGTCGTGTCACTACTTTGGTGCCGCCGGCCCGCGAACCGCGAACCGTGCTCGCAGGGCAGGAGGGACTCGAACCCCCAACCACCGGTTTTGGAGACCGGGACTCTAGCCAATTGAGCTACTGCCCTGTGATGGCCTGGCCGGGTTGGCTGTACCACCTCTGGCGGCGCTCCCCGGCGCGGGCCTCGTCAGCCCGTGCGGCTGCGCGGGGCCGGTGAAGTGAACCGCCACCAATGGGTGCAGTGTAGTTGCCCGGCGCTGCGGCGTCGAACCGCCAAGGCCAGCGATGACCGGCGCCGCGCTCCTGCAGTGACAGTATGGGGTCATGACGGACCCCCCTCGCCGCATCTCCCGGCGTGTCGGCGCCATTACCGAATCGGCGACGCTCGCCGTGGACGCCAAGGCCAAAGCGCTCAAGGCGGCCGGCCGCCCGGTGATCGGCTTCGGCGCGGGCGAACCGGACTTCCCGACGCCCGGCTACATCGTGGCGGCCGCTCAGGAAGCCTGCGCCGAGCCCCGGTTCCACCACTACTCGGCCACGCCTGGGCTGCCGGAGCTGCGGGAGGCGGTCGCCGCGAAGACGGCCCGCGACTCCGGGTACCAGGTCAGCGCGAGCCAGGTGCTGATCACCAACGGCGGCAAGCAGGCCGCCTACGAGGCGTTCGCGACGCTGCTGGATCCCAGCGACGAGGTGCTGCTGCCCACGCCCTACTGGACCACCTACCCGGAGGCGATCGCGCTGGCCGGCGGCGTACCGGTGCCGGTCATGACCGACGAGCGGTCCGGCTACCTGACGTCGGTCGCGGACCTGGAGGCCGCCCGCACCCCCCGGACCAAGGTGCTGCTGTTCGTGTCGCCGTCCAACCCGACCGGCGCGGTCTACCCGCCGGGCCAGGTGGCCGAGATCGGCCGGTGGGCGGCCGAGGCCGGGCTCTGGGTGGTCACCGACGAGATCTACGAGCACCTGGTGTACGACGACGCCAGGTTCGCCTCGATGCCGGTGGCGGCGCCCGAGCTGGCCGGCCAGTGCGTGGTACTCAACGGGGTGGCGAAGACCTACGCGATGACCGGGTGGCGGGTCGGCTGGATGATCGCCCCGCCGGACGTGATCAAGGCGGCCGCCAACCTCCAGTCGCACGCCACCTCCAACGTCTGCAACGTCGCTCAGGCGGCCGCGCTCGCCGCGGTCAGCGGGGATCTGGCGGCGGTTGAGCGCATGCGCACAGCTTTCGGCCGGCGCCGGCTCACCATGACCACCATGCTTAACGAAATTCCCGGGGTGACCTGCCCCCTCCCCGAGGGAGCTTTTTACTGCTACCCATCAGTCAAAGGCGTGCTCGGCAACGAACTCGCCGGGCAGCGGCCCGCGAGCACCGCGGAGCTGGCCGAGGTCATCCTGGATCACGCCGACGTTGCCGTGGTGCCCGGCGAGGCGTTTGGCACGCCGGGGTACTTCCGGCTGTCCTGCGCGCTGGGCGACGCCGACCTGGAGGAAGGGATCACCAGGCTGGGCAAGCTGCTGGCGCAGGCGAAGTAGCGCCACGGCGACCGTGCGCCCCCTCGCCGCCCTGCCCAAGGCGCACCTGCACCTCCACTTCACCGGCTCCATGCGGCACCCGACGCTCGTAAGCCTTGCCGGTGAGCGCGGGGTGCACCTGCCGGAGGCGCTCGCCGCCGCCTGGCCACCGCGGCTGAGCGGTACCGACGAGCGGGGCTGGTTCCGGTTCCAGCGGCTGTACGACATCGCCCGCTCGGTGCTCCGCCGGCCCGCGGACGTGTTCCGGCTGCTCGCCGAGACCGCGCAGGACGAGCGCGCGGACGGGTCGGGCTGGCTGGAGATCCAGGTGGACCCCTCCGGCTACGCCGGGCGCTTCGGTGGCCTCACCCCCACCGTGGAACTGGTGCTGGAGGCGGCGCAGGCGGCCGCGGCCGCGACCGGGGTCGGCATCGGGGTGATCATCGCAGCGAACCGGACCAGGCATCCCCTGGACGCGCGGACGCTGGCCCGGCTCGCGGCGCAGTACGCCGGGCGGGGCGTGGTCGGGTTCGGCCTCAGCAACGACGAGCGGCGCGGGAACGCGGCCGACTTCGCGCCCGCGTTTCGCCTGGCCGACCGGGCTGGCCTGCTGCTCACCCCGCACGGGGGTGAACTGGCCGGCGCCGACAGCGTGCGGGCCTGCCTGGACGCGCTGCACGCGCACCGCGTCGGCCACGGCGTGGCCGCCGCGGCCGACCGCGACCTCACCAAGCGCCTCGCGGCCAGCGGCATCACCTGCGAGGTGTGCCCGACGTCGAACGTCGCGCTGGGGGTCGCCGCCGGCCCGGCCGACGTGCCGTTGCGCACGCTGCTCGATGAGGGGGTGCCGGTCGCGCTCGGCGCCGACGATCCGCTGTTGTTCGGCTCCCGCCTCACGGCCCAGTACGAGCTCGCCCGCGCCGCGCACGGCCTGGACGACGCCGAGATCGCCGAGCTGGCCCGGATGTCGGTGCGCGGCTCGACCGCGCCCCCAGCTACCGCAGCCCGCCTCCTGGCAGGCATCGACGCCTGGCTGGCAACCCCCGCCCCGTAACCGGCGCGGCCCGGAAGGGCTGCGGCGCGGTCAGCCTGACGCCGTCAGCTGGGCGTGACGGGGGTGAGGCTCCGCGCCTGCATGATGCGGGTCATCTTCCCCTGCCTGGTCAGCGGCCGGAGGAGCCCGGCCTTCGGCACCGACAGGGTCCTCGGCGGCAGCGGCGCGGAGGTGATGGACTCGGTGATCAGGTCGGTGTAGGTGTCCTGCTTCAGCCTGGTCAGCATGGCCTGCGCCTCGTTCTTCACCTTTGCCGCCAGACCGGCCACCGAGAATCCGGCGAGCCCGACCGTGGCCAGCAGCGCTTTGAGCCCCGAGTTGAAATGGGGCTTGGTGAGCAGCCAGGCGAAAACGCCCACTGCCGCGGCGGCCAAGGCGGCCAGGAGAAGCTGAAACCAGAACGCGCGGAGCGTCCGCCATACCAGGCGGTAATTCTTCAGCAGGTGGTAGGGCTGGATCAGCGTGGTTGGATCCTGGTCCAGAACGATCAGCTCGTACCAGCGGCGTATTTGCTCGTACAGCAGGGGATAGGCATTGGGTTCCTGCTGCCAGTCAGCCGAAGCCGCGACGCTTTTCCAGACCTGCACCGAGCCGGCGATGGCCGCTGCCGTGTAGGGATGGAAATAGGCGGAGAGGCGGCCCAAGAGCAGCTGCGTTTCGGAACAGCGCTTCGGGCCAAGCAGGAACGGCCAGGAGGCGTGGTTCGCCGGGTCGTCAAGGGACGGCTGCAATGCCCAGTACGGGTCCGCGAGTGCCCGGCCAAGCTGATATCCGCAGGCCACCGTCTTCGATTCCAGCGCAAGGATGCCCTGGACATGCCAGTCGAAGTCCTGGATCAGCGTAGCCAGGGCCTCCCATTGCCGAATAACATCACCCGGCTGCGCGCTCGCGAGGGCTTCGGCCTGTCGTTCTACCTTGGCGGAAAAGCTGCCGGGCTCCTCAGGAAGACCATTGTTCACACTGAGGCCCGAGGCCAGTTTGCCGAGCAACTGCTGGGCCTCTCCACGCAATTGCGCCAGGTCGAGTTCGTTCTCCAGCGGCAGGGGGCTCGCACCCCATTCGTACGTGTCCGGTGCGCCGGGCGGCGCCGCGCTCACGGGCGCGGGCTGCGCCGCCGCCACCGGGCCGCTAGCTCCAGGCTCCCAGCCGGGCCGATTCCGCCCGCGGACTTCGGACATGCACCAGCCCAGCCGTATCGCCGTCAAAACGTTGGTCGCGTCCCCAGGAACCGCCATGGCGTCATCCCGTCCCCATTTATCGCGGGAGCACGCGCCGCCAATCGGGCAGCCCGGCGCAACCCGCCCTGTATGGCAGAACAACGTATGGCAAGCCGCAGCAAAAGTCCCGCAACCTGGCGTCAAAGTGCCTGTGCGGCCATTGGCCGACCGCGGGGTTCCACCGATTAACGGGGGTCAGGCGAGCGTCCAGCGCCAGCTGGGCATCAGCTCGTCCAGGAGCGCCTCCGTCTCCGGCGCCATCCCGGGCGCCGGCCCGTCCAGCGAGGCGCGCGCCCAGACCTCGCCCGCCGCGGCGCGCAACAGGTGATCCTGGCCGGTGGCGTGCCCGGAGGTGAGCAGGTCCCGCCACAACAGCTCGTCGTCGGGGGAAAGCCGGAGGCCAGCTCGCGCCGCATCCATCGCGCCCTCCGGGTCCCCACCGGCTAGCCGCAGCTCGCAGAGGCGGTGCGCGGCGTCGGCGACCCGGGCGGCTACCTCGTACTCCAGTCCGTCGGTGACGATCCAGGCGTACCGGCCCCGTGGCGTTCCGCCCAGGAACGGCCCAGTCACCAGGCTCAGCGCCTGCGCCAGGCAGGCCTCCTCCCGTGCGACGCTGGCCGCCTGCCCGGCCTGCGCGACCAGGGTAAGGAACACGTGCCAGTCCACCCTCACCCCGGAGCCCAGGCGCAGCCGCCCGCCGGCGTCCGCGGCCAGGTGCGGGCGGCCGATCCCGTCGCTGCCGAGCCAGGCCTGGACCCGGGCCAGCGTCGCGTCCCGTACCTCCTCGGTAACCCCCCGGGGCCACAGCGCCGCGGTCAGCACGTTCGGGTGCACGCCGCCGGGGTGGGTGGCCAGGTAGACCACGAGCTCGGTGGCCAGGGCCGCCCGGTCCGGCTCGATCTCGCCTGACGCCCACACCGCCACCGGGCCGAGCAGGATGACCTCCACCGGCAGCACGGTGGCCGGGAGCAGGTGCGGGGCCGGCGCCGCGTCCACGGGGGGCGCGGACATCAGCGCACCGGCCGTGTCGCCCGCGGACTCGAACAGCTCCGCCATCGCCGCCTGCTGCTCGTGCGGAATGAGCTGCGCCACGACCTCGAGGCCGAGCTGAGGTGCGCGCAGCCGGCCGTCCGCCGTGACCTCCCAGGTCCAGGCCGCGCCCGGCATCTCCCCGGCGACCAGGTAGCCCGCTGCGGGCGAATGACCGGCGCGCGCGAGCGCCAGCAATCGTTCCCGCTCCGCCTCGCCCGGCGGCACCAGGCTGATCAGGTAGTGCGGCACCCACGCCTCGGGGCTGAGCCGCTCTGCTAGCTCCGGCCCCGCCACCCCGCCCCATGCCCGCCCGGCGAGCGCCGGGTCGACGCCCAAGGCGGCCAGCGCGCCCGAGACCTCGCTGGCGTGCGCCTCCAGGCCGGGCAGCGCCTCGGCCAGGCTCGGCGCGAGATGCACCCGGTCCGGTGCGAGCACCGCCAGGTCCTCGCCGCCCCCGACCAGCGTGAGATGCATCTCATCGGACCAGAGACTGGTGGCGAGCTCGGTGGCCATCGCGGCCAGAGCGTCGGCGACCAGATCGCCGGGCCCGGCCACGGCGATGACGCCCTGCGCCGCTTCCAAGTCCACCAGCACCTGCCCGGTGGCGTCCGTACCGATCGAGACCAGGCCGGGGTACGGCGCCGGGACGGTCGCCTGACCGAGATCCAGGCGCGGCGCGTCCGCCAGCGCCAGCCGCCACACTTGGCCGTCACCCACCGAGTACCAGGGCGCGGGCGCGTCCTGGCTCGCCGGGGCGACCCACAGGTCCAGGTTCTCGTCGCCGACGTGCACGGCGAACACCGTGCGCGGCATCCTGCCCTGACGCTCCAGCGCGTGGCACAGGTAGCGCAGGCCGACGTCCAGCATCCGCGCCGCGGCCTCGTCCTCGCCCAGCCGCAGCGCCAGTTCGGCCCATGCGGCATCCGGCTGCGGCGCCACCACCTGCCTGCGGTACGGCCGGCGCCGCGCCTGCCTGCGCCGCCGACGTTCAAGAACAGCCAGAACGCCAGCGGCGAGCAGCCCAGCGGCCGCGAGCTCGAGCGGATAGGCGGGGCTGGCCGCACGCGGCGCGGCCGCTGGAGGTGCGCTACGTTGCGACGGGGCCGGGCCCGGGGTGGCCGCCCGCTCCGGCGGGCTCGGCGCCACAGCCTGGGGCGCGGGCGTGGCGGGCGCGGAGGTGGTGGGCGCTGGGGTGTGCCGGGCCTCCGGGGGCCGGTGGTGCGCTCGCTCATGGGGCGGGGTGGCGGGGTTAGAACTAGCAGAGTGCCGCCCGGACGGCCTGACCCGGACGACTTCGATGCCCGGGCCGTAGGCGTCGTGGGGCATGCGGAGGATCCAGCCGGGCCGGATGAGGCTGGCGATCGTGAGCGTCGACCCGTCCGGCTGCGGACGGCCCTTGTTCAGGTCGAAGATCTCCCGGTATCGCCGGCCGTCGCCGAGATGGTTCTGCGCGATCTCCCACAGGCTCTCGTGGAACCGGCCGACCGGCGGCTGGACCACGTAGATCTTCTCGGTGTGCGCGGCCCAGCCCCCGTCGTGGTCGTGGTCACCCTCGCGCCCGTCGCCCCGCACCGCGTGTGCCGCCCCGGCCCCGTTCAGGGCAGGGCCGGCCGCGTCGGGCCGGGCCTGCGGCGTATGCGCCGCCCCGTTGGCCTCCGGGGGGACCACCATGGCCGGCGAGAACGCCTGGCCGGAGATGCGGCCGGCCGTCGCGGCCGGCCGCACCGGGCTGGCCGCCGCGACCGCGGCGACCGGGGCCAGCGCGGGTGCCACCGTGGTGGCCGCGGACAGCAGCAGCGCGGCCGCGACCAGGCGGTGCACGAGCGCCTGGATGCCCCCGGCCAGCGGCACCCGCCGCGGCATGCCGGTGTTGCGGACGGCCGCGCCGACCTCGGCGATCACGCAGCAGGCGAACTGCAGCCAGGCCAGCCACACCACCACGGCGCAGGCCTTCAGGACGGCGCTGGCCTGCAGCCGATGCGTGAACAGCGACGCCGACGGCAGGCCGTGCGGCACCGGCAGGCCGAACACGCTGATCAACGCGACCGGGATGCCCGCGAGCAGCGCGAGCAGCACCACGACGGCGGCCAGCCCGGCGAGCACATCCCCGGCGTGGCGCGCCCGCCGCGTGGGCGGGCTGGGTCTCGCGGTTCGCGTTGCCATCAGCAAGGACCTCCTTGGGTGATGCCGCATTCCGCCGTGGCGCTCGCCGAGGCGGTCTCGTGGAACGGGCCGAGCACGCCTGGCACCAGCGGGCTCGTCGCGACCGTCACCTGGACCGTCGCGACCTTCGCGCCGGGCGGCGCGACGCAGCGCACCATGGCCGCTGCGATGACCCGGTCCGCTCCGGTGCTCAGCCGCTGCCCGTAGGCGCTGACCAGCCTGGCCGCCGAGACGCAGGCGCCCGGGGCCATCACCGCGTGCCCGGTTGACCGCAAGATGGCGAGGTCGATGGTGTCGGCCGCAGCCCGCGCGGCCTGGCCGGCGATGTCGGCGGCCCGCTGCTTGGCGTTCATGGCGATCCCCCCGTCGAGGATCAGCGCCAGCAGGAAGATCACCGCGAGCGCGAACACGACGGTGAACACGGTGACCGACCCGCGCTCTGCTCGTCCCGCCCCCGCGCTCTGCTTGTCCCGCCCCCGCGCTCCGCGCCCGCCCCCGCTCGGCGCCCGCCCCCGCTCCCTGGCCCGCGTCAGCATGTGACGTCCCGGCACATGAACGGGTCGAGCGGCGCCACCGCCTGGCCGGTGAAACGCATGTGCGCGCCAAGGCCGAGCGCCGCGAACGGGCTCATGTTCACCTCGCAGCTGAGCGTGACCGAAACGTCGCCGCCCCCGGCGGGCAGCGGCCCTGCCGCCGGGTAACCGCTCACCTGGACCACCGGGTGCTGGCCGCACCAGCTGGAGGGGCCGAGATCGGCCAGCGCGGCCTCGCGGGCCAGCTGGCCCGCCGCGGCGGCGGAGCGCGCCAGCGAGGCCGCCCGGGCGGCGTCCCTGGCCGCGCCGTCGATGTGCCCCTGGACCTCGACCACCCGCGCGCCGGCCCCGAGCAGCAGGAGGAGCAGCGCCAGCGCGGGGGCGAGGACCACCATCTCCACCGAGATGGACCCCCGGCCGTCCTGGACGCCGGGGAGCCGCCGGCTCACTCGCGCCCGGTCCCGCCCGCGCTCTGCTGGCTCCGGCCCCGCCACCCCGCGCTCTGCTGGCTCCGGCCCCGCCACCCCGCGCTCTGCTAGCCCTGACCCCGCCACCCCGCCCATTAGCAGGCACCACCGGCGCTGACCGGCCGGAAACACTCCACCGGGCCGCCTGCCGTCGCCGAGATGGTCAGGTGCAGACCGAAGAAGGGGAACACCGAGTAGCCCAGC
>Ga0207684_10005154_pt1 | contig 12169 bp, 15 predicted proteins | sample KBSK5501metaG_FD_184342 | JGI IMG/M metagenome (GOLD analysis project Ga0207684, IMG submission 184342) | Corn, switchgrass and miscanthus rhizosphere microbial communities from Kellogg Biological Station, Michigan, USA - KBS K5-50-1 metaG... | ecosystem: Host-associated > Plants > Roots >... | reverse complement strand
ACCGCTGCCCTTACGACCCCACCAAGTATGCTCCCGCCAACTTGTGAAAAACTCTTCCAAAATTATTGACGGACCAACTCAGATGTCTCCTTGAGGGGATCTTCAAGTTCCAGAGTTAAAGCTGGAGTGTTTCCGAGTTAATTGCGACGGGCGTTCGAATTTAGAAGTTGCGCGCGAAGAGAGGCTCGGCCGCAGTTTGTCCGCGTTCGACATATCCGCCGGCAAAATCGATGCTGCAAACGCTGCCGAAGCGCGCGTGCGGGCCATAGGCCGCTCCAGCATAATTAAACTTCGAAGCAAAAATGTTGGCGCGATGCTTCCGTGCCGGTAGTCCATCGTCGATGATCAAAGCGAGCACAATGTCGCGCGCGCTGTTTTTTCCGTAGGAAATATTCTCGCCCCAGGCTGCCGTCCAACTTCCGTAACGATTCATCCGCTTGGCTGGATTTCCATGGCCGATGGCCCCACCAGTCTGTTCGGCGCAGTGGTCGGCAGCGCCTCTGCACATGCCGGACGAAAGGGTTAACGGCTGGAGTGGTTTCGCCGAACGGAGAAAGCGAATGGCTTCATCGACTGCGCCCAAACCTTCGCGCGTATAAATCCGAGTCTGGCCGGGAAGAACGAGATAGCGACCGTTAAAATGAGCATGCAAATCTTCCAGAAACGCCGCGTAAGCAGGAGGATTTTGCCGGGCCAGATTCATCTCCCGGATAACCGCGGTGGGGGAAACGGCGTCGTGTTCTGCGCTCAAAACGGGAAGGATTGAAGCAAAGAAGCAAGCCGCCCAAAGTATGGCATATCGAGTCATTATGATGTTTATAGCAAGCAGGCAGAGTGCCAGTGATTCGGCTGGAATGACCGCCAAACGAGGCCGTGAGCGACCGCCGCCAAAAGAAAACGCCAGTCTTGAGCCTTCAGTTGACACTCCCGGCTCTCGCCCGTAGTTTCCGTGCCCTTTTTTAGCCTCTGATGAAGACCTTTTCTGCCAAAGCCAACGAGGTTCAGCGCCAGTGGTGGCTTATTGATGCCAACAATCAGGTGCTTGGCAACGTCGCCGTTAAAGCGGCCAATTTACTCCGCGGAAAAGAGAAACCTATCTTTACACCCCACGTCGACACGGGCGACTTCGTGATCGTAATTAACGCGGAGAAAGTCCGAGTGACCGGCAAAAAGGAGGAGAGCAAGACCTACATGAGCTTTTCCGGATACGTGGGCGGTCACAAATCGGAGAATGTTAGAGCGCGGCGCTCGCGGCATCCCGAGTTGTTAATTGAAAGAGCGATCCGTGGAATGATTCCTCACAATCGACTGGGCCGCGCCGTTTACCGGAAACTCAAAGTCTATCGAGGCGAATCTCACCCCCACGCCGCTCAACAACCGCAGCCGGTGACATTATCGTAAGGTTCAATCCATGGCACAGGAATTTATTGCAACAGGACGGCGTAAAACATCGGTGGCGCGCATTCGCATGACGCCCGGCAGCGGCAAGATTGATATCAACGGCCGTAGCTTTGAAGACTATTTCCCCACAGCCCCGCTGCAAAATGCAGTCCTACAGCCTCTTCAGGCCGCAAAGGTGGTGAACACTTACGATTTATCGATCAACACCACCGGCGGCGGAATGGCCGGTCAGGCCGGCGCCGCACGTCTCGCCATTTCGCGCGCCCTTTTGCAAGCCGATGCTAATCTGCGCGCCACTCTGAAAGCTGACGGGCTTCTGCGACGAGATCCGCGAATGAAAGAACGCAAGAAGTCGGGACAGCCTGGGGCGCGCAAGCGGTTCCAATTTTCGAAACGCTAATCTCGTTTCGAGCGACACGCCCAGCTTGGCCTAGACGGGGTCGAACGGGCGTCCTATAAGGTCTATCTTCCCGGAAAGCGTTTCTCCCGGAAAAAAATTCCAGGCGGCTCTTGCTCTTGGTTGCTATCGTCGCCATACGTTTGCCGGGATTTTAATTGATCATTGCTGGCGTCGGTTTTCGTCGAATTGTCATCCTGATCCCGCAGTTGCGGGAGAAGGATCTCTCATAAGCTCATTTGATCACGCCCTTTTCGGCTAGAATAATATTGGCTTCGCTTGTGAGATCAGCGCTCCGCCCAGTCGCGATCCCGAAGGGCGGGATGACAATCAGAGAGTAATTATGCTTATGGTGTCATCCTAAACGAAGTGAAGGAAGGATCTGTCACAGGCTGATTGATTGCGCGATTTAAAGGAAAAGTATTGTGTGCCTTTTGCAACGTCAGCGCTCCATCCAGCCGCCCGGCACTCCCTCGCAAAAACCGGGCGTCTATGGTTTCGGCTTTGCCGTCGGCGCTGCCGCCGGTACTGGGGCGCTCGGCAGGGCCATCGGTGGACGCACCGACAACGGCGGACTTGCCGATGGAACCTGTGCAGTTGGCGATGTCGCACTCGGCTCAATGGCTGGCTTGAGAGAGCTTAGTTCTCGGGCTGCCTCCGAAGCCCAAAAACTGGTGCCGTACTGATTGATGACTGTCTCGCAGATGCGACGCGCCTCCTCCAATTGGTTCTTGGCTTTCAGTAGCCGAACTGCAGACATCAATGCGAGCGGCGCATTGAAACTCTTCGGATATTTCGCAGCAATTTGACGGTACATTGCCAACGCTTCATCCGCCTTTCCTAACGACTCGAGATTAACTGCGATCGCCATTTGCGCCGTGCTGGCGAGCTCGTGTTTCGGGTTCTTAGTCACAAAAGTTTGCAGCGTCGCACTCGACTCGACATATTTCCGCTCATTGCGCTGCGCTTCGGCCAATAAGAGGTAAGCGGACGCGCCGGCGGCCGTATTCGGATAGCGCGCGATGACCTGCTGGTAATCTTGCGAGGTTTTTGCTGCGGAGAGCAGGCCGGAAGCAGCCGACTCCTGGCGTTCGGCATAAAACCAATAACCGGCGAAACCGATAATTAACAGGATCGCGACAACAATTGCCGCAACAATCTCTCTCCTGAATCTGTACCAAAGAACATGGGCATCGAGCGCAGCATCGCGGTTGATCGTGGGAGTTGTCGGCATGTTCGATGGATAATTCTATCGGCGGTTAGAAAAGGCGCGAGCGTCGTCTTATGCCACGCGAAGGTTTTCAGCGCAAGCGGGAGAAGGCCGCGAGCACAGGCGCGCGCGATTTTGATATGATGAGCCCGGATGAACCCACGCCAGCAATGCAAAACCCGGAGAAAGATCCGAAAGATTGGACGACGGGCGATGAGCCGATGACCGGCCCTCAGCGCTCGTACCTTCAAACATTGTGTCGCGAAGCTGGCGAACAGTTTGATGAGAACCTAACCAAAGCGGAAGCGTCGAAAAAGATTGAAGAACTCCAAGAAAAAACTGGGCGGGGCAAATAGGCGCGATCTCCAGTCGCGCTTACAAAAATAAAAAGCGGCCAAGAGGCCGCTGCTACATTCCCCGTCGGCCGTTTCTAGTTCGAGCAAGCTTCATTTTGCTGGATGAGCGTGTGTCCGCTTTTAAATACTTTCTCATTAAGCTGAGCGCTTCACGATTTTCTTTGGGCGTATTTGAAACCGTGCAATCGGATGGGACAAAAAGCGTGTAATCCCACATGTAAGCGTCGTTTGCGGTGAAAAGAACACAATAATTCCCGGCGATTCCAGTGATGATCAGGCGTTTGGCTCCAAGATAACGCAGGAGCGTCTCAAGCGTTGAGGAGAAAAATCCCGAATGCTTAGGCTTGAGCACAAAATAATCGTCACGTTCCGGGCGCAAGAGGTCGACGATCTGGCGTGCTTTGCCTCGGCGACAATGTTCGACCAGAGATGGCAAATCCGAACGCCAGCGGCCGAAATTATCATTAACGTAAATAACGGGAATGCCGGCGTGTTTTACTGGCCTTTTAAATTTTGCCAATCTGCGCGCCATCGCCACCGCCTAACGTAAGAGTTGGTTCGCCTCCGGAAAATCCAGATCGTTGATGACGTCAACAATCAACAAGACAGTCTCGGATTTGTCCGGCGCGCTGCCATGAAGATCGTCGTTTTTCGCCGGCATAAAGAAAGCGGGGCGGTGGTTACCGCCCCTCGCTTAACATCGATGGCGAGCTCTAACGCTTTTTCTTGCGCCCGCCCTTCCTCGAACTCGCTTTGCTACTCTTCTTCCCGCGACCGCTTCCACTTTTCTTTCCACCCTTATCGGACTTGTTCACGGTCGCCCAAGCGCGGGCCTTGGCTGTTTCTTTGCTCACGCCACGCTTCTCGTAGCCCTCTTCGATGTGTTCCGCTTTCCGTTTCTGTTTCGACGTGTATTTCTTCTTGCTACCTCGTGCCATAAATTACGTCCCTTGGTTACGTTAGTCCGGAAACGGACTGCACAGTTTTAAGCTAATTAACGCATTCCACGTCGTGGATGGATTTGCCTAACTGGCGCGGGAATTGGGTTGCGTGACAAACGATTTTCCGATGCGAACCCGCCTACCAGCGATGACTTCCTACAGCTTGACGGGCGCGTGTTGAGGAAGTGCTTTTACCAATCCAGGTAACCGCAATCACGAACGATAAAATCCGAGCGAAACATGCCATTGGCAGCGCGTCGCACAACCTTCGTAGGCCAAACAAAAATCCCGCCGAAGCGGGACGAGATATCCGTGTACTTGCTTGTAACTAAGGCCTATAGCTTGCGCCGACCCGTCACAGTTCCAAGCAGCCCGAGGCCGACAAGCATCAGCGCATAAGTTTCGGGTTCTGGGACGACGACGGTAGCGGTAGTGTCGACGCTGCCGCTCACGCAGGCCGGGCCGCCTGGACATTCACCCGGATATAACGGATGCAAGGCACTAAAGGATGACCCTAATTCTAAGTCGGCAGGGCCACCGAACAACGCGACAATGGAGTTGGTGTCGAAAAAGCTGTTGGCAATGCCGCCGGCGCTGGTGTCCACGTCGAGCAAGCCAGTGCCGAAGCCGGTCGGGACCAGGGTGCCGATGTTAGCGCCGGTGCCGACAAAGGTGTTCCCAGCCGCGTCAATGGCGTGTCCCTTCAGCGTAAGGAACAACGTCCCGTTTGTGGCTTCAGCCAGGTCGCCGGCGGAGCCACCGGCGTTCGAGGTGGTAAAGTCATTGTCTGCACCGAATCCAAGGTAGTAATTGATAAAGCCGCCCGAGAACTTGATTTCCGTCGGACTGATCGACGAGACGGTGTAGCCACCGAACTGGAAGGTGAGCTCGCAATCGGGGCACAGCGATCCGACGGCGGTGGAGTTGATCGAGTCCACCTTACCGTAGCCGGAAAGAGTGTCGCCGATAACGGTCGGGACGTTCTCATATATTTGACCAACCGAAAAGGTCGGCCCGACGGGAACATTCAAGCCACCGATGTCGACGGCCAGCGCAATGCTCGATGCGCTTAATAGAGTGAAACCTGCTGCCACGATCCGAATCATTTTCTTCATTGTTGCTCCTTGGTTTAAAGATGAGACGCGTCCAACTAAGTCTGAGAACTCAATTCTACCGGAATGGATTGTCGGATGTTGTCGTACAGAAGTCTAATAATAATTATTTCTATGAGAATTACTGCACAGGTGCGCTTTTGTTTAGCGGCACGCTCCCCAATTGACGATGTGCAACGGGAAGAGACGCAGCACGAGCTCAAGCGTTAATCTCGTGAGGCGCGCTAAAACGAACTTGATGTGCAGCCACTAAGGTCTTCTGCCTGTACGGCTTGACTTGAGACTGTTGTCGGGGAAAGCCACTAGAAAACCAAGCAGGTTTCGATAATTCGATTTCCTCTTTTGCCGAGAGTCTACGGCGACTTTGCCTGAAACATCGACTGTGATCGATATACACTCGCCGCCCTTTTTTCCGGCGATAGCATTTCAGATATGAATGCGTTTTATGATGCTATCGCACCGGTGCTCGGTTTGGGCGTGGAACCAAAGGACCTGACGTTCCTGCAAATTTCCCTGCGGGGAATCATCGTTTTTCTAGCCACCTTGATCATGATCCGCTGTGGCCATAAACGGTCTCTCGCGCGTAAGACCGCGTTTGATGCCGTCTTGATTGTCATTGTCGCTTCCGTTCTCTCCCGCGCCATCAACGGGACCGCCGCATTTTTCGCGACCCTGGGCGGAAGTTTGGTCATCGTCCTCGTGCATCGGCTTCTCGCCTTCATCGCCTATTATTCGCACGGGTTTGGCGTACTCATCAAAGGCCGGCCCGATCTAATCATTGAGAATGGCGATTTGATCCTCGGCAGCATGCGACGCAATCACATTTCCAGGCATGATGTCGAAGAAGATTTGCGCCTGGAGGCGAGGACTGAGGATCTTAAGAAGATTCGGATCGGTTACGTCGAACGCAGCGGCGACATCAGTTTCATCGAAAAATAGCAAGGAAGGGTGTGCGCAGCCTGCCCTGAGCGAAAGTCTTGCCCTGAGCGAAGTCGAACGGGTCGAACGAGTCGCGTCTCACAAAATTGTAGCGGTGGTTGCGTCAACCACCGATCCATCTAAACAGGCGCTCGCCGCGGCGAGTGCCTCTACAATTGCATTGAAACATTGGACGTTGAGCGTTGGATGTTGAACGTTGCTGCTGTGGTTCCACACGATAAGCTTTTCATTCCCGGCCCGGTCGAGGTTTCGCCCAAAACGCTCGCCGCGTTTTCGCGGCCAATGATCGGGCATCGCGGCGGAGATTTTAAGAATCTTTACCGCGCGATTCACCCTGATCTCCAGACTCTTTTCGCTACGACACAGCCGGTTTTTCTTTCCACCTCGTCGGCCTGGGGCGTGATGGAAGCCGCGGTTCGTAATCTGGTCGATCGCGGCGTGCTCAATTGCATGTGCGGCGCGTTCTCCGACAAATGGTTCGAGGTAGCCAAACGCTGCGGAAAGAATGCTGAGCCGCTGCAGGTCGAATGGGGAAAACATATCGACCACAAAGCGGTAGATCGGCAACTTGCGACCGGAAAATTCGACACCGTCACCCTGATTCACAACGAAACCTCCACCGGCGTGATGAATCCCCTCGGTGAAATCTGCTGCACCCTCGCGAAATACCCCGAAATCGCACTGATCGTCGATACGGTCTCGTCCTTCGCCGGAGTGAAAATCGAGATGGATGCGCTCGGGATCGATGTCATGCTGACCGGCTCGCAAAAAGCTCTCGCGCTTCCGCCCGGTTTTTCACTCTTTTCCGTTTCCGACAAAGCCTTCGCCCGCGCTGAAAAAATCTCAAACCGCGGTTTCTATTTCGATTTCATTGAGTTCAAAAAACAACAGGCCGAATGGATGACACCAAGCACTCCCAGCATCGGTCACATCCATGCGCTGCAATCAAAGCTGGAGGAAATTTTCGAGGAAGGGCTCGATGTGCGCTTCGACCGTCACGCGCGCACCAACGCGCTCGTGCACGACTGGGTGCGCCGAACGGGCTTCGATTTCTTTGCCGAAGAAGGTTTTCGCTCAAAAACGCTCACCTGCGTACGAAACAATTGCGGAATTGATGTGGTCAAACTCGCACGCGATCTCCGAGAAAAACATCATATCGTGATTGATCCCGGCTACGGCAAAATCAGAGGTCAAACCTTTCGTCTCTCCAACATGGGCGACGAAACCGATGAGACCGTTTCGCATCTGCTCTCCTGTCTTGACGATTGTCTTGGGTAGCGCGAAAACCGAATTCCGTTTGCGCTCCGCACGCTAGACCCAACGCCGGACACGGCGTTTATAGTTCAGATATTCCTCTCCGAACTTGCGCTCGAGATATTGTTCTTCGCGCGTGATGACGATGCGATTGATGAGGACGAGGCCGATGGGCACGGCCAGCAGCATCCAGGCGGAATCGACCAGGCTCGCCAGCCCAAGTGTCCACAGAGCGAAACCGATGTACATCGGATTGCGACTGTAACGATAAAGCCCATGCGCGACGATGCGCGTGCTCGGATTGAAGGGGATAGGATCAGTGCCGGCGCGCTTCTGCGTCACAAATCCACTGACGTTCAGTGCGATTCCGGCGACGACGACGAACGCGCCAAGTATCCATCGAAAGGCGCCACGCACGAAACTCGTCGGCCAGAGCCACTCGAGCGCGAGTGCGGCAAGGATCGGCAGGACAAATAGAAGCGGCGGCGCGATTGGAATGCCGGGGCGGTCTTCTTGTGCTGGCAATTCGACAGCCACGGTCCAAGCTGCGCTTCACTTTTGTTGTGTCAATGCGGCCCGATAAACAAGCGAAGGGCGCCTTCGTTTCCGAAGGCGCCCTTCATATTTGATGGCGGTAAGCCGAATTCTGTCGGCCTGATTACTCAAGCCGGACGATCATTTATCTCACCCGAATTGCTTCGAATGCCTGGCAAACTATCTTCGGCGGTCATAGACCGCCGTTACAGTTCACCTTGGTGCGACCATACCCGAGGGTGTCCGGACCGGCTGCCCTCCCTCTGTTTAGTCTTGCACCGCATTGGGTTTTTCGTGCCTCGCAGATTACTCCGCGAGCGGTGAGCTCTTACCTCGCCTTTTCAACCTTACCTTCCCTTGTTGCCAAAGAACCGGCGGTGTGTTTTCTGTGACACTTTCCGTCGCCGCAATCTTAAAACCGCGGCGCCCGCGTATTTTACGCGGCATGCTGCCGTATGGTGTTCGGACTTTCCTCTAGCCAGCCAAAGCGGCTCGCCAGCGATCGTCTGCCATCACGATTAATCTATCACAATTAAACACGCGGAAAACCGCGGATTTCGCAGATGATACGGATTAAGAAAATTTAAGCCGACCGCTTTCCAGGGTTTTTTGCTTCGGCGGTTTGGCAACCGCCGGTCCTTGTCTCACAATTAGGTGCGCACTGGGACGAGCGCCTGGGCGCCTCCTCATCCGAGTCATCCGCACTGCAATCGTGCAAATTCATCGTTGGCTGCGAAGATTTTTTTCGATCTCACTGCGCAACTCATTCAGGCTCGGCCGATTATTGGCTATGGGAATTCGATCAACCTTGTCCACGGCGGATTGCGCGCATTCAGATTTGGCCACAGGTGAACACAGATTGACACAGATTAAAAAAAGAACTGCCCAACCCAATTCCCATCTGTGTGCATCGGTGTTAATCTGTGGCGAGCCCAAATTCCGTGCAATCTGCACTCAGACTCGGCCGATTATTGGCTATGGGAATTCGACCAACCTTGCCCTTTCTGACCGTCATTCTCTGTCGTCCTCTGCCCCATCCGCGTTATCAGCGTAATCGGCGGTAAAACTTCGGTTGCGGCAACGCCGCGCTGGGTAATCCGCGGTTTATGAGACCGGTGCTGGAATTATTTCGCTACCACTTTGCTTCGCGTTTCGCTCCACCTGGTTCAGGAATCGAATGCACTCCCGGCGCGCCTCGCGAAAGAATTCGCGGCGATTTGCGCCCGCGATGGACAGACCAGCTTTGTGGTCCAGCCAAGCCACTTCCGTAGCAGCGGCAAACAAGATTTGAAATTGTGCATTCCACCCGGCCCGCTCCAAGGGCAGGAGTCGCGATTGAAAATTGCCCAGCCAATCGGCATGAAAACCAACATGCTGGGTTTCGTCTTGGAGAATGAGCGCGCAAGCCTCTTCCAGCACCGGATCGCGCGCCCGCGCCTCCAGCAACCTGTAATAGGCTGTGCCGACAAGTTCTGCGATAACCAAAAGCTGAATTTCAAATTTGAATCCGAGGGCATGGCGGGCGAGCCGAAAGAGCGCGTGCGTCCAATGGTGTTCAATTGTCCTGCCCCCGAACCGGCGCACCAATCGTCCGAGCAATCTGGCGTGTTCTTGTTCCTCAGCGATGAACAGTCGGAGCGCCTCGTGATACGCAACGTCATCCGGCGCTTCCGCACTAGCTTGCGCGAGCAGGAAGGTTCCCTCCCCCGTTTCACCCAGCTGAAAATGCGACAGAGAACGGGCCAGAATGTCTTGAGTTCGTTGATCTAGAGGGCTGGGCAAATTCCACTTCGGTTCAGGTCGATTGTTTTTGTTATTCTGATAGTAAGCGAGCCAATGCCGTGAATTCATGACGATGTCTTGTGGGTTGTTAACGTTTCAGTTAGGCAGTTGAAATTTCCTGGAGCCGTTTAAAAGCGGCATCGACTGTCTCAGGGAGGGTCGAGGTTCCGGCGGTCAGACCGACGACCTGCACATTTTGAAAATCTTTTGCATCAAGTTCTTCCGGGCGCTCGATGTGAATCGCCCGTCGGCCGCCGGCCCGGCAAGTTTCGACCAGTTGACGCGTGTTGTTGCTGTGGCGACCACCCACCACGACGACGAGGTCAGCTGCGGTAATCAAACGGCGCAAGGCGGCTTGTCGATCTTTCGTCGGCTTACAAACTGTGTCCACAAAGCGCACTTCGGCTTGTGGATTCAGTTTCCCAATTTCGGTCACGAGTGCGTGGACGTGCTCAATTGGCTGCGTAGTTTGTGAAATCACTCCATAGCGATCGCTGCGCGGCAACTTGTTGAGGTCGGCAGCAGCATTGACCACGCATGCGTTTGGAAAATCTTCGGTTAGGCCACGAACCTCGACGTGTCCGGGTTTTCCAATCACGACCGCGAAATACCCCGCGGCCACTAGCCGCTTAAGTTGCTCATGCGCATGTCGGACGAGCGGACAAGTTGCGTCAACAACATCATGTCCGGCGGCTCGCCATTTCTCCCGATTCCGATCGGAGGTGCCATGCGCTGTGATCATAACGCGCCCAGAACCGATGTCGGCAGCATCAAGTGAGGCTTCGCGAATGCCCTGTGCGCGCAGGCGTTCGCGCACAACGGGATTGTGGACCAACTCCCCCAGGATAGTGAGTGGTTGATCGGCGGCGACCTGTTCCGCCTGGGCGATGGCGTCACGGACGCCAAAACAGGTTCCGAAATGTTCAGCTAAGAGTATTTTCATGATTGCTGGTCTGGCTGCCTGGCTGCAGTTTTCGTTCCACGATCTCGGGCCGGGGCAAAGCGCCTTCGCTTTGTGCCACAAAGTAAATTGGCAAAACTTTTCAGGCCCTTCCAGTTTTTACGATCTGCTCTAGCACCTTCAAATAATCCCGAAACGCCGTCCGCCCTTTCGCCGTCAGAGAATAACTGGTCTGCGGCCGAGCCCGCACCTCCTTGGTCATCGCCACCAGACCCAGCTTGTGCAGGGTGCGCAAATGCGTGATCAAATTGCCATCGCTCATCCCCAATTCCGCTTTCAAATCCTGAAATGGCCAACTCACCCGGGTCGCTAATAGCGTCATGATCGCGAGCCGTCCCTTTTCGTGGATCGCTTTGTCGAGCTTGTCGAAATTCAGCATTGTTCATTCGATCGAAACTTCCGCAGGCGCGCTGGCGGCTCTTCGCGGCCACGTAGAAGCGGCGTAGACAAGATGGTACAAGCCGAAAGCGAGTCCCATGACAACCGTTGGGACGTCTCCGGCTAACTCGTCGAGCAAGTTAATTAGGACAGGGATGGCGACGCCGGTGAGCAGGAAGGCCCATCCCAAAAGCGTCAACGAGCGCGGTGCAAACAGCGCAGTAGAAAGCAGCGCTAATCCGTAAAACACCACCCACACAACCACCAGCTCCAATTCTTGGCCGCCCAGGTAACCTCTTTTGAAAAACCAGATCGTAAAAGCCATCGGAACGAGCAAATTCGGCGCGATTGCGCGTAGGGCCAGCTTCATGCCCGGCGAAATAAACGGCCGGCCACTGGATCGAGCCTCGCGCCAAACGAAAAACGCGTTCGCGGCCAGCACCAGGATGAGGACATCGACCCAGATCAGGGCAAATTCGCGAGGGCCTACCGGTCGACCGAAGACCAGCTTAACATCATTATTTAAATAAACGATGCCGGTCGAAAGCAACGATAACACTCCGGCCACAAGTGCGGTAGGGGCGGAGATAGCGCGATAAATGGTGGCGCGTTCCATCAAGCTACGAATAACGTGCAGATGCTCTTCCGCTCGGGAGCGCTCGTTCACTGGGATACTTTGTATCACAAAGTTTATCCCGGGCAAAAGATTTTTTTCGTTTTTTCGGCTGCGATTGTGCCCTCACCCTCGATCCTGTAGCAAAGGGAGGTATGTGTTTAGCGTCTCGTGGTGCAGGCAGTGACCATTCTTGCATTAACACCTCGCTGCGTAACTGTTTAGCGCTAAAGGCGCGGTCTGATACCAGCCTGGGGCATCGCCCCAGGATTCGGACGCATCGTGAACGAG
>Ga0207684_10005153_pt1 | contig 12171 bp, 13 predicted proteins | sample KBSK5501metaG_FD_184342 | JGI IMG/M metagenome (GOLD analysis project Ga0207684, IMG submission 184342) | Corn, switchgrass and miscanthus rhizosphere microbial communities from Kellogg Biological Station, Michigan, USA - KBS K5-50-1 metaG... | ecosystem: Host-associated > Plants > Roots >... | reverse complement strand
CGCAATGGGAAAGATCATCCCGGAAGTCGGAGACGTCTTGGTCTCGAACCGCAGACGGCCGATGTTGCAGGTTATCGAAGACACGACGCCCGGGATACACGATACGCTCATCGCAGCGTGCGATCGGTATCGATACGAACTTCTGGGCTGCAAAGAACCCCACGACAATTGCACGGACAATCTCGCGGCGGCATTGATGGAACTGGGAACAGCCGTCCCGGAGACGCCCTCTCCGCTGAACCTATTTATGAATATTCCGGTTGCGGACGGCCGATATCTCTCATTTCGGCCCCCGGTGTGCGAGGAGGGCCAATACATTGCGTTTCGGGCGAGGATGGATGGGATCATCGTGTTCTCCGCGTGCCCGCAGGATATCATTCCGATCAACGGGGTGGCGCGCACGCCGACCGAAGCGCACTTTACCGTGTCCTAACCGCGGGCGCGCTTCTGCTTCGCAACCCCGTAGAAGAAGTGCATAATGACCGCGGCAGCCCAGTTTGCGGTCATCCCTTTGTGATCGGCGGGAGGCGATAGTTCCGTGATCTCTAGCCCCACGCACGTTCGCTGGGACGCCAGCTCTCCCACCGCCAGGATCACGTCGCGGCCGTCGAGGCCGAAGGGATTGGGGGCGGCCGTTCCCGGGGCGCTCGATTGGTCCACCCCATCCACATCGAGGCTGATGTAGATCGCGTCCGCCTTCTTCGCGCGCGCGAGCGCCACGTCTATCGCGTTTCTGATTCCCCGCCGCCAGACGTCGGTATTGGAAATGACGACGATGCCGTGCGTTTTGGCGTAGCGGTGATGCGTAGGATTATTGCCAAAGTCTGAGATGCCGATTTGGGTCATATACCCGCCCCGCACCTGCTCGGGGTGCCGCTCGAGGAGGAGGCGGTACGGGACCCCGCTCGAGAGGGCGCCATAGTGCGATTCGCGAAGGTCGTGATGCGCATCGATGTGGATGAGCGCGATCTTCTTCCCCCTCAGTCCCTCGCATACGCCGCGCACCGAAGGGTACGAGATGGAGTTATCCCCGCCGGCGATAGCCATCCTGATGCCCCGTTCGGCGAGGAAGCGAGTCGTATCGGAGATATTTCGAAAGGTCGTCTCCATATCGGTGACGATGGTGACGACATCGCCGATGTCAGCCGCTCGCAACTGATCCATGGCCACGCCGTCCGTCGTGTTATAGGTCGTGTACCGGGAGAGGGCACATCGGACGGCGTCGGGGGCGTGTCGCGAACCAGACCGTACCGTGCCGGCGCCATCGAACGGCGCACCGAGATACACGGCGTCGAGGTGCCAGCGCCCATTCCATTCCAGCCAGGAATTCGCCCGGTTCTCGACCGGGTCGCCTTTAAGCCAGTTGACGATCAGCCCGGGTGGGTTGAGCTTCGGCTGAGGCGTCGTTCGTGCCCTGTTGGCCACCGTTGTCCTTGGTAGGAGGCGTGGATGCGCGGCCTGTGTGCTTCTTAGCCCTTCATCTCGACGGTACCGCGTAGACGATGACCGGAGCGAGGGGTGTACCGGATGTGGGAGACGTGCCGGGGCTCCCCCTCAGTTGAGGGGACGCGAGCAGCGTGTTGAGGAGTTGTTGGAGACCGACGGTCGTGTTTTGGGCCGGATTCGGGCCGGGGATCACGAGTTGCTGTTGCGTGAATGAGGGTCCCGAGAGAGGCACCAGCAATGAGCCGGTGGCCGGCGTCGGCGTCACGAGAATGATGTTCGGGATGGCTGGGCCGGCTGCATTGGGCGATGTCGGCACCGGCACGGTGAGCCCGCCCCGCGGCGCGACGATGGACGGGATGGAGGGCACCACCATCGGAGCCGCACTGGGGGCCGGCGCGATGATGACGATCCCCGCTCCCACCGTGCCCGCGGGGGACGGCACGTCCGCCGATGCCGCCGGGATCAGGACGAGCCCTACCGCGAGCGTCGCAAGAGCAGCCAAGCCGGTCAGCACAGCAATCCTTCCGTTCGACATCGGAGTGACTCCTCTCACTACACATTATATCACTCGTAAGTGCGCTCCACATGATCCTCCGGCCTCGAAGGCGGGAGGTCGGGAGGACCGCGCAAATCGCAGACCGAATCCATCCATTCACCCGTCAGCGTAGGAGGCGGTCGACGCCAAAATGAGCTCCACAGCAGTTTCGCAAGCCGATACCGCATTCCGGCTGCCCGGTGCATCCACTCTGCGCGGGCTCGCGTTGCGGGTCCGGGATGTTGCGGCAGTCTTGCCGTTCTACACCGAATCCCTGGGGATGCCCGTCCGCAATCGAGACGGCAACCGCGTCGAGTTGGCGCCTGACGGGAGGGCGTTCACCCTCGAACTCGTCCACGACCCCGAGGCGCCCGAGCGCGTCCACCCGTCCATCGGGCTCTACCACTTCGCGCTCTTGCAGCCCGATCGCGCGGCCCTTGCTGCCGTGATCCGCCGGCTTCTCGACGCGAACTGGCGGGTCGACGGCGCCAGCGACCACGGGGTGTCGGAAGCGATCTACCTCCGGGATCCGGAGGGGAACGGGATCGAGCTCTACCGGGACCGCCCCAAGGATGCATGGTCCGTCGGTCCCAACGGGGTGGAGATGATGACCGTGCCGCTGGACATGGCCGGCCTGCTCCGGGAGACGGCGGAATCGGGTCCGCTTTCCCCGGCCACGCGATTTGGGCACATTCACCTGCATGTCGGGGACCTCGCCGAGGGCGAACGCTTCTACGCGGGCGGGCTGGGCATGGACGTGACTCAGCGGTCGTACCCCGGCGCGCTGTTCCTCTCCGTGGGAGGCTACCATCACCATGTGGGCCTCAACACCTGGGCGCGAGGCCGGCGCTCGCCAGACGGGGCCACCGGCCTGATCGGGTACGCGTGGGCCATCCAGGCCGACACGCTCGAGCCGCTCAAGGCGCACCTGCGTGCACGCCGGGTGCCGTTCGAAGATACCGGAAAGGGCATCGCGGTCACTGATCCCTCGGGCGTGCGCGTTGAGATGCTCGAGGCCTATGCATTTGAGGGTGTGCTTTAGCCGGAGGTCGCTCCAGGATGGATCGCTGTCGCCGCCGCCGCATGACGCGCCGGGTTTTCCTCGCCGGGGGGGTGGCCTGCGGATGGTTGGGCGCCGTAGTGGCCGGCACGCCGGCCGCCAACGCTGCCGCGCCGTCCGGTCGAGGCCGGTGGCTTATCAAGGAGCCGCTCTCACTGGCTCGCGCCGAGGTTGGGGTGGCCGCGGCCAGCGGGAAGGTCTACGTTCTCGGCGGCTATGCCGGCGGACGTGTGGACCAGCCTTTCAATCAGGAGTACGATGCGGCCTCAAACACGTGGCGGGATCGTGCCCCCATGCCCCGTGGGCTGAATCATGTCGTCACGGTGGGCTTCAACGGCAGAGTGTACGCGTTCGGGGGCTTCATCGAGCAGAACCGAAACGCCATCGCCGATGCCAACGAGTATGACGTCGCGCAGGATCGGTGGCGGCCGCTCGCGCCGCTCCCGCAGAAGCTCGGCGCCGCCTCCGCGGTGGAGCTTGGGGGCAAGCTCCACGTGATCGGCGGCCGGGACGTGGTCAGCGTGGGGGTCCACCAAGTCTATGATCCCGCGACGAACACGTGGGCCGAACGCGCGCCGCTGCCGCAGGGTCGCGATCATCTGGGACTGGTCGCGGTCGGGGGCAGGATTCACGCGATCGGCGGCCGGTTCAATACCTTTGAATACAACACGAGCCTGCACGACATGTATGATCCCCCCAGAGATGCCTGGGTGCCGCGGGCGCCGCTGCCCACCTCGCGCAGTGGGGTCGGCGCGGCCGTTCTCAATGGGTGGATCTTCGTGTTTGGCGGCGAGCGGGCAGGCGGGGTATTTTCGGAGAACGAAGCGTACGACCCGACCACGGACCGGTGGACGACGATGCAGCCCATGTTGACGCCTCGCCACGGGACGGGCGCCGTGCCCGTGGGCAAGAGCATCTGCATCCCCGCGGGCGGACTGGTCAACGGGGGGAGCCGCCCATGCACCGTGAACGAGATGTTCACATTGTCTTGACGGCCGCGTCTACCCTGCCAGCGTTATCGGGGACCTTCTGTTTCCTCCTCGTCGAATCGATTGCGGAGATGCAAAAAGGCATAGATCCGTCCGGCCGACCAAAAGACGGAGTCCGGGAACTCTTCGTCCCGATAGGTTCCGGGAGCCGTTTTGCCGGGGTCGAGCGGAAATGCATGGCAGCGCAAGCAGTAGAACTGCCCACGGACTCTTCCGACGCGATGGTTGCACCTGGGACAGTGTCCTAGTAGCAACTGCATGTTCTTCTCGCCGTGTGATGGCGTCGAGGGCACCATGCGTACGCCTCGCCTGTCTAGATGGGTGCCCTATTGCCCAGAAATGGAGGACGTCGCAGAGGCACGGCAGGAAGGAACTTCAGACCCGCGGCGGGCTTCTACATAGAATACCGCTGCGCCCAATCGCTGACAAAGGGGATCGTGAACGACTTGCCGTTGTACGTCTGGATCGCATAGTAGATGGACGAAACGATAAACGCGGGCCAGAGGAGGGGATAGAAGAGGAACAACCAGTGGAGGAGGGGAAGGCTGGCCACGATCCCCCATCCGAAGAAAATGATGACCCAGGCAATCGCCCAAAAGAGCGCGAGCCACCCGTGATGTCGCATGAACGGATCCTTCTTGATATCCGTCAAGACGATGACGAGGGCGATGACCCAGATCGGATACGCGAGGGCCGCAAGGATCCGATCCGACTGACTCGGCAGAGGGGGTTCAGCGCTCATATTTCAGGGGGTACGAGGCCAGCCGTCGTGGTTCCTTTCCCCGGGCGGCCTGTCTGATTTCCTGCGAAGCGGGGCAATACAAGTAGCGAAGGCATATGGATGTGCACATTACCCTACCACCATGGGCCGCGGGATTTTACGCGGCGCTCGCAGAGAGCAAAGGGGTATCCCTGCAAGAGGCCGCGAGGGATGGTCTCCTCGCTATCGCGGAATTGATCCTTCGGGAAGGCGGCTGGGACGAAGGTGGAGTCAGATGGATGCTGGAGACTCCTCCGGAACGGCGCGGCGCGAGCATCGCACAGATGGCCGAAGGCAAAGAGAAGTAATCACCGACCCCCGCCCCACCGCCTCACCACAACACGTTCCATCGAGCCACCGTTTGACCGCGACCGACAGCCGGCAGGATTCCTTCGATTCGCTTCAGGAAGGGGTGTAAGCGGCAGACACGTCCCGTGTCCGATCCTCGGGGCTTGGGCGTGAAGGAGAAGGTCCGTGAACATCGCCCAGCACGTCGAGCGCGCGGCGAGATTCTTCCCCGGCCATCCTGCAATCCTATTCGAAGGGACGACCATCGGCTATGCGGATCTGAACGCCGGGGTCAACCGGCTCGCGAGCGCGCTGATGGCGCATGGGGTGAAGGCGGGCGACCGCGTGGCGTTGTATCTCCCGAACGCGCCGGAATTCCCGCTGTGCTACCTCGCGGCATTGAAATCGGGGGCTGTCGTTGTTTCGATCAATGGCAGCCTCAAGGCGGATGAGATCAAGTACATTCTCAACGATTCGGGCTCGAGGATGCTGTTTACCATGGGCGATCTCCTCCCCAATATTCCCCGCGGGGAATGTCCAGCGCTGGAGGACGTGATCGTCTGCGCGGGCGACCCTCAGGGAAACGTCCCCCTGGACGGCTGGGCGCCCCCAGGGGCGGGCGATGTCAAGGCCCTGGAGATGCACCCTGATGCCCCCGCCGTGCTGCTGTATACGTCGGGCACGACGGGGTTTCCCAAGGGCACCGTCCTGACGCACGGCAACGTCGTGTCCAACATGTTTGCGACGGTCCACCACGCGGGTTTCACGCGTCAGGATCGTTTGGCATTGTTCCTCCCGCTGTTTCACGTCTTCGGCCAGAACTTCATCATGAACGCGGGGTTCACGGCGTGCGCGACCCTCGTCCTCCACCGGCGCTTCACGCCCGACCGTCTCTTGGATTCGATTCAGCGAGACCACATCAGCATGCTCTTCGGCGTGCCCACGATCTACACGACCCTGCTCAACGCGGACCTGTCGACGTATGATCTCTCCTCCATCCGGTATGAATTTTCCGCGGCGGCGACGATGCCGCAGGAGATCGCCCGACGGTGGACCGAACGATTCGGCAGGCCGGTGTATGAGGGGTACGGGCTGACCGAGTGCTCCCCGTTCGCATGCTACAATCACGACTTGCGGCATAAGTTCGGGAGCGTCGGCACGGCCGTCGAGAACTTCGAATTGAGGATCGTCGACGAGATGGACCACGACGTGCCTTTGGGAACCTGGGGCGAGATCGTGATTCGTGGCCCGGGGGTGATGAAGGGGTACTGGGGCAACCCTGCGGACACGGCGCATGCATTGCGCAACGGATGGTTGCATTCGGGCGACACCGGTCTGATGGACGATGAAGGATACGTGTTCATCGTGGACCGCATCAAGGATATGGTCAATGTGGCGGGGTTCAAAGTCTGGCCGGCCGAGGTTGAGCAGGTGTTATATCGGCATCCCGCCGTGCAGGAGGCCGCGGTGTACGGCGTGCCGGACCCACTCAAGGGCGAGGCGGTGAAGGCGGCGGTCGTGCTGAGGGAGGGAGCGCGCGGGACGGACAAAGAGATTCTGCTGTATTGTCGAGACCGGATGGCGGCGTACAAGGTGCCCGCGTCCGTGGAATTCGTCAGGGACTTGCCCAAGAGCGCGACTGGGAAAATTCTGAAGCGTGTGCTGCGAGAGGAGGCGGCGCGGGCCACCCGGGGCGACCAGATTGGGAACGCCTAGAGCCGGCGCGCGTTTACGCGGGAAGGTCCGCCTTCACGGGCTCGACGGCCGGGGTGGCATAGGTGAAGAAGCTTTCGGGCAATTCGCCGCCCCACCACACGCGCAGATCTCGATCTTCTTCCGTCCAGGTGACGGGCTTCCAGTCTGGGGGGAAGATCAGGTACCCGCCCGTATACAGTTCCAACCGGTTGCCCCCCGGCTCGTATAGGTAGATAAACAACGCGTTCGTCACGGCGTGCTTGGCAGGGCCCGCCTCGATGCGCGCACCGGATTCCCTGAGGATGTCGGCCGCCCGCATCAATTCGCCGAAGTCGTCCAACCAAAACGCGACGTGGTGGAAGCGGCCATCGGCGCCCGAGGGATCGCGCATATAGGCGATGTCGTGCACGAGGGGGGTCACGCTCAGCCACGCGCCGATCTCACGCCCGTCGTGGACGATGCGCTCACGCAGGCGGAACCCCAGGCATTCCTCGATGAACTGCCGGTTCGTTCGAACGTCCCTGGCGAACAGGTTGACGTGGTCGATTCTCCGCGTCCCGATGCCCGCGATGGGGCGCCGGTGGGGGTGGTTCTTCATCCGGGTGCGCAAGGCGGCGGGGGGTGTGTGCCAGTCGACGTCATAGAAGATCTCCATAAGGTGCCCCGCCGGGTCGAGGAACTGGAATGCGCGACCGTGTCCGGCGTCCCCCTCGATCCATCCCCGTCCCCATCCTCGTTCCTGCAGCACTTTGGCCCGCCGCTCCAACGCCTGGGGGCTGACCGCCCGCCATGCGGCATGCCCCAATCCGGCCTGGGGGGCTTCGGTGACCTTCAACGTATGGTGATAATAGTCTCCCCACGCCCGGAGATAGACGGATGCGCCGTCGCGGTGACTCTCCTGCAGGCTCAGGATGGTCGTCAGGAACATCAGCGTCTCGCTCATTCTCGGGGTTCGGATTTCAACGTGCGCGAGATGGGCAACGTCCTGGATGGGTTCCGCGCCGGAAGTGCTCATCGTTCAGCCTCCGCTTCCTTAGAGCAGCCTTGCCAAAATGCGTGGTCGTGTTCGACATCTCCGATCGGAATCCCCTCCGGGCGACGCCGGGCGATGTCGGGACTAGGGAGAGGTCAGGCCGGAGTCCGGCCGGCGGAGGAGGTTCCGCGCAGCCTCCATCATTCCTCCCGGAAGCGCGAGCACCACGGCGATGAAGAGGACCCCGAACACCAGCCAGATGCATCTCTCCCAGCCGGGGGCGAGCGCCTCCCGCAGGGCGAGAAAGAACACCGCGCCGATCAGGGGACCCCAGACGGTACCCACGCCGCCCAGGTAGGTGATCAGCACCGGATCAAACGTCCACAGCGGGTTGAACCCAAAGCTCGGATAGAAGCTGACATGATAATACGCGAACACCCCGCCGCCGATCCCCGCGAAGAAGCTGCTGAGGATGAATGTCGCCAGCTTGTGCCGGAAGGCGTTCACGCCGATGGCTTCGGCCACGCCCTCATCCTCTCGTACGGCCGCGAGCCCGTATCCGAAGCGCGAGCGAGTCAGCCACCACGCCGCCATGGTGACAATCGCCGTGAGGAGTAGGGCGAGGTAGTAGCGGGGGATGATCGTGTACGTGGCGAGGGATACGGCCGGGAGGGAAGACAATTCCGGAAGGGCGTTATCGACCGTAATTCGTAGAATCTCTGCAACCGCGAGTGTCCCGATCGCAAGGTACGGTCCCCGCAGGCGCAGCGCGGGGACTCCAACGAGGACGCCCATCGTGGTCGCCGCCGCCGTCCCCCCGAGCAGCGCCACTGCGAGCGGAACGCCGCCCAGCCACAACATCCGTGTCACCAAGGCGCCGAGGCCGAAAAAGGCGGCGTGACCGAGATTCACCTGGCCGCCAAACCCGCCCAGCAGGTTCCAGCTCTGGGCCACCGCAGCATACAACAGCACCAGGAACACCCAGTTCAGAATCGCCCGATTGACGTTCAACAATGGGAGCAATGACAGGATCGCGATCACGCTCGCGAACAACACGCGATGTGTGACTCGGCGGGCCATGCCTACCCCCTCGTGAACAGCCCCTGAGGCCGCAAACTGAGCACGAAGAGGAAGAGCACGAGGCCCATCACCTCTCGGTACGCGTTGCCCAGGAAGAACCCACTCATGGACTCGGCCACGCCCAGGAAGAGCCCCGCCACGAACGTGCCGAAGACATTTCCCAGCCCGCTGAGGACCACGACGATCAACGCCTTGAGCGTCCAGCTCAAACCGATCGCCGGGCTGATGGCGTCCGTCATGCTGACCAGCGTTCCGGCGATCCCGGCGAGAGCGCTCCCCAGGCCAAACGCGCCCAGGAAGACCGCGGGGACCGGGATCCCTGCGAGGGACGCCGCTTCGACGTCTTCGGCCGTCGCTCGGATCGCCTTGCCCGGGAGGGTCCGATGGAGAAACAGGTGCAGCCCTCCGAGGGCAAGGAAGGCGACTCCCAGCGCCCCCAGCCGGGCGAGCGGCACGACGACGCCGCCGATCGAGAAGATCGCGCCGGCATAGGGGGTGGTGATCGCTCGCTCATCTGCCTTCCAGGCAAGAATGGCGAGCGTCTGCACGACGAGGGCCAGACCGAAGCCAATGAGGATCGAGTTCTTGATCTTTGTCTCTTCGGGGAAATAGATGAGGCGGCTGAACAACACCTGGTAGAGGAGGATCCCGGCCAGAAATAATACGATCGCGCTGGGCAGGAGAGAGGCAAACGGGTCAATCTTCCACAGCGTAAAGAGCCAGAATCCGACGTAACCGCCCAGCATGATCAACTCGCCATGGGCCACGTTCAGCATCTTGAGCACGCCAAAGACAAGCGAAAGGCCCATCGCCGCGAGGCCGTACAGGCCGCCGACCAGCACACCAAAGATCGTATTCTGTAGGAGAATGGTCATGAGGATCGATCAGCGGCTACAGCGACCGAATCACACCCTCCCAAGATAGACTTGGATGACCTCAGCATGTTCGAGAACCTCCGCAGGCACCCCCTCCGCGATCTTCTTCCCGGCATTCAGGACGACCACCCGATCGCACACCGCCCGGACGGCGCGGACGTTGTGCTCAACGATGACCAGCGTGACCCCTCCGGCCCGAATTTGGCCGAACAATGCGAGGGCCGCATCGACCTCGGGGGTGTTCAGACCTGCGGCGGGCTCGTCGAGGAGCAGCAGGCGAGGACGCGTGGCAAGGGCGCGGGCGATCTCCAGCCGCTTCCGCTCGGCGAGCGTCAACCTTGCGGCCGGGTAGCGGCTCTTGTCGCGGATCCCCAGCAAGGTGAGCAGCTTCAGCGCCTCCGTGCGAGCGTGAGACAACGACGGTGATCGTTCACGCCCGTAGAGGCCGGCCACAAGCACATTATCCAGGGCGCTCAGATTCGGGAGCGTACGAACGAGCTGGAACGTGCGGGCGATGCCCAACGTGGCCCTGAGGCTCGCGGCGCACGCCGTGATCTGGCGGCCTGAGAAGTATACCTCGCCGTCGTCCACCGGGAACGTTCCCGCGACGAGGTTGAAAACCGTGGTCTTCCCCGACCCATTCGGGCCGAGGAGCCCCAGGATCTCTCCCTCTCGCACCGTGAACGAGAGGCCGTCTACAGCGCGGAGCCCACCGAACGCTTTCGAGAGGTCTCGAACCTCGAGCAGGGGTGCCGGGCTAGCGGCCACGCCAGGGGGGCACGGGATATAGAATGCGCTCGGCTCCGAGGTCCTTGGGCCACACCAGTTCCTGCTTTCCCGCCTGCCACTGCACGAACACCGTGCGCACGATCCCGGTCCCATCCGGCCGGAACCGCACCGGGCCGACGACCGTCTGCAGATTCGTCGTCGCCATGGCATCGCGGATCGCCGTGGCCTCCGTCTTTCCTGCCCGCTCCATGGCGTTCGTCACGATCTGGACGCAGGCATACGCGGGACCGACGAGCACGTCGGCCGGCCTGCCGAAGCGCTGTTGATGCTTCGCGTTGAGGTCCTGGACTCCGGGGAACCGAATGGCGTGGTGCCATCCCGGGCCCAACACCACATCGTCCCCATCCTTGCCCAGGGCTTGAGTCCAGCTAACTGCATCCGCCGCCCTCAGCATCATGATGAGCTTCGGGTTGAAGTCCAGTTCCTTCATCTGTCTTACCAGGGTGATTCCGTCCGGCGGGTTAGGGACGGAAAGCACAGCGTCTGCTCCCGCGCTCTTGGCCCGGAGGATGATGTCCGAGAAGTCGCGCGAGAGCGGCGTATAGTCGGCACGCAGGACGACCTCGTAGCCGTTCTCACGGGACCGGGCGGTCCAGATGTCTCCGAGCTCGCGCCCCCAATCGGTCCGCTCCTGAAAGATCGCGATGCGCCTCGGTCGCTGGTCGGTGAGAATGGTGGCGTTCATGAACCGGTAGGTCTCGCTCGCGAGATCGGGGGACTTTGGGAAAGGGGAGAAGAGATACCGGAATCCGTGCTCGTGGACGGCGTGGAGCGCGAAGCCTATGCCACAGTATGGAATCTTGTTTTTCTCCGCTACGGCGGCTGCGGCAGCGTGCAGATCGCTGCCCGCCCCCCCGAGGTAGGCGATCACGCCCTGCGCGGCGAGCGCTTCGAGCCGGCTCACGGTCTTTGTGGGGTCGGATTCGTCGTCGACGACGGTCAATGCCAGCGGGACGCGCTGGCTCCCGACCTGAACCCCACCCCGGTTATTGAGGTCCTCGACGGCGATCTCGTAGCCGGCCTTAACTTGAGCTCCGGCGCTCGCATACCGGCCGGTGAGAGGGATGACCGAACCGATCTTTGCGGCGGCCGGGGGAGCCGCCGTGCTCGGCGCGGCTGGCAAGCTGACGGCGAGCCATGCGATCGCGATCGCCAACGCGGCTGTTCGCATACCTACGCACCTCCTGACACCGCGGGTCTGAGGTGCCCGCGGCTGTCGACGATGAATTGACCGGGTGGGGCGGGGGGGCAGCCTAATGCCACGCCTCTCGAGCGGTCTCGGCAACGAGGCGGAGCTTCGCCCACTGGTCTTCCTCGGTGAGGAGGTTGCCCTCCATCGTGGACGCGAACCCGCACTGGGGGCTGAGCGCCAGGTTCTCGATCGGCACGTACCGCGACGCCTCCTCGATCCTGCGGATCAGCTCTCGCTTCGATTCGAGTTGAGGTCGCTTGCTGCTGACGAGCCCGAGGACCACGGTCTTGCCGCGGGGGATGAACCGGAGCGGCTCGAACGTGCCGGAGCGCTCGTCATCGTACTCGAGCAGGAAACGGTCCACCTGAAGCGTGCCGAACAACTTCTCGGCGATCGGATCGTAGCCGCCCTCGGCGTACCAGTGGCTGCGGTTGTTGCCGCGGCAGAGGTGCATCGCCAGCATCACTCCGGCGCCGCGGGCGCCTTCCA
>Ga0207684_10005152_pt1 | contig 12172 bp, 11 predicted proteins | sample KBSK5501metaG_FD_184342 | JGI IMG/M metagenome (GOLD analysis project Ga0207684, IMG submission 184342) | Corn, switchgrass and miscanthus rhizosphere microbial communities from Kellogg Biological Station, Michigan, USA - KBS K5-50-1 metaG... | ecosystem: Host-associated > Plants > Roots >... | reverse complement strand
CTCGCGACGCCGCTCGATGCCCGCCCGCTGCACGTACAGCGTCGGGTTGACCCACGCCCTCGCCTTCGCCAGTCGGTCGACGAGATCGGGGCGGTAGCGATACGTGCCGTCGGGCTCGTTGAAGATGCAGTGGATGATCATGTCGACCTCGGCATCCAGACAGTTCTGCACCGAAAGCGCCGAGGTGCAATGCGCCGCCGTGAGCTTGCCGTGGCGGTGCGCCTCTTCCGTCATTGCGGCCAGCTCGGCCACCGTGTACGAGGCGCGGTTGGGATCGGAGGTACGCGTCGAGCCGCCGCTGGCCACGATCTTGATGTAGTCGGCGCCTTCCTTCAACAGCTTGCGCACCTCAGCTCGCACGGCGATCTCGCCGTCGGCCTCGGAGCCGAAGTAGCCCATGTGGCCGCCGGTGATCGCGATCGGACGGCCGCAGATGACCATGCGCGGTCCGGGCGCGAGCGTGCGGCGAATGCCCTCGCGCAGCGAGAACGCGACCTTACCCTTGGCGCCGTTCTCGCGCAGCGTCGTCACGCCCGAGTGCAGCAGGGTGCGGGCGTTTTTCGCCGCCTGCAACAATAAGATGTCGTCGTCTTCCCTGGCGATGTCGTCGCCGAGCGTGCCGTCGCCGGGGGCGACGAGATGCGTGTGCGCATCGACGAGACCCGGCAGGATCGTGGCGGCGTCGTAATCGCGGCGATCGACGCTCGCGCCGGCCGGTGCATTGACGTCGGCGGGGCGGCCGAGCGCCTGAACGCGATCGCCGTCGATGAGCATCGCCGCGGGCTCGACGGCGGCCGCGCCGCTGCCGTCGAGCAGACGCGCGGCGGTGATCAGCGTGAAGCGCGCGGAAGGCGCAGGCATGCGGTGCCGGCAGAGTAGCGCTTCGGTCGCGCGTGGTCAACGCGCCGGCGAGGCGTCGGCGCCGTTAGACGCGGGCCGTCAGTGGGCGGCGGGCTGGCTCGCGAGAATCGCGTCCGCGAGCGCCTTGTGGTGCGCGCAGACGCTGTCGAAGGCGCAAGGTTCGCGCACGTCGCACGGCAACTGTTCGCGCAGCGTTTCACGGTCTTCGCTCACCGCTTTGTGAATCTGCTCCGCGATGAGCCTGAGCAGCAGGTCCCAGTCGCCCGTCGAACCGGCAGTCTCCCTTGTATACATCGTCAAGACATGACGGGCATGGCTGTCGGGCGGCGAGTTCATGGCGCCCTCCCGGTCACGCCAGTGGCAAGGAGTACGCCAGACTGACGCCAGGAGACTACATGACACCCGGGGTGTGCGTCATCTTGCCGCCGGCTAACTGCCGACGTGCTGGCGCGCTGGCGGGTGCGCGCGAGTCAACGCGGGCTGAGCTGAGCGGCGAGAATCGCGGCGGAGAGCGCTCGATGGTACGCACAGACGGCGTTGGAGGCGCATGGGCTGCGCCGCTCGCACGCCATCTTCTCGCGCAGCCTCTCGCGATCCTCGCTCACCGCCTTCTGGATCTCGTCCGCGATGAGCCGCTGGAGCAGGCTCAGTTCCGGCGTCGCGCCCGGGACGTCTTTGACGTATCGCGCCAGCACATGACGGGCGTGGCTCTCGGGCGACATCATATGACGGCCTCCTGGCCGGATTCAGGCAAGGAGTACGCCAGGCGGGCTTTGGACCGCTAAATCAAGAGGTTGTCGCCGATCGCGCCCTTCCCGGTGTCATTGGTCTGACGAAGCGACTGACCGCCCGACGCCCGGTTGTGATAGTCTCTCCGGCGCCCGCTTGGTCGCCGATGACCGGCGTCCTCGAGGCGAGGAGGTGCCTATGCAAGTCACGGCGTTCTCGACACCGAAGAAACCCGACTGGCGCTGGCGCATCGTCAACTACGCCGGCGAGACCATACAGGAATCGCGCGATACGTTTCCGACCATCGCCGCCGCGGTGGCGCGCGGCACCGAGTACATGAGTCGGCTCCGCGCGGACCGCTCCGCACCCGTACGCGCCTGGCGCTCGACCTCGCACCTGCGCACCGCCCGCTGAACGCTGCGCGCTCGCGCGACGCCGGCGGCTAACGCGCCGCCTTTCCCTGCGGCAGGTCGTAGAGCCGGCACACGTTGTCGAAGACGATCTTGCGCCGCACGCGCGGCGAGATGCCCGCCAGGTTCTTTTCGATCGTGGCGTGCGACTCGGGCCAGATGCAGTCGGGGTGCGGATAGTCGGCGCCCCAGATGATGTTGTCCTCGCCGATCAGCGGAATGATCGGCTCCAGATACTGATCTTGCTGGTACGTCACGAAGCCCTGGCGCTTGAAGTAGTCGCTGGGCTTCATCGAGAAATTCAGGCCGCGCGCCCGGTCGTGATATTCGGTGTCGAGGCGGTCGAACACGTAGGGCAGCCACGTCACGCCGGACTCGCCGAGCACGAAGTTGAAGTCCGGATACTTCTCGCAGGCGCCTGACGCGAGGAGCGAGACCAGGACCTCCATCGTGTCGAGCTGGAACAACGCCGAGCGCACCAGCCGCCACTGCAGATTGAACTCCTTCTCCATCTCCGGGTTGTCCGGTGCGCGCAGGCCCTTGAAACCCGTCGAGTGGAAGGAGATCGGGAATCGGCACTCCGCCGACGCCTCCCACAGCGCGTACCACGCGCTGTGATAGAGCGGCGGGCTCATGCGCTTGAACGCCAGGTCGCCGCCGCGCAGACCCATCTTCGCGCAGCGCCGCACCTCGGCGGCCGCCTCCACGGGATCCGTGTTCGGGATGATGGCCAGCGGGAACACGCGCGCGGGATCCGAGCGCTTCGCGAAATCGGCCGCCCAGTCGTTATAGATCTTGTTCGCCCACGCCCGCCGGTCGGCGCTGTCGATGAGGTCGTTGATCATCAGGCAGCCATAGACGACCTCCGCCTCGACGCCGTCGCGATCGAGGTCGGCCAGCCGCAGCTCGGGCGTGGTCGGGCGCGGCCGCACACCCGCGCCGTTGCCCCACTCGAAGCCGAGCTCCTTCATCTCGTCGATGTGGCCGAACATCCCCTTCGTGTACTTGAGGAAGCCGGGCCCGACGCCGTTCCACATCCCTCGGTCCTGCGCGTCCACGAACCAGTGCAGGCCGTCCTCCAGCTCTTCCACGCGCGGCGCCATGAGCTTCCATTTGGCGGGCGCCTGCGACGACCAGAGATCGGGCGGGCAGTACGTGAGGTCGATGTGATTGTCGCCGGAGATCAGACGATCCTGCGTCACGGCCATGGCATCGCTCCTGGCGTTGAAGGTGGCGTGATCGTAGCCCGGTTCGGCCGCGGGCGCCACCGGATCTTAGAATAGGCCGGTGACCGCTCCCCAACTCTCCGTCGCGTTCTTCTTACAGATGGCGGTCATTCTCGCCACGTGCCGCGTGGTCGGCCTCGTCGGTCGCCGCCTCGGCCAGCCGCAGGTCGTCGGCGAGATGGTGGCCGGGGTACTGCTGGGCCCGTCGCTGTTCGGCCTGCTGCTGCCCGCCGCCCACGCGCGTCTCTTCCCGCGCGAATCGCTTCAGGTGCTCTATGTCGGCGCGCAGCTCGGGGTCGGCCTCTACATGTTCCTGGTCGGCGTGGAGTTCAACACCGAGCTCTTCCGCAGCCGCCTGCGCAGCGCGGTGACCATCTCGCTGTCGGGGATGCTCGTGCCCTTCGCGCTGGGCTCCGCTCTGGCCGTCGCCTTCGCGCGCATGCCCGGCCTCTTTTCCGAGCGGGCGAGCACGGCCGAGGCGATGCTCTTCCTCGGCGCGGCGATGTCGATCACCGCGTTCCCGATGCTCGCGCGGATCATCCACGAGCGCGGCCTGACGGGCACCGGGCTCGGCACGCTGGCCCTGGCCGCCGGCTGCATCGACGACGCCGCGGCGTGGTGCGTGCTGGCCGTCGTGCTCGCAAGCTTCGGCGGCGGCGCCGCACTGGCGGCGACCACGATCGCGGGCGGAATCGCGTACGCGGTCCTGGTGCTCACGATCGGTCGCCGCGCCCTGCGTGCGCTCGAGACCCACACGCAGCGCGCGGGCGGACTGACGCCGACGACGCTCGCCGTCGTCCTGATGCTCTTCATGCTCGCGGGCTGGCTCACCGACGCGATCGGTCTGCACACGGTGTTCGGCGGCTTCCTGCTCGGCGTGGCCATGCCGCGCGGGATGCTCTCCCGTGAGCTGGCCCGCCAGCTCGAGCCGTTCGCGGTCGTGTTCCTCCTGCCGATGTTCTTCACGTTCTCGGGGCTCAACACGCGGCTCGACCTCGTCAACGACGCTTCGCTGCTGGCCGTCACGGCCGCCGTGCTCGTCGCGGCGTGCCTGGGCAAGGGCGTGGCGTGCTGGGCGGCCGCGCGCTGGCAGGGTGAGAGCCAGCGCACCGCGCTGGCGGTGGGCACGCTGATGAATGCGCGTGGGCTGATGGAGCTGATCGTCGTGAACATCGGGCTGCAGCATGGCCTCATCCGTCCGGCGCTGTTCTCCGTGCTGGTCCTGATGGCCGTGGTCACCACGCTGATGGCCTCGCCGCTGTTCGCCTGGGTCTACGGCCGCCATGCGAGCGGTCTGTCCGCGCCGGACGCGACGCGTTCCCAGGCGTGAGGGCCCGGCCTAGCGGTTCGCGCGCTCGAGCACCGCGTGCAACAGCACGTTCACGCCGGGCAGCGCGTCCTCCGGGCGCGTGTGCTCGTTCTCGTTGTGGGAGATGCCACGCTCGCATGGCGTGAAGATCATTGCCGTCGGCGCCACGCGCGAGACGTAGTACGCGTCGTGGCCGGCCTGGCTCGGCAGATCGAGCGACGGCGCGCCCAGGCGCGCTGCCATGCGGCGGATCAGGCTCACCAGCTCCGGATCGAAGCGCTCGGAGCCGAACTGCCACGTCTCGACGATCTCCATCTCGACCTGCGCGCGCTGAGCGCATTCGCGCATTGCGCGGCGCACGTCACCGACCATGCGCTCCACGGTGGCCGCATCGGGATGGCGGACGTCGACGGTCACCTTCGCCCAGTCCGGCAGGATGCCGGCCAAATTCGGCCAGACCTCGATCCGCGAGGTCGTCGCTTTGCCGTCGGGCGCGGCGGCGAAGCCGATCTCGTTGACGGCGACGATCAGCATGGCCGCGCCGACGAGCGCGTTGCGCCGCGCGGCCATCGGCGTCGGTCCGGAGTGCGCCGTCTCGCCGCGCACCTCGACGGCCATCCCGCGCACACCGTACGTGCCGGACACGACGCCGACCGGAATGCCCTTGTCGTCGAGCAGCGGACCCTGCTCGATGTGCAGCTCGAGGTAGGCGTCGACGCGGCGGCCGCCGACCGGTGCGGCGCCGGCATAGCCGATGCGCTCCAGCTCCGCGCCCACCGTGCGCCCGGCATCGTCGACGCGCGCGTGTGCCCATTCGAGCGTGCGGACGCCCGACCAGACGGCGGAGCCGAGCATGGGCGGCGAAAAGCGCGCGCCCTCCTCGTTGGTCCAGTTGACGATCTCGATCGGCCGCCGCGTGCGCACGCCGGCGTCGTTGAGCGTGCGGACGACCTCGAGCGCCGCCAGCACGCCGAGAATGCCGTCGTAGCGCCCCCCGGCGATCTGCGTGTCGAGGTGACTGCCGATCAGCACGGGCGGCAGCGCGTCCTCGCTACCGGCGCGGCGCGCGAACATGTTGCCCATGCGGTCGACCGTGAGGGAAAGCCCGGCGTCGCGACACCAGCGCGCGAACAAATCGCGCATCTCGCGATCGGCATCGGTCAGCGCCAGGCGGCGAAGGCCGTTTGGCGTGCGCCCGGGACCGATGCGCGCGGAGGCCATGACCGTCTCCCAGAGTCGCGCGCCGTCGACGGCGAGCGGCGGCGCGCTCACACCAGCACCGTGTCCAGGAACCGCCGCAGGCGCTCGTGGCGCGGACGGCCGAAGATCTCGTCGGGCGTGCCCGTCTCGACGATCTTGCCGTGGTCCAGGAACATCACGCGATCGGCGGCCTTGCGGGCGAAACCCATCTCGTGCGTCGCGACCAGCATCGTCATCCCGTCTCTGGCGACCTGCTCCATCACGCGCAGCACCTCGCCGACCAGCTCGGGATCGAGCGAGGACGTCGGCTCGTCGAACAGCATGACCCGCGGCTCCATGGCGAGCGCGCGCGCGATGGCCACGCGCTGGCGCTGGCCGCCCGACAGATGCTCGGGATAGACCTCCATCTTGTCGGCCAATCCGACTTTCTCCAGCAGCGCGCGGCCCTTGGCCGCCGCCGCGCCAACGCTCAGCCCCTTCACGGTCACGAGGCCTTCGATGACGTTCTCGAGCGCGACCATGTGGGGCCAGAGATAGAAATGCTGAAAGACCATGCCGATCTCGGCGCGTGTCCGCGCCAGCTCTCTCGCGCTGGCGCGCCGGGCATGCCCGTCGTGGTCGTGCCAACCGACCCGCCGACCGCCGACACGCACGACGCCGGAGGTCGGCTCCTCCAGAAAGTTGATACAGCGGAGCAGCGTGCTCTTGCCGGAGCCGCTCGGGCCGATCAGGCACACCACCTCGCCGGCGGCCACCGAGAGGCTCACGCCGTCGAGCGCCCGCACCGCGCCGAAATGCTTGGCGAGATCTTCGACCTCGATCACGCGGGCATGCTCGGCAGCGGCGCGTCCAGCCGCAAGCGCCGGCGACGCGCGCCGCCCAGCCCGCGCCGCTCGTACGCCGTCGCGCGCTCCAGGTACATCTGCAGCGCGCTGAGGCAGCTGGTGAGCACGAGATAGATGACGCCGGTGACGGTCAGGATCTCGATCGCGCGGTACGTGCTGCTGTAGATCATCTGCGCCGTCAGCATGAGCTCGGGCACGGTGATGACCGAGGCGAGCGACGAGTTCTTGCAGTGCGAGATCGCGTTGCCCATGTAGGGCGGGATGACGATGCGCACCGCCTGGGGCAGGACGATGCGACGCACGACCTGGTCGTAGCGCATGCCCACGGCGTACGCGGCCTCCAGCTGGCCGCGGTGCACGGCCTGCAAGCCGGCGCGGATGATCTCGGCGTTGTAGGCGGCCGCGCTGGCCGACATGGCGATGATCGCGGCGGGAAAGGCGTCCAGCGTGAGGCCGAACGCGGGCGCGGCGTAGTAGACGAAGAACAGATGCAGGAGCAGCGGCGTGCCGCGCACCACCCAGATGTAGGCGATGGCCGGCCGCCGCAGCCATCCCCGCGGGGACATGCGCGCGAGGGCCAGGAAGAACGCGGCGACCGTGCCCAGCACCTGGCTGAGCACGAACAGCGCGATCGTCATCAGCGAGGCCGTCAACAAGATAGGCAGGAACTTCCAGGCCACGCCGAAGTCCAGGTGCATGTCAGGGCACCTGGTCGATCAGCTGGGCGCTGAAGTTGTCGATGCCGAAGTACTGCTTGGCCCACCGATCGAGCAGGCCTTCCTTGCGCATCGCGCGAATCGCCTCGTCCATCTTGGCCTTGAGCTGGGCGGAGCCTTTCTGCATCGGCACGCCGACGAAGCGCACGACGTACGGCTGACCGACGATCTTCGCCACGCCGGGCTTGTCCTTGATGAAGTTGGCCGCCGCCGTGTCCGGGGCCACCGCCGCCTCGATGCGCCCGATCTCCATGTCCGCGAACATCTCGGCGTAGCCCGCGTAGCCCTTGAAGCTCTTGAACGCGCCGTGCTCCTTCTCGATGGCCTTGGCCGGGATCTCGCCGTCCATGCCGCCGGAGATCGCGCCGACCATCCGGCCTTTGAGATCCGTCGGCCCGTGAATGTCCGACACGCCGGCCTTGGCCACGACCACGACGGCCGAGCGAGAGTACGGGATCGAGTAGTCGAACATCTCCTTGCGCTCCGGCGTCACGTTGACGTTGGAGAAGACGGCGTCGAAGCGGCCGGTCTGCAGGCCCGGCAGGATGCCCTTCCAGTCCAGGCGCACGAGATCGAGCTTCACGCCGATGTGCTTGGCGATGAACTTGCCCACCTCGATGTCGTAGCCGACGAGCTCGTTCTTGTCGTTCAGAAACGTCACCGGCGGCAGGTTGCCGCTGGTGGCGGCCACCATGTGGCCGCGCTTGGTGATCTCAGGCAGATCGGCGGCGGCGGCCGGCGTCGTCGACAGCAGCAACAGCAGGGCCAGGAGCAGCATCTTCCCCTCCTTTGTCGTCACAGCGTTCGGGCCACGCGCGTGCCGTCGAGGATCGCGTCGTGAACCCGGCGCGGCGAGTACGCGTCGCCGATCACCTTGAGGTCTGAGACCTTGCCTTCGAGGTCGCGCGAGAGCGGGTCGTTGGCTCGGCCGCCGAACGCGACCACCACCGAATCGGCCTCGACGATCGCCTCCGCGTTCGAGAACGTGTGGCGCGTGCGCACCCCGTGCGGCAGGATCTCGATCGCGCGCATCATCGGCTGTAGCGTCACCCCGCGCGCGAACAGCCGCGCATAGAGATCGGAGCGCGTGCCCTCGTCGATGTCTTCGCCGACCATGAAGTAACGGCAGATGATCGTCACGTGCGCGCCGCGCTCGGCGAGAAAGTCCGCCGTGCTGGGCGCCGCGAAGTAGCCCTCCTCGTCGACGATCACCACGCGGCGGCCCGGGGCCGTGCGATCCATGAGGACGTCCACGGTCGTCGCGACGTGCGGCAGCGTCACGCCCGGGATGTCGGGCAGGCGCTGCGTCGCGCCAGTGGCGACGATCACGGCGTCCGGCCGCAGCGCGAGGACGTCGGCGCCGGACGCCCGCGTGTTGAGGCGAATCTCGACGCCGGCTTTCGTCGCCTGGCCCGCGAGCCACGCTGGAATCGAGGCGTAGTCCTCGCGCCGCGGCGCGCGCGCCACGGCCAGCACCTGGCCGCCGACGGCGCCGGTGGCCTCGAGCAGAATCGTCTGATGACCGCGCAGCGCGGCGACGCGCGCGGCCTCGAGGCCCGCCACGCCGCCGCCCACCACGACCACGCGCCGGCGGGTCGACGCCCGGTGGATTTGCAACAGCTCGGCCTCGCGCCCGATGGCGGGATTCTGGATGCACGTGATGGCCTTGCCCTGACGCAGGCGGCCGATGCATCCCTCGGAGGCGCCCACGCACACGCGCACGTCGTCGAGCCGCCCCTCCGCGACCTTCTTCGGCATCTCGGGATCGGCGATCAGCGCGCGCGTCATGCCCACGAGGTCGCACACGCCGGACGCGAGCGCCGCCTCCGCCTGCTCGGCCGTCACCATGCGGCCGGCCACGATGACGGGCACGCGCACGACGGTCTTGGTGAGCGCGGCGAGATCGTTGAAGACGCCGCGTGGATGATAGTGCGACGGCGTGACCGCCGCCTCGTAGCGCAGCGTCTCCGTGTTGGAGCCGCTGACCATCCAGTAGTCGGCGATGCCGAGGGCGTCGAGCCGCCGCGCGATCTCGAGCAGCTCCTCGCGCGTGAGGCCCCCCTCGACGAAGTGGTCGCCGCTGTGCCGCAGGCCGATGATGAAGTCGCGCCCCACCGCGTCGCGGAGCGCGCGCAACACCTCGGTGGGCAGCCGCAGGCGGTTCTCCAGGCTGCCGCCATACTCGTCGGTACGCGTGTTGGCGAGCGGCGAGATGAAGTTCTCCAGCAGATGGCCGCCGTAGAGTGGAATGTCGGCGCCGTCGTAGCCGCCTTTCTTCAACCGCACCGCCGCCGCCGCCCACGCGTCGATCACCTCGCGGATCTCCGGCTTGGTCATGACGTGCGGCCACTCGCGGTGTCGCTCCTCGCGCGTGTCGGAGGGCGCCCACAGCGGCGTGCCCGAGTACCACGAGTGGCCGCGGCGCCCGCGGTGAGAGATCTGCGACAGGCAGAGGGCGCCGTGACGGTGGATCGCCTCGCTCATCTCACGAAACTGGGGAATGACGCCGTCGTCCCAGTTGTTGACCTCGCCCCAGTCGTTGATCGAGGTCGGATGGATGCTCGAGGAGCCGAACATCATCACCACGCCGCAGCCGCCGCGGGCCTTTTCTTCGTGATAGCGGATGTAGCGCTCGGTGATGTTGCCCTTCTCGCCGAAGGCGGCGCCGTGCGGCGTGGAGACGATGCGGTTCTTGGCCGTGGCGTGGCCGATGCGAATGGGGCTGAACAGCCGGGCGAAGGCGCTCATCACTTCAGCCGCGCGTCGTAGAGGAACAGCATGTTGTCGATCCACGGCTTCCAGTCGAGCCGGTTGCTGATCCCGAAGATGTGAGCCTGCTGGTACGCCTTGATGATCGGCGCATCCTCGAAGACGATCTCCTGCGCCTTGAAGTACAGCGCGCGGCGGCGGTCGGGGTCGTTCGTGCCCTGCGCGTCCTCGAGGATCTTGTCGAGCGCTTCGTTCTTGTGGATGGCGAGCGCGGACTTGCTGTGCAGCGAGCTCACGAGCAGGTCGCCGTCGAACACGCCGGCCCCGCCCCACGCCGTCATGTAGGCGGGCAGCAGCTCGCGCTTGCGCCACTTCGTCGTGTACACGCTCTGCTCCCACACCTGCACGGTGGCCTTGATCCCGACCTTGCCGAGCATGGCGGCCATGGCCTGCATCACCTCGATGTCGTTCATGTAGCGGCGGTTCGGCGCGTGCAGCGTCATCTCGAAGCCGTTGGCGTAGCCGGCCTCGCGCAGCAGCGCCTTCGCGCGCTCGGGCTCATAGCCCCACCACTTCATGGCCGGGTTGAAGCCGAAGGCCTCGCGCTCGAGCGGCACGCCGAGCACCTGACCGTACCCCTCCAGCACCGTCTTGATGATGGTGTCCATGTCGATCGCGTAGTTGATCGCGCGCCGCACGCGCACGTCCTGCCAGGGCCCCGGCATCAGATAGTTCGTCATCTTCACCATGATGACGAAGCCGCCGAGCGTGCTGACCTCCGTGCGGGCGACGCCGCTTGCCTTGATCTTCGCCACCTGGTCGGGCGGCACGTCGCTGACGAGATCGGCCTGCCCCGCGAGCAGCGCGGCCACCCGCGTCGTCAGCTCGGGGACGGGACGGAAGACGAGCCGCTCGATCGCCGGCGCCCCGCGGTGATAGTCGCGATTGGCGTCGAGCACGAGCCGCTCGTCCTTCACCCACTCCACGAACTTGTACGGGCCGCTGCCGACCGGCTTGACCGCGAAGCCGGCGTCGCCGACCTGCTCGATGTACTTCGGCGGCACGATGCCGACGGTGCCGCAGTGGCCGGGGCTCATCCGCACGGGCAGCAGCGGGAACGGCTTGCTCGTCACGACGTTCACGGTCAGCGGGTCGAGGACGTCGACGTGGTCGATGGTCGCGATGCTCGTGCGCCCCGGCGCCCCCTGCTTGGGATTCAGCATCCGCTCGATGCTGTACTTGACGGCCGCCGCGTCGAGCGGCTCGCCGTTGTGGAACTTGAGTCCGCGTCGCAGCTTGAACTGCCACGTCGTGTCGTTCACCAGTCGCCACGACTCGGCGAGGTTGCCTTCGAGCTTCAGCGTCTTCACGTCGCGCCGGAGCAGCGTGTCGAAGAGCTGCCGGTCCGGCTCGTGAGCGTTCTTGTCGCAGTGCATGTGCCAGTCCAGCGTGGCCGCCTCGCCCGACTGCACGACGACGACGGGCTTGGGCTGCGCCTGCGCGCCGGCGGCGAGCAGGGCGAGCACCGCGACCGCTCCCAGCGCGATCCGTCTCATGGTGGTCTCCTCCTAGAAGCGGTCCACGGTCGCCCGCGTCTGCAGATACGGGTCGAGCGCGTCCCGCAGGGCGTCGCCGATCAGGTTGATCGCCATCACCGTCGCGAACAGCGCGACGCCGGGCGAGAGTGCGAGCCAGTAGCGGGTGTCGACGAACTGCCGGCCCTCGGCCAGCATGCCGCCCCACGAGGGAATCGACAGCGGCACGCCGAGGCCGAGGAAGCTCAGGCCGGCCTCGGTGAGGATCGCCCCCGCGACGCCGAACGTCGTGACGACGATCAGCGAGGCGCTCACGTTCGGCAGGATGTGGCGCACGACGATGCGGGGCACCGACATGCCGAGCGACCGCGCGGCGTCGACGTAGGCGCGCTCGCGCACGGCCAGCGTTTCCGCGCGGACCACGCGCGCGTACGTGGCCCAGCTGCTCAGCCCGACCACCAGGATGATGTTGCGGATGCTCGGTCCGAGCACGCCGATGATCGTAATGGCGAGCAGGATGAACGGAAACGCGAACTGCATGTCGGCGAGCCGCATGATCAGCTGGTCGGCCGCGCCCCCGCGGATGCCCGCGGTCAGGCCCAGACTCGTGCCCACGCTGCCCGCCAGCAGCA
>Ga0207684_10005151_pt1 | contig 12174 bp, 7 predicted proteins | sample KBSK5501metaG_FD_184342 | JGI IMG/M metagenome (GOLD analysis project Ga0207684, IMG submission 184342) | Corn, switchgrass and miscanthus rhizosphere microbial communities from Kellogg Biological Station, Michigan, USA - KBS K5-50-1 metaG... | ecosystem: Host-associated > Plants > Roots >... | reverse complement strand
GCGCGAGAAGCAGTTGGCCGCTGAAAACCAAACCGCGCGTGAGCTGAAGATTTTGGAGCATTCGTTCCGGGTGAACCACGAGCCCCGCAATTAACGACGTCGCTTTGTGAAGTATGTAGTCCAGGGCAATGCTTGCATCGGGCAAAACCACGCGCTCCGCGGACGAATGCGAAATGTCCCGTTCGTGCCAGAGGGCCACGTTTTCAAGTCCCACCAAACTATGTCCCCGGATAACGCGGGCGATGCCGCAGATTCGTTCGGATATGATTGGGTTCCGCTTGTGAGGCATGGCACTGGAACCCTTCTGCCCCACAGTGAAACGTTCCTGAGCTTCGCCGACCTCGGTGCGCTGCCAATGACGAATGTTAAGTGCAAATTTGTCGAGTGATGAGGCGATGATGGCGAGCGTGCAGAGATATTCCGCGTAACAATCGCGCTGAATGATTTGAGTAGAAACAGGCGCCGGCTTCAGCCCCAGTCGCGCGCAGACTTTTTCTTCAACTTCCGGATCGAGCAGCGCGAACGTTCCCACCGCGCCGCTGATTTTTCCCACGGCTACGGTTTCTTGCGCGCGCCTCAGGCGCTCTCGGTTGCGACGCATCTCGTCGTACCAAAGAGCGAAAGTCAAACCAAACGAAGTTGGTTCAGCATGAATACCGTGCGTGCGGCCAATTTGCGGAGTGTGCTTAAACTCAAGGGCGCGCCGCTTCAGAACTTCAAGCAAGGCCTCGGTTTTCTCGAGCAGGATATCGCAGGCGCTTCGTAACAGGAGCGCATTGGCAGTGTCTACAACATCAGACGAAGTCAGACCGTAGTGAACGAAGCGCGCCGCCTCGCCGATGTTTTCGGCGAGGTTGGTAGTAAACGCGATTACATCGTGGTTAGTAGTTTTCTCAATCTCGTTAATTCGTTCAACAGAGAACTTCGCCCGCGCTTTGATCTGCTCGAGCGCGTCACGAGGAATGGTCCCCATCTCGGCGTGCACTTCGCAGACGGCGATTTCTACTTCCAGCCATTTCTGGAATTTGCTCTGTTCGGTCCAGAGCGCGCCCATTTCAGGCAATGTGTAGCGTTCGATCATGGTCGAGTTATTTATTTCAGCGCCGTTGAGTTAACAAAATATCGCGCGAGCTTCCAGTGGCCATCGCGTTCAACCAGCGTGAAGGTCTCCATACCTTCGCCATTTTGGAATTTCGTCCGGTAGGCAACAATAAAAGCTCGACCTTTCATCGGTCCACCGGAATTCTGTTGCTCCGTCGCTGACTGTAGGGTTCGATTTTCTACCACGCCAAGCTTAGTTCGCAGCGCTTTGAAGGATGCTGTCGACTGCTCGAGGGTGGCGTCTTGCCGCCAAAGTTCCGAGGCGTCGTTGTAGATTTTGTCGTAACGCTCGGCTGCAATCTCATCGTTTATCGTCCCAATCGCGGATTCCACTTCCGGTGGCAGACTCCGGCTGCCCTGATTCGCCGCGCAAGCGACCCAGCAAAGCGAAACGAAAAGAAATGCTAATGAAATCCCAGCTCTTCCTGGCCAGTAGACGGCATTCCCGCCAGACCTCGCCTTCATCCCTCCGCCTTCATCCCTCATCCTTTGCTACACCTCGATCCACGGCGTCGGCTCCTTCGGAAACGACAGGGTGACCTGGGTGTCACCACGAAAAAGTGGAGCGCGTTCCTGTAAGGCAACTTCGGCGCAAATCTTTGCCAGGTAAGGGTTGTTCGCGCGTTGCGAAAGATGAGTCAGCACGAGATATTGAGCCACGCCATCGAAGCCATCCCGGATCCATTCCGCCAAGTCTTCATTTGAAAGATGTCCGAGCCGGGACAAAATTCGCTGCTTCAGTTCCCAGGGATAGGCGTCGCAAGCTTTCAACATGTCACGGCTATGATTTGACTCGATCACTACTGCGGCGCACCCGCGCAGGCGTTCGCTAACCAGGGTAGTAATGTGACCAAAGTCCATCAACGTCGCAATCTTTACGCCCTGGTGCGTCGCCGTGAAGCCAAAATTGTCTACCGCGTCGTGCGGAATGGTGAACGGATGAAAGTCGATCTCGCCGATGCGAAAATCCTGGCTCGATTCTATTTGCTCGACGCGATTCTTGAGGGCTTTGGCGCGTTTTCGAGGTTCTTCGTCGTTGACGTTGGTGCGCTCGCTTATGTAGGCATCACAAGTCTGGGCGGAGATGTAGACGGGACAATCGACCGTGCGCAACAACACGCGCAGGCCGCCGGCGTGGTCGCCATGTTCATGCGTGACCAGAACGGCATCGAGTTTTTGCACGTCCTCGCCGACGAGCGCGAGCCGGCGCGCAATCTCTTTGGCGCTGAGACCGGCGTCGACCAGAACACGCGTTTCGCCGGCAACGATCAGAACCGCATTGCCCGTTGATCCGCTGCCGAGAACGGTAAGTTTCATGTTTAGGAAATTAGGGCTAAGAACCAGCTAAAAACAAAAAGGTGTAGCAGAAACTTTAACACTTAATAAGCGAAACGGCTACCGGGCTATTTCTGAATAGGGCCTGATCTCTGGCGGGTTTTTGGTGAAGTTAGTTCAGATCTTCAGCCGCGAGCGATCGACGCGAAAGCCATTCAGATTTCCCAGGGCGCCCAGGGCGAGAGTTTCGCTCGTGAAGTATTCCCGGGCCACGCGTTGTAAATCTTCCGCGGTAACCGCCTCGATCTTTTCCATGGTTTCTTCGGGGGTAATACGACGGCCGTGGATAATCTCCTGCCGCGAGAGGGCGCTGACGCGAGCGCTCGAAGACTCCAGTCCGAGGAGAATCGATGACAGTGCCTGGTCCTTTACCAGTTTCAATTCCTCATCGGGAACGCTCTCGTTGACTACGCGGCGCATCTCGACGAGCGAAAGGTCGAGTACCTGGTTTAGATGTTCCGGAGACGTGCCTGCATAGATAGTGAAAACGCCGACATCTGAAAACGTGCTGCCACCCGCGCCAACCGAGTAGGCCAGGCCGCGCTCTTCTCGAATGGTTTGCCAAAGGCGGCTTGAGGTGCCGCCGCCGATAACTGACGCCAGCAGGCTACCCGCATAGCGATCAGCATCCTTTGCGTCCGGCCAGGGCGCCGCCAGAATCAGATGTGCCTGCTCGAGTTCTTTCTTTTGTTCAATCAGGATTGGCGCGGCTGCGGTAGGGGATTGCCCGTCCGAGTTTGCCAAATTCCCGGCATTGTTGTTTGCGGAATTGCCAAAAGACTTCTCGACCAGATCCACCAGCCGTTCGTGTTCGACGTTGCCGGCCGCAGCTACGACCAGATTTCCCGGCGAAAATTCGCGCGCGTGAAACGATGAGATCGTTTGGTGATCAAAAGAGGAAACGGTGTCTTCTGTACCCTCAATCGGTCGTCCCAGCGGATGTCCGGGAAAGTAAGCGGCGTTGAAGAGTTCTCCCAATAGTTCGTCGGGAGTGTCTTCGACCATTTTCATCTCTTCGAGAACTACCTTTTGCTCCCGTTCCAAATCATTCTGGTCAAATCGGGGATGCGCGAGGAGGTCGGCGATTAGATCAAACGCCGCCGGCAGGCTCTTGTCCGCAACCTTTATGGCGAAACCAGTCATCTCATGGGTCGTAAACGCATCAAGATTGCCCCCCAGCCGATCTGACTCCACGGCAATATCCCGAGCAGTTCGGCGCTCAGTCCCTTTGAACACGGCATGCTCGATGAAGTGGCAAATTCCGTTGAGTTCGGGGCTTTCGTGACGGGAACCTCGTCTGACCCAGATCCCAGCCGTTACTGACCGGAGTCTGGGCATGTGCTCAGTTAAAACCGTAATGCCGTTTGGGAGTCGAGTTAAGCTAACTTCGTCAATCATGGATATACAACCAAAAAACGGGCCGAAAGTTATGTCACCCCGCATCCTAGCACGCGGGAAACCGGCGGCAAAGTGGAGCCAAAATGGGCGCTGGTTAGGGGCCAGATTGCTTGACAGCACTTGGATTATTGGCAGAAAATGCGAACTATCCAACGGTTCCGGTAAGTCTCCTGGCCTGAACCAGTTCGCCTTTTGCAGTATGACGAGACTGCCTTTGCAGTTCCGGGACGGCGAGAAATCTTAGGAGACTTCTTCCTATTTTGCGCAAAACACAGTCACAGTCGAGAGGCTTCAGACGTTTCCAGAGGGACGCGTAGGGAGGTTTCGTGCGATGAAGATGGTCAAGATAATGAAGAAGATGTCGATATTAAGTAAGAAAACAATAGGGAGAAGAGTAGTCAGCTTGTTGCTGGCGGTGCTTTCGGCGGGCCTATACGCGCAGGTCCCGGCGGCGAGCAACAGCAAGGGAAACCTGGCGACGATTACGGGAGCCGTCACTGATAACAAAGGAAATCCGGTTTCCGGCGCGGTGATTTCTTTGTTGCGCGAGGGCGCGAGCAAAGTCATCAAGCAGACCCGCACTGATGTTGCCGGAAGGTTTAGTGCTCGAATTTCTCCTGGGCGTTATGGAATTCGAGCGATTGCCTCGGGCTTTAATGAGGTCGTCTTTGCCTCGGTTGAAGTTCGCGCTTCGCAGGAACTTGTTTACCGCTTCAACCTCGAGCCCATCGGCTCGGGCAATACTTTGCCCGAGCGTCGGAAGGATCGTGAAGACGTCAAATGGACTCTGCGCTCGGCACAGACCCGTCGTTCCATCTTTCAGGTACAGGAAGGCGAAGACGCCGAGATTCAGGCGATACTCGGAAGGGAAACAGCCTCGCAGACGGAGACTCCCGCGGACGGCGTCGCCCCGGAAACATCCAGCGCCGAAGTTTCCAGTCAACACTCGCAGCGTAGAATCCAGGGTGTTGTCGAAACCTATTTTGCGGGCAACTCATACGGCCCAGGTTACCCCGGTCTAAATTTTGCCATTGCCGCTTCCCCGAATGATCGGATTGAACTCATCTTCGCCGGCCAGACGACCGCCGGGACAAATGGTGCCGAGCGTTTTGAAGCGAGTACTCACATTCGCGCGGGCTTGCGTCATCGCATGGAGATGAGTCTGGGTGCGGTCCGCTACGGATCGCCAGTGTGGATCTCAGCCAGCGATAACCTTTCCAGTGGATCAAGCACCCGGCCGGGCCAGGTTTCCGTTAGGGCCATTGACGAATGGGTAGTTCGCGATGGAATCGTAGTAGTCCTTGGTCTCGACTACTCTCGATTCACTGGCGCGGGCGGCGCGCAGTCATTCAATCCTCGGATCGGCATTCAATATGATGCGAACGCGAGAACTCGAATAAGGGCAGCCTATGCGCCTGGTGGAGACGAGAACAACATTCAGAGTGAGGCGGCGTTTGAAGGCGCTCAAGTTGCTTTCAGGGATTCCGGGAGGCGACCAGTAGCGTACGTTGATGGACGCGCCGTAATGGACCGCAGTCATCGTCTTGAATTTGGCGTTGAGAGAGTTCTTGATAACAAGTCCAACCTTGAAGGCTCCGCGTTCTTCGATACCACGTTGAATCGCGCCGTCGGCTTGCTTAGTACGCCGATGACTGCCTTTTCCGGCGCCACCGGCGAATCATTCATTGATGTCGCGAACCAGCAGGGCGCGGCCCGGGGTATGAGATTGGTTTATACGCGCAGGCTCAGTCGAATGTGGACCGCCTCAGGCGGATTCTCGTTCGGTCGCGGACAGCGACTCGCAGCAGGCGATGTTTCCCAACCGTCGGAAATGTTTGAAGGCGGCTTCTTCCAGACTGCGGCATTCCAGCTTGACGCTGATCTTGGCAGAGGCACAAACGTCCGAACAGTGTTGCGCTTCTCGCCAAACGCTACCGTGTTCGCAATCGATCCTTTCGCGGGACGCCTTGCTGTTTACGATCCGTCGTTGAGCGTCCAGGTTACTCAGGAACTGCCGAGCTTTGGTTTGCCGGTTAGGGCTGAGGCTGTGCTTGACGCGCGTAACTTGCTTGATGTTCAGCCCAGCACTGAGAACGGAGAAGTGCTTACACAGCTAAACACCGGTCGTCGTTCTGTTCGCGGCGGCATCTCGCTCAGGTTCTAAATAGGGAGAAAAGGTCGGGCCTCTGGTTTTGCGTTTCGCGCATGTTCGTCTTGTGACCCCTTCTAGCCGTTCTCCAAAAACTCGGAAAAGTCCAAAAAGTTGGATAGCGTGATTAGCGGGAGCCTCGTTAGAACGCAGACCTCCATGGGCCGGAACATGACAGAGGTCACGCGCTTGCAGGGTAATCTCGCCAGTCTCCCTGAGTGAGAGATTTGACTGGGGGCGCGATTGACCAGGACCGCTGGAAAATGCCTTGGGAACATACCTTGCGTTTTCAAGCCCGTTCGTGAGCTTTGAGATCCTTAGCTAGTGGGACTGTCTAAGTGAAGAGGTCGGTATTTACAACTGGAACGTGGTTGGTGCTCTCCAGCGCCGCCCTGCTGGTGACAGCGGGCGTGCTGAACTTTGGTCAGCGCTTGAGACACGAAACACCTCCCTGGGACGGAGTGCGTTGGACCGATACTAAGCAAGGCATAATCGCGGAAACGGTAGAGCCCAATTCCTCCGGCGCACGCGCCCAAATCCTGCCGGGGGACCACCTGATTGGCATTAGCGCAGATAATCGGAAATACGATGAGGTCGGAAGCGCCAGGGAGGTCCAGATGTATCTGGATCAGGCCCACGTGAATGGCGACATTCATTATCTCATTGAACGTCCATCCTATCCTGCAGATAGCCGTTTGTACTATGCCGATCTTGATCACCTTGATGCCACACACAAATGGACACCGCTGGTTGTTTATATCAATCTCATTGGTCTGGTTTTCCTGTTCGTCGGCTTCTTCGTACTCTTCAAGCAAGGAGGACGAGCGCCTTTTGCTTTACACTTCGCATCCGTCTGTTTAGTCGGATATGTTTTGTGTTTCTACACTGAGGTCGGAACTTATCGCGATCTCGATTTAGCGATTGCCATTCTTAAGAACGCTGCTCTGATTGTCTTTCCTCCGCTTTTCCTCCATTTCTGTCTTCTTTACCCGGTGCGGCAGCAGTTGTTTGAACGGAAACGCTGGCGCGCAGCTTTGCTCTACGTGCCGGCTCTGTTGCTCCTGGCCCTCGAGAGTTTCATTTTCCTGCGGACTGTGTTGACGCCTCTCGTTCCCCAAATGCGAAACGTTCCTAACGTTTCCGACGTGTTTGTGGGGCTGTTCTACAGGCTGAGCTTGTTCCACTTTGTCGTGGGACTCATCGCGAGCGTCTCCTTCCTAATCAAAACCTGGGTGCAAGCCAGGAATACAGTGGTGCGGCAACAATTGAAGTGGGTGATTTGGGGCCTGGTATTGGCGGTTACTCCCTTCACACTACTTTATGCGGTCGGATTCTTGTTGGGTGCAGAGGCGGACCCGTGGCTAACCAACGCGGCGGTGCTGCCGCTCATTCTGATACCGCTCTCGTTCGGCTATTCAGTGGTTCGCTACCGGTTGATGGACGTTGAATTGGTAGTGCGCCGCGTCTTTGTTTATGTCCTCACGACTCTGGCAATTGCTTTGATGGTCGGTTCGGTCGTCTACCTCGCCGGGCTGTACGCGCTGGGAGGAGACGGATTCACGTCGGGCGAGCTCACTCTGCGAGTGGTGATAGCGATTGTGGCTATGGCCGCCATCGTGATGGTAGCGGCGCCAGTGAAGAATTTTTTGCAGGAACACATTGACCGGCTGTTTTATGGGGAGCGCTACGACATGCGCCACAGCTTGCTGGATTTTGGCCGCACGCTTTCCGCAACCACCGCCCTCGATCCGTTGCTTGACGCCCTCGTCGGGCGTCTGCAGCAAGTAATGAATGTGGGTCGCATCGCGATTTTTATCGAGGACAAGAATGAACCTGCCGGCTATCGCGTTGCTCGAGCCGCGGGAATATCTTCAGAAATGGTTGTGCCGCCCGACTTTCGCGAGATGATCCGCATTCGCTCAGCCGAAACCGGAGTAGTGCGCACTGATGATCTCGATCTGATACCTGAAACAACAGGCTTCGTTCGCCGCGCGCTTCACTATTATGTGCCTTGCGTGGTGCGTGGCCGAATGGTTGCCGTTATCGGACTTGGCCGGTCTGCCGATGGCGCCCTGCTCTCATCAGAGGACGTTGACATACTACTTACCGTCTCCGGTTATGTCGCGGTCGCCATCGAGAATAGTTTGCTGTATCAGGAACAGGGCGACCGGGCAGCGGAGTTGAAACTCCTCAAAGAGTTTAACGAGTCCATTATCGAGTCGATTAATGTCGGGCTGCTGGCCGTGGATCTGGAGGGTCGCGTCACGCGCCTGAATTCCGCGCTCGAGGAGATTCTGGACCTTAGTCGTGTCCAGGCAGTCGGGAAGCGAGTTGAGGATCTCTTCTCTGAAGATTTTACCGACACTCTGCGTCAGGTGCTTGGCAACGATCGTTGGCGCCTTAGAGAAATCCGCAACATCTACAAGATTCATACAGCAACCTTCGTCGGGCGCCCCCTGGTTCTGAATATAGCTATTGCACCATTGCAGGATTCGCAGGAGCAGACCGGCGCCCTGGTTGTACTGGAGGACGTAACTTCCCGCGTGCGCCTCGAAGAGCAGTTACAACAACGTGAAAAACTTTCTTCAATCGGCTTACTGGCTGCCGGCGTTGCTCACGAAGTTAACACACCACTCACCGGGGTCTCGTCGTATACGCAGATGCTGCTCGGCATGCTGTCGGAAAACGATCCCAAGCACGCACTTTTGCTTAAAGTTCGCCGGCAGGCGGAACGCGCTACGAACATCGTCAACAATCTGTTGAACTTCTCGCGCACGGGCGACGCCACCGAGTTTAGCGAACTGGATGTCAGCCGCGTGCTTGACGACACGCTGCAGCTGCTTGAGCCGCAGTTGCGCGGCAACCAGATCGAAATCGTGCGGGGGTATGATCCAGAGTCGCCGCTGGTGATTGGTAACAGCGGCAAACTCCAGCAGGTTTTCACCAACCTGTTGCTGAACGCACGCGACGCGCTTCCTGGCGGAGGCTCGATCAGAATTTCCACGATCCCTTCTGATGACCACTCACTGATGATTGAGGTCTCCGATAGCGGCACCGGCATTGCTCCTGAAGACGTAGCCAAGATTTATGATCCCTTCTACACCACCAAGGGAGTTGGACGTGGGACGGGGCTTGGTCTTGCAGTTTCCTACGGTATCGTTCAGGAACATTCCGGCCACATCAGCGTCGAAAGTACGCCCGGGCACGGCACAATTTTTCGCATTACCTTGCCAACTGCGCAGACGCGGTCTCGGTTGCAGGCTGTTGCCGACTAACCCAATAAATCTCAAATCTCAGATTTCAGATCTCAGATTCGAAAATCGTCATGCAGCAGGAGCAAGCGCAGCGCCTCGCTTTGCTCTTGCCTTTTTTTTTGCCTTGATCTCCCCTACACTGATTCACTTCCAAAAACGTGAGGTTTAGCAACATTGGCTGGAAAGACAGAAAGACGCGTGGCTAAAAAAGGCTCAGTCCTGGTCGTCGATGACGAAGAGATCATGCGCGAAGTGTTGGAGACGTTGCTCTCTTCCGAAGGTTACCGTGTCGACCTGGCCAAGACCGGTGAGGAGGGACTTGAAGCCTACGGACGTCGTGCTTACGACATTGTTTTGCTCGACGTTTCGATGCCGGGCATCGGTGGACTGCGGGCGCTCGAAGAGTTTCTTAAGATGGACTCAGACGCGGTCATCATTATGATTACCGCCTACGCCACTTTTGATACGGCCATCGCGGCCTGGGAACACGGCGCCTTTCTCTGCATACGAAAGCCTTTTCAAAATGAACAGATCTCTCTGACGGTTGCCGCCGGAGTAAAGCAGCGACGTAAAGAAGAGGAGCGCCAAACACTACGGCGGGCCATGAGTCGTGCCGTGGATCGCGGTGCGATTGTTGGGCGGTCCGACGTCATGCAGGAAGTCTTTCGTCTCGTCGAACAGGTGGCGCCCGCCCGTTCTACCGTCCTAATTACAGGTGAGAGCGGCACCGGAAAAGAGTTGATAGCAAAAGCAATTCACGAAGCGAGTCCGCGCGCCGGTAAGCCTTTCGTTACGGTCAACAGTTCCAATATTCCTTCCGAACTCCTCGAGTCAGAACTCTTCGGTCATACGCGTGGCGCTTTCACGGGTGCAGTGGCGGCGAAGAAAGGACTGTTTGAGGTTGCTGATGGCGGTTCGATTTTCCTTGATGAGATTGGCGATATTCCCCCGGAGACGCAGGTACGCTTGCTGCGAGTTATCCAGGAGCGCGAATTCACACCCCTTGGTGACACCACGCCACGCCGGGTTGATGTGCGCATCATCGCCGCAACCAATATTGAGTTGAAGGAAGCCGTGAAGCAGGGAACGTTTCGCGAAGATTTGTACTACCGGCTGGCAGTAGTGCCTATCGAACTGCCGCCGCTGCGCGACCGGCGCGAAGACATCCTGCCGTTGGCCCAGCACTTTATCGAGAAGTATAACGAAGAGAACAGTCGCAAAGTGTCTGAGCAGATTGCCCCTGAGGTGCTGGCGCTGCTCGAAGCTTACTCGTGGCCGGGCAATGTACGAGAACTTGAGAATGCGATTGAAAGGGCGGTTGTCATCGCTCCCCGCGACGAGGTTTCACGCGAGTGTCTACGTCCGGAGATTAGCGATCCGCAGTCCGTTGCCAGTGCTTCCGAAGAAGGCGCCAGTGTTGGCGCGGTGCAGGATCTCGGGCGCGGCATCAACTTCTACGATCAGGTACGGCGCTTTGAGATCGATCTTATTCGTCGGGCGCTGGAGCAAACCGGCGGCCATCAATCGCGAGCCGCGCGCTTGCTGGGGATGAACGCCACCACGCTCAACTCAAAAATCAAAACCTATCGCATCAGCCTGCGCCCGTAAAGGGAGAATTGGCCGCGACTGATGTTATATGAATCAATGATTCAATCAGCAGAGCAAATGGAAATACTGGCATTGCCACTTCACCAGAGTCACTTGCGCCTCGGCGCGACTATGAGCCAGCACAACGGTTGGCTTGTGCCGGAATCATATGGCGATGTGTTGCTTGAATATGCAGAAGTGCGAGAAGGCGGTTGCGGAGTAATAGATCTTTCCAACAGAGGCCGCATTCTGGTGAGCGGCACCGAAGCAGTGCAATTTCTCAACGGCCTGATCACGAATGACATGAAAACGTTGGCCCTGAATAGCTGGATGCCGGCGGCGTTTCCCAATGTTCAGGGCCGGCTGATCGCAAGTGTGCGTGTCGTTCGCTTGAAAGATGAAGGGACAGACAAGAATGTGTCTCCAGCTTTCCTGATTGATACGGAGGCAGCTACGCATGAGCGTGTGCTAAAGACTATTGAACGCTTCACGCTTGCAGGCGACTTTCGCGTCACCGATGTGACGAACCAAACTGCGCTGCTCTCTGTAAAGGGGAGTAAAGCGACTGACGTCGTGCGCAAAACGCTCGGCGACAAAGCTGCGGACCTGTTACCCAACCAGTCAATCCAAACAGCCTGGCCACAGAGCGATCAAACGGGAAGCGGGTCCGAGGATGCTATCAGCGGCGTAATTGTAATTCGCGAGTCGCGCGCGAGCGAAGATGGGTTCGATTTAGTCGTGAATGCAGATCAAGCCGGTGGTTTGTGGGATGCATTGCAAAATGCCGGGGCGAAACCAGTTGGTTACGCGGCGTTTGAGACATTGCGGATCGAGGCGGGAGTGCCACGGTACGGAATAGATATGGATGAAACTAACGTTGTGACTGAGACAGCGCTGGACAACGCTGTCAGTTACACGAAGGGATGTTATGTGGGACAGGAGATAATCGCGCGCATCAAATATCGCGGGCATGTGGCAAAGAAGTTGACTGGCGTCATGTTTGAGCAGCCAGTTGCTGTGGCGGTGGGCGCGACTATTCATTCAGCCGATGGCAAGGAAGCCGGCCGTATTACTTCCGTCGCCGACTCGCCGCGCCTGGGCCGCACAATTGCGCTGGCGTATTTGAAATACGATTATCTTGCTGCCGGGACCAGCGTGAAAGTGATTTCCGGTACGGAAGTGGTTGAGGCAAGAGTAACGGAATTACCGTTCGTGCGAGAGTAAGTTTGTTGGTTCAAGTGATTTGCTGGGACCGCGGGCGTCTCGCCCGCAACGCGCCGTCAGGCGCGCAGTCTCTTTTGGTTAATCGTTTCGCGCTTCGCGCTCATTGCGGGAGACGCCCGCGGTCCC
>Ga0207684_10005150_pt1 | contig 12175 bp, 8 predicted proteins | sample KBSK5501metaG_FD_184342 | JGI IMG/M metagenome (GOLD analysis project Ga0207684, IMG submission 184342) | Corn, switchgrass and miscanthus rhizosphere microbial communities from Kellogg Biological Station, Michigan, USA - KBS K5-50-1 metaG... | ecosystem: Host-associated > Plants > Roots >... | reverse complement strand
GAGGAGACGCACGACGGGCGCCGGGAGGGCGGCGACCCACGGGACACGCTCGGCCATCCGCTGCGGACCGGAGATCATGAGAAAGCCGTGACCGCCGAACGCCAGTGCGGTCAGGGCCTGCACCACCCATAGAGCGATGTTCACGCCGTGGCTCCTTCTGGGTCAGCCGCCGCCGGTCGCGCCCTGCACATCGCGTCGCTCGAAGAGCCAGAACGCGATGCCGCCAAGGACCAGGGTGTAAACGGCGAGCACGATGATCGCGTGCGTCTGGTCCGGCAGCACCGTGCCGGGGAAGCCGCCGGTGGCGCCGGTCCAGCCAGAGATGTTGCGGACGAGGAGGTAGTCGGCGACGTTCTGGAACCAGCTGAAGAAGTTCGTCAGCAGCGCGACGATGAGCTGCTCGGCGAAGTAATAGCCGAGTCCGATCGCCATGCCTGCGGCGGACGAACGCGCCAGGACCGTGACGAACGCCGTCAGCGCGATGTACGGAAGTATCGAGATCCACGCCTTCCACAGCGCGATGCCCGCGTCCGACCACGTCGCGGCCGTGCCCGCGGCTTCGGGCGCCGTGCCGCCAAGGTTCCCCGCGATGGTGCTGCTGATCGCGATGCTCGCGACCGCAACGAGAAGCCCGAGCGCGGTGAGCGTCGCGAGCGTCAGGAACTTCGCGGTCAGATACGGCCATCGCCCGGTGCCCTGCGTCAACACGGAGCGCAGCGTCCCCGCGCCGTAATCGATCCCGATCGCCGATGCGGTGAGGATCGCCATGAGGATGAGCCCGAGGGTCTGCACCGTACCGAGCGCGTTGGGGATGCTGCCGGGAAGCGTGAAGTTGCCGTACGCACGCGACATCCGGGATGGCAGCGTCGCGGCCTGCGCGCGGCACTGCGCGGTGAGCCCGGCCGTCACCTGCGCGTCGAGATCAGTCGGCTGCCGGGCGGGATCGCCGGACAGCAGATCGTTGCAACGGACCGTCCTTGGCACGCGGCCCTGCTGCTGTTGCAACGTCGCGGGCACGGTCAGCTCGCCGCCGGTGTCGCGGAGATTCTGGTACGAGAAGAAGCTTCCCCACACCGCGAGCTGCGCGAACAGAAGCGCGAAGACGAGAAGGATCCACATCATCCAGCGCCGCCGGAGCTTGAACCACTCCCAGATCGTGAGGTTCGCTACGTTCCCGATCACGCGCGCTGCCTTCCGGTCGTCGGGTCCGTCTCGGTGATCTCCATGAAGAACTCCTCGAGCGTGCGGTGGATCGGGACGAGCTCGTTCACGTAGATCTGCCGATCGGCGAGCGCGCGCGAGACCTCCCAGGCGCGAGCCTGCGGGGCCGTGACCTCGAGGCCACCGTCCTGTGTTGCGACCTCCTCGACCCACGGGAGTCCCCTGAGGACGACCTTGGCACCGGCATCATCCGTCGTGCGGAGGCGCAGTGAATCGTGTTCCCGCAGCAGCTCTTTGATCGTGCCCTGCGCAATGAGCTTTCCGCGTGAGAGGACCGCGACGTTGTCGCAGACGAGCTCGGTCTCCGCGAGCATGTGGCTGGACAGCACGACGGTGCGCCCGCCGGTGCCGAGGTCGCGAATGAGCTCGCGGACCTCCACCACGCCGGCCGGATCGAGGCCGTTCGTCGGCTCGTCGAGGAAGACGAGCTCCGGGTCGCCGAGCAGCGCGCAGGCGATCCCGAGCCGCTGCTTCATGCCGAGCGAGTACGTCGCGAACTTGCTGTCGGCACGCTTGCCGAGGTCCACCAGCGTCAGCAGGCGGTCGATGTCGGCGGGCTTGCCGCGCCCGCCGATGCCCTGGAAGTAGCGCAGGTTCGCGCGACCGGAGAGATACGGATAGAAGGTCGGTGACTCGACCATCGCGCCGACGAGCTTGAGCGTCGCGGGATGGCGTGCCGGGTCACCGAAGATCTGCGCGCTGCCGGACGTCGGATGAACCAGGCCCAGCAGCATGCCCATCGTCGTCGTCTTGCCCGATCCGTTCGGACCGAGGAAGCCGAACACGCCTCCGCGCGGAACTCGCAGTGAGAGCGCATCGACCGCGACCACATCGCCGTATCGCTTGGTGAGGCGATCGGTCTCGACCACGAACTCAGCTTGCGCGACCGTCATACCGCGACGGCCTCTGTGCCGACGTTCTCCGCGAACTGGCTGTAGTAGAGGTCGTGATAGAAACCGCGCCGCTCGAGCAGCTCCGCGTGGCTGCCCTGCTCGACGATCCGACCCTGATCCATCACGACGATGGTGTCGGCGCTGCGGATCGTGGACAGGCGATGCGCGATGACGAAGCTCGTGCGACCGCGTCGAAGCTGTGTCATCGCCTTCTGGATGAGGACTTCGGTGCGCGTGTCGACGTTGCTCGTCGCCTCGTCGAGGATCAGCACGCTGCGGTCCGCAAGGAAGGCGCGCGCGATCGTAAGGAGCTGCTTCTGCCCGCTCGAGATGTTCGACGCATCCTCGGCGAGCACCGTGTCGTATCCGTCCGGCAATGTTCGGATGAACTGATCGGCGTGGGCTGCGGTCGCCGCCGCGACGATCTCGTCCATCGTCGCGTTCTCCTTGCCGTATGCGATGTTGTCGCGGATCGTCCCGGTGAAGAGCCACGTGTCCTGCAGGACCATTCCGAATGCGCGCCGCACGACGTCGCGCGGTAGTTCGCGCGTGTCGATCCCGTCCAGCCGGATGGCTCCGCCATCGATCTCGTAGAAGCGCATGAGCAGATTGACGACCGTGGTCTTCCCCGCTCCGGTCGGCCCGACGATCGCGATCGTCTGCCCGGGTCGCACGTCGAGCGTGAAGTCCTCGATGAGCGGCTTGTCGGGCAAGTAGCGGAACGAGACGCGGTCGAACTCCACATGACCCTTGACCGACAGCAGCGCGACGGGTGCTGTCCTGTCCGCGCTCTCCTCCGGGGCCTGGAGGAATTCGAAGACACGCTCGGCGGACGCCAGTCCCGACTGCAGGAGGTTCGCCTGAGCGGCCAACTGCGTCAGCGGCATGGTGAACTGGCGCGAGTACTGGATGAACGCCTGGACGTCCCCCAGCGTCATGGTTCCCGACGCGACGCGGTAGCCACCGATGACCGCAACGCCGACGTAGTTGAGGTTGGACAGGAACGCCACCGCCGGCTGGATGATCCCCGACAGGAACTGCGCCTTGAAGCTCGCCGCGTAGAGACCCTCGTTGAGCTGGTCGAACTGCGCGATCGCGACCTGGCGCCGGCCGAACACCTGGACCAGTGCGTGTCCGGTGTGCATCTGCTCGACGTGTCCGTTGAGCGCGCCGGTCCGCGCCCACTGCGCGACGAATTCCTTCTGCGACCGACCGGCGATGACGACGGTCACGACAAGCGTGAGCGGGATCATGAGGATGGAGATCCCCGCGAGCAGGGGGCTGATCCACAGCATCATCGCGAGCACGCCGACCACGGTGAGGACCGACGTCAGCAGCTGGCTCATGCCCTGTTGCAGCGTGGTCGCGATGTTGTCGACGTCGTTCGTGACGCGGCTCAGGAGGTCACCGTGCGGATGGCTATCGAAATAGCGGAGCGGGAGCCGCGCGAGCTTGGCTTCGACCTCGCGGCGCAGGCCGTACACGGTCCGTTGTGCGACGCCTGCCATGAGGTACTGCTGCAGCCAGCCGAGGACCGCGGCGAGAAGGTAGACGACCGCGGCGAAGAACAGGATCTGCGCGAGCTGGGTGAAGTCCACACCCGCGCCCGGCACGACGTTCGTCCCCGACAGCATGTCGGCGAGCTGGCTCTGGCCACGCGACCGCAGCGCCTCGACAGCCTGATCCTTTGTGATCCCCGCCGGCAGCGTCCTGCCGATGACACCTTCGAAGATCACGTTCGTGGCGTTCCCGATCAGCTTCGGGCCGATGACGCTGAAGACGACGCTCGCCGACGCCAGCACCGCGACGATCGCGATCGTCACACGTTCTGGACGCAGACGCGCGACGAGCCGCCGGAATGTGCCCCGGAAGTCCTTCGACTTCTCGACGGGCATGCCCATGCCCATGAAGCCGCCGCCGCCCGGACGCGCACCCGGCCGGTTACCCGGCCGGCCCATCATCATCATGCCGCGGCCTCACCGAGCTGCGATTCGACGATCTCGCGGTACTCCGGGCAGCCAGCCATCAGCTCCTCGTGCGTTCCGAACCCGACGACACGGCCCTCATCGAGGACCACGATGCGATCCGCGTGCAGGATCGTGCTCACACGCTGCGCGACGATGACGACGTTCGCATCGCCCGTCTCGGCGTGGAGCGCCCTGCGCAGGCGCGCATCGGTCGCCGCGTCCAGCGCGGAAAAGCAGTCGTCGAAGAGATAGATCGCCGGCCGCTTCACCAGCGCGCGGGCGATCGCGAGCCGCTGGCGCTGTCCGCCCGAGACGTTGGTTCCGCCCTGGTCGATCGGCGCCTCGAGCTGACCCTCCATCGCCCCGACGAAGTCACGCGCCTGCGCGACCTCCAGCGCGTGCCACAGCTCTTCGTCGGTCGCGTTCGCGTTGCCGAAGCGCAGGTTGTCGGCCACGGTGCCCTTGAACAGGTAGGCCGTCTGCGGCACGAGACCGATGCGGCTCCACAGCCGGTCGAGCGACTGATCCCGCACGTCGACGCCGTCGACCAAGACCGTGCCGGTCGTGACGTCGAATCCACGGGTGACCAGCGTCAGGAGCGTTGTCTTTCCTGATCCCGTGCCACCGATGATCCCCGTCGTCGTCCCGGGCCGCAGATCGAACGACAGGTCGTGCAACACCGCCCGCTCACTGTGTGGATACGCGAAGGTCACGTCCCGCATTTCGACGACGCCAGTGTTTCGCTCGGGCTCGACCGGCTGAGCCGGGTCCGACACCGACGGGATCGTCCTCACGACGTCTTCGATCCGCTGCGCGCTCGCCTCCGCGCGCGGCACGAGGATGACCATGAACACGGCCATCATCACAGCGAACAGGATCTGGAAGATGTACATGAGGAAGGCGGTGAGGTTGCCGATCGGCATCTCCCCGCTGTCAACGAGGTGACCGCCGAACCAAAGCACAGCGACGGTCGAGAGATTCATGATGCCGAGCAGACTCGGCATTGCGAGAGCGAAGATCCGGTTCACCCGGAGCGCGGTATCCGTCAGATCGCTGTTCGCCTTGTCGAAGCGCCGCTGCTCGGATGCGGTGCGGATGAACGCGCGCACGACCCGAATGCCCATGATCTGCTCGCGCAGGACCTCGGTGATCTTGTCCACTCGCCCCTGCATCTGACGGAAGAGCGGGATCGAGATCGCGACGAGCGTGCCGATGACCACGGCCATCAGCGGGACGATCACGACGAGCGTGAGCGAGAGCTGCGCGTTCTCGCGGATCGCCATGATGACCCCGCCGATCGCCAGGATCGGCGCGGTGAGCAGGATGGTGAGCGCGATCTGCAGGAAGAGCTGTACCTGCTGGACGTCGTTCGTGTTGCGCGTGATCAGCGACGGCGTGCCGAAGCGGGTCATCTCGCGCGCGGAGAAGTGCTGCACGCGCTCGAAGACCGCTCCGCGGACATCGCGGCCGACGCCCATCGACGCGCGCGACGCGAAGTACACACTGATGATCGCCAGAACACCCAGAACAAGCGTGACGGCGAGCATGACGGCGCCGGTCCGCCAGATGTACTCCGTGTCGCCTTTCGCGACGCCGTTGTTGATGATGTCGGCATTCAGGTTGGGCAGGTACAGGTTCGCGATCGACTGGATGAACACGAGGACGGTCACGATCGCGACCTCGACGCGGTACTTCGGGACGTAGCGGCGGAGCAGGCTGATCAGCATTTGCGCGACTTCCCCTCACCGAGCTCCGCGCCGACACGAAGGAACGCGCGCAGCGTCGTCGCGAGCGCGTCGCGCTCGGCGGGGGTCATCTTCTCGATGAGCCGGCTGAAGTGATCGGAGGATCCGCGTTCCATGACGTCGAGGATGTGCTGCCCCCGCCGCGACAGCTCGACGAGCACGGTGCGCCGGTCGTCGGGGTCCGAGCGCCGCGTCACGAAACCTCTTTGGTCCATCCGGTCGATGAGCGCCGATGCGCTCGCCGGGGTCATGTCCAGTGCCCCTGCGAGATCGCTCATGCGCTGCGGCTGCTTGCGAGCGAGCACCGACAGACCGCGGAGCTGTGTGAAGGTGAGATCGGCGGCCGTCCAGCGCGGTCGCGCTGAGGCCATGAGCTCGCGCCACTGATGCAAGAGGTCCGCGAGCTCGGCATCGGTTCGTCCCACGAAGATAATCTATGTGAGGCTAAAGATTAGAGTCAAGTGAAGCATTTGCGACATTCACGGAGGCGACGGGATCAGTCGAGGATCAGGCTGCCTTCACCGCCCGCCGCCGAAATCGCGCACGGACGACCGCGATGACCTCCTGGAGCTCATCGATCCGGATCGCCCACGCGGCGAGGAGATAGATGCCCACGCCGAACGTCGCGGCGAGGAGCGTTTGCACGAACAGCAAGAGCTTCGGCGGGTCCTGCGCCAGGTTCAGTGGGATGTTCGTGACATTGATGAAGAGGAACATCGAGACGCCCATGAAGAGCGCGGCAGTGACCTGCTTCAGCGTGGCGTAGCCGAGGCCGACCAGGCGCAGACGCGCACGCGGCGCGAGCAGCACCAGCAGGAGCGCGGCCTCCAGCAGGGTCGCGACGGAGTTCGCGAACGCCAGCCCGTTGATGCCGAAGACCGGCGCGAGCGTCACCGACAGGACGACGTTGGCGCCGATCGAGACGAGAGTCAACGCGAGCGGGGTGGTCGTGTCGCGCGACGCGAAGTAGGCCCGCGCGAGGATCTGCACCAGCGCGTGGCCGGCAAGTCCGAGCGCGTAGAACAGGAACGCGGCCTGGACGAGCTCGCGCGCGTCCGGGCCGAACTCCCCGTACTGGAAGAGCAGGTTCACGATGGGTCGTCGTAGCACGACCATGAGGATCGCGGTCGGCAGGGTGAGGAACAGGATCCAGCGGATCGCTTGCTGGAGCGCGTCGCGCATCCGCGCGGCCTGGCCGAGCGAGGCGTAGTGCGACAGCGCAGGGAAGACCGCCGCCGAGATCGCGATGGAGAAGACGCCGAGTGGCAGCAGCATCAGCTGGAACGCGTAGTTCAGCGCCGTCAGCGATCCGTCGCGCATTCCGGAAGCGAGATACGTGTCGACGAAGAACACGACCTGGACCGCGCCGAGCGAGAGCGTGCGTGGCCCGGCCAAGGCGAATATCTGGCGCACACCGGTGTGGCCCAGATCGAACGTGAGCTGGTACTTCGTGCGACGGAACGTCAGCTCCGGTAGCTGAACGAGGAACATCATCACCGCGCCAGCGACGACTCCGTACGCGAGAGCGTTGATGCCGACGAACGGCGACGCGAACAGCGCGAAGAGGATCTGCACGCCGTTGTAGACCAGCGGCGCGATCGCCCCGGCGAGGAATTGGCGGTACGACTGGAGCACGCCGGTGACGAGCGACGACAGCCCCATGAAGATCGGGCTGAGCAGCATGATCCGGGTGAGCTCGATCGTCAGATCGAGCTGACCCGGCTTGCTCGCGAAGACCGGTGAGACGATCAGGTTCGGCACGATCCACGGCGCCGCGAGCCACATCACGCCGGAGAGAACGACGAGCGCGAGCACCAGGACGTTCATCACGCTGGACGCGACGTGCCAGGCCTCGTCCTCGTTCTCTTTCGCGAGGTAGCCGGCGAACACCGGAATGAACGCCGACGCCAGCGCTCCCGCCACGACCAGGTTGAACAACGCGTCCGGGATGCGGAAGGCGGCCCAGAAGGCATCGAGCTGCGGCGTCTCGCCGAACGCCGCACCGAAGACCGAAAGGCGAAGCCACCCGAGGATCCGGCTGGCGATGAGTGCGGCGATCATGACGAGCGACGCCCGAGCGATGGACATCGTCACGCCGCGAGTATGAGCGAGCGGAGCGATACGGTCCTGATAAGCCTCGTGGCTGATGTGACGAGATTTAGCCAGGCTCTTGAGTTATTGTTCCGCGCCTATGGCGAAGAAGAAGCGTTCCGCACTCAAGCGCATCCGTCAGACGGAGCGTCGTACCACCATCAAGACCGTCGCTCGCTCGGCCGCACGCAGTGCGGTGAAGACCGCCCGCTCCGCGATCGAGAAGGGTGGCGAGGCCGTCCAGGAAGCGGTCGCCGAGGCCGCGAGCATGCTCGACCGCGCGGCAAAGCGCGGCGCGATCCACAAGAACGCGGCGCGACGCAAGCGCAGCCGGGTCGCGAAACGCGCAGCGAAGAGCACGAAGAAGACCTAGGCACCGTCGCCTCGCTCGCCCGCTCATACAGTTAGAGCGTGGACGTTTCCGGATTCCTGCTTCTCACTGCCGCGCTCGCTGTGCTGTTGGTCGTGGCCGTCGTCGGAGGCAGTCTCCAAGTGCTCCTTGCCGGCGTCTACGCTCGGGTCATCGCGAAGCGGCGTTAGCGCGCTTCCAGAGCGACCGTGCCCGCCGAGCCATCGACGACGACGTGCTGCCCTGTCGCGATCCGCGTCGTCGCCTCCGGAACGCCGACCACCGCGGGTATCCCGTACTCGCGCGCGACGACGGCGCCGTGCGACATCATCCCGCCCATCTCCATCACGAGCGCGCTCGCCGTGAGGAAGAGAGGCGTCCAACCCGGATCGGTGGCTGGAGCGACGAGGACCTCGCCGGGCTCGAGACGCGCGTCCACGGGCGACAGCATCACGTGCGCGACGCCGCGGGCGGTGCCCGGCGATGCCGGCGTGCCGCGGATCGCGCCGTCCGTCGCGGCTGACGCGAACGCGGCTTCAGCGTCGGTCCCATCCGACAAGAGCACGCGCGGGATGTGACGCCGCCGCTCTTCGCGGCGGTACTCAGCGCGACGCTCCGCGACGCGAGCGTGCATGTCCTCACCAGCTAGCGCGCGGCGCGCGTCGGAAAGTGTGAGGAACCAGATGTCGTCCGCAGCGGCGATGCGGCCGTTCGCCGCGAGCGCCACGCCGACCGGGGCGAGGATCGCACGGCCGCGCGCGAAGATGCGGACCACGTGGAACTTCGGCGCCTCGCGGAGTCCTGCGAGCGCCCGGACGCGACGCAGGAACCTTCGCGCGAGGAATCGGCGCGGGCCGTGGACCCGCGACAGCAGGTTCGCGATCGTCGCGTCCGCCTCGCGCGCGCCACGCGCGAACTGCGCGTCAGGCGCCAGGGCTGCCGTGTCGAGCCGCTGGTAGTTCGCGATCGCGCCCAGCAGATGAGCGGGATCCTCCGACCATCGCGGCAGGCCGAGGTCGATCTCGGCGATCGCGCGGTGCCCGTATCGCATCAGGAACGTCTCGAGCTCGCGCTGGAGCAGTGGCGGCAAGGCGCCGCGACGGAAATCCGCGGTGAGGTCCGGTTGGCTGCGGTCGGCGAGGGCGTCTCGCGACGGCGGATCGTCCCGCGTACGGCGCGCGATGTGCCAGAGGTCGAGGTCCATCTCGGTCGTCGGGTTGAATGGCAGGCCCCGCAACACGGTCCGCATCTCGTCATCGCTTGCGACACCGCGCAGAAGCCGTGAACCGAGGTTGTATGAGACGAGACCGGCGAGGGCGACCGCGACGAGCCGCGGGAACATCCGCGGCGGCACCCCGGTGACCAGACGCTGGAACGCGTCGAGTCGCTCGGCCGGTGTGGCGACGGGGCCCACGTCGCTGCTGACCATCGCATCCATGTCATGCAGGACCCGCTCGCGTGTCGCCTCAGGTCGAAGGAGCGCGCGGATCACCCAGGGCGGGACTCCTGCGTGCTCGACCGAACGAAGGACCGAGACGATCGAGCGGAGGCGCGAGCCGCGCCGCGGTGCGAGGCGAGGGTCGCCGAGCAGCTGCGCGTAGATCACCGAGCTCCGCGCTTCCATGATGGAAAACACCCGGACCGGTATCTGCCGCACGGCCGAGTTCCGAAGGACTCCGGTGAGATCGATCCAGAGGCGCAGACCGGCCTCGGCCATAACGGACGCACCCGCGGCCGGATCGGCGAGAGGTCTGCCGATCGCAGAGGCCAACGCCGCACCGATCAGCCGGAAGGTCTGGATCCCCATCGGCGTGAAAGGCTGGAGGACGCCCTGCGCGACATTGACCGAGAAGTACACGCGCAGGTCGCGATCAGGATCCGGAGCATTCGCGGGGATCGGATACAGCGTCGTGATGTCGCGCGACTGCACGATCCAGAGCGTCTGGTCATCGATCGCCCATTCGATGTCCTGCGGCTTTCCGTAATGGCTCTCGATCCGGGCGCCCATCGCCGCGATCTCACGCAGTCGCGCATCATCGAGGATGTCGCCGCGGCGCTCGAGCACCTGGCCCGTCGTCGTATCGACGAGGTAGTGATCCGGATTCACCGCGCCGGACACGAGCTGCTCGCCGAGTCCGCGCACCGCGTCGATGGCGGCGCGCCGCCGGCGGCCGGTGATCGGGTCGGCGGTGAAGAGGACGCCCGCGATGGTCGCGGGCACCATGCGCTGTACGACGACCGCCAGTCGCAGGACGCGTTCATCGACCGCGTGCGTTGCCCGATAGGAGACCGCTCGCTCGTTCCACAGCGACGCCCAGCAGCGGCGGACGGCGTCAAGCAGCGCGTCGTCTCCTTCCACGTCGAGGATCGTGTCCTGCTGTCCCGCGAAGCTCGCCTCGGGCAGATCCTCCGCGGTCGCCGACGACCGCACCGCGACGCGGCCGCCGAGCGCGCGATACGCGTCGCGTACCGCGGTCGCGATCTCTGCCGGCATCGCCGTCTCGTTCAGCTTGGCGCGCGCGCCAGGAGCGTCCTTCGGGTCGATCCCTGCCGCGCCCGCGGCCGCGAGGTATGCGTCGGTCGTGATCACGAAGCCATCGGGAACGGGAAAGCCTGCGCGGATGAGCTCGCCGAGGTTCGCGCCCTTCCCGCCGGCGATCGGAAGATCGTGTGCGCCGAGCGTGGACAGCGGCACCACGAGGCGCTGTTTCACGGCGCGACAATACTTGTCAAGAGCAAGACTACGAGCGCAGCTCCGGTCCCCTAGCGGCCGAACCGTGAGAACGCATCGCGTCCGGGATAACGCGCGGCGTCCTGCAGCTCGATCTCGATCTCCATCAGGCGGTTGTACTTCGCGTTGCGCTCGCTGCGCGAGAGCGAGCCGGTCTTGATCTGACCGCTGTTCAGCGCCACGGCGAGATCGGCGATGGTCGTGTCCTCGGTCTCGCCCGAGCGGTGCGAGATGACGGTCGCATAACCCGACCGGTGCGCGAATTCGACGGCCTCGATCGTCTCGGAGAGCGTGCCGATCTGATTCAGCTTGATGAGAACAGCGTTCGCCACCTCTTCGGTGACGCCGCGACGGATGCGGTCGATGTTCGTCACGAACAGATCGTCGCCGACGAGCTGGAGCTTGTCGCCGAGTGTGGTCGTCAGGTGCTTCCAGCCTGCCCAGTCGTCCTCGGCAAGCCCGTCTTCGACGGACACGAGCGGATATGTCCTGCGCCACTCGGCATAGCGCACGGTCATCGCGGCGGCATCGACGGTGGCCTTCTCGCGCGCGAGCCTGTACTTGCCGTTCGCAAAGAGCTCCGTCGCCGCGGGATCGAGCGCGATCGCGACGTCCTCTCCGGGGCGATAGCCCGCCTTCTCGATCGCCTCGAGGATGAGTCGGATCGGCTCCTCGTTGTCCTTGAGCCCCGCCGGCGCGAATCCGCCCTCGTCGCCGACGCCCGTGCCCATGCCGCGGTCGTGGAGGATCGCCCTCAGCGCGTGGAACACCTCGGCACCGGCGCGCACAGCCTCGCGGAACGACGCGGCACCGACCGGCACCACCATGTACTCCTGCATGTCGGCGGAGTCGGTCGCGTGCTTGCCGCCGTTGAGGATGTTCATCATCGGGACGGGCAGCGTGCGTGCGATCGGTCCGCCGAGGTAGCGATACAAGGGCAGTCCCACGGCGGTCGCGGCGGCGCGAGCGCACGCGAGTGACACGCCGAGGATCGCGTTCGCTCCGAGCTTGGATTTGTTCGGCGTACCGTCGAGCTCGAGGAGCAGCTTGTCGATCTCGGTCTGGTCGGCCGCGTCCTCACCGATGAGCTCCGGCGCGATCACGTCGTCGACGTTGCTCACGGCTTTGAGGACACCCTTGCCGCGATACCGGGACTTGTCCCCATCGCGAAGCTCCAC
>Ga0207684_10005148_pt1 | contig 12178 bp, 8 predicted proteins | sample KBSK5501metaG_FD_184342 | JGI IMG/M metagenome (GOLD analysis project Ga0207684, IMG submission 184342) | Corn, switchgrass and miscanthus rhizosphere microbial communities from Kellogg Biological Station, Michigan, USA - KBS K5-50-1 metaG... | ecosystem: Host-associated > Plants > Roots >... | reverse complement strand
GCAGCGGAGCGGGCCTAATGATCGAGCGGCTTGTGCAGCATCGGCGCATGCAGCGCTGGGGTCTGCTCCTGGCTCTCGTCTCGGCAAAATTGAGGTAATTATTCTTGATTCGGTTGGGGTGCCGTGTAGTGCGCCCGAAATGTGTCTAGAGCACACTGTACCTCCCTCCTCACCTCTTCCTCCCCTTCCTTTCCTAACACCTCCTCCAATGCCCGCTTTGCCTGCTCGCCTCCAATTCTTCCCAGCGCCCAGGCCGCGTGCCCGCGTACCAGTGGCTCATAATCCTGCAGCGCCCCGATCAGTGCCGGCACAGCCTGCGCATCCCCTATATTGCCAAGCGCCACGCACACATTCCTTAACAGCCCACGCCGTTTAGTGCGCCGTATTGGACTCAGGCGGAAGCGTTCGCGGAATTGTTCCTCCGTCAATGAAAGCAAGGGTATCAATTCCGGGCTGCTGCCAGTACCTGCTCGCGGTCGAAATTCCTGGCGAGGATGAAATTGTAGCGGTTGAGAGCATGAGGTAGATACGCGGCCATCTTTCCGCAGACCAAGGCGTCTCTCGGCCACTATATTCACAGGACACACCTGCTGGCAAATATCGCAGCCAAAGATCAGATTGCCCATTAAGGGGCGCAACTCCAGCGGGATACTGCCGCGCAGTTCGATGGTAAGATACGAGATGCAGCGTGTATTATCCAGTACATACGGCGCAGGCAAGGCTCCAGTTGGACAGGCGCGAAGGCAGATTTCGCAGCTACCGCAGTTGGCTTTAGAGGGCGAATCGTAGAACTGCCCGCTATCCCCTCCCAAAGGAAGATTGGTAACTACCTCTGCCAGGAAGACCCAGGACCCCCACCCTTTCGTCAAAATATTGGTGTTTTTACCGTACCAGCCCAGACCTGCACGCTGCGCAACTGCGCGATCCACCATGCGGCCGGTATCTACAAATAACCGCGTCTCTACCTCACTGACCTCGTCGCGAGCATAATCACGCAACCAGGCGCCGAACTGCTGCAATTTGGGCTTGATGATCTCGTGATAGTCATCTCCCCAGGCGTAGCGCGAGATACGCCCTCTGGGTCTATCTTCTCCCACCTCATCGGGTTGTTCAGTGAGATAGAACATGGCAAGGGCAATGATCGATTGCGCCCCCGGCAACAATGCATCAGGATGGCACGACACCTGCGCCCGCTCTGCTGTAAACCAGGGCAAACCATCCATCAACCCCTGCCCTATACGCTCCTGGATGATCCGCTCGGCCTCGGGGAACTCCTCACCGCTGGTAATGCGCACAAGATCAAAGCCCAGCGCATAAGCATATTCTTTGATAGTGCTAGTGTTTAACATGGCTTTAGTTCGTTACATCTCGACGCTTATTTACCCACCATGCCAGTCCGATGAACGCGCTAAAGTATAATGCAAGTACAATGAGGGCATGCAGGTCGGACAGTGAAGAACCCCTGCCCTCGAAAATATATTGCCCTTGATTTTGTGCCAGTGCTCCAACGTTATTGCCGATTAAGTAATCAGGTATGGCTTTCAAAAAGTTGCCGAAAGGCCCGCGGTTAAAGAATCCGGCGAGGCTTAACACACCTTGTATGATTGCTTCTGCAAAGAACCAGGATAGTGCTCCTACGATGCCTGCCACTATTGACCTTCCCAGCGTGCCGAAGAAGATCGCAATGGCGGCGTACATCAGCCAGTTGAGCATAGCTACAAGCACAAAGAGGATCGTGTGTACCAACCAGCTGGCAGTGAAAAAGTTAAGGTCCTGGCCAATGCCACTGGCGAGGTTGAGTAATTGGCTGGCGAGCACACCTGTGATGAACATGACCAGGACGCCAATCACTATGCAAACGATAGTTGCTCCCAATTTGGCGAACAAAAATTGTGCGCGCGTTGGCCCGCGCGTGAACATGAGGCGCACGGTACCAAGACTAAATTCACCCCCTACCAGCGAACCTACCAGGGTTATAAGCAAGAACGCGCCCGGCGGAATTGCAAGCTGCTCGATAATGCCTAATGAATTGGGCAGGCGCAGCGGTTCTGACGCGGTCTGAACCGCCTCTAACCGGGTCTGTGCCGATTGAGCCGCCGAAGGCTGTTGGCAGCTCGCTGGTCGGTTTCCCTGGCATGGTGCTGTAAAATCCTCTGGTGGTGCGTTCAGCACAACAAATGTCCCAAGTGAAATCAACAGGAAGATAAGTACGACTATTGCGATAGCCATCATCCCCAATACCTTTGACATTGCCCTGCGACGCACCTTGTAGAGTTCCATACCGGTCAATCGTAGTAAGACAGACAGGTAGTCTTGCCGTCCAAGAATCACTGAGCTTGTGCGTGACGGTAGAAGCAGGTCTCCTTCTGTGGTTGCTTGAGGCGTAGCGCTCATCGTTTGCCTCCCTTCCCATCACTAAGTATCTCTCTGGTTGATATGCGTTCAGGCTCTTGTCCAGGAGAACCACCCCCGGCCAGTGCTGCCATTCCCATGCGCGTACCCGCAGGTATAGATGGCGTCGTGAGTTGCAGGTAGACCTCTTCCAGGCTGCCCTCATATGGGTGCAGTTCAGCTGCGAAGAGGTTATTACGTGCAAGTAGCGCATTGATCTCTGCAGAACGTGACTCGGGCGCATTGATGCGCAGCGTGGCTTGCCCCCGTCCGTTTGTTTGAACCTGTACAGAGCCGATCCAATCAGCTCCTTGCTCCTTCGCCTTTTGCAGGATCAGCTCTGCCTGCTGTGTCTCTTCGGCCGCCTGCAGTCTCACCAGAATCTGCCTGCTTCCGCGCAGCAGCTCACTTACATTCCCCTGTTTGATCATGTTACCCTTCTGGAGGATGGCCACGCGATTGCATACCTGCTGTACTTCATTGAGAAGATGACTGGACAGGAAGATAGTCTTACCCAGGGCAGACAGCCGTTTAATAAGCTGGCGAATCTCAAACATACCTGCCGGGTCGAGTCCATTGGTTGGCTCATCCAGGAGCACAAGCTCAGGGTCGGTGAGCAGCGCTGCCGCAATACCCAGACGTTGTTTCATACCGAGCGAGTATTTCCGATAAGCCATTTTCGCCTGTGTATACAGTTCAACCAGTTCCAGCACTTCGTCGATACGGCGCTGGTTTGCCTTACCCGAAACCATACCGGAGGCAGCGCCGACCACGTGCAGATTGTCTACACCTGAAAGATAGGGGTAGAAGACAGGTGTTTCCACAATTGCACCGATACGGGGCAGGATGGAAGGCATTTGCTGGGCAACATCCATACCAAAGATAACAGCGCGACCTGCTGTTGGGCGGATCAGGCCAAGGAGCATGCGCAAAGTGGTGGTTTTGCCCGAACCGTTGGGGCCGAGAAAGCCAAAGACATCGCCTCGCATGACCTGCAGGTGCAAATCATTGACAGCGATCAGTTTGCCAAAGGCTTTTGTAAGCCTGCTTGTACTGATGACGATATCTGATTGAAGCAAAGCCTTACTACTCTCTTGCACAATCTTTAAAACTACTGCCTTTGGTCCTGCCTGACTGACGCAGTCACGTCTGGAGGGGGGAGTGGCCCTCGGAGAGTTGCCAGCGTCGTCAAGAACGGTCCGGGGGACCGTTACAAGCAGGACCCATTTAAAACTACTGCCTTTCAAAAACGTCAGCCCCATGCCCTGAGAGGCACCAGGCATTTACCAATTATGGCATGCTTTAAGTATGAAGGCAAGCGGGTTATACTCGACAGCAGCCTGAAATGTGTGCTAGAATTCAGTAAGGCATGCTCGCAATTTCCGGCTGCTTCTTCTGAGTCTCTAACTGTTTAGCCAGGGAGCATATCATGGGGACTGCGTTGATAAGACCATCTGGTCAAATCCTCCTGGAAGCATCATACCTGGACGTACGCAGAGCAATGTAGTGTACGACCGGGGAGTATCGGCACGCCATGCCATCATCAGTTCGTTGAAAATTGATCGTCTAGAGGGATATTCTAGGAGGAGTGTATGAGAGCAGTTCTGAATGGCCCGCAGGGGCAAACAGTTCTGGAATCCTCGGTCTTGACCATAGGAAGCAGTCCGTATAATTCGCTCGTGCTCGACAATATCAAAGTCTCGGCTCATCATGCTGAGATTCGTCCTGAGGAGCAAGGCTACGCTATTACTGATTTGGGAAGTATTCACGGCACGTATGTCAATGGAGAACGCCTCGACTTCAATGCCCTCCGTAGACTCAATCCTGGCAACTCGATTACCATTGGTGATTCTACGTTCACTTACGAGGTGGAAGACGTGCCACAGGACCTCCACGATCAGGCGAATGGAGCAGAAACGCTCCCCGCTGATGGCATAGTTGTCGCCGGTATGCCATCGGAAAATCAGCAATTGATAGTACCTGGTCTGGCGTACACTTCCCCTCAACAATATAACCCGCAACAGCCATACATGCAGTCCGTCTACCCGGGCACTCTTCCTGGCTTTGCTGGTCCTCCACCTGGGTATGTCCCCATTGAGCAAGTGCGGCGCCGGACTCGTCGTCTCATCTGGATTGGCCTGGGACTTGTCGCTGTTATAGCCCTGGCCGTGGGTGGCTATTTTCTCTTTTTCACTCGTCCTACGCCCGAGAAAACACTCGACACCTACTGCAGTGCCCTCCTGGGACAAGATTATCTGACAGCCTATAATCAACTCTCCTCCCCATTACGAAATACAGAGACAGAGTCCCAATTTGCCAGTGTCGTCGAGGAGCAGGGGAAACTCAACTCCTGCATACATGGTTCGGCCAGCGTGAATGGCAGTACCGCTTCAATAAACCTTAGATTGGTTGCCAGCGCTAATCAAACAAACAGTGTTGTTACACTGGTACAGGATACTGGGAACAACTGGAAGATCAATTTGCCTTTTCCACCGTCCGTTACGCTGACAGCTTTTTGTCGCGCCTTAAAAAATGGAGATTACCAGACTGCATATGATCAACTCGCAGGCATTGTAAAGAGCCAGCTTACTGAAGCAGATTTTGAAACAACGAATATGCAGCAGTCGGCCCAGGTGGGGGGCATCGCCAGTTGCAGCGTGAGCAATGTCAGCGAGGGCGGTTCTTCAGCAATTGGTACCGTTACCTTTCTTCTGGGCGATGGTCAAAAGGGTGATACTCACTATTCGCTGGCGAACGAGGGCGGCTTTTGGAAAATCGATGGTGCGCAGTGAGCAGGGTTATTGCTTGTTACTAAATTCACCTTTTTAAAGTGCGCTGGTTACCAGACAAAAGCAAACGGCTATGTTACGCTGCTGGCACAAAAACATTCCTGTTTAGTTAAAGGAGTATAAGGTAGCATGGAAGCGGCATTGAATAGTCCATATGGACGCACAATTCTTGGGCCAGCCGGCATGACGATTGGGCGATCTCCCGACAATCAGTTGGTCGTAAACGATCCCCAGGCGTCCTCTCATCATGCCCAGATTTATCCCGATGGACAGGGATATCTACTTGTTGATCTCGGAAGTACCAACGGCACTTTTGTCAATGAACAACGCCTGATCGCTCATTCACCTCGCATGCTCAATGCTGGCGATGTGCTCCGCATTGGTAATACCAGCTTTTCCTACGAGGCAATCGGCACGCCACAGGATGGTCAAATCGCTCCGGGCCAGTATGGTGGGCCAGCTTATGAGCAAACTATCATTGGCTATAATCCGGTTCCGCAGGCTTCGCAGCAGCCCTATCCCCAACAGCCACAGCAGTCCCCTGATTATCAGGGGTATACACCGCCTGCGCAGCAGCCCTATGCTCCGGCCCCGGGCCAGGTCGGTTTCCCCGGCTATCCAGCGACAGCGGTGCAACCCCAGAAAAAGAGCCGCCTGGGCTTGTGGATTGCCCTGATTGTAATCGTGCTTCTCGTTGCTGCCGGTGGGGTTGGCGGCTACGTATACCTGAACCGTTCTACGCCGGAGAAAACTCTCACTACCTATTGTAATGCTTTGCAGAGCGGGGATTATCAGACGGCCTATAATCAACTCTCGTCTTCATTAACGAGCAAGTTTACGGAACCCCAGTTTGCTCAATTATCGCAAGTCAGCTTCGCTGCAGTAGGAGGTCTGAAAAGCTGCACTGTAAGTAATGTGCAGGAGAATGGTTCGACGGCCACCGGCACAATTACTGGGACCTTTGGAAACGGCAAAACTCAACCTAGTCCCGTCTCCCTGGTTAATCAGAATGGCACTTGGAAGCTGACTAGTAGCAATCCTTAGATGAGACCGGCGTGTAATTACTACATCATCGGTATTTTGACCCCCAGTTCCCGCGCGCACTCGATCGCCTCCTCGTAACCTGCATCGACATGGCGCATCACGCCCGTGCCAGGATCATTGGTCAGCACCCTTGCTAATCGTTCGGCTGCCTCAGGAGTGCCATCAGCCACGATCACCTGGCCGGCATGTATCGAATAGCCGATACCCACACCGCCTCCGTGATGCACAGAAACCCAGGTCGCGCCGGAAGCCGTATTGAGCAGCGCATTGAGAATGGGCCAGTCGGCGATGGCATCGCTGCCATCTTTCATCGCCTCAGTCTCGCGGTAGGGTGATGCCACTGAACCGCTATCCAGGTGGTCGCGCCCGATAACGATGGGAGCTTTGACGATACCCCTGGCCACCAGGTCGTTGAAAGCAAGCCCGGCCCTGTCGCGTTCTCCATAGCCCAACCAGCAGATGCGGGCCGGAAGTCCCTGAAAGTGTATTTTCTGCCTCGCCAGGGTGATCCAGCGCTTGAGCGCGGTATTTTCGGGGAAGAGTTCAAGTATGGCCTCATCGGTACGGTAAATGTCCTGCGGGTCGCCGGACAGCGCTACCCAGCGAAATGGCCCCTTGCCCCGGCAGAAGAGCGGGCGAATATAGGCCGGGACGAAACCGGGAAATTCCAGGGCGTGCGTCTCGCCAGCCGCCAGGGCCTGCCCGCGCAGGTTGTTGCCATAGTCGAAGACGATCGCTCCCATCTTCTGCATATCCAGCATTGCGCGGACCTGTGTCACCATCGACTCCATTGATCGTTCGATGTAGGCCTGTGCGTCGCGCCTGCGCAGTTCATCGGCCTCTTCCAGCGAGAGGCCAGCCGGGATATAGCCGTTGAGCGCATCATGGGCCGAGGTCTGATCTGTCACCACATCAGGTCTGATGCCACGCCGCACCAGCTCAGGGTAGACCTCGGCGGCATTGCCGATCAGCCCGATGGAGAGCGGCTGACCTTGATTGACGGCCTCTCGCACCTGGTGCAGCGCTTCATCCAGCGTGCTTGCCATCTCGTCGCAATAGCCCGTCTCCAGGCGCCGTTGTATGTGGTGCGCGTCAACCTCGACGGCCAGGCAGACCCCTTCATTCATAGTAATCGCCAATGGTTGAGCGCCGCCCATGCCGCCTAAGCCGGCGGTGAGGATGAACTTGCCCTTGAGTGAGCCGCCGAAATGCTTCCGTGCCGCCTCGGCAAAGGTTTCATACGTCCCCTGCACAATGCCCTGCGAGCCAATGTAAATCCAGGACCCGGCGGTCATCTGACCGTACATCGTCAGGCCAAGCGCCTCCAGCCGGCGAAATTCTTCCCACGTTCCCCAGTGGGGTACCAGGTTTGAATTAGCAATCAGCACGCGCGGCGCGCTTGCATGCGTGCGAAAAATACCAACAGGTTTACCCGACTGCACGAGCAGGGTTTCATCGTTTTCGAGTTCTTGCAGCGAACGCACGATAGCATCAAAGGCAGCCCAGGAACGCGCCGCGCGGCCAGAGCCGCCATAGACCACCAGGTCATCCGGACGCTCGGCCACCTCGGGATCAAGGTTGTTCATCAGCATGCGCATAGCCGCTTCCTGCTGCCAGCTCTTGCAGGAAAGCGCTGTCCCTCGCGGTGCGCGAACTACACGCGGCCCTTGCTGCAGTGTGTTAGAGGTATCATCGGTGTGAGGCATAGCTTCGTCGCTCCTTTTCCAATAAAGCTCTGTAAGTGGTACTTTGATTGGTTTGAGTATATCGCATTCTACAGGGCGAAGGAAAATGTTGCTTTGCCGCAGCCTCCAAATTCATTAGCCAAAACACACATTTCGGGGTTCCCGCTGCTACGGGAACCCCGAAATGTGTGTTTTGAGGCAATTATATTGAGTATAGTCAACTAGGCAAAGGTAAAGTACCAGTTGACCCACATTGATTCATACCGTTTCCTACGGGAATAGCAAACGGACCTGTTTCTATAGTACACAAAAATGTATATTCTTTTGTTGAATTGGCAAGGCCAGTATAACCGCTGCCCAACAATGCATCACTGTCTTCTGTATTTAACGCCCAATACGTCCAATTCATATTTGAAACAGAATACCCCGAGTAATTCCCCGTTGTTGACGAATAGCTACTCTGGATGAGATTCACAAGATCAGTAAACCATTGGCCCTCCGATCCATTACCAGTCGAATACAAATCACTAGTAGTATTACCAGTTCCCGCTTCTCCTATATACACAGGAGTTTCTGTATAAGCGGTATGTCCTGTATTCCCCCAAGGATAGGCAGGATGTCCAGGCCAAACAGGCATGATACCACTCGGAAGATTTGTAAAAAGCCAAAATTTATGCCATACATCAGCCAAACTTGATGAAGAACAGCCGCTTTTATAACAAGTTGAACTATTGAACCACCCCTGTGGAGACAGAGAAGGCCCAAAATCATGAGCTGAATAGACAAGTTGATTGTAAACAGGTGCACCCAATGAACTTGCATTGCCCCCTGAATTAAGCACAACAGGCGCGCCAGGATTCATAGCATTACCATTCACACCAGGCAAGGTGCCACCCCACCAGTAATAATCGAAAGGACCATTTTGCGCGGTGCCTGTTGGTGTAGGATACTGGCCAATACCTTCAACAAATAGCAAAGGATAGAACCATCCGTTTGCATCTGCTACACTAAATAGGCTATCACCGGCTCTTTCTGCCGCAAGTCTCCAATCGTGACACATAGATGTAGAAGCACAAGGGCGAAATGGGTTAGGATTCGGATTTGCCTGCGGATCTTCCCCATCGCCCGTTCCCCATGTTGCACCTTGTAAATAGGCTGTTCGGGAAGGAGTATGAGGTTCATCGCGCAGATCAAACCCCAAAACAGTTGGGGAACCATCAGACGCTAAATAAGTAACAGAAATTGTATCAAGGCTCTGTGGATTACCATGAGTCCATGCCTGCGCACTTAACCAATCATTAATCCATGAACTCTCAGGAAAATTATTTTTTCCCGAAACAACATACCATAGTCCATTAGCTTCTGCCGAATTTCCAGCCTCTGACCGGTGATTGTCCAAAATCACATGGAGACCAACCGATCCTGCATAATTTATGATCAGCGCCATGATGTCTCGCGCCCGTTTCCCCTGGCAGGATTTACACGCACTAATCGTATTAGCCGCAGGAACAGGGTCCTTTTCCCACATCTCATTTGAAAATGGAATTCTAATAGTATTAAAGCCATACTGCTTAATGCTATCTACTATTGTAGTGTAATTTTGAGCATAAAGGCCATGAGCAACGAACCCTCGTGTTTCAAAACCATACCAATTTATGCCGCTAATAGTAAAATTTCCACCGGCTGGATTAACAATGTTCGTACCACTCGTTGACCAACCTCCTGATAACGCTTCTGCTCTATATCCGCCGCCGAAGACTCCGATGAGGCCAAATAGAAGGAAGGGTATTGCCACTACTACACGACAGCCATTACCACTAGAACTATGGAGCTTGCCAGTCTTCTCGCCGCGCTTGTTGTAAACAGGCTTGTTAAACATTCGCTCTTGCCTTCCCAATCTTTTCTTACTGCTGCAATAACGGCCAGGCGTAGATAGCTGCTCAGGAGGTTTTTGTGATAGGACCTTTCTGATGCCCCTGTGTAGAAGTGTAGCCGGGTCCTCCTCAAAAAACGAAGCAAAAATTTGTTTCCTTTCCCAAAAATCAACCTGAAAGTTTGCAACACTTGGGATTTCATGGATGGGAAATCTATACCTTGACATACTTTGCCCGGTGCTCTATGCTTGCCTCCATACCAGTTATGGAGGCTTTTTATCATGGACCTACAATCCCTCGTATCAGGTGTGGAGGCATATACGCAGCAACACCTGTCGCATTATATAGAAGAACTGCGGGAACTCTGCGCCATTGACTCGGACAGCTACCACAAACCTGGATTGGACGAAATGGCCGCGCGACTCGGGGCGCGTATGCGTAATCTCGGCATGCAGGCAACGATCATCGAACGCGCAGACTGGGGCAATGACCTGTTCGGCGTATTGCAAGGCAATGGCGGCGGCAATGTGCTGCTGTTAGGCCACATAGACACCGTCTATCCCGTTGGCACGGCTGCTGCTCGTCCACTGCGCATCGAGGGTAACACCATCTATGGCCCTGGCGCCTGCGATATGAAAGGCTGTATCCTCGCGGCCATCTACGCCATCGAAGCGCTCGTGGCTATGGACTACCGCGCATTTGGAGAGATGCGCTTCCTCTGCGTCTCCGATGAAGAAATCAACACGCGCCATTGCCTGGACATTCTACAGACAGCCTGCGAAAACGCGCAGGGAGCGCTGGTTCTGGAAGCAGCCCGCTCAAACGGCGATATCGTGAGCGCACGCAAAGGCCTTACCTATTACACGCTTACCGCGCGTGGCCGTTCAGCTCATGCGGGTGTGGAACCGGAGAAGGGCCACAATGCCATTGAGGAATTGGCCCACCAGGTATTGCAATTCCAGGACCTGAATAGCTGGCGCGAAGGGATCACCGTCAATGCCGGCGTTATTTCAGGCGGCACGCTGCCCAACGTCGTGCCCGATTTCGCGCAGGCTCAATTTGACCTGCGCTTCCTGTATGATGATGATAGACTTGCTACCGAAAATCGTTTTCATGAGCTGATGGGGCAGAAGCGCATACCAGGTGTAGAACTAACGATCGAGCGTGCGCCAGATATCAAGGGGCCTATGGTGCGGACTGCACAGGGCCTGGAATTAGCGCAGCAGGCGCAGCACATTGCAAACTTGCTCGGGTTTTCCATCAATCACGTCATGACGGGCGGCGCTTCAGATGCCAGCTATACCACCGGCTATGGCGTTCCCTCCCTGGACGGGCTTGGACCTGTTGGCGGGCGCGACCACAGCCCGGCTGAGTACCTCATGCTCAATAGTGTTGCTCCTCGCGCATCTCTGCTGGCCGGGCTGATTGCCTCCATAGGTGGCAAAAAGGATTAACCCCCCACATCCTATCCCCAGGGCAAAGTTTAACCAACATTTAACAGTCCTTAACATATCCATAAAGCATAGTTAACAGAGCAGTGATACGGTAGAGGTGGAACGACAACAGGGCTCATCTCCCTGTTACACGTCGATGGATTGACAAGATTATGCGTTGCTCGTAGGAAACGAGCAGGAGGAATTATGCAGAAGCGATCGCGTATAACGATCATGGCAGGAATCGCCGTACTGGTGAGCCTACTTATTTCCGCCTGTGGCGGGAGTAGTACGGGAAGCTCGACGCCCACTGCCGGCACTACCCCCACCGCGACTTGCCCCTCGATCTCCGGGTTGACCGGGGCGGGATCCACCTTCGATAACCCGCTGTTCTCGCAGATGTTTGCCCCGTCCAACTACCCGACGACCAAGTGCGGCGTCCAAGTCAACTACCAGTCGGTGGGCAGCGGCGCAGGCATTAACCAGTTGCTCGCCCACACCGTGGACTTTGGAGCGACGGACACGCCTCTGACCGCCGCACAACAGGCCAAGAGCACGGCTGGCCCCATTATCCACGTCCCGGTCACGCTGGGCGCCGTGGCCATGTCCTACAACCTCTCTGGCGTCTCCGGGCATCTCAATCTGACGCCGGATATCATCGCCGGGATCTACCTTGGGACGATCAAATTCTGGGATGATGCTGCGATCACGGCCGCCAACACTGGCGTCACGCTCCCGCATGAGACGATTACTCCCGTGCATCGCTCCGACGGCAGTGGCACGACGGGCATCTTCACGCACTACCTGAGCGCGGTGAGCCCGACCTGGTCGTCGAAGGTCGGCGCGGGCACCACCGTCAACTGGCCAGTGGGCGTCGGCGGTAAGGGCAATGCAGGCGTCGCCGCTGCGGTTAAAAGTACGGCTGGCGCCATCGGCTACGTCGAGCTGGCGTATGTCCTCTC
>Ga0207684_10005147_pt1 | contig 12180 bp, 9 predicted proteins | sample KBSK5501metaG_FD_184342 | JGI IMG/M metagenome (GOLD analysis project Ga0207684, IMG submission 184342) | Corn, switchgrass and miscanthus rhizosphere microbial communities from Kellogg Biological Station, Michigan, USA - KBS K5-50-1 metaG... | ecosystem: Host-associated > Plants > Roots >... | reverse complement strand
AAAGCTGCTGGAACTGTTTCTTAGAGAGAGATCAGGCTCCGGGCGCTCCTTTCCCGCAACGGGTACAACAACACATCGACATGCCGTCGCGGCGGAACGAGCTCATCGTCGGTCTGTATATCCCGGCTTCCGTACGGGCGTCAAGGCGTCTGGCGGCCCCTTAAGCTTCTTCTCATTTGGCCCGCTTTGGACACGCGTGGAGAGACTGGAAGCGCGTGCCTCGATCGCGTTCGGCACGTCACGATTTTCCTGCCGACCGCGGGGAGCTGGGCTGCTCTACTTTGGCGAAAGAAGCTTTTCGAGCCGGGCGGTCAGGGTCACGAGCTTCGCGTCGAAGCTCGCCGTGTCGAGAAGAGAGTAGTACTGGATCTTCCCCTCACGATCCAGGATCAAGTTGGATGCGATCGGCACCTGGTCTCTGGGGAGATCCGGCTGGGCGCCGGGCGGCGCATAGCTCGCCGCCACTTTTCCGTCGGAGTCGAGCAGCACCGGGAACGTGAACTTCGACCGCTTCGCGTACTCGCCCGTCTTTTCCTTCGTTTCCTTGACGTCGATTACGACGACCTGCACGCCGCGATCCTTGTATTTTTGAGAGAGCGCCTCGAGATGCGGAGCCTCCGCATTGCAGAAGGGTCACCAGCCGGCGCCAAAGTGGAGCACCACGAGCTTGCCCTTCAGATCCGAGAGGGCGAGCGTCTTTCCCTCGAGTGTCGCGAGGCTAAAGGAGGGCGCACGATCTCCGATCCACGGCTGCGCGACCTGGGCGGGCGCCGCCGCAGCGGCCAGCAGGAGTGCGGCGGGGAGAAGGAACAACACCGGATTGGTCCGGCTCTTCATGACGTCACTCCCAATCCCTCTACGGCTTGCGCCTGGCCTTGATCCAGTAGTCCACGGTCTTGTTGTTCTTCTTGATCCAGGTGAAATTGCCATCGAGGACGTTGCCCTGGACCCTTCCCGACCATTTCATGCGTCCATACTTCGGGCTCTCGGTTTCCGCTTCGAAGCGGATGGCGTCCCCATCCGGAGCCGTCGTGTAGGCGGCATCGCCGAACTTGTAGGGATCGCAGGCCGTCGATCGGAACCGGCCGTCCTCGAAGATCAGCTCGTCTCGTCCTTCCGCCTTCTTCCACGTTTTTCCGTACTCGCCGGCGAACGTCTTGCCATCCAGCGCTCCCGCGCCCGCCTGCGCAGCCAAGAAGGCCTCGGTTCCAAGCGCCGCCGTCCCGGCGAGGATCAGGAGAGTGAGGCTGGCTCGAAAAGGAGTCATAGGAGCTCAGTTTCCGGGATGCTATCGCTAATTGCGTCTGCGGCGAGCCCCGGGGCCGCGGGAGATTGGCAATAATGCGCGCGTGGACGGCACGGCGGTCATCCTCTGTAACGGTTTCTTCGCGACGACCAACGGGAAGACGGCGCACGGGCTCGTGCGGGGCACGGACCGGTATCGCATCGTGGGCGTGATCGATCCGCCGACCGCGGGACGCGACGCTGGCGAGATCTTAGACGGGCAGCAGCGCGGGATCCCGATCTTCGAGTCGCTGACCGAGGCTCTTGAGCGGCTGCCGGAGAAGCCGGACTACGCCATCCTCGGCGTCGCCACGCACGGCGGAAGGCTTCCGCCGGAGCTGCGTGCCAGCCTCGCGGAGGCGCTCGAACGCGGCATCTCCGTCGTCAACGGGCTGCACGAGCTCGCTTCCGAGGACTCGCTGCTCGCGGAGGTGGCAAGGTTGAACGGAGTGAGTATCACCGATGTCCGAAGGGTGCCGCCGAGCGGAGATCTCCACTTCTGGACCGGTGAGATCACTCGGTTGAAGACGCCGAGGGTTGCCGTGCTCGGAACGGACTGCGCGATCGGCAAGCGGACGACCACGCGCATGATGGTCGAGGCCTGCCGCCTGTCGGGGCTCAAGGCCGAGTGGATCTCGACGGGCCAGACCGGGTGGCTCCAGGGAGCGCCGTACGGGATCGTTCTCGACGCGCTGCCCAACGACTTCGTCTGCGGGGAGCTCGAGCACGCGATCCTTTCCTGCGCTCGCGAGCGGTCTCCCGACGTGATCTTTCTGGAAGGTCAGTCCTCGCTGCGAAACCCTTCCGGGCCATGCGGATCCGAGCTCGTCGTCTCGGCCGGGGCTCGCGGAGTCATCCTGCAGCACGCGCCCGCGCGACTCTGCTTCGAGGGTTTCGAGGAAGAGGGGCTGCAGATCCCGCCCGTCGTGGAGGAGATCGAGCTGCTGCGCCTGCTCGGGGCACGGACGCTCGGCCTCGCCTTGAACGGAGAGGGATTGATGATCGAGCGTCTGCGAAAGGAGCGCAGCCGGCTCGAGAGCGAGCTTCTGATTCCCGTGGCCCTGCCGCTCGAAGAAGGAGTTCGATCGCTCGTGACCGCGGTGCAGGAATTCGTGGACTCGGAAAGAGTCCCTTGAGAATCGTTTCGGTCGAGGCCCGGGCCGAGGAGCTCGGTCTGACGCGCCCGTACACGATCGCGTTTCGGGCGATCGATTCCGTCTCCAACGTTGTCGTCGAGATCCGGACGGATTCCGGCCGAGTCGGGCTCGGCGCCGCCTCGCCGGAGCCGCGGGTCACCGGGGAGACTCTCGAGATCTGCCGGGCGAGCCTCGGCGAGGAAGAACTCGGTTGGCTCGTCGGACGCGATATCAGTGAAGTCGCCGTTCTCTGCGGCGAGGCGAAGCTTCGAATTCCAGATGCGCCGGCCGCGCGGGCCGCCATCGACATGGCCCTCCACGACCTGTTCGCGCAGGATCTCGAGCGGCCGCTTGCCGACGTGCTCGGCCGCGTTCACTTCGAGCTGCCCACTTCGATCACGATCGGAATCCGGGGAGTCGAAGAAACGCTGGTCGAGGCGCACCGGTGCCTCGGGCTGGGTTTCACGATCCTGAAGGTCAAGACGGGACTGAACCTGGAAGAAGACCTGGAGCGTCTCGTTCGCTTGCGCGAGTCGATCGGGCGGGATGTCCGCGTCCGGGTCGACGCCAACCAGGGATACACGCGGGAGGAGACGATCCGGTTCTTCGAAGAAACGGCCTCGCTCGATCTGGAGTTCGTCGAACAGCCGATGCAGGCCGGGGCGGTCGACGCGATGCGCGAGCTGCCCGAGGCCTGGAAGGAGCGGATCGCGGCGGACGAGAGCCTGTTAGACGACAGAGACGCCCTCGCGCTGGCCGCTCCGCCGCGCGCCTGCGGAATCTTCAACATCAAGCTGATGAAGTGCGGCGGCATCCGTCCTGCCCTGCGCATGGCCGCGATCGCTCAGGCGTCCGGCATCGATCTGATGTGGGGATGCATGGACGAGAGCCGCATCTCGATCGCGGCCGCCCTTCACGCCGGCTTCGCCTCCCCCGCGACACACTACCTGGACCTGGACGGGAGTCTCGATCTCGTGCGCGACGTCGTGGAAGGAGGGTTCGTGATCGAGCGCGGCCGCATGCGAACGACCGAGGCGTCGGGGCTGGGCGTGCGCGCTACCCGCAGGTGAAGGCCAGCCGGCTGTTGATGGCATCGAAGGCATCCTTGGCCAGCTCCTGAACGGCTTTCACGTTGCCGTACCACACGGCGCCTCCGACATTGGACTGGCTGGCGGCATAGGCCAGCATCTGCGAGACGGTCAGGCAGCTCGAGCCGCCGAATGCCGCACGGTCGCTCGTCAGGTCGATCGGGATGCCTCCGATGGGCGCGGGCGCGTTGATCTTGTTGCCGCCGAGCGCCGCATCGCTGAAGTAGACATCGAGCGCGGTCGTTAGCATCTGCGCCTTGAGCATGGTGTTCATCGTGACGCCGTTGGCGGCGTCGATCACGTTGTCAACATAGGCAGCGACCTGGTCGCAGTTTGCCGTGGGGTCGAGGTCACGGAAGGGCGCGTATTGGCGCAGCCAGGTGCCCGAGTTGCACACGCCGGCCGTCGATGATCCGCCTCGGATAATGGTCTGGCCGTTCTTGTTCTTCCAGAAGCCCATTCCCAGGGCGCCGGTCGATGCCGGTCCCGGCGTGGTGCTGGTTGTCGGAGTCGGAGTTCTTGTGGCTGTCGGCGTATTCGTCGCGGAAACGGGAGTCTGGGTGCCTGTCGGTGTGTTGGTTGCTGTCGACGTGAACGTCCTGGTCGGGGTCTGAGTCGCCGTATTGGTCGCCGTGTTCGTCGGTGTGGTCGTCGAAGTTGTTGTCGGCGTGTTTGTCGCCGGAACAGCGGTACCCGTCGGAGTATTGGTTGCGGACGCGGTGCTCGTCGGGGTCTGAGTCAAGGTCTGAGTCGGCGTATTCGTCGCCGTGTTCGTCGAAGTCGGTGTCGCCGTGTTGGTCGGCGGAACGGGAGTATTCGTTGCGGTGCTGGTCGGGGTGTTGGTTGAGGTTGCCGTCGGTGTGCTGGTGGGCGTCGGAGTCGAGGTATTCGTGGCGGTCAGCGTCGGGGTGTTCGTCGGCGGGACGGCGGTGCTCGTCGGAGTGCTGGTCGGTGTGTTCGTCGGCGTCCGCGTGCTCGTCGGGGTCGGCGTCGGCGTGGGGGTCACGCGCGTCGCCAGGAAGCCGTGGAGGAGCGAGCTCTGGTCCAGATAGAGGCCGACGATCTGACCCTGGTCGTTGATCGCTCCCACCGCGGTTACGATGGCCGGCGGAGGAGCGATCGTGAAGAAGTTGCCGCCCGTGAGAAGGAAACCGAAGCTCGCGTTCGATGTTTGGGCGCCGCCGACGATGTCGCCGAGATTGTTGATGCCCTGAAGTGTCGTATCCGTCGCGCCGGGGAAGTTGATCGTGGTGAACGTGCCGCCGGTCTTCAGAAAGCCCTGGTGAGGAGCGGTATCGTCCGGAACCTTGAACTGACCGACGATCTGCCCCGCGTTGTTGATTCCGTTGGCGTGAGTGCAGCAGGCTGGAGACGGGACATTCACGGTCGTGTAAACGCCTCCGGAGAAGAGAAAGCCGTTGCCCGGGCTGCTCTGGCGATAGACGCCGACGACGTCTCCCGAGTCGTTGATTCCATTCGGAGTCGTGCTCGTCACGCCCGCTGCCGGGAAGTCGATCGCTGTGAAGATGCCGCCGTTCAACAGGAACCCGTGAGCCCCCTCGAACGGGTGGTCCGGATCCGTGAAGTTGTAGCTTCCGGCGATCTGGCCCGATGTGTTGATGTCGCTTCCTTCCGTCCCGACTGTCGCGTTGGGATCATCGAAGCTCGTGAAGCTGCCGCCGACGTCCAGGAAGCCGTGGCGGGTTCCATCGGGAAGGGCGTAACCGCCCACGATCTGGCCCAGACTGTTGATCCCGCCCGCGAACGTCTGGATGGCCCCGGGAACTTCGATCGGGGTGAACGCGAAGGATCCCGGGCCCGACGGTGTGAAAGCCACACCACGGAACTGTTCGTTGACGGCCGGAGTGGCCAGAGTCGTCAGCGTCCCCGTGATGTTCGCGTTGTAGCCGGACGAGTCGGTCAGGGCAAACAAGTTGTCGGGGCTGGTCGCGAACAAGTGCGCGGTGCCGGCGACGGCGAAGCCGGTCAGTCCGCGTAAGCCGGCCGTCGAAGCGATGGTCCCGCTGGCCGTCCAATTGCCGCCGACGAGCGAGTACTTCTGGATCCCTCCGGTACCGGTTCCGTTGTCATCCGCCACATAGACCGTGTCGATGCCGGCGCCGTTGGAGTTCAAGTGGGCGAAAAAGAAGCTCTGTGGGCTTCCCGTGGTAGGAAAACCGGGAAGATTGGTGATGGTCTGCCCCGAGCTTGTCGGCGTTCCGGTCCCCACGGTTCCCAGATGCACCGACCCTGAGAAGCTCGACACATACAGTTGCCCGCCAAAAATATTCGCCTGCCGGAGATTCGTGACTGTCGTGCTCAACTGAGTCGACGTCGTCGAGCCGAGCGTCGTATATCGAATTCCTCCGCTCCCCCCGTCGATCCAGAGATCCGTTCCGTTGGTGCTCGTCGCGCTGCGGGGCATGGCTCCGTCCACGGCGTCCGTGAGCGCGGTCGTCGTGTCCACCGCACCGCTCGAGTCAATGCGGGCGATGACGCGATTGACGGTCGAGGACGACGTCGTCGTCACACTCGCCGTTCCGACGGCGGCGTCGTACCCGGTTGCGGTCAGGAAACGCCCGTCCGTGGACAGCGTCATCAGGCCTTCGCCGAAGGAGGTGCCGCTCGCCGTCAGCCGTCTATTGGAGCCGTTGACGGTCGTCGGCAGGGCGACCGAGTTGACCGGCGAGCCGCCCGACATCGTGTATTCGTCCAGAAAGACCGGTGTCGCGTCCGTGCTCAATCCCGTACTCCCGTCTCCAACGCGGTAGACCACCAGATTGCCGCGTGTAAAGGGTCCGGAGAGTTTCTGCGCAGGACTCGCATGCGCGGGAGTCATTGGGCCTCGTGTGCCGAGCTTCGGGTTGGCGGAATCGTCGGAGCTCGAGGCGCCGGGCGTGGCTGGCCGGCTCTCGCTGCTCTGCACCCAGACGGTCGCGGCAACGAACGCCGCCCCGAGCAGGAGAGCGGCGGCCATCAACGCGCGCGGTCTGGCGGACGCGCCGAATCCCGGACCGGATTCCGTGCAACTCATCGATCTCTCAGCGTTTCGTTCCTGGGGTTGGGCGAAACCTATCCGAGCGGCCGGAGAGGTGTCAACGAGATTTGAGGCCTCTTAACGAACCCTCAGATTCGAGGAGACGACGCTCCCTTGCGCCGGCGAAACTGGGCGCACGCGGAGGGAAGCCCTAGCTCGGAAAGGGTCTTACTGCGCTTCCGCCGTGATGGAGCGGACGCGCTCCGGATCGCAGACCACGAAGACCAGGGTCTCCACGCGCCCGCCGGGTCGGATTGTTCCGCCGAACCGCCCGGACTGTCTCGCGATGGCGGTGCCGGAGGCGCCGATCACGTTGACTCGAAAATGAGTCCCGCCCCCGTCGATGTCCTCGGAGCAATGGTTGTAGCCGTTGATCAGCACTCGAATGCCCGAAGGGCTGGAGACATCGTTGTCCTGACGCGCAGAGAGATCGACGCACTCTCTTGGGTTCGCCGCGAAGAGAAAGGAAGCGAGAAACAGCCCGAGGCCGGCCGACCAGGCGCGTCGCATGGATTCTCCTCGTTTGAAGTGCTTGGGAGAAGTGTACGCGTGCTCCCGCATTGTCGCCAGCGCGGCCCAGAGCTTTCGGGTGGAACGTCCGGTTGGTAGCCCCGGGCGGGCTCAATCTTCGTAGGCAGCGCGGGCGAGGACGCGGCCCTTGCGGGCAACGAGGGAGACCTCGATGCCGTGCCAGCCGTGCGGGAGGTTGGGCTTGGCGAAGACGATCTCGTAGTGGCCCAAGATCGCGCGGCTCACGCGTTCGATGGCCAGGCGGGGGAAGATGTGCGTCTTCTGGTAGGTCCCGCCGGTGATGTCGGAGATGTTCTCGAGAGTTCCTTCCAGCGTGTGGTAATCGGCGTCGGTGATGTCCAGGGTGAAAATCGAGATGCGGGCGGCTGTCAGAGCCGGAATCGCCTCCCGGAAGTCGCGCATGTCCTTGGGATTCGGACCCGAGGCGCCCCCGATCGTCTGCAGGCCCCAGCCGAAGAACACCATCGACTTGGCGCCGACGATCGGGATGGCAGCTTTGGAGATGATGGCGAGCGCCTTTTCGGGAGTGATCGCTTTCCTTGCGGCGAGGAAATCGAACGAGCGCGCGAGAGACGGGAAGGCCTCGGGGTCCGGATCGGGAGGCGGACCGGTCAGGATCGCCTTTTCGATCGCGCGCTCGAGCTTCGCGTGGTCGGCCGTGAAGTCCTGCCGGAGCTTCAAGTGGGAGTCAAACGAGAGGACGGCGACGCGGTCGGTGGGAAGAAGGGTGTCCAACATCTGGCGGGCCTGGAGAGCCATGCGCATTAGACCGTGAAGGCGCGCTTCGACGAACTGGTCGGTCTGGAAGAAGAAGATCACGAGACGTCCCGGCGGGATCTCCGGTGCCGTCGGGAGGAGGGCGCCGGAAGGGGAGCGCACCAGGAACGGAAGGGCCTCCGGACGATCGGCGGGTATCCATTCGGCCGACTCGATTGCGACCGGCTTGCCATCCACGCGTAGGCGAAAATCGTGAGCCATCAAGTCCGGGATCGGATCTCCGCGGGGATCCAGAACGTAGGCATCGACCACGACCCGTTCGACCCGGGTCTGCTCACGGTAGGTGCCGGGACGATCCTGAGCCGAGGAGACGCTGACGGCGAGAACGAGCACCGGGCCGACCGCCATTAATCGCATCCCTTCAGGCTAGCGGTCCGATGCGCTCGGCACAAGCTCTTTGGCGGGGATTAAGATTCTCGCAAGGCTCATGTCGCTCGCCGCCGGTGATCGCATCGGTCCCTACGAGATACTCGCGCCGCTGGGCGCCGGTGGGATGGGAGAGGTGTACCGGGCGAAGGATCCACGGCTGGGTCGCGAAGTCGCGGTCAAGGTCCTGCCGGCCTTTTTCGCAGCGAACGCCGACCGTCTGCGCCGATTCGAGCAGGAGGCCCGGGCCGCGGGGATCCTGAACCATCCCAATATCACGGCGGTCTACGACATTGGAGAGCAAGACGGCGCGCCCTACGTGGTCGAGGAGCTGCTGGAAGGCGAGACTCTTCGGGCCCGACTCGCTGGCGGTGCCTTTACTCCGCGAAAGGCGCTCGACCATGCGCTCCAGATCGCCAACGGCCTGGCCGCGGCGCACGAGAAGGGGATCGTCCACCGTGATTTGAAACCCGAGAACGTCTTCGTCACTCGAGACGGACGAGTGAAAATCCTCGATTTCGGCCTCGCCAAGCTCACTCAGCAGGAGAACCAAACCCCAGAGACGAACTTGCCAACAGCTTCCGCCGGGACGGAGCCGGGGATGATTCTCGGCACGCTCGGTTATATGTCTCCCGAGCAGGTCCGGGGCAAGCCGGCCGATCCGCGCTCGGACATTTTCGCCTTCGGCGCGATCCTCTACGAGATGCTCTCGGGAAGACGCGCATTTCACGGGGACTCGGCGGCCGACACGATGTCGGCGATCCTGAAGGAAGATCCGCCGGATCTCTCTCAGACGAGCCCGGGCATCGCGCCGGGTTTGGACCGGGTGGTTCGACACTGCCTGGAAAAAAACCCGGAAGAGCGTTTTCAATCCGCGCGCGATCTCGCATTCGACCTCGAGACGCTTTCGGATGTCTCGGCGCCGGCGGCCGCGCCTCCCGGACCGCCAACAGGGGGGCTTCGCCGTTTTGCTCTTCCTGTGACCGCGTTGGCGGTCGCCGTCGCGATCGCCGCCGGAGCATACCTCGCGCTGCGGCCGCGCCGCGGCGCGATCGACTCGATCGCCGTTCTTCCCTTCGTCAACGCGAGCGCGGACCCCAACAACGAGTACTTGAGCGACGGGATCACCGAGACCCTCATCAACAGTCTTTCTCAACTGCCTCGTCTGCGCGTCGCCGCCCGCACGATCTCTTTCCGTTACAAGGGGCGCGATGCCGATCCGCAGAAGGCCGGACGGGAGCTGAACGTTCGGGCGGTTCTTTCGGGGAAGGTTCTCCAACGGGGCGACACCCTTTCGATTCAAGCGGACCTGGTGGATGTGGCCAGCGGTTCACAACTCTGGGGGGATCACTACGATCGCAAGCTGTCCGACGTTCTCGCCGTTCAGGAAGCGATCGCAAAGGAGATCTCCGAGAAATTGCGCTTTCGATTGACGGGAGAGGAAAAGAAGCGGCTGGCCAAACGATCTACAGAGAGCACCGAGGCCTACCAGCTCTACCTCAAGGGGCGGCATTCCTGGGAAAAGCGAACTCCGGAGGCTCTTCGCGAGAGCCTCGACTACTTCAATCGGGCGATCGACAAGGATCCGAGCTACGCTCTCGCCTATGCCGGTCTGGCGGACGTCTACGCGGTCCTGAGCAGTTACAGCCTCATGTCTCCCCGCGATTCCTTTCCAAAGGCGAGAGCCGCGGCAACGCGGGCCCTGGAGATCGATGACGGCCTCGCGCGGGCGCACGCCACGCTTGGAAACGTTCTGTTCTGCTACGACTGGAACTGGACGGCCGGCGAAGCGGAGTTGAAGAAGGCAATCCTTCTCGACCCGAGTTATCCGACGGCCTATCACTGGTATGGGGTCCTCCTGGCGGGCCGCGGGCGCTTTGACGAGGCCCTCGAGCAGCTGCATCGGGCCCGAGATCTCGATCCATTCTCCAGCGTCATTCAAGGGAACATTGCGCGAGCGCACTACTTTGCAGGCCACCTCGATCAGGCGATCTCGGAGGGCCGGAAGACCGAGTTCGGTCCCGGACACGTCAGCGCCGCGCAGGCCTACCAGGCCAAGCAGATGCCGGACGAGGCTCGCGTCGAGTATCAAAAGGCGGTGGAGATCATGTCGGTGGCTCCCGTGGGGCTCATGTTTCGGGGCCAGGCCGAAGCGGCGGCGGGGCGCCGTTCCGAAGCGCTGAAAACGATCGAGGAGATGAAAACCCTAGCCCAGCGCCGGTATGTATCGCCAGCCTATGTGGCCCAGGTCTACATGGATCTGGGCGAAAGGGATCGCGCCCTCGAATGGCTCGAGAAGGCCTTCGCCGATCACTCTTGGGATCTCATTTTCCTCGGCGTGAACCCTCATTACACACCACTGAGAACGGATCCGCGGTTCGCCGACCTCCTTCGCCGCTTGAATCTGGCGTCCTAATGTCGTTGGGATTGTTGCGACGGCGACAAGGCAATCGATGTTAGGGTCCGGCTCTCGACTCGGTTCCTACGAAATCCTGGGACCTCTGGGCGCTGGTGGCATGGGAGAGGTCTACCGCGCGCGCGACTCGAATCTCGGTCGCGAGGTCGCCATCAAGATCCTCTCCTCAGGGCTCGCGGCCGATGCCGAGCTTCTGGCACGCTTCGAGCGCGAGGCGCGGCTGCTCGCGTCGCTCAATCATCCGGGGATCGCCACGATCCACGGCATCGAGCGCGGAGAAGGGGAACCGTTCCTCGTACTCGAGCTGGTGGAAGGGGAGACTCTTGCCGAGCGCCTGACCGCCGGTCCCCTTCCCCTGCCGGAGGCGCTGAAAGTCTGCGGTCAGATCGCGGACGCCCTTGCCGCCGCTCACGACCGCGGCGTCATTCACCGCGACTTGAAACCGGCCAACGTGAAGATCACGCCCGAGGGGAGGGTGAAGGTTCTCGATTTCGGCCTGGCAAAGAGCTCGGCTCCGTTTTCCGGGTCCGGCACGTCGGCCGCGGCGACGGTCGGCGCCAACACCGCGACGAAAACCGGAATGATCCTGGGCACTCCCGCCTACATGAGCCCGGAACAGGCCCGCGGAAAACCTCTGGACAAGCGCTCCGACGTCTGGTCCTTCGGTTGCGTTCTCTACGAAACGCTGACCGGCCGCCGGGCCTTCGACGGCGACACCGCGTCCGACTGCATCGCCGCGATCCTTGCGCACGAGCCGGACTGGAAGGCGCTGCCGGCGGCGACGCCGAACGCCGCAAGGAGGTTGCTGCGGAGGTCGCTGGAAAAGGACGCCAATCAGCGGCTTCGCGATCTGGGCGACGCCGCGCTCGAGATCGAGGCGGCTCTCACCGCCCCCGCCGCCCGTTCGACGGAGCCCTCCCGAGGGCTCTCCTCGCTGTTGCGGCCGCTGACTTCCCTTTTCTCCTCGGCGCGCCCGACACACCGGGCGACCGAACGGACGCCGCCGCGCCTTTCTCAGCTCACGTTCGACGAGAAGATCGAGCAATTCCCGGCCTGGTCGCCGGATGGAACCCGGATCGTCTTTTCTCGAGAGGCCGGTCCCGTGCGGCGCCTGTTCGTGCGGGATGTCGCGACCGGGGCGGAAGGAGCGGTCGCCGACGATCGTTTCGATGACATCCAATCGAGCTGGTCGCCCGACGGCGGGACGATTCTCTTCGCCCGTTCGCAGGAGCCGGGCCGCAAGCTCGAGCCGAGAGACGTCTTCGGACAGTACGACGGAGAGGACATCTGGGCCCTCGAGGTAGAGTCGGGAAGAGCGACGAAGCTGATCGAGAACGCCGCGAACCCGTCCTGGTCTCCGGACGGAAAACAGATCGCCGTCGACGCCTCCTGGGCGGGCCCGCGGCGCATCTGGATCGCGGACCGGCGCGGACGAAACCCGCAACAGGCGACATCCGACACGTCGGAGGCCGTCGTGCACGTGCGTCCGCGCTGGTCTCCCGACGGCAAGCGCATCGTTTTTCAAAACATCGAACGCACGAAGTT
>Ga0207684_10005146_pt1 | contig 12181 bp, 9 predicted proteins | sample KBSK5501metaG_FD_184342 | JGI IMG/M metagenome (GOLD analysis project Ga0207684, IMG submission 184342) | Corn, switchgrass and miscanthus rhizosphere microbial communities from Kellogg Biological Station, Michigan, USA - KBS K5-50-1 metaG... | ecosystem: Host-associated > Plants > Roots >... | reverse complement strand
GCAAGGGCCTGCAAAGCCCTGTACGCGGGTTCGATTCCCGCCTCCGCCTCGAGGGCGGCTAGCTCAGTGGGAGAGCGCTACCTTGACACGGTAGAGGTCACTGGTTCAATCCCAGTGTCGCCCACCAGTCACAGCAGGTGAGAAGGCCAGATTCGAACACCGGATCTGGCCTTCTTGATCGTTTGCCACTCGTTTGCCATTGGGACGCGCCACCCCTCGGTGACAGTCAGCGGCCGTCAGCGGCACGGAAAATGGCTCCGGATAGCCCGTTCAAAACGATTGCTATTGCCCCGGCCTGGACCCCGGAGCCTCCGCGGCGAGGCCGGGCGCGCCCCCAGGGCGACGGGCAATCGGGCCCGCCGCCATCTACCGGGAGCGAGCGATGAACACCACCACAAGCCGCAAGAGGCCGACCACAGCTGCCGAACGCGAGCTACGTGAGCAGGAACTTCAAGCACGCCTCAAGGCTCTTGCACGCACGGCTTGGCCGAGCAGGTCGAAGCCCTGGTGAACGAGGACGACTGGCAGGCCATGCTGGCCGCGGCCGCTAGATTCCACCGGTACACCTTCCGCAACGTGCTGTTGATCCTCAGCCAGCGGCCGGACGCCACTCAGGTGGCCGGATACCGGACCCGACAGAGCTTGGGCCGTCAAGTGAGGAGGGGGAGCGCGGCATAGCTGTGCTGACCCCGGTCACGTACTCCATGTCCGAGGAGGAGCTCGAGGGCGAAGACCCGGCGGTCGTCAGAGCGCGCAAGCTCCGCGGGTTCAAGATCGAGTACTGCTTCGACATCTCACAGACCGAGGGCGAGCGGTGCAAGACGGGTGGTCATAAGCCGAGCAGCGGCTCGGCGATGAGAACTCGGATCGTGACTTGCTATGGGCGGTCATGCTCTGACCACGGAGCAGGAGCGCAGCCCACCGGCCAGCAACTAGGATCGGGTTCGCTATTCTGGTGAGATCGAACATATGTGCGATCACGCCAGACCCGCCCGGGAGGCTTACCGTGTGCGTGACTCGTGATCGTCTTCGACCTCGTTGAGGGGCTGAACGATGGCGACCACACATTCGCCGTCTACGACTGCCGCCCTCAAGAGGAGGGAGGCCTCGTTGCCACACTGGCGCAAACCATCCGCGACCTCTACGTTGATCGCGATCACCTTCGTGACGTTTTGACTGCGGCAATGAACGATGCCGGTGCCGTGGCCGACGCCGGCCCCGTCGAGGAGGCCATCCAGCGTACGCTCGCCGCCGCCATCCCGGAGCCGGGGACTCACCCGATCCCGCAACTCGACGTGGCCCGCAATGAGCTGGCGGAGGCGATCGCTCACCTTGCGCTACCGGCCTTGCATGGAACAGTGATCCCTGCTCCGCGGATCCGCCACAAGGAAGTCCCTGATCAGCCCGCCCGCGGGCGGGACTTGCTCGGGCTGGAGGAGACGCCCCTGGCTGCTGTAATCGGCGAGGTGAAAGCCTCGGATGAGGCAAACAGTCCGCCCGGCGTCGTGGGCGCAGGTGATACCTCGCTCCGCGGTCAATTCTTGAGTTTCCTTGCCGCGAAGGATGCGCTGCTCACCGAACTGAACTGGGCTCTCAAGCATGCCGACCCGGAGCATCAGATGTTGATCGCCAGAGCGATTGTGGCCTACACAGCAGGCAACCTGCCGCTCTGTGCAGCGCCAGTCTTGGTTCGACCCACGGCTCGCCACGGTGCGGATGACTTTGGGACATTCAAGGACAATCCGGGACAGTTTGCACCTGCCAGCGTGCGCTTCTCAATCTTTCGCGTCGATGGCACGCTGGATGGGCTGGCCCAGGCCGTCTATGACGAGGCACGACGATGAGCGACACGCCGCGCACTTCCCCTGCTTCGCCTAGTGATGGCCTAACGGAGGCTCAAGTCAGTGAGCTGCTCCGCGCGAACGGTCTCGATGAGGTGGTGTCCCGCTCGCGTCAGGTTTCGGTGCTCCAGGAGATCACCCGTCATCGTGGCGCTGTCGAGGCGGGTGATGAAGGATCGCGTTGGCGGCTGGCTCAAGCACTAGAGCGGTTTGCGCTCACGGTCCGCGACGCGGATCGCCGCCGCCTGTTTGACGAGGCTTTTGTGTGTCGCAGAGCGCTCGACCTTACGGGACTCTCCCTCGCAGAGCGTCTCGCTCACCTGCTGTGCCTCGCGGCCGATGCACTTGCGGCTGATCGCCGCGCGGAGCTGGTAATGCTGCTCAGGGCGGTCCCTCCAGAGACGCTGGAGATTCCCGCTGGCGTTGAATGGTCGGACGAACTCCTACTTCGCGTCGCTCGAGCCTTTACGATAATGGCTCGGCGCTCCAGCGGATGGGACGACGTTCGAGCAGCAGCGGCAGAGATTGAGCGGCTCCGCCAACTGCAGGCGACCCGGGAGTCTGCGACACTAGCAGCTGCGGGCGCGAGCCAGCTGTCGTCACTCGTCGCGCTCTACAATCTGGCCCGCATGGTGGATCTTGTGGCTGAGTACCTCGTCTCAGGATCTCCAGGCGATGTCGGCATTCGCCTGGACCGTCATCACGCGAATGTCAGCGAGATCCTTGATTTGGAACCTGATCCAGCACTTGAACACATGTCGGACTTGCTGCATGTCGGCCTTCGCGCCTTGGTCAACGGCAGCGTCTGGACGGTGACGCGCGGCTTGGGCGCACGCATAGCGAGCTTCGTGGAGGGGCTCGCGAGTCATGAACGCGAGAATCCGGTGCTCGAACTCTGGCCGAGTCAGCGATCTGCGCTTCGGTCGAGCTTGCTCGACCCTGCCAAGCGCGCGTTGGTCGTCCAAATGCCGACATCAGCTGGCAAGACCCTAGTTGCCGAGTTCGCGATTGTGCAGGGCCTCGCCCTGAATCCAGACGCCACGGTCGCATACGTCGTCCCGACACGCGCCCTTGTCAACCAGATGACGCTGCGGCTCCGAGCCGATCTCGCTCCCTTGAACACGAACGTCGAGGCAGCCGTTCCGGTATTCGAGCTGGATCCCGTGGAAGACACACTGTTGCGGGGCGAGCGCATCCATGTGCTTGTGACAACACCGGAGAAGCTCGATCTCCTTCTGCGCCAACAGCACCCTTCGGTCCGTGACATCGCACTTGTAGTGGCCGACGAGGCCCACAATCTGGGCGATGGAGAGCGCGGAGCACGGCTCGAACTCCTTCTTGCCTCGGTGAAACGTGAGCGCCCTGGTGCACGGTTCCTCTTGCTCAGCCCGTTCCTTCCTAACGCGAAGGACTTGGCTGCATGGCTCGGCGACGACGCGGAAGCAACCGTGACCGTGGATTGGAAGCCCACGGAACTAGTTACTGCAGGCGCTCAGTGGGTCAAGCCTCGGAACCAACCGTTCCAGCTGGAGCTCACGACCCTCCCCAGCGCCCACTTCGTGGAACTCGATACTGAGGTGACGGTTCCGCTTGGAACGGCATCTCCCCAACGGCCGAGCCGCTCAAGGGAGGCCGTGTCTGTCTCGGCTGCGCTACGCTTGGCAGACCGCGGTAGCGTGCTCATTCTGTGTCGGGGCCGGGGTACCGCTGAGACTCGTGCTGCACAGATTTCAGCTCAACGGGCTGACCGAGACCTGAGCGTTCTTGGTCAGGCGGTGGTTGCGTATGCGGAATCAGAGCTTGGACGCGAGCATCCCTTGCCCATGCAGCTCCGGCGAGGCGTCGCATATCACCATGCTGGCCTGTCACACGACCTGCGGTACCTGCTCGAGCGGATGATCGACGCAGAAGATGTGAACGTGGTCTGCGGAACGACCACTCTCGCCCAAGGCGTCAACTTCCCCATCGCCAATGTGATCGTTGAGACGCTGAAGAGGCCCAGCGAGACTACTGTCTGGCAAGACCTAAGCTTTTCCGAGTTTTGGAATATCGCCGGACGGGCCGGTCGCGCTTTGCGGGATCGTCTGGGCCTCGTGGTGTACCCATCAGAGAACCCTGGTTCCCTGGATCAATTCCGCGCGTACCTCCAGCTGGATGCTCAGGCACTTTCTAGTGTCCTGATTGCGGCTCTTGAGGAGGTCAATGCGGCAGAAGCGTCCTTTGACGTTGCCTTCGTCCGTCGCCATCGGACCATGGCTATATTCACTCAGTACCTGGCACACGCACTGAGCGTTGGTGGATACGAGAACGCGCGTGCCGAGATCGAAGACCTGCTTCGTTCGTCCCTCGTGTACCACCAAACACTCACTGCCGACCCTGCACTTGCGCGCGAGTTGATCACACTTGCCCGCCGTTATCTCGACAGCGTGAGCGACAAGACCCCCGGCTATCTGCGCCTAGCCGATGGCACCGGTTTCTCTCTATCTTCAGTGGACTGGCTCTATGCAAAGCAGCGAGCCGAGCACCGAGATTTTGAGGATGCCGCGTTCTGGAACCCGAGTGCACTATTCGCTCCTGATCTGGAAAACCTCACGAGCCTGATCTCTGTTCTCGGCGACATCCCAGAACTCAATCTCGGTCAGCGTGAGACTGGCCCCTTCAATCCACGTGTTGTGGCCGGAGTCGTTACCGACTGGACGAGAGGGGCCACAGTCGACGAAATCGCCGACCGCTGGTTCTCGAGCGTGGAAGAGGACCCGGACAGGCGCCGTCGGCTCGCAGGGCATTACCTCTACAGCAAGCTGGTTGGCCAGGTGCCGTGGGGGATGGGAGCCGTACAGCGACTCGCGCTCCGGTCCGAAGAAGATATTCAAGCGTTTGGCCATGTGCCATCGCTTGTCTTCTATGGAGTTCACACTCGGGAGGCAGCTGCTCTACGAATGGCTGCGGTACCAAGGATCGCCGCGGAAGGCCTAGGCCGCCAGTGGAAAGCCGAGGGGCAGGAAACAGCATCTAGCTTCGAGCGGATGCGTGCATGGTTGGCGCAGCGATCCCCTCAGCAGTGGTCCGATGCCCTTCCCGTGGATAGTCCACTCGACGGAGAAGGATGCCGTCGGGTCTGGTCTGCGCTGGCTGGCGTTCCCGATGGGTGATGCTGGTTGTTTGCGAGACGGACGGTACCTGCGATCTCGCTAAGAGACGGCGACGTGGAGGTGGCGTCTAGCGACCAAGACATCCGATGCGTTTAGTTGTCAAGCAGCTTCGCTGCGTTTCTGCTCGGTGGGTGGCGGGAAGGCGGTGTGCTTGTTGTAGTGCTGGCCGGTGGCGAGGCAGTGGTGGAGGCAGCCGAGGAGGCGTGCGAAGAGGTTGCGCTGGGCGGCGGTGTGCCGGTCGCCGGCGGCTTTGCGGCGGTCGTAGTGGGCTCTGGCGCCGGGTGAGGCGGTGAGGGCGGAGAACGCCCAGATGTAGCCGGCGGCGGCGAGGCGCTGGTTCTTGACACGGCGGTGCAGGACGGCGAGGGTTTTGCCGCTGGCGCGGGTGATGGGGGCGGCCCCGGCGTAGGCCTTGAGCCCTTTGGCGTCGGTGAAGCGGGACCGGTCATCGCCGGTCTCGGCGAGTACCCGGGCGCCGGTGAGCGGGCCGAGCCCTGGGAAGCTGGTGATGATCCCGGCGTCCGGGTGCTGGTTAAAAGACGCCACGGCGGCCTGCTCGAGGTCCTCTGCCGCGGTGCAGGCAGCGTCCAGTTGCCGCAGCAGGGCCAGGGCCTGGCGGCCCATCGCTTCCCCGGCCAGGGGGAGCTGGCGCATCTGCGGGGCGCGGAAGGCATCGCGCAGCCGGGCGGCCTCGGTGTCGATCCCGCGGGCGCGGCCGGTCTTGCGCAGCAGCGCGCGCAGCTGTGCGAGGGTGAGCCGGGCGGCGGCGGCCGGGTCCGGGGCGGCAGCGAGGATAAGGCGGGCGTCGGGCCGGGTGATGCCGCCGCGGGCGTCGGCGAAGGCGGCCAGGAACGCCGGGTAGTACTCGCGCAGGTGGGAGCGGAGCTTGTTGTGCGCGCCGGTGCGCGCCCAGACGGCGTCTTGCTGGGCGCGGGCCAGCACCGCGATCGCCTGGGCTAGCTCGGTGTCGGCGGGCAGTGGCCGGTGCGCGTGCGCGTCGGTGCGCAGGATGCCCGCGAGCACGACGGCGTCGCCGTGGTCGGACTTGCGGCCGGCGATCGAGTGCCGGTCGCGGTAACGGGCCACGGCCATCGGGTTGATCGGGTAGACCTTCGGGCCGGTGGCGCGCAGGCAGGCGGTGAGCAGCCCGCGGGGCGTCTCGATCGCCACCGGTACTGGGTCATCCGGGCTGTCTCCGTGCTCGGCGAGCAGGCCCAGCAAGGCGGCGAGCCCGGCCGCGTCGTCGCTGATGCGCCGACGGGCCAGCAACTGCCCGTCCTGGCCTATTAAGGCGATGTCGTGGTGGTCTTCGGCCCAGTCGATGCCGCAGAACACGTCCATGATCTTTCTCCCCCGGTTGTTATCTGATGTGATCGGCCGTTAAGCCGCGCGGGTCACGCACGCTCCCTAATGGAAGGGCTCACCGGCCCGCCATCCGATTAGCCGTTCGTGACCTCAGCTGCCCGCAGGGCCCCGGTCCTGGCTGGAGCTCGGCGGCTCCGGTCAGCGTGAGGGGTCCATCCTGCGGGTGGCTCAGGCCACCGGCTCCCCTGCCCGGCCCCAGCCCCGGGTGTCGTGCACCGGCACCGGCGTGTCACCAGAGAAGTGGCGGCGGCTGGGAGCGCCAGGGCCCGGATCTGCACAAAGGGATCCAAAGTCCAAGGGTGCGGGCACGGATCTCCCGGCACCCCCAGCCGCCACCACCCCCACGGTCAAATCCCGCCAGTCTGACCTAAAGCATTGTGCGCTCTGTCGCTTTCAGGCGGATCCGGCAGGCAGGCCCCGCTGTCTTGGTCGAGGGCTCCAAGCCCTAGATCGCTATGGCGGTGACCTGCTCAACGCCCATTAGGATCGCTGACGCAGGGCTCCGTCTATACGCCTGCGCGCGCCGTAATGACGTCCAGGCGCCGCTCAAGGTGTGCTGCGGCTTCGTTGGCGCTGTTGTCTGCTGCCGCGCTCATGGCTACCGCCGCCGTGATGATGACGTCGGCGAATTCGTCCAGAAGGTCCTCGCGGGACCGGCATACACCCTTGCGGCTGTTCAGCCCACGCATCCCGATGAACGCCTCCGCGACCTCGCCGACCTCTTCTGTGAGCTTGAGGATCCGAACCTCCAGCGGCACCTCACCGTGGTGCTCGTGCAGACGCTGGATGCGATCCCACATGATCCCTCCGTAACAGAAGCGATCCATTGACGAAAATTCTCTGGCGGTGCCAGTCAAGGTACTTGCGAGCGGGGGCTTGAGCACCCTTCCGGCAGGAGTATGACCTCACGCAGCGGCGGGCTCCCGTAGTACTGCCTGGCGAGCGGATCGGCCTTCGTGGCGTCGGCCAGTGAGCGGGCAACATGAATGCGCAGCCCTCCGTTGACTGTGAGTATGCCGGTATTCGAAGGCCACATCATGCGCCGGACAAGCAGCCAGGCCGTTGCGGGGATCGAGGCGCTCGATGGGCGTGCTGTCTTTCCACGGCTTGATGTGCCCGGCCAGGAGCATGCGGGTGGCACCGAACGACGCGGGCCGCAGCCCGCAAAAGACACACCTGCTCCCGCAGTTAGCCAGTACCTGGCGGGCGAACACATGCTGTCCGACCCGGGCCGCCGCCAAGAAGATCCGCTCCGTCTCCGGCTCCGACCACACGCCTGTGCCACTGTGCTGGCTGACCTGGTCGCGCAGGGCCGCTTCGAGCACGGAGACGTCGAGTTCCTCCTGGCCGAGCAGGGCAAGCTCGCCGCCCTGCTCTAGGCCCAGGAAGTCAGGCAACCGGGCTGGGCCAAATCCTTCGCCACGGGCGGCATGCAGCAGGATCCGGTAGATGGCGCTGAACCGGGCCGGATCTTCACGGAGCATGGCGCCGGCCAGGACATCCCACCGGGCGCCGTGGGAGCGCGAGCCGTCGAGGTTGGCCATTTTCGCCAGCACGCTGGACGGCGGCCGTGAGAACAACCGGGCCAAAGCTGGCACCGGCTCGGGCGCCTGATGAGCGGTGCCGCCACCAAAGTGCCGGTCGACAGGCAGGAATGTCACCTGCCTGCCACCCGGGACCGGACGACGCGCCAGTAGTGACCGGAATTGCTCCCGAGCCTGGCTGACCGTCAGGTCCAAGTAATCAGCCAGGTCAGCCACGCCGTGAGGGTACTCCTATAAGCTGCCTCGCGGCGGCGGCCAATCGTCAGGCGACATGAAACTGAGATTGTCCTTTGACGCGAACTTCCGGCCGCAGCCTGTGTACGGACTGCATCGCCCGTAGAAACGGTATGGGAGCCGAGATGCCCGACGGTAACTCGCCGTTCCTGGCGGTCCCGGCGTCAGAGTGGCTCGCCGCGAATGATTCCGCGTTCGCGATCGCTGACCGGTTCCCGGTCAGCCCCGGCCATGCCCTAGTGATCACTCGGCGGGTGGTCGCCACCTGGTGGGAGGCCACCGCCGCCGAGCGGGCCGACATTCTGGCCCTCGTCGAGGAGGTCAAGCACCGGCTCGATGCCGAACTGCGGCCCGATGGCTATAACGTTGGCTTCAACTCGGGTGCCGCCGCCGGTCAGACCGTCGGACACCTGCACATCCACGTCATTCCGCGTTACCGCGGCGACGTGCCCGACCCTCGCGGTGGCGTGCGGCATGTCATCCCGGGCAGGGGCAACTACCTGCTCCCCGTGGCGGAACCGTATGCGCTGATCGACGGGCAGGACCGGCTGCTCCGCGATGACCTGCTCCGGTGCTTGCGTGACCGGCGGTTCGACCAGGTGGACCTGCTGGTCAGCTTCGTGATGAAGTCCGGGCTCGAACAGGTCCACGGCGGCTTGGTGGACGCCCTGGACCGGGGAGCCACGGTCCAGGTGCTGACTACTGACTATCTCACCGTTACCGACCCGGACGCCCTGGCCCGGCTGCTGGACCTGGCCGAAATGCGGCCGAAGGCGGTCGCGACACGGGTATTCCACGACCCGGCGACGAGCTTCCACCCCAAGGCCTACCTGTTCTCCTCCGCGGACGGCGCGGCCACGGCGGCGTTCGTGGGCAGCAACAACCTCAGCGCCTCGGGCATCGCGGGCGGCATCGAGTGGGCCGTCGGCGCCGAACAAGCCGTTCCCCTGCTGGCCGCCTTCGAGCGACTGTGGTCCGATCCGCGCAGCCGACCGCTCACCCACGACGTGCTCGCGGACTACCGCCGGAGCTGGCGGCCGACCACCCACGCGACGGGCGTAGTCCCGGAACCGCTGGCCACTCCCCCGGCCGCGTGGCCGGTGCAGCGGGAGGCTCTGACGGCCCTGGAGCAAACCCGGCTGGAGAGATTCCGCCGCGGCCTGGTGGTTATGGCGACCGGGCTAGGCAAGACGTGGCTCGCCGCGTTCGACACCGCCCGGCCGCAGTTCCGCCGCGTGCTCTTCGTCGCTCACCGCGAGGAAATCCTGCGCCAGTCCCTGGAAGTGTTCCGCCGGGTCCGGCCGGACGCGGACCTCGGCCTGTACTACGGCGGGCAGAAGCACCCGGACGCGAGTGTGCTGTTCGCCAGCGTCCAGACGCTCGCCGGGAACTTGCACCGGTTCCCGGCCGACCGGTTCGACTACGTGGTGGTCGATGAATTCCATCACGCCGCCGCCCGCAGTTACCGGCGGGTGATCGACCACTTCCAGCCGGCGTTCCTGCTCGGGCTCACAGCGACCCCGAACCGGATGGACGGCGCGGACCTGCTGGCGCTCTGCTCGGACAACCTGGTGTACGAGTGCCCGCTCACCGAGGGCATCGAGCGCGGCGACCTGAGCCCGTTCCGCTACTTCGGCATCGCCGACGACGTCGACTACGCCCCGATCCCGTGGCGCGGCGGCCGGTTCGACCCGGCGGCGCTGACCGAGGCCGTCGAGACGCAGGAACGCGCCGAGCACGCCCTCGATACCTGGCGCGAAAAGGGCGGCGGCCGCACCCTCGCGTTCTGCGTCACCGTCAGCCACGCCGACTTCACCGCCGAGTTCTTCCGCCGCCACGGGATCGCGGCGGCCGCCGTGCACAGCGGCCACACCAGCGCGCCCCGCGCTCGGTCGGTGGAACAACTGCGCGCCGGTGAGCTGCAGGTCATCTGCACGGTCGACGTGTTCAACGAGGGCCTCGACGTACCCGAGGTCGACGCGGTACTCATGCTCCGTCCGACCGAGTCGCCAGTGGTGTTCCTTCAGCAGCTCGGCCGCGGCCTACGCCGCAGCCAGGGCAAGGACGCCCTGACGGTGATCGACTTCATCGGCAACCACAGCAGCTTCCTCATCAAGCCGCGGACCCTGCTCGCTCTCGGCACCGGGTCCGATGCGAGCACCACCAAGGTGCTCCGCGCTATGCGGACCGGCGATTTCGGCCTGCCCTCCGGCTGCTCGGCCAGCTACGACGTCGAACTCGTTGACATTCTGCGTACCGTCACGCGGGCGGGCGCGCGGTCGGCGCTAGAGGACTACTGTCGGTCTTACGCCGACGAGCGCGGCTACAGGCCCAGCGCCGTCCAGGCGTACGAAGCCGGATACAACCCGACCGCCGCAGCCCGTGCCGGGCACGGCCACTGGTTCGGTTTCCTTGACGACCTGGACCTCCTGGCCGGGCAGGAGCGCGAGGTCGTCCGGCGGTACGCGGACGTGCTCACCGGCTTCGAAAAGGAGCCGATCACCAAGTCCTACAAACTCATCACGCTCCAGGCGCTGCTGCGGTTGGGCGTCCTGCGCACCGGCGCGGATATAGCCGAGATCGCTTGGACCGCGCACCGGATCGTCACCGACGACCCTCGGCTGCTGGCCGACACCACCTCGGCGGACATGCCCGACCCGGCATCGGTAGAGGCCGACGCCTGGCGCGGCTACTGGCTGAACTGGCCGTTGTCCGCCTGGGCGGGCAAGCTGCGCGGCTCTTCGACCGGCTGGTTCCGCATCGACGGCCGCCGGTTCGTCCCCACGTTCCGGGTGGCCCCCGACATCGGCGAAACCTTCGACGCCATGGTGGAGGAGATCGTCGACTTCAGGCTCGCCCGGTACCTCTTCACCAAGGGCAGCGCGCTGGAGGCGGCCTTCCGGCTCAAGGTCATACAGACTGGCGGCCGGCCGATCCTCATGCTCGACCGTGATAGCAACCCTGGGCTGCCCGAAGGCGAAACACAATTCATCGCCGATGACGTCATCTACACCGGCAACTTCGTCAAGATTGCCTTGAATGTCGTCCACCGTGCGGGAGACCCCGGCAACGTCCTCGGCGACCTGCTGCGGTCCTGGTTCGGACCGGACGCCGGTCAGCCGGGCACCGTCCAGTTCGTTGAGCTGGCGCCCGGCAAGCCGCACTGGCAGATGCGGCCTGTATCCCGGCATCGCAGCCGCACTGAGTCCGTCGGCTGACCCCCCGCCAGAGAGCCCGTGGCGGCGAGAGCCGCTCTGCCAGTGGTCCATCGGCCTCGCCGATCCGTGGTTACTCTGTGAACATGCCTGATTTGCCGGGCACTCTGACTGCAGCTTTGCACCGCGAAGAGGACTGGTACATCGCCAGTGTCTGGAGGGCGACGTTGCCAGCCAGGGTCACACGATCGACGAATCGCTCGCCAATCTCGCGGAGGCTGTCGGGCTGCACCTCGAAGAGGTGGATGATCCGGCCGGGCACCTCACGGCTACGCCGCTGGTTACCACGTTCAGACCGCCTGCGGCGTGAGCCCCGCGCTATCTGACCTGCCAGTGCGCAAGGTTGTCCGTGCGCTGGAGTCGGTCGGCGGACAGGCCACCGCTTTCGCCGGTCGTTGAATCATGGATGACTGATCTCGAACCAGACGGTTCGGGCACCAGCACCGTTGCCTAAAACCGACCAGTCGCTAGCCAGCCCTTCAACGATGACTAACCCCCGCCCTTGCTGGTCGTCTCCGTCGTGCAGGTGCCCCCAGGGTCCGCCTTCGTCCTCCACTGCTACGCGGAGCATCCATGGCCCCAGGCTGACATGGACGGCGAAGTGGCCCCCCGGCCGACGCGAATTGCTGTGCAAGACAGAGTTGCTGGCGAGTTCAGACAAGCATGCCAGCGCGTCATCACCGCGAGGCCAGTCCCCCAGCAGTCGCTTCAGGAATTGGCGGGCTTGTCGTACCTGGTCGGGGGTGGCGGGGAAACTTTGGGACCAAGTACCAGCAATAGTGGGCACGACGGCGTCGGCCGTCGCGCGCGGGCCGACCACTGCCGGGCTG
>Ga0207684_10005145_pt1 | contig 12187 bp, 7 predicted proteins | sample KBSK5501metaG_FD_184342 | JGI IMG/M metagenome (GOLD analysis project Ga0207684, IMG submission 184342) | Corn, switchgrass and miscanthus rhizosphere microbial communities from Kellogg Biological Station, Michigan, USA - KBS K5-50-1 metaG... | ecosystem: Host-associated > Plants > Roots >... | reverse complement strand
CGGTTTTGACCAGATCGGCCTGAGGAGTGAAGTTTTGAAATCTCGGCGCCAGACCGGTACCCAACGTCGCCGGCCCGAGCCCGGGCACCACGCTCGCGGTACCTTGATACTGATCTGTATTGGGAACGGGATTCACAGCAGAGGCCACGTGAACTATGTAAACCCCAACCCCACTGGCTCGCGGATCAAGATAGGCGACCTCTTCCGTGCCCGGCTGACCGCCGTTGGTGCCCTGTGCAGAAACCGGTCCGGTTAAATCGCCCTTGTGGACGTAAAGGTCGTAATCTGCGGCTTGTAGTGTCCAGTTAACTCTTATCTGAATGAGTTTGCCGGTCCAGTCAGCATCTGTTCCCGAGACAGTCAACGTAAAGCTGTCGCAATTTTGTGCTGGTCCAGAGTCAATACACTGGCCTTCACCACCTGTGCCTCCCGTTCCCGGGGCATTGCCGACCCAATTCAGGGTCGGGCCAGCCGGACTGATTGTTCCGCTGCCGGGATTGGCGGCGTGGGCCAAAGAAAACAAAAATGAAGCGCCGAAGGCCGCGCAAATGCTCAGGGCCAGGACGAGTAGACGACGCCTTTGCAACGCAACATGATTGCTTGATTTTTTTTTTCTCATTTTCAGGCCTTTCTCTTTGGTCCGCTCCTATCAGGGTCCGTACTAGTTGTCACATGGCGAAAACACGCGCGTTAATTGAGCGATTGGTATGTTTTGAGCTTAGAGGCTGTGGGTTGAGAAAAACTTGAGGAATGGTTGAGAACGGCGTCGACTCACCCGGGACAACATTGCATTCACGAGATAATGGGATTGCAAAATAAGAATGCTACCCGTGACTGATCGATATTTGTTAAGGGGAATCATCCAACCAGCCTGCGCAGCAGGCGGTCAGAGTGCTAGCCCCAGGCGATGGCGAAGCCGAGCCTGGGGTGACGGCACCAATTTTAGTTGAGCCTGCGAAGCAGGCGACAGATGGTATCGGGTAGTTTGGTAGTGAAATCTTGAGTCAGGCCTATCTTGCATGTTTGATTCTGTCGCCCACTTCGTGGGCTGGGACGTTATTGAGTTCGCTTCCCCAGGCTCGGCTTCGCCATCGCCTGGGGCTAGCAGTCTCTCCGCCTGCTTCGCAGGCTGGTTGAATGGTTTCTTCCAACTGACGACTGGTTGCTGCCCTGCTTTTCTGCGTCTCGGTGGTGAATAAACGTTAAGCAAGTCGACCGCGCCGGTTTAACTCAAGAATTTCTCAAGCGACGGTAAGTAAGGTAGGCTTGATAGACTCGCTAACGACAAACTGAGGAGTCAAACCTTGTATGCGAATAAGCTATTTCCGCATGAGTTTTGTGGTTGCGTTGTGCACGCTCGTCTTCGGGGTTGTTGGCTGTGCGAAATCTGAGGTGCCCCAGTCCCTTGCCAACAACCAGGGCGCAATTGCTTCGCCGGTAACCGCGGGTTCCCCGAGCGCGCTGTCACAAACTGGAACCCAAAATGGCGAGCCCGCGGCGACTACTTCAGGCACCACAACCAGGGGAAAGGTCGACGCTTGCGCCCTGTTGACCAGCCAGGAGATCCGATCGGTCCAAGGCGAACCCTTGAAGGAAACAAAAGGAAGCGGCGGTGCAGAAAAAGGTTTTAGTATCTCTCAGTGCTTTTTCACTCTTCCCACTTTCAATAACTCGATTAGTCTCGTAGTCACGCAAAAAGGCGACGGCGCGGATGGCCGCGATCCGAAAGAGTTTTGGGAAGCAACTTTCGACCGGGCGGCGGAAGGCGAAAGAGAGAAAGAACGCGACAGGAAGTCAGAGAAAGAGCGCGAGAAAGAAAAGGCGCGCGATAAAAACCGTGAGGAAGAAGAGGAGGAAGCGGTCCCACCACAAAAGATCGCGGGCGTGGGAGATGAAGCGTTTTGGACGGGCAGCCGCGTCGGAGGAGCGCTCTATGTGCTGAAAGGAAGTTCTTATATCAGAGTCAGCGTCGGCGGAGCGGGTAATCAGGAGTCGAAGATTAATAAATCGAAAGCGCTGGCACGGCTGGCTCTAAAGCGGCTTTAGGATTGCGATTCGCCTCACCCAGCAGTCGCTACACAAAATCAGAACTGGGAGCGATAGCGACCAGCCGAAGAGTCAACTGATCAAAATCTCGAAAATAACGTCGTTCTTCAGTTTTGAGGCTTTTGACTGTTGACTCTTCGGCTGGTCGCTATCGCTCCCAGTTCTGATTTTGTGTGGCGATTGTTGAACCTTCTCTCCGAGGTCCACTGAGAAAACTAAACCTGGTTTAGTAGGGCTAGTGCGGAACAACCGGACAATCGTTAATTGTTTGTCCTACAAAGGTCGCCTATTATCGAGATCAGTTCATTCGTCTCGACCGGCTTCGGCACAAACATTTGGTAGCCAGCCTCCAGTGCTCGCATCCTTTCTTCTACTCTGACGTATCCTGTCAACGCGATAGCGGGCACATCAGCGCCTTGTGCAGGCGATAAGGCTCTAATCTTTTGAATCAGGCTGTAGCCGTCTTCTTCAGGCATTCCGATATCGGATATCAGCACGTGTGGGTTCCACGCTGCCAGCGCTGCGAGCCCTTCTTTAGCCGAGGCAGCGGTCAATACGTCTGCGCCACAATCTTCAAGCAGTGTTTGCAGCATATCGCGTACATCTGGTTCGTCATCGATCGCTAGTATCCGTAGTCCTTTTAGACTGAGCTTACCTCCGCCATTGGAATCGCTTTCCGACGCTGTCGATATCGGCGTGGGCGAGACTAATGTACCGCTCAAGCGAAGGGGGATGCTTACGGTGAAGGTAGAGCCTTTATCCAATCCTTCGCTCGCAGCCTCAATCGTTCCTCCGTGCATTTCTACGAGATGGCGGGCGATCGCCAGTCCTAATCCCAGGCCACCGTGCCTTCGCGTAATCGTTCCGTCGCCTTGCTGAAAGCGGTTAAAGATGTAAGGTAAAAACTCGGCGCTGATACCTTCTCCCGTGTCAGTTACGGTGATTTGCGCTCTCGACTCAATGCGATCCAGTCTTACTTGCACAAACCCTCCGCTGGGAGTGAACTTGATAGCATTGGCCAAAAGATTCCAGATGATCTGCTGCATCCTGATCGCATCTGCCTGCACATGATCGGCAGCCGGATCCAGCAACAGTTGCAACTGAATGTCTTTCGCTTCCGCTGCCGGGCGAACCGCATCTACGGCTGCCCTGATTACCGAGATGAGTTCGACCGGTTTGATATCAAGTCTGAGTTTGCCCGAGATGCTTCGCGAAACGTCGAGAATATCCTCGATAAGTTGTGCCTGTAAGCGCGCATTGCGTTCAATTGTTTCCAGGCCGCGGCGCACATCATCGCCTTTGAGCTTGCCACCCAGAAGCATCGAAGACCACCCAAGGATTGCATTCAGAGGAGTGCGCAGTTCGTGAGAGACGGTGGCGACAAACTCATCCTTGACCCGGTTCGCCATCTCCGCTTGTTCGCGAGCAGACTGCTCCTGCTCCAACAACCGTTCCCGCTCTTCCTGCAGGCGTTTGTGTTCGGTGATGTCGCGTGCGATTTTGGAGGCGCCAATAATCTGACCCAGTGAATTCCGAATCGGAGAGATGGTTAAAGAGATGTCTATCTTTTGGCCGTCCTTTCGAACCCTTACAGTTTGATAGTGGTCAACTCGCTCCCCGCGTTTCAAGCGTTCGATGATTGCCGGTTCCTCATCTTGCCGATCCTCTGGTATCAGGATATTGATTGGCTTACCGATAACTTCAGCTTCGGTATATCCAAAGATCCGTTGCGCGCCATCATTCCAGTTCGTGATGATTCCTTCCAAAGTCTTGCCAACAATCGCGTCGTTAGACGACGCCACAATTGCCGCCAGTCTCAATCTTGATTCTTCGCCTCGAAGTTGTTCCGTGATATCCCGGTTGGTTTCCAATACGAGCTGCTTGCCATCTGACTCGATTACTTGTTGCCGACTCTCGACCCAAACTTCACGTCCATCGCGCGCCAAGTGCCTTAGGACACCCGACCATTGGCCATCTCGCTTCAGAGTATCGACGTATTCACTTGTTGGCGATGACTGAGACTCCGTTTTAAGAAGTTCATGACTAATCTTTCCTATGGCTTCAGTGCGGTCATATCCATAAAGCTGCTCACAGCCTTTGTTCCACTCCATAATCCCATCGTCAAAGTGCCAGGTGAAGATTGGCTCGTAAGACAATTCAATCAAGTTGGCTTGTCGCCACAGTCCTTCTTCCTTTTGGCGCAGCTCCAACTCCACTGCGATTCTCAACTTCTCGACTTCGCTCAATTTGCGAGCGCTTCGCCAAATCTCAATCGTGAAAATAATGATGATGGTCAAAACGAGGACCGCAGCTCCAAAACCAAGGTCGTAATAACCTAGCCGCGGGCCCAGCACGCTCACCCAGCCGAGCAGAAACGGAACAACTACGACTACTACTAACAGCCGGCGGGCCGTTAGACCCCCTGCCTGCACGCTACTAATTACGGACATGATTCCTAAGTCAACGCGCGCCGCCAATAGCCCGAGTCCGAGCAGAAAAAGTCCTACCGATGTCGGTAACGCTATGCCAGTGTACTGTGCTATTTCGTAGAGTTGTTCCGCCTGATACACGTAGCCGATTATTGCCAGTAATGCCCACAGGCAAATAAGAATTGAGAGGACTTGAGAAAGGCGGATGGCTCTCCGGTATTGAAGTAGCAGCAATGCGAGGCCGGCAAGCGTAAAGCAACTCGAGGCAGGCGGCCCCATGCGGCCGGGACTTGCTGTTGCCAACGCGCCATATGCCTCTTCGAATAGGAGCTGGTCTATCCTCAGATTCCAGCCTATTAGGTGTTCACTTAATGTCAGAAGGCCGAGGATAGCAACAAACGCGGCGCACATCTTAGCAGCGATCCGCAGTGGCCTTTTCTCTGGCTCCAAATTGAGCAGGCAAAGCGATAGGCCTGACAAAACCAACAGGAGTGCCGTATTGGCCTTCATCGTGATGTCGCCATGAATGCTCTTGAGTTTTGTGATATCAAAGAGCCATCCGGTGAGCACGACGGCGCCGACCAGTATTATGAAAACGCCCGCAGCAATGGAGAATTTCTTTGCGCGAGCGATGAAGCGATAGTCGAATTGCTCAGAAAGGTCGAGCATCGTCGGTCACCATTGAAGGCTTAAAGTAAATTATGCAGGGGGTATACGGGGGGTGGTAGACTATACCACACAACTCAGTGAGCACAGTTCTCAGTTTCAAATCGAACTTGTCCGGGTCTTATCGGTAATGCTTATAAATCGACGAGCCCCGCTTACACAAAATCAGAACTGGGAGCGCCAGCGACCAGCTAAGGAGTCATCTGTCAAAACCCTAAAATTTTGAGAAGGCGGTTATTCTGCGCTCTTCTGATCAGTTGACTCTCCGGCTGGTCGCTAGCGCTCCCAGTTCTGATTTTGTGTAGCGATCCTTTGGTGCGCAATACTTTGGCATCACTCTGAAACAGGCAACTGGATATGATTGAAACGGAAACGACTTTCAAAACGTTGATAATAAACGAACCTCAACGTGTACTTTCCTTGCGGCCAGTGTATTCGAGCGGTCGCTCAACTGACCCAAATCAATAAACCTTACGGAGGACAGTCATGCCAGAAGAATTGATTTATGCGATTGTCGACTCAGTCGGACGCCGGAGCAAAGGCGCCGTAAACAACAAGGCCGACGTAGAGACAGTGCAGAACATGCTACGCCTTGCCGCCATGATTGAGAGTCAGCCAGTCCTGGATCCCGGCGCCATTGATGGAACCATTGACGCGAATGAATCGAACGATGACACGGTAAAAGCCATCGAGGCGTTCCAGTCCCGATTCCTAACTTCGCCTGACGGCGTAATCGGAGTGGGCAAGCGGACCTGGCGTGAACTGATGACCGTCCTCGAAGGCGATGAAACGGAAACGGCACCCGCACCTGTTACGACCTCCACCACACCTGCGTCGAGCGGTGGTGAGTTTTTCTTTCCCTTCAAGCAGCTACCGTCGGTCAACTGGACAGAGGGCATGCGCGCATTCGGATCGAGACGCAGTCACGGTGCCCGCGCACATGCCGGCTGCGATCTGTACTTTCCCGTTGGCACAACGATCCACGCCATCACAGCCGGCACCGTGACGCGCGGGCCTTATGAATTTTATGAGGGCACTTACGCATTAGAAGTTGATCACGGCGCATTTCTCGCCCGATACGGCGAGATTCAGAAGTCTGCATTGGTGCGTCAGGGCGATCGCGTCAGTGCCGGCCAGCCGATCGCAAAAGTTGGCAAACTCAATAGTATTACCAACTCAATGTTGCATCTGGAGCTTTACGATAAGAGCGCAACGGGCGACTGACGGTGCGAAATAACCAAACTAAGAGAACCGCTAAGGGCGTACCTTTCATGCGACGCAGGGACCTCATCGATCCGACTGCGAAACTTAACGTGTGGAAGAATAACCGGCCAGGCTGATCGCTTGCGCAGCCCAGGGCTGCCTGAAATTACTCGGTGGTCGAAGCGAAGCGAAGACCACCGGAACGCGACCTTCTTTGTGATTTCGAGGATAATAGTGGTTGATGGAATTCCAACTTGATCAGGCTAAAGAGATTCTCAGACGTACCCCGGTCACGCTGAATTCGCTGCTGCGCGACGTCCCTGAGACGTGGCTTCATTCAAACGAAGGTCCTGAGACCTGGAGTCCTTTCGATGTTGTAGGGCACCTGATTCATGGGGAGGAGGCCGATTGGATTCCTCGTGCCAGGATCATCCTTGAACAGGGCGAGCGTGGAACTTTCGAACCTTTCGACCGCTTCGCCATGTTCGAAAAATCCCGAGGTAAGAGTTTGCCCGAACTGCTGGATAGGTTTGAGGAACTTCGCGCGCAGAGCTTGCAGGAGTTGGAGGCGTTGAACCTGACGCCAGAGTTGTTGAAGAAGCGCGGGACGCATCCTGAGCTCGGTGTGGTGACACTCAATCAACTGCTATCGACGTGGGTCGTACATGATCTTGGCCACGTCGGGCAGATCGTCCGAGTGATGGCCAAGCAGTACGACGAAGCAGTCGGACCGTGGAAGGCCTATTTGCCTGTCCTGACTCGGTAAGCTGATAGTTCACTTAGAGGCAAAGAAAAAGGCCGCTCAACCTGAGCGGCCTTTTCTTGAACACGAAGGTATTGTTTAGCGACCAGTCGTCGAAGCCACCGTGGCATGGTTTTTCGCCTGGAATTTCTGCCAGTAGTCCTGAATAAAGTCCAACTGCTTTCCATGACCGTTGCTGGTATAGAAGTCGTACTTCAGCATCTCGGCGTATGCCTGATCAAAGTTCCAGTGGTCGTGATTGAAGCGGTAAACGGCTGCCATTATACCGGTGCGATGCCGGCCCCCGGCGCAGTGTACGAAAAACTTCCCGGTAGCTGGGTCGTTAACCACCTTCATAAATGCATTTACCTGATCCGCTGTGGGATAGCTTTTGTCGACCAGGGGGACGTTGACATAGCGCAGGCCGGCAGCCTCTACGGCAGGTTGCTCATACGACCTGGAATTGTCAGTAAGATCAATGATGGTCTTGATCCCTAGCGCGGCCAGAGCTGGATAGTCCTTATCCTTGGGCCGGGCGCCGCGATAGAAGCGTTCGTCCATCTGTCCGAAATTGCTGATCTTAATGTTTGGGAAATTGCTGCTCTTTGCAAAAGAGACAACGGATAGCGTCAGGATCAATGCGAATAGCGCCAGGGTTTGGGGAAACTTGTTCAATCTCATTATTCTAAACTCCTTGTAGTAGTCGGACATAGTTAAATAAGTATCGGGCACGTTTAGGGCTTTTTGAACGAATCAAAAAGGTTCAGTTTTTTAAGTTAAATCCCGCTTGTAGAGGGACCAAAAACGTAACTAGTCGGGGGAGTTACTACTCAAACAATTCGTATCAAGCAACCGACAATAAGATTCCGAAAGGCGTCACAAAGTTGTATAGAATATGTGCCTCATTTCCGACATCAATTCACTATTTGGTAAGTCAAAATAAAGTGCTCACATACCCTTCCAACTTGAACTCTGAGAAAGATCGCGCAACAAGTAAGGCCCGGTCGATTGCTGTACGTGCTATGGCGATTAGCGTGCCAGTTAATGCTTTTCGCTATTCAGCCCGGAGGGCTGGCAGATAGTAGCCGGCGGTTGAAGCGAAGCGAAAACCACCGGAATAAATCCACAAAAGAATTGCACCCCGAAGGGGTGCGAGAACCTCAAAGAGAATCCCTTGAATATCCTTCTCATCTGGTACCCCTGCGGGGTGCGGTCATTCCTGTCTGAGTCACCGGTGGTCTTCGCTTCGCTGCGACCACCGGCTACTTTCTCGCAACCTTCTGGGTTGCATCATTCCGCTTGCCCCGCTACCGCATCGTTGTACTTACATCAATTACCGGCAAGCCGGCAGCGCGAAGTTCAACGTTCAGCCCTGCGATGTCTTGCGACTTGATCGCCTGCCAGGTGTCCTGAAGGACGCGCGAGTCTCTTACAACGTCGGAAACCCCAACAGCAGCCTGCGGAGTCGGGGCGAGATCCACTTCTTCTATCAGGTTGAAAAGTGTTCTCACTCGGCCGGTGCTGGTAGCCACATTAGGTCGCGCAGCAGCAGCAGCAGCCCCGCCGGGGCCGGCAGCAGGTGCGCTCGAAAAGGCCTGAAGCTTTTCGGCGAACGCATTAAGACGTGTTTTGAGAGCACCCGCCGGCACTCGCGGTTGCAATTCAGAAATCTGACTCTGAATGCGCTTCACACTTTCCGAAATCGAATTCAGCGCCAGCCATTCGTCATACACCTGCTTTGATAGCCTAAACTGCTCTGCCAAATCTGCATTCGAAGTCTTGACTCGCGGATCCATCACCAGGGTCAGCGGTTGGTCATAACTCTTGCCGCCAACTGTCAACACCACCGTGTACTTCCCAGGCATCGCCCACGGCGAAGTTGCTTCCGGCGCGGTGTTGCGATAGATGGCGGCGATGGGATACTGCACCTGCAGCCCAGGAACAGGAGCGTAGTGCATGTCCCAGAGAAAGCGATGCATGCCCGGCTCGTTGCGGAGCTTGTCCGGTGGTCTTACCCAGTAAGGCGGTATGTTGAGCGTCGGGTCGGGAGCAGGCAGCGGATCGTCGCTCGAATAGCGACGCACAACCTGACCGCTCTCGTCTCTTATTTCCAGCGTAACCTTCCCTGACCCACCCGCACCGATGTAGTAGTCAATCATCGCGCCGTCAGGCGGGTTTTCACCCGCAGGCTCGTCGGGCGGCAGAGGCGTATCACTGTTCGTGTTCCAGCGAACACGAAAAGCCGTCTGCGGACGAAACAGCATCGCCGGAGCTTTCATCAGGGAATTCTGAAGCTGTCGCAGCGGCGTGATGTTATCGAGAATCCAGAAGCCTCGTCCGTGGGTAGCGACGCACAAATCGTCGCGCTTGATAATCAGATCACGAATTGAACTCGCGCCCATATTGAGACGCAGCGACTGCCAGTGGTCGCCGTCGTCGAAAGAAACATGAACGGCGCGCTCGGTGCCGGCAAACAGCAAGCCTTTTCGTTCGGGATCCTCGCGTACCGCGTTGGTGTTCTCATTGCCTGGAATGCCGTTGGTTATTTCAGTCCAGGTGGCGCCGCCGTCGTGAGTTCGATAAATGTGTGGCCTCAGATCGTCGAGCCGCAAAGTATTGACGGCCGCATAGGCAGTGTCTTTATCAAAGTGGCCGGCATCGAGAATGGAAATCTTATGCCAGGGCTTGAGTTGTTTTGGAGTCACATCAGACCAGTGTGCCCCTCCGTCAGTGGTGCGATGAATCAAGCCATCGTCGGTTCCGACCCAAATCAGATTTACGTCGAGCGGCGACGGCGCGACCGTATAAATCACGCCACGCTGCGTTGGCTGGGCGGTCGGTTGCGAGCGAAACTTGCCGACAGTCTCCGACACTTCGAATGTCTTACGCGTTAGGTCCGGGCTTATCTGTTCCCAGTTGCGCCCGCCGTCTTTCGTCTTCCATAGCGTGTTTGTCGAAAAGAAAAGCAGATGAGGATCAACTGGCGAGAAAATCACTGGCTGTGTGCGAACCACGCGAAAATCTGCCGAGCGAAAAGGCTTCGGCATGATGTTCTGGGCCTGGCCGGTGCGGCGATCGTAGCGAGTGAGTTTACCGCCGTAAACGATATCAGGGTCGAGCGGGTCCGCGGCTACATAGCCATATTCCTCGGCGGCGACGGGATGCCATTCACGGAAAGTAATTTCACCGTCATTGCCGCGGCTGGCGACACAGGCTGAGCCGCTCTCCTGCTGGCCGCCACATAGTCGATACGGAAATGCGTTGTCAGCGCTGACGTGATAGAGCTGCGCGGTCGATTGGTTGTACCAACTGCTCCACGACTTCCCTCCATTGACGGTTATTATCGTGCCCTGGTCGCTGGCGAGGATGATAATGTTCGTGTTGTTCGGATTAATCCAAACGTTCTGATAATCGTCACCGCCCGGCGCGCCGCGAAACGCCGACCAGGTCTTGCCCCCGTCGGTCGACTTCCAGGAGACTATGCTTGCCGAGTAAACAGTATCGGGGTTTTTAGGATCTACGCGGAGCACTGCGAGATCGCCACCACCAATTCGTCCGGCCGGCCGCGCATCAGTAGTGATCTTCGCCCAATTATCGCCGCCGTCGTCAGAGCGATAGATTGCCAACCCGCCGACAAGCGCTACCGAAGCAAACACGCGTTTAGTTGAACTGGGCGCGATCGCTAGGTTGGCTTGAATAATCTCACTCGGCAGCCCGCCACCTAACTGTCGCCACGTTTTGCCGTTGTCAGTCGACTTGAACACGCCACCGCGGTTGCCATTCCAGGCTGCGTTTTCCCAGGGACCCTGGCGCGCTTCCCAAAGCGCAGCATAAGCGACGTCAGGATTCTGCGGATCGATCAACACATCGGCGCCACCAACGTTCTCATCTTTATAGAGAACCTTCTCGAACGTCTTACCTCCGTCGGTTGAACGAAGAATGCCGCGCTCTTCATTCGGACCGTACGGGTGGCCGGCAACCGCAACCAGCAGACGATTCGGATCGCGCGGATCAACAGCTATCTGTGGAATCTGTTGACCATCGCGCAGGCCGAGATGCGTCCAGGTCCGTCCGGCATCCGTTGATTTATAGATGCCATCGCCGACTGAAAGATCAGGACGTTGTAAACCCTCGCCACTGCCAACATAAATAGTATTTGCATCTGAAGGGGCCACCGCGATGCACCCGACCGAGCCGGTCGGCTGGTCGTCAAAGATTGGCTTCCAGGTGACACCGTAGTCATCCGTCATCCAAACTCCGCCGTTCACCTGGGCCATATAGAACACATTCGGTGTTGAAGGCACCCCGGCGATGGCGCGCGTGCGGCCGCCGCGAAATGGACCGATGTTGCGCCAATGAAGCGACTTGAATAGATCGGCATTGAACTGCTGAGCAAACACAGGACTAGCGCCCGCGATCATCAAGGCCAATACGAAGGTCGACACCAGGCGCGAACGCGTCAAGACAGAGAAGTAGTTTTTCATTTAAGAGTACTCGTGGATTGGATTGGTTTAAGACTGTTCCGGCGCTGAATAGTATCGCCATGGTCGTATCTAAGTCGAACCATCGTGAGAGTTGTTAAGCCCGCGGAGCGGGCGACAGCATTGAGCCTGGGGTGGAGCGAAGCGGAACCCCAGGATCATGGCCCAGAACAATGCCAGCCCGCGGAGCGGGCGACAGAGCTAAATCTTGGCTATCGCCCGCTCCCGCGGGCTCGATCTTTTTGGTCGGCGGTCCCTGGGGTTCCGCTTCGCTCCACCCCAGGCTCTATACTGTCGCCCGCTCCGCGGGCTGGGACTCGGTCTACCGCAGTCTTCTCACTAGATCCCTCTTGAAGAGTTTTAGTTGCCGGAGTCGAACGTCCTCACCATGTGGACCTGCTCGATGAATGACTTAAATCCAGCTTCAATCAGCATCGTGATCACGGCTTCATTAGACTTATTGAAGTTGTAAGTTGAGCGCGTGCAATCCAGCTCCAGCGGAGCATATAGACTCCGCAGGGCGCAGCCAATAATTGCTTCCGTGTCAGCACCAGGGATCGCTACACATTGATGTAGCGCTATCTCAGTGATCCTTCCCTGCTCATCACGCTTCTTCTTGT